>Ga0113563_10000166_pt1 | contig 26896 bp, 23 predicted proteins | sample Mud3Dept3metaG_FD_80117 | JGI IMG/M metagenome (GOLD analysis project Ga0113563, IMG submission 80117) | Freshwater wetland microbial communities from Ohio, USA, analyzing the effect of biotic and abiotic controls - Mud 3 Core 4 Depth 3... | ecosystem: Environmental > Aquatic > Freshwater >... | reverse complement strand
GGCGACGAATACTTCGAAGCCGACAGCGAAGTCGCCTTCGGTGATCTCGATGTATTGATGATCGGTCCGGGGGTTGATGACACATCCCGCTCATTCGATCATTTCTGGAACGCACCGGTGTCGATCCCGGTCTCGGCGCTGCTGGCTGCAAATGAAGACACTACAGCGCTGGATGCGTTACGCGCGAAGCTCGCCGCTTTTGTCGCAGACCAGCGCGACGGTCCTTATGTCAAAAATGCGACAGCCGAACTGGCGGACAAACTGGCCTCCGGCAGGGATGGCTATTCCTGGGGCAAGGCCCATTTGCTCTATGACGATCCGGCCAAGATCAGCCGTGCCACTGACGACACCGAGGGCCACCTGCTGCCGCAGTTTGCCAATATCGGATCGAAGGTGAAGCACGAGCTGCTGATCGTGTCGCCTTATTTCATCCCCGGCGAGAGGGGTGTAGCATGGCTGGGAAACCTGGTGGCTCGCGGCGTGCGGGTCACGGTATTGACCAACTCGCTTGCCGCCACCGATGTCGGGGCAGTGCATGCAGGCTACAGCCGTTACCGGATGGCTTTGCTCGAAGGCGGCGTCAGGCTCCATGAACTCAAGCCGGATGCAATCGAACACGCCCGTGCATCCGGCGAGAAACGCCGGATCAGCGGTTCCAGCGCGTCCCTGCACGCCAAGACCTTCGTCTTTGACCGAAGCGCCGTATTCATCGGCTCGCTCAATCTGGATCCCCGCTCGGTTCAGCTCAACACCGAGATCGGCGTCGTCTGCGAAAGTCCGCCGCTTGCCGGAGAACTGGCTGGTTCAATCGATCAGAATCTGGACAAGATCGCCTGGCGCCTTGAGCGGGTTGTCGATACTTCCGGTAACACGCGCATAGTCTGGAACGAAACCGGCGCCGGGGGCACGCGCCAGCAGTTGCAGGAGCCGGGAGTCAGCGGCTGGCGCAAATTCTCGGTATGGTTTCTCGGCCTGCTGCCGATCGAATCCCAGCTTTAGACCGGCTGGCCGAACGTCACCGGCTCAGTTCGCCAGCGCCCACGTCCCCGCAGCCTGTTTGCAGAAATTGTATTCCATCACGCCGGAACGCCCTTTGGCCTTGTTGGCGATGCGAACGGTGCGGCAGGCAACGCCATTGCGATCGAAGGATTTCAGCGGCTTGATCTCGCCGCTGGCCTTGGCTTGCGGATTGGACCAGGCACGGGTTTGACCATCTGCGCCCTTGTCGAGAACCTCGGTCAGCGCCCCGCTGAAGATCTTGTGATCTTCGGCGGTGAAGTGCGTGAACGGCGCGTCATTGAGGAAACTCAAATTGGTTGCCAAGGCCGGCAAAGCGGTGGCCAGAACAGCTGCCAGCAACCCGCGGCAAATGCGGGTTTGCAGTTTCATGCGTCCTCTCCTTCGCCGTTGACCCAGTTGTCAATCAGCGTGTAAGCCACCGCCAGCACCACGGGTCCGACAAAAATGCCGACCAGACCGAAAGAAAGCAAACCGCCGATGACGCCGGCAAAAATCAGCAGCAGCGGCAGGTCGGCGCCCTGTTTGATGAGAAATGGTCGAATGACATTGTCGATGGTGCCAACGAACATCGTCCACACCAGCAGGAAGATGGCCAAGCCGGTGCTGTCGCTCCAGTACAGCCAGCCCACCGCGGGAAGCAATGCCAGGAACGGGCCGATCTGGGCGATGCAGAGCATGAACATGATGGCTGTCAGTACGGTAGCGAAGGGCACGCCGGCGATCGCCAGACCGATACCGCCGAGGATGGACTGGGCGAGCGCGGTGATCACCACACCCATGGCCACGCCGCGAATCGCCTGCCCGGCGAGGATCACCGACTGTTCGCCGCGCGCGCTGGCAAGGCGCTTGCCGAAACGGACCATCCAGCCGGCCCACGCCTCGCCGCTGCCATACAGAACGGCGGACAGGATCAGGGTCAGCAGGAACTGCGCAAAAACCAGCCCGAAGCTGCCGACCTCAGACAGGAACCAGCGCGTGACCACGCCAACATAGGGTTCGGCCTGGGCGGCGATATCGCGGGCGCCTTCGGCGGCAATTTTCTGCCATGCGGCCACCGCGTGATCGCCGACCAGCGGCAGGCTGCCCAGCCAAACCGGCGGCGGCGGCAATTGGAACGTGGCCAGTTTTTTTCCAAACGCGACGATGTCGTCGGCGTGCTCGGCGATGGTGCCGATGGCCAGTGTCAACGGCACCACGAACACCAGCAGCAGAGCCAGCATCATCGCGGTCACCGCCAGCCCCCGGCGGCCCCAGAGGCGGGCCTGGACTCTGCGCAGCAGCGGCCAGGTGGCGACAACGATCATGGTGGCCCAGATCAGCGGGGCGAGGAATGGGCGGATGACCCAGAACGAGGCAAAAATAAGGCCCGCCATGAACAGCACGCCCAGTGTAGTGCGCGCAAGATCGCGACGCGGTTCGCTCATGATTGCCTCGGTGGCGTATTAGGGGAAAATCGACGGAACTGCCTGCTGAGTCTAACCCGGAGAGTGCAGGCATGGGAACGCTGCAACAGGGTCCGGAAATCCCACCCTACCCCCACATGCGTTCGCCACCGTCGACCGGTGCCGTTGCATGCAAATGACATCCCCATGCCGGGATTCCGCATTTTTTCTAATTCGGCAATTTAAAAATGCCAGGCTGCACACGGAATAAGTGCGCAGCGATAATCGACATGGCTGCTGTTGATCAAAATCAACCCCTTCGCCATGCCGGCAGATATACTGTTCCACGTTTCGCCCGGCGAGACCTGGCATATCAGCCATTGCAGGCTGCCCGCATCATCAAGCTGATCCGGGCGGGTGTGACGCTGACACTCGATGACTGGTCCGTGGCCTCGCAAAACCTGCCATCAGTCCGGAAATTTCGTATTGCACGTCTTGCCGGCGCGATTGTTTGCAAAGATATTTGTTAATGGATACGCATGGCTGCCATGCCGTTGCCAATCATGAGAATGCCGTCACGATGATACGGATTGCCAGCGTGACCGGCTTGGTGTTACTCGGACTGGCGGTAACGGCATCCGGCATCTGGGGTTCACTCGCCCTGTTGTATGCAGGCCCGCGTACTGGCAGCCTCGATGCTGGGCTGGCTACAGCATTCGGCCTGGCGCCGCTGCTGACCGTCGTTGCCCTCTGCACCCGCCGCTGGCGCTGGCGCGCCGTTGTGGCCTATCTGGCGCTGTTCGGCGTGTTGCTGGTGTGGTGGAGCGGGATCGAGCCGTCCAACGACCGCGACTGGCACGTCGACATGTCGAGGTTGCCGTACGTCACCCGCGAAGGCGACTACATCAGGGTGCACAACATCCGTAACTTCGACTATCGCAGCGAATTCGACTACACGCCGGGCTGGTACGACAAGAGCTTCGATCTACGCAAGCTGGAGGGCGTCGATCTGGTGGCGGTCTACTGGATGGGCCCGGCCATCGCGCACATCTTCGTCAGCTTTGCCTTTGCCGGCGGCGACCATCTCGCCGTGTCCATCGAAGCGCGGAAAGAAAAGGGCGAGGGCTATTCGACCCTCAAAGGGTTCTTCCGCCAATACGAGCTCTTTTATGTGGTGGCCGACGAACGCGATGTCGTCCGCCTGCGCACCAACTATCGCCGCGACCCTCCTGAGGATGTTTACATCTACCGGCTGAGCGGCCGTTCGCTCGAAAATGGTCGCCGGGTACTGGATGAATATATAAATAAAATCAACAACTTGAATAAATCCCCCGAGTTCTACAACACCCTCACTACCAACTGCACCACCAACATCTGGTTCCATTCGAAGGCCAACCCGGACCATCTCCCGTTCAGCTGGAAAATCCTCGCCAGCGGCTACGTGCCGGAGTACCTCTACGAATCCGGAATGCTCGATAAACGTCTACCGTTCCCCGATCTGCAACGCAGCGTCCATGTCAATGCCCGCGCGAAGGCGGCAGACAAAGCAGCCGATTTTTCGCGGCGCATTCGCACACCGCCTGACACCGCGAAATAACCTACCGATCAAAAAGCACAACCCAGCAAACGCAGGGATCGCAAAATGAAGATCAAATCGTGTCTCCGCAACATCATGGTCGCAGGCTCGCTGGGGGTCGCCACCCTGCTCGCCGCACCTGATCTGCACGCCCAGGCCAAAGAGCCGGCTGCAGCGCCAGGCGCCCCGAAACGGCCAAAAATCTGCCTGGTGCTATCCGGCGGCGGCGCACGCGGCGCGGCTCACGTCGGCGTATTGAAGGTGCTGGAGGAATTGCGGGTGCCGATCCACTGCATCACTGGCACCAGCATGGGGGCGCTGGTCGGCGCCGGTTACGCAACCGGCACGACCGTTCCGGAAATGGAGGAGCTTCTCCGGGAGATCACCACCGAGCTGTTGTACAAGGAAAAACCGCCACGCGCAGAGCTGTCCATGCGGCGCAAGGGGGATGACTACAGGCCTTACATCGGTCCCGAGATCGGCGTCGGCCACGGAGGAATCGGCCTGCCCAAGGGTGTGGTCAGTGGCGTACAACTCGAAACCGTACTGCGCCGTCTCGCCAAGGCGCCGGGCTATTACCAATTCGACAAACTGCCGATCCCGTACCGCGCTGTGGCGACCGACCTGGTAACCGGCAAGGCGGTGATCTTCAAAGATGGTGAACTGGCCAACGTGATGCGCGCCAGCATGTCGGTGCCCGGAGCAGTGGCGCCCGCGGAATTCGGTGGCATGATGCTGGTCGACGGCATGCTCACCAGCAATCTGCCGGTGGAGGCCGCGCGCGCAATGGGCGCCGACATCATCATCGCCGTCAACGTCGGCACGCCGTTGCTGAAACGCGAAGAACTGACTTCGATTCTCGGCGTCACCGGACAGATGCTGAGCATACTCACCGAGCAGAATGTCCAGGCATCGCTCGCCTCGCTGAAACCCACCGACATCCTGATCTCGCCGGAACTGGGCGACTTTTCGACCGGCGATTTCGACAATCTGCCGAAGATCGCCCCACTCGGCGAAGCCGCGGCGCGCAAGGCGGCAGAACGGCTGGCACAGCTCGCCATACCCGAAAATGAGTACATCGCACTGCGTCAGCGCCAGCAAGTCAGCGTGGCGCCCGACCTGCGGCCGGTCGATGAAATCCGCTTCGAGAACCTGCAGCGCGTCAATCCGCAAACCGCCCAGGCGGCCATGGAGACGCAGGTAGGCCAGCCAATCGACCAGCAGGTGCTCGACCGTGACATGCGGCGCATCTACGGCACGGGGGACTTCGAACACGTCAACTACCGTTTCCTCGAAGAGCCGGGCCGGCGGGTACTCGCGGTGGATGCAGTCGAAAAATCCTGGGGCCCGGACTACCTGCGCTTTGGCCTGGGACTGTCCAGCGATTTCACCGGCGATGCCTACTTCAATCTCCTCGCGAGTCATCGCCGGACCTGGCTCAACTCGTTGGGTGCAGAATGGCGTACCGACGTGCAAGTCGGCCGCACCTCCAACCTGGTGACCGAGTTTTACCAGCCGCTGAACGCCGAGGGCGAATTCTTCGTGGCGCCATATGCGGGCGTCGAGCGACGCTCAGCTACCCTCTACCAGGTTGATCAGCGCATCGCCAGGTATGACATTCTCGCTAATACGTTGGGTGTGGATGCCGGCATACAGTTCGGTCAGTATGGCGCGTTCAGGCTGGGTGTGCAGCGCGGAACGCTCGACCCGAAGCTGGATACCGGGCCGCAATACCTGTCACCGGGTTCATCCAAAATCGACGCCGGGGGTTACCGGTTGCGCCTGGTTTTAGACCGGCTTGATAGTGTGACTTTCCCGCGGAATGGCTGGAGGAGCGGACTGCATGTGTACGACTCGAACACCGCGCTCGGCGCCGATATCAATTACACCAAGTGGGATCTCGATGGGACTGCCGCTTATACGTTCGGCAATCACACGTTCAACTTTGCCCTGAAAGCGGGCGGCAAGGTCGGCGGGGATCCGTTGCCAAACTACGACCAGTTCCAGTGGGGTGGTTTCCTGCAGCAGTCGGGCTACAAGACCGGCCAACTCTACGGCGAAAATCTCACCTTCGGCCGCGCCATGTATTACCACCGCATCTTGAAGGGAACCATTCTGGAAGGGGCCTACGGCGGCTTCTCACTGGAGGCCGGCCGGGTCGGCAATCCGCTGGTACCGGGCAGTCCCGAAGGACTGCTGAAGTCAGCGAGCGTCTTTGTTGCTGCGGACAGCCCCATCGGACCCGCGTATCTGGGTTACGGGCGCGCTAAGGACGGCAACGACAGCTTCTACTTCTACCTCGGCCGGGCGTTCTAGCCTGCGCGCTGCGCATGTAAAAAACGGGACCAGCCAACAGCACCAGTCCCGTTCACATGACTGCCCGGTGCACCGGGCGCACGATTTCAGCTTTCGTTATCGAGGAAACTGCGCAGCCGCTCGGAACGCGACGGATGGCGCAGCTTGCGCAGCGCCTTTGCCTCGATCTGGCGGATGCGTTCGCGGGTGACGTCGAACTGCTTGCCGACTTCTTCCAGCGTGTGATCGGTGTTCATTTCGATGCCGAAACGCATGCGCAGCACCTTGGCTTCGCGCGGCGTCAGCGTGTCCAGCACGTCGCCGGTGACGTCGCGCAGGCTGCCGTAGACCGCGGCATCGCTGGGCGCCATCGTCGACTGGTCTTCGATGAAGTCGCCAAGGTGTGAATCGTCGTCGTCGCCGATCGGTGTTTCCATCGAAATCGGTTCCTTGGAGATCTTCAGGATCTTGCGGATCTTGTCCTCGGGCATCTCCATCTTCTCGGCCAGCGTCGCCGGATCCGGTTCCGAGCCGGTTTCCTGCAGGATCTGCCGCGAAATGCGGTTCATCTTGTTGATGGTTTCGATCATGTGCACGGGGATGCGGATCGTGCGTGCCTGATCGGCGATCGAACGGGTGATCGCCTGCCGGATCCACCACGTCGCGTAGGTCGAGAACTTGTAGCCGCGGCGGTACTCGAACTTGTCCACCGCTTTCATCAGACCGATGTTGCCTTCCTGGATCAGGTCCAGGAACTGCAGACCTCGATTGGTATATTTTTTCGCGATCGAGATCACCAGGCGCAGATTGGCCTCGGTCATGTCGCGCTTGGCGCGCCGCGCCCGGTTCTCGCCGGCATTCATCTGGCGGTTGATGTCCTTCAGTTCCTTGATCGGGATCCCGATCCGGCTCTGCAGGTCGAGCAGTTTCTGTTGCTGCTCGACAACGGCGGGCTCGAAGCGCGACAGCGCCTCGCTCCAGGCCTTGCCGGACTCGACCTCGCCGCGCACCCAGCGCGAGCTGGTTTCCTTGCCCGGGAACTCCTTGATGAAGTGCTGGCGGGGCATCCGGGCCTTGTCGATGCACAGCGCCATGATCGTGCGTTCGTAAGTACGCACTTCCTCGACCAGCTTGCGCACGCCGTCGCACAGACCTTCGATCTGCTTCGCCGAGAAACGGATTTTCATCAGCTCGTCGGAAATGGCTTCGCGCGCCTGGATATAAGGACGGCCGCGGGAACCGTGCTTCTGCAGCGCGCGCATCATCTTCTGGTAATTGTTGCGAATCTCGACAAAATGCAGCAGGGCGGCTTCCCTCAGCCGCGCCAGATCGGCCGCAGCAGCAGCCGCGCTGGCGGCGCCATCGTCATCCTCGTCATCCTCGGTCTCGACGTCTTCCTCTTCCGTGGTTTCCTCTTCGGTTACCTCTTCGACGATGGCCTGTTTCATTTCGAGATCGGCAAGCCCGTCAACGACGTCGTCAACGCGAATTTCGTCTTTCTCGATTTTTTCGGCCAGCGCAAGGATCTCGGCAATGGTCGTCGGGCAGGCGGAAATGGCCAGGATCATGTGGCGCAAACCATCTTCAATGCGCTTGGCGATCTCGATCTCGCCTTCCCGTGTCAGCAACTCGACCGAGCCCATTTCGCGCATGTACATGCGCACCGGATCCGTAGTGCGGCCAAACTCCGAATCCACCGTCGACAGCGCGGCCTCGGCTTCTTCGACTGCATCTTCATCCGCCACCGCCGGCGTGGATTCCGACATCAGCAATGTTTCGGCATCGGGCGCCTCGTCGTACACCTGGATGCCCATGTCGTTGATCATGCCGATGATGTTCTCGATCGCTTCGGCATCGAGCATGTCATCGGGCAGGTGATCGTTGATCTCGGCATAGGTCAGGTAGCCCCGTTCCTTGCCGAGCACCACCAGGTTCTTCAGCCGCAGGCGTCGCGCCTCGGCATCTGCCGGAGACAGTTCGCGCCGCTCGAATTCCTTGACCAGCGCGCGCTCGCGCGCCGTCAACCCGCGCGTCGGCCGTTTGCCGCCGGCTTTGACCGCAGGTACGGCCGGCTGAGGTGCCGCCTTCTCGAGTTTCTGCGCCGCTGTCTTGACCTTCGCCAGCGCCTGTTTTGCCATCGCCTTGAAATTCGCCAGACGTTGCTCCTGGCGCAGCGCTGTTTTGGACTTGCCCGCCGCTTTCGGTGCAGCCTTGCCTTTCGCTTTGGGCTTGGCCACAACTTTGGCTTTGGCTGCGGGACGTGGCTTGGCGGCGCGGTGCGGCGCTTTTGCCTTCACTTTCGGCTTCACCGACTTGGACTTGATCGCCGCGCGCGACTTCGCTTTCACGGCAGCCTTGGCCGCGCCTGACTTGGCGCGCGCCGGGCTCTTCGCCTTGGCTTTCTGTGCCTTGACGTTTTTTGCCTTGGATTTGGATGCTTTGGATTGCTTGGCCATGGATTAGGCTCCGCCGGGCGAGATATCGGTGAAAAACCGCAAATTATACCTTAAACACTGTCAAATTTCACTTGCTGGACGTGTCGCTAACTGCTTGTTGTAGAAGCCGATATTGGGCCTGATCCTCGGAACTCAACTCCTCGCGTCGCGATTTGTCCAGCAACGCTGCAATACGGGCCCGGCGTATGCGGTCGATCGCCTGCTGCCACGCACCCCGGAACTCGGCCTCCAGTTCCGCTGCCGCGAGCGACCGGTCCTGCCAGCGCAGCGCACCGACCTCCGCGTTGAACACCACGGCCTCGTGCGCTGAACCGCGAAACACCTCGCCCAGGTTGATCCGCGCATCACCGGACCCGACCGCCTCCAGTACCGCATCCAGTGCCTGCAATTCCGGCTGATCCACGCCGGGCACGCCGACGCCCTGCGCGAGATCCCCGCGACTGATGATCGCAGCGAGGCGCGGCTCCAATACCAGCAACTCGAGCACAGTGCGCAATATCGACGGCGCCGCCGCTGGGGCCCGTTTCGCCGGTGCAGTTGCCGGCGCGCCCTGTGGACCTCTGATCTCAAACTGCACGTCAAGTTCCTGTTGCGTCACCCCTACGAGCTGCGCCAGCTCCTTCCGGATCAGCAACGACAGCATCGGGGCAGCAATCTGTTTTACCAGGGGTTTCGCCTGCTGCATCAGCCTGGCACGCCCCTCGGGTGCATTGCTGTCGACACGCGAGCGCAGTTCTTCAATCAGAAATCTCGACAACGGCTCCGCCTTGGCCAGCAGGGCCTCAAATGCCGGCTTGCCCTGCGCTCGCACGAAGGTGTCGGGATCGTCGCCATCCGGCAGAAACAGGAATCGCAGTTGCTTGCCGTCGACCAGATGGCCAAGGCTGTTCTCCAGCGCCCGCCATGCCGCTCGCCGTCCTGCATTGTCGCCATCAAAACAGAACACGACCTCGTCCGACTGGCGCAGCAACTTCTGCACGTGTATCGGCGTGGTCGCCGTGCCCAGCGTCGCCACCGCGTATTCGATACCGGCCTGTGCCAACGCCACCACGTCCATGTAACCCTCAACGACGATCACGCAAGCAGCGTCGCGGATCGCACGCCGGCCCTGGAACAGGCCGTACAGTTCGCGGCCTTTCTCGAACACCGCCGTTTCCGGGGAATTCAGGTATTTCGGTTCGCCATCACCGAGTACGCGCCCGCCGAAACCGATGACGTTGCCGCGGACATCGACGATCGGAAACATGATGCGGTCGCGGAACACGTCATAGCGCTTGCCCTCGTCGTTCTGTTTCACCAGGCCGGCAGCGGTCAGCGCCTTGCTCTGGTAATCGGGAAAAACCTGCTCGAGATTCTGCCAGCCGTCCGGTGCATAACCGATGCCGAAGCGCTTGGCGATCTCCCCCGACAGCCCGCGGCGCTTCAGGTATTCGATCGCCTGCGGCGCTTCCTTCAGCTGGTTGCGATAAAACTGCGCAGCCTGCAGCAATACACAGTGAAGGTCGGGGCCTTCTGCCGCACGACGCTGGGCCTGCTCTGAGCGCGCTTCCTCCGGCACCTGCATCCCGACGCTCTGCGCAAGATCCTTCACCGCGTCGACAAACCCGAGGCCGCCATACTCCATCATGAAGCCGATGGCAGTGCCATGCGCGCCGCAACCGAAGCAGTGGTAGAACTGCTTGGTCGGACTGACGGTAAATGACGGCGATTTTTCCGAATGAAAAGGACAGCAGGCGGCGTAGTTTGCACCGGTGCGCTTGAGTTTCACGTACCGATCGACCACCTCGACGATGTCGACCCGGCTGAGCAAATCCTGAATGAACGACTGCGGAATCATGCGGGCGGCAGCTTGCTCCACTCCAGAACGGGCAACCCGCTGGCGGGCCGGGCAATTCGTGGAATTATAGGGTAGCGCACTACGTCAGCGCCGGGATCCGGACAAACCGGCAGCGCTGAAGAAAAATAAATAAAAACAATGCGTTATGGTTTTGACAAATGCGTCTTGACCACCGCGGAGACTCTGGCCATGTCGGCGCGCCCGGCCAGCCGCGGCTTCAGCAGGGCCATCACCTTGCCCATGTCAGCCGGAGCCACTGCGCCCGCCTCGGCAACCGCCGCAGCGACCGCGGCAGCAATTTCGTCATCGCCCAGCGCCTGCGGCATGTAAGCCTGCAACAGTGCGAGTTCCTGCTTTTCCTTGTCGGCCAGATCCTGACGGCCACCCTGCTCGAACTGGGTGATCGAATCGCGCCGCTGCTTGATCATTTTTTCGATCGTCGCCAGCACGTCGGCATCGGTCAGTAATTTGCGTTCGTCGACTTCGCGCTGCTTGAGCGCAGCAAGCAGCAGCCGGATGGTGTCACGGCGCGCGGTATCGCCACCGCGCATCGCGGCCTTGAGGTCATCGTTGATCTGTTCACGCAATACCATGGGTTGGCTCCGGCAATGACTTTGCTCCAGAAATGACAAAAGGGTGCGAGGCTCAGCCCCTGCACCCTTTTACGGCCTGCCAGTCGCGCCTAGTAGAGCTTGGGCGGCAGCAGTTGCGAGCGCAGGCGCTTGTGCGTGCGCTTCACTGCAGCGGCCAGCTTGCGCTTGCGCTCGGAAGTCGGTTTTTCGTAGAACTCGCGGGCGCGCAGCTCGGTCAGCAAGCCGGTCTTCTCCACGGTGCGCTTGAAACGGCGCAGGGCCACTTCAAACGGCTCATTTTCTTTGACGCGTACTGTAGTCATGAAACCCCAGATCAAAATAAGCTGAATTGGAAAAACGCGTATTATAACCAGATCCGGCCAGGATTTGTAGGGGCCGGATGTCCCGCTCCACCCCCGGCCAGCAACCCGTGCTCGTACTCGGCATTGAAACCTCCTGCGACGAAACCGGCATCGCCCTCTATGACAGCGGGCGGGGCCTCCTCGCCCATGCACTGCATTCGCAAGTGGCGCTGCATGCCGATTATGGCGGCGTCGTGCCGGAACTGGCCTCCCGTGACCATATCCGCCGGGTTTTGCCGCTGACCCGGCAAGTGCTGCACCAAGGCGGTGCAGCCCTGGCAGACCTGGACGCCGTGGCCTATACCGCGGGCCCCGGACTGGCCGGGGCGCTGCTGGTCGGCGCAGGCGTCGGCACCAGCCTCGCCCACGCCTTGGGCATCCCCGCCATCGGCGTGCATCACCTCGAGGGCCACCTGCTGTCGCCGCTGCTGGCCGATCCGGCGCCGCAGTTTCCGTTCGTCGCGCTGCTGGTCTCCGGCGGCCACACCCAGCTGATGCGGGTGGGCGGCGTCGGCGATTACGTGCTGCTCGGTGAAACCCTGGACGATGCTGCCGGCGAGGCCTTCGACAAATCCGCAAAACTGCTGGGACTCGGTTACCCCGGCGGCCCGGCGATCGCCGCGCTTGCCGCCTCCGGTCGCGCCGGCAGATTTCCGCTGCCGCGACCGATGCTGCGCAGTGACAATCTCGATTTCAGTTTCAGCGGCCTGAAGACCGCGGTGCTCACCGCGGTTCGCGACCTGCCCCCTGAACCGCAAGCCCGTGCTGATCTCGCCGCAGAACTGCAGGCGGCAATCGTCGACGTGCTGGTCGGCAAAGCCATTGCAGCCATCGAACAAACAGGGCTGACCCGGCTGGTGGTTGCCGGCGGCGTCGGCGCCAACCAGCAGCTGCGCCTGCAACTGACCGCCGCGGCGCAGCGTTGCGGCTGCACGGTGTTCTATCCGCCGTTTGAATTCTGCACCGACAACGGCGCAATGATCGCCTTCGCCGGTGCCCTGCGCCTGCAGCAGGGCGACGTGCTGCCCCCGGCGGCACAAGGTTTCAGCGTGCGGCCACGCTGGGATCTCGCCAGCCTGCGCCGGGCCTAACCCTCGGCCCTGGCGCCCAGTTTGCTTTCCTTGCCCGCCAGCAGATTGCGGATGTTCGACTGATGGCGCCAGATCAACAGCGCCGCGAGCACTGCCACCGCGATGAAAAACGGATGCGCCGCATTGAACAATATCAGAGCGAAAAATACCGCGAACACCGCCGAGATCAGCGCTGCCAATGACGAATAACGGAAAAACACGGCGATGGTGATCCAGGTCGCCAGTGTGCCCAGCGCCAGATACGGGCTCAGCGCCAGCAGCACGCCCAGCGCGGTCGCCACACCCTTGCCGCCGCGGAACCCGTGGAACACGGGAAACATGTGGCCGAGAATTACCGCAACCGCAGCCAGCGCCATCGCCAGGGGCACGTTGTCAGAAATCCACTGTCCGGCAGCGAACACGGCCAGCCAGCCTTTGGCACTGTCGCCGAGCAATGTCAGCGCCGCCGCAGCCTTGCGGCCGCTGCGCAGCACATTGGTGGCCCCCGGATTGCCGGAACCGTATTGGCGCGGATCAGGCAGCCGGAAGGCGCGGCTGACCAACACCGCGAAAGAAATCGAGCCGATGAGATATGCGGCAACCACAACGATCAGTAACGCGATTAGTAACGCCAATTGTTTTCCCCTAGAATGGCGCCGGCCATTTTAGCCCAACCGGACCCGTCGCCTGGCCCACATGGACACGATATTCATCAGCGAACTGCGCATCGAAACCCGCATCGGCATCTATGCGTGGGAAAAACAGGCGCCGCAGACCGTGCAGCTCGATCTGGAAATCGGTCTGCGCGGCAAACACGCGGCGGACAGCGACCGCATTGAAGACACCATCGATTACGCAGAGGTTGTTGCCGACATCAGGAAACTCTTCGCGCAGCAGCACTTCTCGCTATTGGAACACGCTGCGGAATCGATCGCCCAGATGATAATCAGGGATTTCAAGGCGCCCTGGCTACGGGTGAAAATCGCCAAGCTCGCACCGCTTGCCGGCGTCAGACAACTTGGCGTCATCATCGAGCGCGGCAAAAAAAACTGAGGCGGCGGGTGCCGCGGCCGGGTTTCGTTCCGCGCCGCGGATGCCGCACCGGCTCGTCATCCACGCGGGTGATGTTTCGCATGCAACTGCTTCATCCGCTCCTGCGCGACATACGTGTAAATCTGTGTCGTCGAGATATCCGAGTGCCCCAGCAGCAGCTGCACCACACGCAAGTCAGCGCCGTGGTTCAGCAAATGCGTGGCAAACGCATGGCGCAGCGTGTGTGGCGAAATCGGCTTGTTGAGCCCCGCCTGCAGCGCATAGCGTTTGAGCAGGTGCCAGAAGGCCTGGCGCGTCATCACCGCTGCGCGCGACGTGACGAACAAGGCGTCGCTCGCCCGACCGTTGAGCAGCAGCGGCCGTGCCTCACGCAGATACCGCTCGAGCCACGACAACGCTTCCTCGCCCAGCGGCACCAGCCGCTCCTTGGAGCCCTTGCCCAGCACGCGTACCACGCCCATGTCGCGGCTGATCTGAGGCACCTTCAGCGTCACCAGTTCCGACACGCGCAGGCCGCTTGCGTACAGCACCTCCAGCATCGCCCGATCGCGCACGCCCAGCGGCTGGCTCAGCTCCGGCGCGGCCAGCAATGATTCGACATCCGCTTCGGTCAGGGTTTTCGGCAGTGCGCGCGGCAGCTTGGGCGTGTCGATACGCAGCGTCGGATCAGTCTTGAGCACGTTCCGGCGGATCGCGTTGCGGTAGAAGCGCTTCAGCGTCGACAGCAGCCGGGCCGCAGTGGATGCGCGCGCCTTGGTGCGGAACTTGTGCGCGAGGTAGTCCTGTATCGCCGCCGGATCGGCATCCAGCAAATCCATGCCGCTGCGGCTCTCCAGCCAGGCGGCAAACTGCTGCAAGTCGCGGCGGTAGCTGTCGAGCGTGTTGCGGGCGAGGCCGTCCTCCAGCCACAGCGCGTCGCAGAACTCGTCAATGAGTCGCGTCGATGATGCCTTCATGCCGCAACAGCCATCGTTTGATGCTCAATGGAAATGATTGCCTGCCGCCCATGAAACCGCCGATTCCATCCGCCGCCAGCACGCGATGGCAGGGCACGATCAGCGGCACCGGATTAGCGCCGCAGGCGCCACCGACCGCACGGGCTGCAGTGTCCAGACGGCGCGCGATCTCCCCATATGTTATTGTTTTTATTGGAAAAAGCTTTTCGATTTCGCGCCAGACGCGGCACTGGAACGAGGTACCCTCGAGCCGATACGGCACGGCGAAGCGATGCGCAGGATCTGTCAGGTAATGTTCGATTTCGCGGCAGGCGCGTTCGGCCACGCGATCGTGCGGCGGCACCGGCGGCGTGGTACGCGGCAGGTAACGCACGCCGGTGACGACAGCACCATCGGTCGCAATGGCCAGCACCGCGAACGGTGTCGCGTAACGCGTTTCGCGATTCGCCGGGTCGCCGGACTTCACGCCGGCGCGTGTTCCTGCGACCGCAGCTTCTGCGAAGCCACCACGATCACGACCAGCACGAGTCCCAGCACGTCGGAAAAATTCGTCGGATACACCAGGGCGAGACCGGCGATGATCAGCATCCAGCGCTCAGGCAGGCTGGTTTTCCGCAGCAGCCACCCCTGCAGGCCGCCGGCCAGCGCAACGATGCCCATGATCGCCGTCACCGTGATCACCGCGACCGCGCCCCAGTCCGCCTGCGCCAGGTTCTTGAAAGAACCGCCGAGCAGCAATCCGACGCCGGAGGGGTCGAGCACGAACATGAATGGCACCAGGAACGCTGGCGCGCAGTACTTCCAGCTCTGCAGCGTCGTACGATACGGGCCGCCGCCGGTAATCGCCGCGGCCGCGAAAGGTGACAGCGCAGTTGGTGGCGACACCTCGGACAATACGGCGTAATAGAAGATGAACATGTGCGCCGCGAAATCCGGCACGCCGAGCTTGATCAGCGCCGGGGCCGCAATCACCGCGCAGATGATATAAGACGCGGTCACCGGCACCGCGAGACCGACGATCCACACGATCAGCGCGGTGTACACCGCAGTCAGCAGCAGCTTCATGTCGTGCAGCAGTTCCGGCGTGTTCGCGGCTCCCAGCATGACCCACAAGCCGGTCAGCGCCTGGCCGCCGGAGTCGGCATAGTCCAGCACGATGGAACTGAACTTCAGTCCCAGACCGGTCAGCGTCACCACGCCGACGATGATCCCCGCGGAAGCGCAGGTTATGGCGACATTGAGCACGCCCACCGACCCGTTCTCCAACGCCTTGATGAAGCCCGACTCCCAGAATCCCTTAAGCCACGGCATGCGGCCGCGGAACCAGTCATAGGAGATGATGGCGCAATCCCTCTGAAAAAACGACAGCGCCGCGGTGACCACTGTGGCCCAGAACACCGACAGCACCGGCGAGTAACCCAGCATCATGAAAACCACGATGGCAACCAGCGAAACAAAATGAAACCAGTACTTCCTCGCCAGCACCGCGGCTTGGTGGTGTTTCTCCAGCATGATGGTCTTCATACTGAACTTGCGCGCATCGATCTCGACCATAACGAAGATCCCAAGGTAGAACAGCAGCGTCGGGATCGTCGCCATCAGGATGACATCGAGATATGAAATTTTCAGGAACTCCGCGATCAGGAACGCGGCGGCCCCCAGCACCGGCGGCGAGATGATGGCGCCCAGTCCGCCGGCAGCCAGCAGGCCGCCCGCGGCCTCCTTGCCATAGCCGGATTTCGCCAGCAGCGGATAAGCCACCGATCCCAGCGTCACCGTGGTCGCCACACCGGAACCGGAGGGGCCGCCGAGCAGGAATGACCCCATGACCACCGCGCGCCCGGCGCTGGACGGCTTGCCACCCATCGCCGAAAACGAAAAATCGATGAAGAATTTGCCGGCCCCCGAGTACTGCAGAAACGCGCCGTAAATCGTAAACAGGATGATCAGCGTGGACGACACGTCCACTGCCACGCCAAATATCCCCTCCAGCGTCATGTACAGTGCCCCGGTAAGCCGCGCAATGTCATAACCCTTGTGCGTCCACGGCGCCGGCAGATACGGGCCAAACATCGCGTAGGCCAGAAACAGAACGACAATGAAAGGCAGTATCCAGGTCGAGCTGCGGCGGTTGGCCTCGAGGATCAGCAGGATCAGCCCCACGCCGAATACCTGGTCCATCACCAGCGGCGTCACTGCACGGTCGCCGAACTCGTCGCCCCAGTAGAGCATGTAGATGACGATCGCGATGGAGGCAATGGCAAAGATCACGTCCCACCACATCAACCGGTGGCGGAAACGTTTCGCCGTCGGAAACATCAGGAACACCAGCGCCAGCGCGAACGCGACGTGGATCGGCCGCAGCAGATACGCCGGCACGATTTCGACCGCGGCATACAGATGAAACAGCGACATCACCACGGCGCAAACCGTCAGGAAAACTCCCAGCGCGCCGCGATACCGGTTGTGCGCGCCCTCTTCCTCTTCGATCAGCTCCTCGACGCGCTTGAGCGCCTCCTCGCTGATCCCTCCGGCAGCCAACTCCGGCACAATGTTATCGGCCATGGTGCAGCCTCCCCCGATATATTTTTGTCGGGACGATCATAGCATGTGAACTCCGGCGTTCACCGGGAAACTCAAGGCAAAAAAAACCCCGCCATATCCGGCGGGGTTTGCCGATCTGCTCAAAGCGCCTTATTGCAGCTTGACACCTTTTTCCTTGAAGTATTTCAGCGCGCCGGGATGGAACGGGATCGGCGACGCGGCGGCTTTCTGGTTCTCATATTTGAAGTTCATCGCCTCCTTGTGCACGGCAATCAGGTCATCGCGCTTGTCGAAAATCGTCTTGACGATGTTGTAAGCCGCCTCGTCGCTGAGGTTTGCGTTCGCCACCAGAATGTTCATCACCGTGGCCTGCTTGTTGTCGGTCGCCATGCCGGAATAGGTCGACTTCGGAATGACGTCTTCCACGTACAGGTTGCCGTATTTCTTGTTCATCGGCCCCACCGTCTCCGCGTGGTCGATCATCTTGATCTTCACACCGGGCGTCGCCGCCAGATCGGTCACCGCCGCCGTGGGCAGGCCCCCGACCCAGAAGAACGCGTCGATCTTCTTGTCCTTGATCGCATTGACGGATTCAGCGACACCCAGACGCTCCCGCTTCATGTCCTTGTCCTTGTCGAGGCCGGCGGCTTCGATGACGCGGAACGCCATCACCTCGGTCGCGCTGCCCGGAGAGCCGGTCGATACGCGCTTGCCCTTCATGTCCTTCATCGAGTTGATTCCGGTACCCTCGATGCTGACCACATGCATGCGGTTGGGATAGAGGATCATCAGCGTACGCACGTCGGTCTTCTTACCCTTGAACTTGTCCACGCCCTTGTAGGCATCGAGCGCGGCATCGGTCATCGACAGCGCAATGTAGGGCTTGCCGGTACCGATCAATTGCAGGTTCGCTACCGAGCCGCCGGTCACTTCCGCTGTGGCCTGCATCCCCGGCACATGTTTCGACAGCACATTGGCCATGCCACCGCCCATCGGGTAATACACGCCGCCCGTGCCGCCGGTGGCGATCGACAGGTTGATGCTTTCAGCCGCAGTGACGGGCTGCGCGATCACTGCGCACGCGGCGAGCGTCAGCGCCTTGAATAGTTTGTACATCGTTTCCTCCTACGGGTTGATTTTTCAGATTGTGGATCGATGAGTTTAGGAACATTCGCCGGGACGGTCAACCATGCGCCGCAACGCCCCTACCTGGCGAACACCTGCGACATGTCCTGAAAAGCCTTGAACTCCAGTGCGTTGCCGCAGGGATCCAGAAAGAACATGGTCGCCTGCTCACCCACCTGCCCCCTGAAGCGGACGTGTGGCTCGATGACGAACTTCGTGCCGGCACGGGTCAGTTTGTCAGCCAATGCCTGCCAATCGGCCATCGACAGGATCGCACCGAAATGGCGCACCGGCACTTGATCGCCATCGACCGCGCTGGTGCTGCGGTGGCCGACTTCGCCGGGGGCCAGATGCGCAACGATCTGGTGACCGTAAAAATTGAAATCGACCCACTCCGGAGAGGAGCGCCCCTCCGGGCAGCCCAGCAGTCCGCCGTAAAACGCGCGGGCCTTGGCGAGATCATCGACGGGAAAGGCAAGGTGAAATGGCGGCTGGTTCATGGTGGCGTGCGTCCGAAAATTAATGCGCGTATTCTACGTTTTTTTGCCGCGGAATTGCCGCTCCCTGTTGATGAACCCGAACACGATCCCTGCACTCGCCGCCCACGGCTGCTCCATGCCGCAGATCGGCTTTGGCACCTCGCAACTCGGCGACTGCGGCGACCTGGTCGCCACGGCGCTCCAGCTGGGTTACAGACATATCGACACCGCGTGGAAATACGGCTCGGAAAAAGGCGTGGGCGCCGGCATCCGCGCCTCCGGCGTGCCGCGCAGTGAAATTTTCCTGGTGACCAAGGTATCGCACGAATACCTGAAGGCCGATGCGTTCGCACGATCGGTCGATGAAAGCCTGAAAAATCTGCGGGTTGATTATGTCGACATGCTGCATGTGCACTGGCCGAGCATGGACAAAGTGCCGCTCACTGAAACCATGGGTGCGCTGGCAAAAGCCAGGCGGCAGGGACTCACCCGCCACATCGGTGTTGCCAATTTCAACATCGCCCTGCTCGAAGAGGCAATCCGAGTCTGCCCCGAACCCCTTGCCACATTGCAGGCCGAATTCCATCCTTATCTCGACCAGACCAAAGTGCTCGACTATTGCCGCGCGCACGGCATGATCTTCACTGCATACTGCCCGCTCGCGCGCGGACGCCTGTTCACCGACGCGGTGCTCGCCGACATCGCCAAGTCCCACGGCAAGACCATCGCGCAGATCGCGCTGCGCTGGCTCGTGCAGCAAGGCAATATCGCCCCGATCCCGCGCTCGTCAAACCCGGAGCGCATTGCGCAGAACCTCGACGTGTTCAACTTCGTACTGACCGCCGACGAAATGAGCCGCATCCATGCACTGGCGCGGCCCGGCGGCCGCATTGCCAATCCGGCAGGCCGCGCGCCGGTCTGGGACTGAATTGACGCCCACAGTCGCGTCTTGCGGGTGACAGAGTTACAATTCACTCGCTTACCCGCGGACCGATGGCGTTCGCACCAACCGGGCGTCAATGTAATGCCCACTAACTCGAGGAAGAGAGACCATGAAAACTTCAGTATGGCCAGGCCTTACAGTGACAGCGTTGGCTGCGGTGACCATTGGCAATGTTCCCGGTGTCCATGCACAATCCGGATTCCCGACGAAAAACCTGCAGATGATCGTGCCCTACACCCCGGGCGGCTCTGCGGACGTCATGAGCCGCGCGATTGCACAGCGCCTGGGCGCCGCATGGGGCAAGAACGTCGTGGTCGATAACCGTCCCGGCGCCAGCGGCATGATCGGTGCGGAAATCGTCGCCAGATCCGCTCCCGATGGCTACACGCTGATGGGGCACACTTCCTCGTATCCGGCAACCGCCGCGGTACGCGCCAAACTGCCGTTTGATCCGGAAAAAGCGTTTGTCCCGGTTGGCACGACCGCCCGTGCGCCGATGTTGTTTGCGATACACCCGTCGGTGCCGGCGAAAAGCATCAAGGAACTGATCGCACTGGCCAAGAAAAATCCGGGCAAGTTCAACTACGGCTCGTCCGGCACGGGCGGCAACAATCACTTTGCCGGCGGACTGTTCAGCGCTGCCGCCGGCATCAGCATGACCCACGTGCCGTACAAGGGCATCTCGCTTGCCGTCACCGCGATTGCCTCCGGCGAAATAGACATACTGATCGCCAGTTCGTCGGCGCTGCTGCCGCAGAAAGACTCCGGCCGTGTCCGCATCCTCGGCGTGACCAGTCAGCAGAAATCGCCGCTGTTCCCGGATCTCCCCCCCGTCGCACCGCAGGGTGCGCCCGGGTTTGAGTATTTTCTGTGGTGGGGCGTATTCGCGCCCGCGGGTCTGCCGGCCGACCGGTTCACCCTTATCAACAACGAGATCAACAAGATCGTCGCCAGCAGCGACATGAAGAAATTCCTCGACATCCAGGGCGCCGAGCCGTGGACGCTGGCGCCGGCGCAACTCGCCAAGCTGCTGCCGGATGAAATCGCGCGCTACAAAAAAGCCGCGCAGATCGCCGGCATCAAACCGCAGTAACCCCCGACGGCAAAGCGCCGCCCGGCCTCGTGCCGGGCGGCGCGCCCCCTTGAACCTTACACGCCGCAGCACGCTGCATCACGAGCACCTGCCACACGTGATTGCGCAGCGGCTTGCGCGGTCCGGCGGATCGCGCAGCATTGCCGACGCAGTGCTCGGCGGCATCGACGGCTGCGTGACCACCTTTGCCATTGTCGCCGGCACCGTGGGCGCCGGCCTTTCCGCGCCAGTCGCGTTGATCCTCGGGTTTGCCAATCTGATCGCCGATGGCTTCAGCATGGCCGTCAGCAATTACGAGTCGGTCAGGGCGCAGGATGAACTGCGGGAAGAGGTCCGCCGCAGCGAGGAAGAACATATCGCTCTGGTGCCCGAAGGCGAACGCGAGGAAATACGCCAGATTTTCAGCCGGAAAGGCTTCAGTGGCGACATCCTCGAACGCATCGTCGACACCATCACCGGCGACCGCAGGCTATGGATCGAAACCATGATGATGGAGGAGCACGACCTGCAGCGCCATGCCGCCACGCCATCGCGCTCGGGCCTCGTCACCTTCATCGCCTTCGTCTGTGCCGGCGCAATCCCGCTGCTGCCGCTGTTGTTCGGCGGCTGGAGCATCCAACAACGCTTCCTGTTCAGCACGATCCTCGCCGGTGCGGTGTTTTTCTCGATCGGCATGCTGAAAAGCGTCGTATCGGGACGCCCCGTACTGCGCTCGGGTCTGCGCACGCTGTTGACCGGTGGCGCGGCCGCCGGACTTGCGTATCTGACCGGCCGTTTGCTGCGCGAGAGTTTCGCGTCGTTCTAGTCGGTCAGCAGTTCAGGCCGCCGTCAGACGCCCGGCCTGGTAATCCCGTACCGCCTGTTCGATTTCCTCGCGCGTGTTCATCACGAACGGGCCGTATTGCACCACCGGTTCGTGCAGTGGTTTTCCCGCCAGCAGGATAAAACGTGTCCCCGCGTTCGCAGCCGTGATGGTTACTGCATCGCCATCGGACAATATTCCGGCGCTGTGCGGGGGCAGGTTGTGCGCAGCTGCCGCATCACCGACCGCAACGTCGCCCTCGTAGACATACAAAAACGCGTTATGTCCGGCGGGAAGCCGGTGCACGAACGACTCGCCCGGCTGCAGCGCCACGTCGAAATACAGCGGTTCGGTACTCAGCCCTTGCATCGGTCCCGCCGTCTCGCGACCGTCGAGTTGGAGGATGCCGGCGATCACCTTGACCACGCCGCCGCCCGGCAACGCGACCACAGGAATCGATGCCGCGGGAATGTCGCGATAACCGGCGGGTTTCATTTTTTCGTTCGCCGGCAAATTGATCCACAACTGGAATCCGCGCATTCGCCCTTCGAGTTGCTGCGGCATTTCCGAATGAATGATGCCGCGGCCCGCAGTCATCCACTGCACGTCGCCGCTTCTGAGGTCGCCACGGTTGCCCAGGTGATCCTGGTGCAGCATGTGGCCATCGAGCATATAGGTTACCGTCTCGAAACCGCGGTGCGGATGGTCCGGGAAGCCGGCGATGTAATCATCGGGATTCTCCGTGCCGAATTCATCGAGCATCAGGAACGGATCGAGCCGCGCGGACTGCGACTGGCCGATGCTGCGGCGGAGTTTGACGCCGGCGCCATCGGACGTGGCCATGGCGCGTATGACCTGCTGCAATGTTCGCGACACCATAATAAATATATTAATTAAATCAAATACTTATGTTACATCAAAACAGCGACCTGATGATGCCGCCATCGACCCGCTGCGCAGCACCGTTGATCGCCGCAGCGCGGGCCGAACACAGGAATACCACCTGCGCCGCCACCTCTTGCGGCGTCGCCCAGCGCTGCAACAGCGAGGTACGGCCGGGTCCGTCGAAATACGCGGTGCGCATCTCCGCCGCGCTCTTGCCTTGCTCAGGCCCGATCTTGCCGAGAAAAGATTCCACGCCTTCCGACCAGGTCGGCGCCACCAGCACGCTGTTCACCGTAACGCCTGTGCCCCGCGTTGACTCGGCAAGCCCGCGCGCCAGCGACACCTGCGCGGTCTTTGTCATTGCGTAATGCAGCATGTCGGGATTGGGCTTCACGCTCTGCTCGCTGGCAATGAACACCACCCGCCCCCAGTTGCGCAGCAGCATGCCACCGAACAGCGTGCGGGTCAGCCGCACTCCGCTCATCACATTGAGTTCGAACATGTCGAACCAGTCGCGGTCGGTAATTTCCGCAAACGGCTTCACTTCGAAATAGCCGACGTTGTTGACGAGGATGTCCACCGGGCCGATGCGCGCGGCCGCATCGAGTACCTGCTGCGCGCCCGCCGCCGTAGCAAGATCGGCGGCAACGCCATACGCTTCGCCCGTCGCCGCCAGCGCCTTGACGGTATCATCGACCGTTCGCTGACTGCGGCCGTTGACGATCACCCGTGCACCCTCATCGGCCAGTGCCTGTGCAATCGCGCGGCCGATGCCCTGGGTCGAGCCCGTAACCAGCGCCAGTTTATCCTTCAGTCCGAAATCCATGGGTTCTCCGGAAACATCCTGCCGCAGTCGTTCACTTGACCGCCGTTTTACCATGCTTTCAGCGCCGGGCGGCACCAAAGAAAAGCGGGCTGCGCTGCAGCCCGCGTGCGGTGCCTCCGGGGTTTACATCCGGCCGAGATCGTTGATCGCGTCCACCACCATCGACGTGCCCACAGCAATCAGCAGGATGTCGGATGCCACACGCACGTATTTGTGGCCCGACGGCGGCACCCCAAGCCGGACCACCAGTTGCTGCGGCAGGTCGTAATAGACGACATCCCTCGGCAAAGGCTTGCCACGCTGCCATTTCTTCGCCTGTCCCGGAGGCATGCAGCCGTTGTTTTTCTTGGCCAGCCCCGGCGGGCACTTGCCGCCACGGAATTCCTGCGCGTAATAGTCACGCACGATCACTTGCTGGCGCTCGCCGAAGTAGCCATTGCCCGACTGCGTGCGCTCGCTGCCGCCGTTGCGATTATTGCCGCCGCCGGCCCACGACGGCTTGTCGGCGAAAACCGGTTGGACCGCGAAGACGCCCACCGCCACCAGGGCCGCGACACGGGCAATGCTAATGAACATTCTGTGCATATATGGACCCTCCTGTTGATCGAACTGAACCACTTAACGTGCCACCCGGGCAATCCGCCGGCCGCAGCGCAGTCATTTTTTTAAAAGAGTACCATTGATCGAGTCGCATGCAAAAGACATACCGCACAGTCTGGCGGCCCGTCGCGCCACGCAGCGTTCAAAAAACAACAAGTGCCGTTCACCCGTGGTTCGCCGTCAAGTCTGCATGTCGGCAACGGTCCGGCGAAAACGCGCGAGCGCAGCCGCAAACAGCGCACCGCCGATGGCAACGATGGCGAGAAACTGCGGCCATACGACATCCAAGCCGGCGCCGCGATAGAGAATGGCCTGGGCAAAACTGACGAAGTGGGTGGTCGGCGCGAGCAGCATGATCTGCCGCACGATCTCCGGCATGCTCTCGCGCGGCGTCATGCCGCCGGAGAGTACTTCCAGCGGCAGCACCACCAGCATCACCAGCAGCGCGAGCTGCGGCATCGAGCGGGCGACAGTGCCGAGGAAGATGCCCATCGAGGTCACCGCGAACAGGTGGAGCAGCGTGCCGAGCAGAAACAGCGGCACCGACCCCGCAACCGGCACGTCCAGTAACCCGCGCACCACGAGATTCAGTGACACGGCCGCAGCAGCGAGCACCACGAGGCCGTTAGCCCACACTTTCGCCGCCATGATCTGCGCAGGCGACAGCGGCATCGACAGCAGATGTTCGATGGTGCCGTGCTCGCGTTCGCGGATGACCGCCGCGCCGGTGAGGATGATCGCCAGCATGGTGATGTTGTTGATGAGTTCCATCACGGCGGAAAACCATTTGCTGCTGAGATTCGGGTTGAAGCGCATGCGCAGCGCAAGTTTCACCTCCGGCGCCGCGACGGCACTCCGGGTGTCGAGAAAATGCGCCACCTCCCCGGCGACGATGCTCTGGATGTAGCTTGCCCCCAGAAACGCCTGGCTGGTTTGCGTGGCATCGACGTTGAGCTGTATCGCCGGCTGTCGCCCGGCCAGCATGTCGCGCTGGAATCCGGAAGGGATGTCGAGCACGAACGTGAGCCTGCCGCGGTCCATGCCGGCGTCGGCCGCCGCCATGTCCGCAAGCATTGACACCTTGAAGTGCGGCGGCAGCAGCGCGCCGGTGATGGCCGCCGACAGCTGCGAACGGTCCTCGTCGATGACCGCGACCGGCGCCTTGTTGAGTTCCATCGACACGCTGGCCGCGCTGTAGATGGCAATCGAGAACGAGAACACAATGAAGAACAGCATCAACGGATCCCGGCGCAGGCTGCGCAGTTCCTTGACGCCCAGGTACAGCACGTTGGCGAGGCGGCGGCTGTTCATCGGCCCTGCTTCCTCAGGAACACCAGGCTCAGCACCGTCAGCACCGGCACGAACGCCGCGAGCGCCCAGAAATAGTATCCAAGATCGCCAAACCCGAGCGCCTTGGAAAACGTGCCGCGGCTGACAATCAGGAAATAGCCGGTCGGAAAGAAATTGCCGAACACCGCCGCGATGCCTTCGAGCGACGACACCGGATGGATCAGGCCCGAGAACTGGACCGCCGGCAGCATCGTGGCAATCGCCGTGCCGAACAGCGCAGCGATCTGCGTCTGCGCAAAGGCCGACATCAGCAGGCCGAACCCCGTCGACACGATCACGTAGAGCAGTGCGGCCAAGGTCAGTGCGGCGAAACTCCCCTTGTGCGGCACCCCGAACGCGGTCACCGCGAGCGCGGCCAGGATGAAGAAGTTGATCATGCCGAGCACGACATACGGCAGCTGCTTGCCGAGCAGGAATTCGATGCGGGTCACCGGGGTCACGTAAAAATTGACGATGGACCCCAGCTCCTTTTCGCGCACCACGCCCAACGCGGTCAGCATCGCCGGAATCAGCATCAGCAGGATGGGAATCACTGCGGGCACCATCGCGTTGATGCTGCGCACATCCGGGTTGTAACGGTAGCGCACCTCGACCCGCGCCGCTTCCGTCGCCGACACTGCGCCGGTTTCGCGACCCACTAGCTCGGCCATATAGTTGTAATGCATGCCCTGAAAGTATCCGGCGACGGTCTCGCCGCGAAACGGCATCGCGCCGTCCACCCAGACGCCGATTTCGGTGCCGCGGCCGCGCTTCAGATCGCGGCCGAAACCCGGAGGAATCTCGACGGCGAGACTCAGTTCGCCCGTGCGCATGCGCCGGTCGAGCTCGGCATGATCCTGCAGCGGCGGGTGCTCGACGAAATAGCGCGACCCGGACAGGTTGAGCGCGTACTCGCGGCTCGCCGGTGTGCCGTCGCGGTCAAGCACCGCGTACGGCAGGTTCTCCACGTCCATGCTGATGCCGTAGCCGAGAATGACCATCAGCAGCGCAGTTCCGAGCAACGCGAACGCGAGCCGGATCGGGTCGCGCAGCAGTTCCAGCGTCTCACGATGAGCATAACTCGCAAGACGCCGCAGGCTGAATGTGCCGGCTGCCCGTCGCGCGGCATCTGTGCCGGCGCGGGAGGCCGACGGCAGATCGGCACCGGCGGCATCGGCCACCCCGGCCTCTGCCTCCTCCAGATACGAAATGAAAGCGTCCTCGAGCGTGGCCGCGCCGCGTGCGCCGGCGAGTGCTGCGGGCTCGCCGGTCGCCAGCACGCGGCCGGCATGCATCAGCGATATGCGGTCGCAGCGCTGGGCCTCGTTCATGAAATGCGTCGAGATGAAAATGGTCACGCCGTCACGGCGCGACAGGCCGATCATCAGCTCCCAAAACGCATCGCGTGCCACCGGGTCCACGCCCGACGTCGGCTCGTCGAGAATCAGCATTTCCGGCCGATGAATCACCGCCACTGCCAGCGACAGGCGCTGGCGCATGCCCAGCGGCAGTGCATCGGGCAACAGGTCCGCGGCGTGCGCGATACCGAAGCGGCGCAGCATCTCGTCGATGCGCACCGGCACCTCCGGCGCCGGCACGTGGAATAGTCGTGCATGCAGCTCCAGGTTCTGTCGTACCGTGAGTTCGCTGTAGAGCGAAAACCCCTGCGACATGTAGCCCACGCGGCGGCG
>Ga0113563_10000165_pt1 | contig 27111 bp, 26 predicted proteins | sample Mud3Dept3metaG_FD_80117 | JGI IMG/M metagenome (GOLD analysis project Ga0113563, IMG submission 80117) | Freshwater wetland microbial communities from Ohio, USA, analyzing the effect of biotic and abiotic controls - Mud 3 Core 4 Depth 3... | ecosystem: Environmental > Aquatic > Freshwater >... | reverse complement strand
TCGATTTCGGGGAGAAACGCATCGGGGTCGCCGTCGGCGAGATCGAGCTCGGCATACCCCATGCGCTGACCGTGATCACAGCGGAGGACAACCACAGCCGTTTCGCAGCCATCGCCGCGCTGATTGCCGAATGGCGGCCCGTGCTGCTGGTGGTCGGTGTCGCCACCCACGCCGATGGTGCCGTCCACGAGACCGGGCGGCTGGCACGACGCTTCGGCCAGCGCCTGACCGGCCGCTTCGGCATTGCCACAGCGTTTGTCGATGAGCGGCTGACCTCGTCCGCGGCCGAGTCTGCGCTGCGGGCCAGCGGTGTGCGCGCCGGCAAACGCGCCGCTTTGCTCGACGCCGCCGCCGCGGCCGAGATCCTCCGCACCTGGTTCACGACAATGCCGCAAAATCCGGCCTGAGTCCGGCGCCGGCATTCTAGAGGCGTGCCGATTGTGTTAGGCTACGGCCCGCCATGCCGGCTAAACAACCGCTGCCAGATGCCGAGCAACTGCTCGCATCGCTGATCGACCGGATGCGGCCCGCCGTCGGGCCGAACACCGGGCTGGTCGGCATTCATACCGGCGGCGTGTGGCTCGCTGAACGGCTGCATCAGGCGCTCGGCATCCAGCTGCCGCTGGGCACACTCGACATTTCGTTCTACCGCGACGACTTCAGCAAGAAGGGCCTGCGTCGCAACCTCAAGAGCTCCGACATTCCGTTCGACATCGACGACTGCGCTGTGGTGATTGTCGACGACGTGCTCTATACCGGCCGCACCATCCGTGCAGCAATGAACGAACTGTTTGATTACGGCCGTCCGGCCAGCATCCGGCTGGCCGCGCTGGTTGATCGCGGCGGACGCGAACTGCCAATCGCGGCAGACTTCACCGGCGCCAGCATCGTCATCGGCCCTGATGAACGCGTTGAACTGGCACGCGATGCGCAGGGCAAACTGAGTCTGCGGCTGGGCGGGGACTGATCCGCAATGTGGCTGAACCCCGCGAACCCGCAGCTCAACAAAAACGGCGAACTGCATCACCTGCTGTCGCTGGAAGGCCTGCCGGCCGACGTGCTGCGGCAGATACTCGACACCGCCGTATCGTTCGTCGGCGTCACGCAACGCGAAGTCAAGAAAGTGCCGTTGTTGCGGGGCAAGGCCGTGTTCAACCTGTTTTTCGAGCCGTCGACCCGTACCCGCACGACCTTTGAGATCGCCGCCAAGCGGCTGTCGGCGGATGTAATCAATCTCGCGATCAACGTTTCCTCGCAAAGCAAGGGCGAGTCGGTGCTCGACACCGTAGCCAATCTGGCAGCGATGCAGGCCGACATGTTCATCATGCGCCACGCCGCCAGCGGCGCCCCGTACCTGATTGCGCAGCATGTTGCGCCGGATATCCATGTCATCAACGCCGGCGACGGACGTCATGCACACCCCACGCAGGGCCTGCTCGACATGTTCACGATCCGCCACTACAAGGGCGATTTCACGCACCTGCGCGTGGCGATTGTCGGCGACATCCTGCACTCACGCGTTGCACGCTCCCAGATCCACGCCCTGACCACGCTGGGCTGCCCGGAGATCCGGGTGATCGGTCCGAAAACCCTGTTGCCGACGCAAGTCGCCAGGCTCGGGGTGCAGGTTTATCCCGACATGCGCCAGGGCCTCAAGGATGTCGACGTGGTGATGATGCTGCGTCTGCAGAATGAACGCATGAACGGCGCACTGCTGCCCTCGGCGCAGGAGTTCTACAAATATTACGGCCTGACCGACGACAAGCTGGCGCTGGCAAAGCCGGATGCGATCGTGCTGCATCCGGGGCCGATGAACCGCGGCGTCGAAATCGATTCCAGCGTGGCCGACGGCAAGCAGTCGGTGATCCTGCCGCAGGTGACCTTCGGCATCGCCATCCGCATGGCAGTGATGAGCATACTGGCAGGTAACTGACGCGCGATGAAAATCCACATCAAGAACGGCCGCCTGATCGACCCGAAGAACGGCATCGATGCGCAGCGCGACATCTACATTGCCGCGGGCAAAATCGTTGCGGTGGGCCATGCGCCTGCCAATTTCGCTGCCAACCGCACCATCGATGCCGCCGGCCGCGTGATCTGCCCGGGGCTGGTCGATCTCGCGGTGCGGCTGCGCGAGCCCGGCTATGAATACATGGCGACTCTCGAATCCGAGATGGACGCCGCCATCGCCGGCGGGGTGACCAGCCTTGCCTGCCCGCCCGACACCGACCCGCCGCTCGACGAGCCGGGTCTGGTCGAAATGCTGAAGTACCGCGCCAAAAACCTGAACCTGGCCCATGTTTATCCGGTGGGCGCGCTGACCGTCGCGCTGAAAGGGGCGCGGCTGACGGAAATGGCGGAATTGCGCGACGCCGGCTGCGTCGCCTTTTCCCAGGCCGAGGCACCGTTCGCCGACAACCAGGTACTGATGCATGCGCTGGAGTATGCCGCGACCTTCGGCTTTCCGGTCTGGCTGCGGCCGCAGGATCCGGCGCTGTCATACCTCGGCGTTGCCCACGACGGTGAGGTGGCAACCCGCCTCGGTCTGCCGTCGATTCCAGTGACCGCAGAGGTCATCGCCTTGTCGACGATACTGATCATCGCTCGCGCAACCGGTGCGCGCGTCCACGTCGCCCGGCTGTCATCGGCTGAGGGGGTCGCCCTGGTGCGTGATGCCAAGGCGCAAGGGCTGCCGGTCACCTGCGATATCGGCATCCACCACGCCCACCTCTCGGAACTGGATATCGGCTATTTCGATGCGAACTGCCACCTGAAGCCGCCGCTGCGCAGCCGGCGCGACCGCGATGCGCTGCGCGCGGGGCTGGCTGATGGCACGATCGACGCACTGTGTTCCGACCACACGCCGGTCGACGAAGACGCCAAGCAACTGCCGTTTTCGGAAGCCGAGCCCGGTGCCACCGGGGTCGAACTGCTGCTGCCGCTGACGTTAAAGTGGGCCGCAGAATCCGGCCTTGGACTCGCCGCCGCCCTCGAGCGCATCACGATCAAACCGGCGGTCCTGCTCGGCATCGACGCCGGACACCTGTCGGTGGGCAGCGTGGCGGACATCTGCGTGTTCGATCCCGACTGCCATTGGCGCATCGGCGCCGGCACCCTTCGCAGCCAGGGGAAGAACACGCCGTTTTCCGGCATCGAACTGCGCGGACGCGTAACCCATACACTGGTCGGCGGCACCTTGGTTTACGAAAAAAATAGTCAATAAAAACAAATAGTTATGATTAATCCGGAGCGTTCATCCGGCGCCAGCCTGTTAAACTAACCGCTGAGTCCGTGGTCTCATTGGCCACTTCCATGCAGAAGCCCATCATGAATCCCTTGCTCGATTTTTCGGGACTGCCCCGTTTTGCCGATTTCAAACCCGACCATGTTGCGCCGGCCGTTAACCTGCTGCTCGACGAAGGCCGCGCCCTGATCGCGCGCCTCACCGCCGATCCCGCAGCACCGACCTGGGACAACTTCGTCGGCCCGCTGGAAGATGCGAATGAACGACTGCACCGGGCCTGGGGCCAGGTCGGGCACCTGAACGCCGTCATGAACAGCCCGGAGCTGCGCGAAGCCTATAACGCCAGCCTGCCGAGGATCACGCAGTACTACACCGAACTCGGCCAGCATGAAGGGCTGTACCGGAAATTCAAGGCGCTGCGCGCCAGCACCGGGTTCGCCGCGCTCAGCGCGGCACAGCAAAAAATCATCGACAACGAGCTGCGGGATTTCCGGCTCGGCGGCGCCGAACTGGGCGCGGACGGCAAAAAACGCTACACGGCCATTCGTGACCGGCTGTCAACACTGACCTCCCGTTTCAGCGACAACCTGCTGGATGCGACCAACGCCTGGTCACATATCGCGACCGACGCGGCGGAGCTTGCCGGACTGCCCGATGATGTGCAGGAGGCCGCGCGCGCGGCAGCGGACCCGCAGGCCGGCTGGAAATTCACGCTGCACGCGCCGTCGTATATGCCGGTAATGCAGTACGCCGACAGCCGTGCGCTGCGCGAACGGCTGTACTACGCCTATGTCACCCGTGCGTCCGAATTCGGCGACCCCCAACTCGACAACACGTCGCTGATCGCGGAAATCATCCAGTTGCGCGGGGAGATGGCGCAGCTGCTCGGCTTCCGCAATTACGCCGAATATTCGCTGGAACCGAAAATGGCCGAAACACCGGCCCAGGTGCTCGAATTTCTGCGCGAACTCGCAGTGCGGGCCAAACCCTATGCGCAGCGGGATCTGGCCGAACTACAGGAGTTCGCACGCAAGGAACTGGGCATGCCGCAGCTCGCCGCCTGGGACTACGCCTACGCCTCGGAGAAACTGCGCGTAGCACGCTACGCGTTCTCCGAAAACGACGTCAAGCAGTACTTCCCCGAAACCACGGTACTGCCCGGCATGTTCAAGCTGGTCGAGACCCTGTACGGCCTGACCATCGCGCCGAGTGAAGCACCGCAGTGGCATCCCGACGTACGGTTCTTCTCGATCCGCGACCGCAGCGGCGCGCTGGTCGGCCAGTTCTATCTCGATCTCTACGCGCGGCCGAGCAAACGCGGCGGCGCGTGGATGGACGATGCGATCACCCGCCGCGCTACGCCGCAGGGCACGCAGGCGCCGGTTGCTTACCTGAACTGCAATTTTTCGCCGCCCGTCGGCACGCGGCCCGCACTGCTCACGCACGACGAAGTAAACACGCTGTTCCATGAGTTCGGCCACGGCCTGCACCACCTGCTGACGCGCGTCGACTTCCTCGGCGTCTCGGGCATCAACGGAGTCGAATGGGATGCCGTAGAGCTGCCCAGCCAGTTCATGGAAAATTTCTGCTGGGAATGGGATGTCGTGCAGCCGATGACCCGCCATGTCGACAGCGGCGCGGCACTGCCCAGAACGCTGTTCGACAAGATGCTGGCCGCGAAAAACTTCCAGAGCGGCATGCAGACCATGCGCCAGATCGAATTTTCGCTGTTCGACCTGCGCCTGCATTACGATTTCGATCCGACCGGCGCGCAGACCGCACTGCAGTTGCTCGATGAGGTACGTCGCGAAGTCGCCGTCGTGTTTCCGCCCGATTACAACCGGTTCCCCAACAACTTTTCGCACATTTTTGCCGGCGGCTATGCGGCGGGTTATTACAGCTACAAATGGGCGGAAGTGCTGTCGGCCGATGCCTACAGCCTGTTCGAGGAAAACGGCGTGCTCGATCCGGCGACGGGGATGCGTTTCTGGGACGAGGTGCTGGCCGTCGGCGGCAGCCGGCCCGCGCTGGAATCGTTTGTGGCGTTTCGCGGCCGCGAACCCAAGATCGACGCCCTGCTGCGCCATAATGGCATGACTGCGCAGGCCGCATAGTGCGAAAAAATGCCGGTGGCCAAGGTATCATGCAGGAACGCGGCCGCATGACAGACATGGCCCGGGCCAGAACTATAGCGAGGTGCTCACATGACGAGAATCGTTTTTTTGCTGGCTGCCCTGCTGATCGCAATCCCGGGACAAACAGCACAACTTTATCGCTGGGTCGACGACAAGGGTCGGGTCGAGTGGCGTGACACACCACCCCCCGCTACCGCTAAGAAGGTTGAGCGGCGCTCCGTCGGAGGCAGCGTCATCGAAACGTCCAAGCTGCCCTACAGCCTGCAACAGGCGGTGCAAAACCATCCGGTTACGCTTTTTGTCAACAACTGCGGCGAACCCTGCGACAAGGCGCGCGCCCACTTGGTGCGGCGCGGCATTCCGTTCACCCAGAAGAATCCACAGGACAATATCGAAGGCTACAAAAAACTGACTGAGGGCGGCATGGAAGTACCGCTGCTGTTCGTGGGCAAGGAACAGCTCAAGGGGTATCTGGACAGCAGCTGGGACAGTGTGCTCGACACCGCCGGCTATCCCCGCCAGTCGGTTCCCGGCTACACCGCTCCGAAACCACCGGCAGCGCCAGCAGCAAAACCGGCGCCTGCTGCAACGCCTGTCGCGGGCGCCGCCGCTCCGGCAAACGCAGCCCCGGCACCGGTGCCGGGGCTATGAAATACACGCCCGGAATCCTTCGACCCCTCGCTCCGCCGGGCAATATCGCATAGTATTCCACGACATTCAGACTTGGCGTGAGCGAACATCATGAATGAACACTTTGTGGTGAGTTACGTGCAAGCCTGTGGCACCGGGAAACTGGCATTGTCCGAATGCGGTGCTGTCTGGCAAATGGGCGTCATCGGCCTGCTCTTGGTATCTGCCATCGCAGCGCTGCTGGTGCTCAGGATGCGTGATCGCGCGGATTCGGCGCAGGCGTAGCTGCGGCCGTTCCCGGACCCGGGATTTGTATCATGCGCGGCTTTCTGCCCGGCCAGATCGATGGGGCGCATACGGCAGAAAAATTGCCGGCGCCCTGCCTTCACCGTGGCTTCATCAGCAATTGCACCGACCCCATTTACACGGGTGTTTTCCGCCGGTTTTGATTTTTCAGCCGGATATCGGCCGCGGTTTTATCAGGCTGCTGCCTTGCAGGAATCGAATACAGCGCTGTTCGCCGCACGGCCTAAACCGCAGAATTTCAAGCAGGAAACCGGCACTCAAAAACAGTTGCCGTGTCCGGGGCCAGCGCTGATTCGCGACGGCCTGCCGGCAAAGATACGGCAATGAACAAAATGCACCTCGCTGCTGGCCAAGATTCACCGCCGGGCATCACTGAGCTGATGCACGGCCGCCTCATACTCACGCCGGTGACGGTTGCTCTGGTAGGCACGAATGTGCTCGTCTTTGCAGCCATGCTCGCCTACGGTGCCGGGCTCTGGCATTCCCCGAACGATATCCAGCTCGCCTGGGGTGCAAGTTTCGGCCCGGCGACCAAAGACGGCGAGTGGTGGCGGCTGGCCACGGCGATGTTCCTGCATTTCGGGCTGGTCCATCTGGCGATGAACATGTGGGCACTCTGGGAAGGCGGCCGACTCGTCGAACGACTGTACGGTTCGGGGCGCTTCGCCGTTGCTTATTTTATCAGCGGCCTCGCCGGCAACCTGCTGTCCCTGGTTGCGCAAGGCGACCGCGCGGTTTCCGGCGGAGCCTCCGGTGCCATCTTCGGCATTTATGGCGCGCTCCTGGTCTGGCTCTGGCGTGCGCGACACCAGGTACATCCGACGGAGTTTCGCTGGCTGTTCGGCGGTGCTGCAGTCTTTTCCGCAGCAACCATCGGCCTCGGGCTGCTGATCCCGGGCATCGACAACGCCGCGCATATCGGCGGCCTCACGTCCGGCGCATTGATCGCTACCGCGCTGGCAAGTTCCGGTTCAGTCGGTGGTCCCACGACGCAATACGGCCGCTGGCTGGCCGCCGGCACGTTCCTGCTGGCCATGGTCGTTCTTGCCACCCGCATCCCGGAACCGGAGTACCGCTGGCGCGAAGAAATGCAGGCGCGCGAAGAAGTCCGCGAATTTGTCGCGACGGACGAGCGCATCATCCGGCGCTGGCACGAAATTCTCGACGCAGGTACCCACGAGGGCGCCTCGTTCGAGGAACTGGCGGGGCGCATCGAATCCGACATCACGCTGGAATACCGCAAGAGCTTCGAGCAGCTGTCGGCGCTGAATCTCGACCCTGCGGCGCCATCAGCGATGACGCTGGATATCCTGAGAAAGTATGCCCAACTGCGGGGCGATGCCTCGCACTGGCTCGCAGAAGGGCTGCGATTGAAGGACCAGCAACGCATCCGCGAGGCACTTGAAATGGCGCGCCGGGCGCCGTACGAAGCACAGGGTATCGAACCCCCGGCGTTGCCGGAGCGCTGATGATTTCCGGCCGGCGTTCGGCAACGCCATCGGCCCTCCCGCAGCGATGCCGGATGTTGTAGTGTTCCACCCGCAACGACACGACCGCGGGACGGGACAGCGGTGGGCCTGCGGCTGCAGGAAGCGCTGATGGCTCGGACAGTCGGGCAGGCAAGACTGACGGGCATGGCTGCGGCAAAATGCAGCGCCCGCCGGGTGACGGTCGAAGGCGGTGCCACCGGCAAAGCAGTGCGGTCAATCTGTGGCAATGCATCCGGCCGCAAGAGATTGTAGATACAATCCATTCACAACGATGGGTTAAATGCAGATGCGGCTTGCAACATGGAACGTCAACTCGCTGAAAGTCCGGCTGCCGCAGGTACTCGACTGGCTGGCCGCGCATGTGCCGGACGCGTTATGCCTGCAGGAAACCAAACTGGAGGATGCGAAATTCCCGCTGGCCGAAATCGAGGCTGCCGGATACCACGCATCGTTCAGCGGCCAGAAAACCTACAACGGTGTCGCGATACTGACGCGGCAGCCCGTTACTGCAACGGCGCAGGAAATCCCCGGCTTCGCTGACCCGCAGAAACGCGTGATCGCCGCCACCCTCAACGGCGTGCGCATCGTCTGTGTCTACGTGCCGAACGGCGAATCCGTGGCCTCGGAAAAGTATCGTTACAAGCTCGACTGGCTGGCCGCGCTGACAGCGTGGCTGCGCGCCGAGCTGGCGCAGTATCCGTCGCTGGCACTGCTCGGCGATTTCAATGTTGCCCCCGAGGACCGCGATGTGCATGACCCGCAGGCCTGGGCCGGCAAGGTGCTGTGCAGCGCGGCCGAGCGCGCCGCGTTCGAACAGCTGACAGGGCTCGGCCTCAACGACACGTTCCGGCTATTCGAGCAATCCGAAAATTCCTTTACCTGGTGGGATTACCGGATGAACGCGTTTCGCCGCAAAATGGGCCTGCGCATCGACCATATCCTCACCTCCGGCATACTGGCTGCCCGATGCACCGCCTGCCGCATCGACAGCGAGCCACGGCGCCATGAACGGCCTTCGGATCACGCCCCGGTGATCGCCGAGTTCTCATAGGTCGCAAAATGCGCCGCATCGGAAAACAGCTTTTTCGGGATGCAGCCGGCATTGACGCAGGTGCCGCCGAGCCGATCGGCCTCGACCAGCGCCACGCAGGCACCATAGCTCGCCGACATGCGGCTCGCGCGCACGCCACCGGAGCCACCACCAATGGTAATCAGGTCAAAATCGTAGTGCGCCATCACCATGGCCCTCCGCAGTTATGCCGCGGAGCATACTCCGGCGCGCCGTTACGCGTCGTCGCCGCGGGAAGGTTCGATCTTCAGTTCCTGAATCTTGCGCGTCAGGGTGTTGCGGCCCAGGCCGAGCAGCTGTGCCGCTTCGATGCGCCGCCCGCCGGTCTGCGCCAGCGCTTTCAGAATCAGCGCTTTCTCGAACTGGTGGGTCAGTTCTTCCATGATGCCGGTCTCGCCGCGATGCAGCCGCATCTCGGCTTCGCGCCCGAGCGCCGCGACCCAGTCTTCGGTGCCGGCACTGGCGGTCTCCGCGCGCATCTCCGGCGGTAAATCCTTGATTTCAATGGTCACGGCCGGTGCCATCACGGTCAGCCAGTGGCACAGGTTCTCAAGTTGCCGCACATTGCCGGGCAGATCCTGCACCGCGATGTATTTCAGCGTCGCATCCGACAGCCGTTTCGGCTCGACGCCGAGATCGCGCGCGCTTTTCTGCAAGAAATATTTGGCCAGCAGCGGGATATCCTCGCGCCGCTCGCGCAACGCCGGCAGCCGCAGGCGGATGACATTGAGACGGTGGAAAAGATCCTCGCGGAACAGGCCCCGCTTGACCCGGGCCTCGAGATCCTGGTGGGTCGCTGCGATGACCCGCACATTGGCCTTGATCGGCTGATGGCCACCGACGCGGTAGAAATTGCCGTCGGAGAGCACGCGCAGCAACCGCGTCTGCAGCTCCTGCGGCATGTCGCCGATTTCGTCGAGGAACAGGGTGCCGCCCTCGGCCTGCTCGAAGCGGCCCCGGCGCATGTTCTGCGCACCGGTAAACGCGCCGCGCTCATGCCCGAACAGTTCGGATTCCAGCAGTTCCTTGGGAATCGCCGCCGTATTGATGGCGATGAATGGCCGGCCGGCGCGCGGGCTGTGGCGGTGCAGCGCACTGGCCACCAGTTCCTTGCCGGTGCCTGACTCGCCGGTGATCAGCACCGTCGCGTGCGATTGCGACAGGCGGCCAATGGCGCGGAACACCTCCTGCATCGCCGGCGCCTGGCCAAGGATCTCGGGTACCGCCTCGCTGACTTCGCTCGCAGTGTCCTGACGCACGCTTTCGTCCATCGCCCGCCGGATCAGTTCGACCGCATGATCGACGTCAAAAGGCTTGGGCAGGTACTCGTAGGCACCGCCCTGGAATGCAGTAACCGCGCTTTCCAGGTCGGAGTAGGCCGTCATGATGATCACCGGCAACGAAGGATGGCGGGCTTTGGCCTGTTGCAGGAGTTCAAGGCCGGACTCGCCCGGCATGCGGATGTCGCTGACCACGACCTGCGGCGTCTCATCGTCCAGTGCCGCCAGCGCCTCGCGTGCCGAAGCAAACGCCTTGAACGCGATATTCTCGCGGGTCAGGGCTTTTTCGAACACCCAGCGTATCGACCGATCGTCGTCAATGATCCAGACAGGTTTCATGAAGGTTCACAATCATTAAAAAGGTAGCTGGATGCCGACATTCAGCGATTTGCAGCCGGCGGGGCGGGCTGCTCATCGTGTACCGGAAGCAGCAAAGTGAAGCAGGTCCTGCCCGGCACGCTGTCGAACTTGATGGTGCCCTGATGCTGCATGACAAAATTGTGCGCAATGGTCAGACCGAGGCCGCTGCCGCCCTCGCGGCCGGACACCAGCGGTTGGAATACGCGTTCGCGCATGTGTTCGGGGATGCCGGGGCCGTTGTCGATGATCTCCACCTGCACCGCATGCCGGTATCGGCGGCGGGCCAGCGTGACCTGGCGCGCGATCCGCGTTTTGAGACGGATCTCCCCGTCATGGATATCCCTGCCGCTGCCCTTGATCGCCTGCGCGGCGTTGCGCGCAATGTTGAGCACACTTTGTATCAGCTGCTCCCGGTCGCCGGTCAGCATCGGCATGCTGGTGTCGTAATCGCGGCGCACGGAAATACCGGGAAATTCGGCGACGATCACGCTGCGCACGCGCTCCAGCACTTCGTGGATGTTCACCGGACCCGGCAGCGGCAGCCGGTGCGGCGTCAGCAGCCGGTCCATCAGCGACTGCAGCCGGTCGGACTCCTTGATGATCACCTGCGTGTATTCGTGCAGTGCCGGTCGCTCGAGTTCGCGATCGAGGAGTTGCGCCGCACCGCGGATGCCGCCCAGCGGGTTCTTGATTTCATGGGCGAGATTGCGTATCAGTTCGCGATGCGCCTGGCTTTGCTCGAGCAGCCGGGCTTCACGCTCGACACGCATTTGCTGGTCGACCTGGCGAAACTCGAGCAGCGTGCCACTGGCACCTTCCGCACCGCGTTCCATGGGGCTGACCGTGCAGGCCAGATGCAGCCGCAACCGGCCGTTGATCGCAAGTTCCAGTTCATGCTCGGTATAACTGCAGTTGTTGGCATGCGCGTAGCTGATCGCGGTGCCGAGGACGGCGTTGTCGCCGAACAGCCGCTCGAGCGTGAGCCCGGCGACATTGGTGTTGGATGCCTCGAACAGGTTTTCCGCTGCGGGGTTCATGTAGAGCACGGCTTGTTTGTCATCGACCACCGCCACTGCGGTCGCGAGCAGATCAAGTCCGTTCAGCGCCGCCGCGTTCATGGTGTCGCTTCATGGCGAGCAAGAAACAGGCCAGCACACGCCTGCCGTCGTCGCTGCAAAATATTCGGGAAAGACTGCCGCCCGTGGGCAGCGCACATGCTGTGGCCGGACGCCGCCGGGACGGTTACCGCAGCGTGGAGAGTTCCTTGCGCAGGTTTGCGACGTTGTTCTCGTGCAACGCAACCTTCTTCTTGAAAGGTTCGAGCCGATCGAGCACGCGCTGGTAATTGCGTTCGCTGCCGAGCCGGGTGGCTTCCTGCTCCGCGAGATCCTTCTTCGCCTGGTCGAGCAGTTTCTGCTCGCTGGCAAGTTCCTGCTCCAGAATTTTGCGCCGTTCGGCATCGCGCTGCTGCTGTGTCGGCGCATCGACTTTGGGGAAATTGCCCGCCGCAGCGGGAGGCTTGGCCTCTGCACCCTTGGCCGGGGGCCTCGGCGGCGTCGGCACAGTCGATACCGGCGGCAAGTTCATCGGCTTGCAACCAGCTGCTTCTGACTTGACGTTGGTGAAGCGCTTGTTGCCGTTGCTGTCGACGCACTCCCAGATTTCCGCCCGGACCGGGCCGGACACTCCCAGCAACAGCAATGAGAACATGAAAAAACGCATGGGTAGCCCCGGTTGATCCTGCACGAAGGCTGGCAATTTTCCCAACGGGAACAGCATCCGTGTGGTGGACATGCAGCATGAAAATTCGAGGGCTAAGTCTATGTCAGTAAAGAAAAAATCGCAATCGCGCCGAAAAGCAAAAGGGCGGACATGCGCCCGCCCTTTCGCCGAAGCGCATGCGATCAGAGGCTGTAATACATCTGGAACTCGAGCGGATGCGTGGTCATGCGGAACGCAGTGACCTCTTCCATTTTCAACGCAATATAGGCGTCGATCATGTCATTGGAGAACACACCGCCGCGCGTCAGGAACTCGCGATCCTTGTCGAGATAGTCCAGCGCCTGGTCGAGCGAGGAGCAGACATTCGGCACTTTCTTCGCTTCTTCCGGCGGCAGGTCGTACAGGTTCTTGTCGATGGCATCGCCGGGATGGATCTTGTTCTGGATACCGTCGAGACCCGCCATCAACATTGCGGTGAAGGCCAGATACGGATTTGCGGTCGGGTCCGGGAAACGGACTTCGATACGGCGCGCCTTCGGACTCGCAACATGCGGGATGCGGATCGATGCAGAACGGTTCTTTGCGGAGTATGCAAGATTGATCGGCGCCTCAAAACCGGGCACCAGCCGCTTGTAGGAATTGGTTCCCGGATTGGTAATCGCGTTCAATGCACGGGCATGCTTGATGATGCCGCCGATGTAGTACAGCGCAAGTTCCGACAATCCGGCATAGCCATTGCCGCTGAACAGGTTCTGGCCGCCCTTCCAGACCGACTGGTGCACATGCATGCCCGAACCGTTGTCGCCAACAATGGGCTTGGGCATGAAGGTCGCCGTTTTGCCGTAGGAATGCGCGACATTGTGCACCGTGTACTTGAGAATCTGGTTCCAGTCCGCGCGTTTCACCAGGCTCGAGAACATGGTGCCGATCTCGCATTGGCCGGGCGCCGCGACTTCATGATGGTGCACTTCAACCGGAACGCCCTGCTCTTCGAGCGCAAGACACATCGCAGAACGAATATCCTGCAGCGAATCGACCGGTGGCACCGGGAAGTAGCCCCCCTTGATCGCGGGACGGTGGCCCATGTTGCCGCCGTCCACGTCTTCGCCGGAGGACCACGGCGCTTCGGAGGTCTTTACACGCACCGAAGCACCGGACATGTCGATATTCCAGGTCACCGAGTCGAATATGAAGAATTCCGGTTCGGGTCCGAAATATGCCGTATCGCCGATACCGGTTGATTTCAGGTACGCCTCGGCGCGCTTGGCAATCGAGCGCGGGTCGCGGTCGTATCCCTTGCCGTCGGACGGCTCCACTACATCGCAAGTCAGAATCAGCGTCGCTTCATCGGTGAATGGGTCCATACGCGCACTGCCCGGATCCGGCATCAGCAGCATGTCAGACGCCTGGATGCCCTTCCAGCCGGCGATCGACGAACCGTCGAACGCATGGCCATCGGTAAACTTGTCGTCTCCGAATACCTTGGTCGGCACGGAAACGTGCTGCTCCTTGCCGCGGGTATCGGTAAACCGCAGATCAACGAATTTGACTTCATTGTCCTTGAGCATCTTCATTACATCGGCAGCGCTTCCCATCTAACTCTCTCCTAACGTTTGCTTATGTTTAAGGGGGATTAATTTTTCCGCATGCAGCATTCAGCAGGATGTGTACCAAGGCGGTGCATCATTAACTTGTTGATTAATAATACTTTTTAATCGTCCCGCCGGCCCGGATCGCACCAACATTGTGCAGCAGAGCCCGTGGAGCCCCATTATAGTGCGCTCACCGCCTTGATGCACTCGGTTAGAATTCCCGCCCCTCCTCCTTTCTGGCCAAACTCATGAGCAACACCGACCATATCCTTGAATCGGCACAGGCACGGGCCCGGCAGATGGGCCTGCCCTACAGCGGCGCATTACTACCGCAGGAAGCCTTCCAGTTGTGGAAATCGCTGCCTGGCGCACAGTTGGTGGACGTGCGCACCCGTGCCGAGTGGGACTGGGTCGGGCGCATCCCCGGTGCCATCGAAATCGAACTGCTCGCCTATCCCGGGAATCGGCCGAACCCGGCGTTTGTGCAGGAACTGGGACAAAAAGTCAGCGCCGACGCACCGGTGCTGTTCATCTGCCGCAGCGGCGGCCGCTCGCACAACGCCGCAATGATCGCCATGCAGGCGGGTTTTGCCGACTGCTACAACGTGCTCGAAGGCTTTGAAGGCGACCGCGATCCGCAGGGGCATCGCAGTACGCTCGGCGGCTGGCGCGCCGCGGGGCTGCCCTGGGTACAGGGCTGACCGCCAGCACAGTCCCTGCGCCTTAGCTGCCGCGCCAGACCACGCCGTAGAGATCGTCGCGGCGGTCGCGCAGATTGCGCACCGTGCCGATGTTGCGCACGGTCACGAGGGTGGCTGGGCGCAAGTCGGTGATCGCCACGGTTTCGACATTCGGCACTGCCGCGCGATTCACACCACCCGCAGCAGGCGGCACAGCATTACCAGTTGATGATGCCGGTATAAGCGCTGCCGAGGATGAACAGGCCAAAGGCGATCCGGTACCAGGCGAAAATCCGGAAATCGTGCGTGGCTACATAACGTATCAGCCAGCGAATCGTGATGAATGCCGAGATGAACGCGGTAACCGTGCCGATGCCGAACAGGCCGACATCATCCACTGACAGCAGTGCGCGATTCTTGTAGAGATCGTAGGCTCCGGCGGCAATCAGCGTCGGCACCGCGAGAAAAAACGAAAACTCCGTCGCCGCGCGGCGCGACAGCCCGAACAGCATGCCGCCGATGATGGTCGCACCCGCGCGGGACACTCCCGGAAACAGCGCAAAAGCCTGGGCAAACCCCACATTCAATGCGTCGCGCCAGGTCATGGCATCGACGTTGTCGATGCGCGCAGGACAGTCGCGCCGCTCGGCCCAGAGGATCACGAAACCGCCGACAATCAGCGCAATCGCGACGGGTACTGCATGAAACAGGTGGCTCTTGATCATGCCGCCCAAAGCAAGCCCGATGACTGCCGCCGGCATGAACGCAGCCATCAGGTTCAGCACGAAACCCTGCGCCGAGCGATCCCTCGCGAGGCCGCGCAACACACCGAGGAAGCGTGCGCGAAACTCCCAGCACACCGCCAGCATCGCGCCCGTCTGGATCACCAGTTCGAAAACCTTGCCTTTTTCGTCGTTGAAGTCGAGCAGGCTGCCGGCGATGATCAGATGGCCGGTGCTGGAAACAGGAAGAAACTCGGTGAGCCCTTCGACGACGCCCATGATCAGGGCTTTTAGTGCGAGGGTGAGATCCATCGCCGCTATTTTACTGTAGTGAGTGGTGAGCGGTGAACGGTAAGCAGTAAGCGGTGAGTGGCAAGTTGCTGAGACGATACTGCTCACCGCTTACCGCTCACCCCCTACCAATCACTCGTACCGCAACGCCTCAATCGGCAACAACCGCGACGCCTTGCGCGCCGGATAGAACCCGAAGAAAATGCCGATTCCTGCGGCGAAGCCCACGGCCAGCACCACCGGCTCGATGCCGAGCTCTATCGGCCAGCCGACAAACTGCGCGATCGCGACAGAGCCGCCGACGCCCAGTGCGATACCGAGCAGGCCGCCAATCAGCGCCAGCGTGATCGCCTCCACCAGAAACTGGGTCAGGATGTCGCGTCCGCGGGCGCCGACCGCCATGCGCAGGCCGATCTCTCGGGTGCGTTCGGTCACGGAGACCAGCATGATGTTCATGATGCCAATGCCGCCGACCAGCAGCGAAACGGACGCCACGGCAGCAAGCAGCAGGCCCATGATACGGCTCGATTCCTCACGTGTCGCCAGCACTTCCGAGAGGTTGCGCAGCGTGAAATCGTCTTCCCGGTCCTGCTGAATGCGATGGCGCTGGCGCAGCAGGCTGCGGATCTGCGCTTCTGCTTCAGCCATGTCCTCACCATCGCGCACCTTGATCGACACCGATCCCACAGTACGTAGCCGGCCCGCGCCTTGGCCCAGGACCCGTTTGCGCGCCGTCGAGATCGGCATCAGGATCACGTCGTCCTGGTCCTGCCCCATCAGGCTCTGCCCTTTTTTTTCCAGCGTGCCGATGACTATGAACGGCACCTTGCGGATGCGTACGACCTGCCCGATCGGATCGGTGTCGCCGAACAGGTTGCGCGCCACGGTATCGCCCAGCAGCGCGACCTTGGCGGCACCGGCGATGTCTGCCGGTTCGAACCCCTTGCCCTGCGCAACGACCCAGTTGCGCGCCTCGAAATACTCCGGCGTCACGCCATAAAACACCGTGGACCAGTTGGCCGTGCCGCCGACGACCTGGCCGGTGCCGCGCAGCGTCGGCGCCGACGCCTGCACAGCCGGCACGTCACGCTGGATCGCGTAGGCATCCTCCTCGGTCAGGGTATTGCGCGAGCCGGCGCCCATGCGTGCCCCGCCGCTGGTGGTGGATCCCGGCAGCAAGATGATCAGATTGGTGCCAAGACCCTTGATCTGATCCTCGATGCGCTGCTGGGCACCGGAGCCCACCGCGATCATCGTGATCACCGCGGCCACGCCGATGATGATGCCGAGCATGGTCAGCGCGCTGCGCAGCTTGTTGATGCGCAGCGCGCGCAATGCGATGCGGATGCTGGCCAGCATATTCATGCCGGTTGCTCCGCGCGCAGTTCTATGGCAAGCGCCGCGGCGTCCCTCGGCGTCGCCACGGCACGATCCTCGACCACACGACCGTCGCGGAACGTGACCACGCGCTTCGCGAACTCGGCGATATCGTGCTCGTGCGTTACCAGGATGACGGTCATGCCCCGGGCGTTCAGTTGCTGCAGCAGTGCCATCACTTCGCAGCTGGTCAGGGTGTCGAGGGCTCCGGTCGGCTCATCGGCCAGAATCAGTACCGGATCGTTGACCAGCGCGCGCGCAATCGCGACACGCTGCTGCTGCCCGCCCGACAGTTGTGCCGGATGATGGTGACCGCGATCGGCGAGCCCGACTTCGGCGAGGCTGGCCGCCGCGCGCCGGTTGCGCTCTTCGGCCGGGACGCCGCAGTAGAGCAGCGGCAGCGCGATGTTTTCGAGCGCCGATGTGCGCGGCAACAGGTTGAAACTCTGGAACACAAACCCGATGCGCCGGTTGCGGATGCCCGCCAGTGCGTCACTGTCGAGCCCGGAAATGCGTTCTCCGGCGAGCAGGTATTCCCCGCTGGTCGGCGTATCCAGGCAACCGAGGAGATTCATGAGCGTCGATTTGCCCGAACCCGATGGGCCCATCACGGCAACGAATTCCCCGGCGTAAATGTCAAGTGACACCCCCCGCAGCGCCTGCACGACAAAACCCCCGAGTTCGTATGTCTTGCTCAGATCGCGGGTGGTAATCAGCGGTGTCGGCATGGTTATGGCCTGTTGCCCGTGGACAATATGGGCTAACGGCTCCCGTTGTACTTACTAGAATCCGAATCGCGGCGCCGCGCTTTTCGTCGTCGCGGGGGCTGCGCCGCCGCTGCCGACGATCACGACATCGCCTTCCTTCAGTTCGCCGCCGAGCAGTTCGGTGAACGAGCCGTCGCTGATGCCAAGCCGCACGTTGACCGACTTCGGCGTGCCCGAGGTATCGGGAACCCAGACCGTGCCACTCGTCGTCACGACCCCGCGTTGCTCGGCGGCCAGCGCGTCGTAGCGCTGACGCTGCTCGTCGGTCAGGATCGCGGCAATCTCGGTGCGCGACTGGGCGCGCAAACGGCCAATTTCCTTTTTGCGCTGCGCCGGATCATCGGCGCTGATCGCGGCAATTTTTTCTGCGGTCGCACGTTGTATCGCCTCGAGCTTCGCCTGCTGCTCGGCGCTGAGCGCCAGTTCCCGGGTCAGCCGCTCGCGGGTCGCCTGCGCCTGGCCCGTGCCGCCGGTGGTGCCGGCCTTTGGCGCCGCGCCTTTTTCAGCCTTGGCGGGCGACGCGGCGCCTGGCGGCCGGTAACGCAGCGCGGCGTTGGGCACCCGCAACACCTGATCACGACTGGCCACCGTGATGCGCACATTGGTGGTCATGCCCGGCAACAACGTCAAATCGGGGTTGGGCGCAGAAATGATCGCCACATAAGTCACCACGTTCTGCACTACCAGTGCGGCCTTGCGCACCTGGGTGATTTTTCCACGGAAGGTACGCCCCGGAAACGAGTCCACGGTAAAAGTGGCGTCCTGGCCAATGGCAATGCGGCCGATTTCCGATTCATCGATCGAAGCTTCGACCTGCATGTCCGTCAGGTTGCGCGCAATCAGGAACAGCGTCGGGGCCTGCAGGCTGGCCGCAACCGTCTGGCCCGCATCCACGCTGCGCGAGATGACGATCCCGTCCACCGGTGCGCGGATGGTGGTGCGTTCAAGGTCGACTTTGGCCTGCGCCAATTGGGACTCGCGCTGCTTGACCAGCGCCTCGCCATTGCGTACCTGCGCGTCACCCACCGCACGCTGGGCCTGCGCGGTCTTGACCTGCTCGCGGGCAATGGCCACCGCCGACTGCGTTTTCTCCAGCGCCGACTGCGACACGAAGCCCTTCTCGACCAGCATCTGGTTCCGCTTGTAGTCACGCTCAGCCTCGGCCAGCGCCACCTCGGCGCGTGACACTTCGGCCTGCAGCGCGGCGACATTCGCACGCTGTGTCATGGCCGTGGCGCGCCCGGCCTCGAGATCCCCCATCGCCTGGTTGACGCGCAGCGCAAATGACTCGGGGTCGATGCGCGCAATCACATCGCCCTGCTTCACCACCGAGTTGTAGTCGACAAAAATTTCCTTGATCTGTCCGGAAACCTGTGAGCCGACCTGCACTGACACCACCGGATTAAGCGTACCAGTGGCCGAAACCGCAGCAACGAGGTTACCGCGCTCGATCTTGCCCAGACGAAATCCCTGCGGCGCCGGCTTGCCCGCGTAATACCAGTAGGCCGCCCCAGCAATGCCCAGGGCCAGGGTTGCACCGGCAATCATCAATATTTTTTTGTTCAAGACTTACTCAATGGAAAAACAGCAACAGGAATCGATCACAGCCGCGCAAGCCGACGACAGCCACCTCCGTCGCGTCAGATGCCGTCGCGCGGCGTTGGTGGCGGCGCCAGTTCGCGCACGGCATCGCGGACGGCACGTTCGACGAATTGGGTCAGCGCCATCCCCGCCAGCAGACCGCGGAGCCGCAATTCGCCACCGGCGGATTCGAGCCGTTTGCCGAGAGCCTCCGGCAATGGCGACGGTTCGCGGCCTTCGGCAGCGGCGAGCATCGCCGCACGCAAATGCGCGAACAGCAGGCCGACGTCGTCTTCGGTTACCAGCCCGCCCAGCAATACCCGCGGATCGAGCAGCGCGTCAACATGCGGCTGTTGATCCGATTGCACCGGATCCCCGGCATGCGCCGCAGCCGACAGGGTTACGCCCAGTGTCATAACCGCCAATGCCCGTTTCAGCAGCATAGTCACCCCACGTTCAGCAGCACAGCAACAACTATATTATTTAACGCCTTCCGCTGCCGGGCGGTATAACCGACAGGGTCGACACCGCACCGTTCCGGCCGCAGCGGCTCAGGCCTTGCGATAAATCTCGGCACCCTGCTCGACAAATTCCTGCGCCTTCTCCTGCATGCCCTTGTTCAGCGCGTCGTTCTCGGAAACGCCCTGTGCCGCCGCGTACTCGCGCACATCCTGGGTGATTTTCATCGAGCAGAAATGCGGGCCGCACATCGAGCAGAAATGTGCCAGCTTGGCGCCGTGCTGCGGCAGGGTTTCGTCGTGGAACTCGCGCGCCTTGTCCGGATCGAGGCCGAGGTTGAACTGGTCCTCCCAGCGGAACTCGAAACGCGCCTTCGACAGCGCGTTGTCGCGGATCTGCGCACCGGGATGCCCCTTGCCGAGATCAGCGGCATGCGCCGCCACCTTGTAGGCCATGATGCCATCCTTGACGTCGTCCTTGTCGGGCAGCCCCAGATGTTCCTTCGGCGTCACGTAACACAGCATCGCCGTGCCGTACCAGCCGATCATCGCCGCGCCGATCGCCGAAGTAATGTGGTCGTAACCCGGCGCAATGTCCGTGGTCAGCGGCCCCAGCGTGTAGAACGGCGCCTCGTCGCAGTATTTGAGCTGCAGTTCCATGTTCTCCTTGATCATGTGCATCGGCACATGGCCCGGGCCCTCGATCATCACCTGCACATCGTGCTTCCAGGCAATTTTCGTCAGCTCGCCCAGCGTCTTCAGTTCAGCGAGCTGCGCTTCGTCGTTGGCGTCGTAGATCGAACCGGGGCGCAAACCGTCGCCCAGCGAAAATGCGACATCGTACTGCTTCAGCAGTTCGCAGATTTCCTCGAAATGGGTATAGAGGAAGCTCTCTTTGTGATGGGCGAGACACCATTTCGCCATGATCGAGCCACCACGCGAAACGATGCCCGTCATGCGCTTCGCGGTCATCGGGATGTACGGCAGACGCACGCCGGCATGCACGGTGAAATAATCGACACCCTGTTCGCATTGTTCGACCAGCGTGTCGCGGTAGATTTCCCACGTCAGCTCCTCGGCCTTGCCGTCAACCTTCTCCAACGCCTGGTAAATCGGCACGGTGCCGATGGGTACCGGCGAATTGCGGATGATCCACTCGCGGGTCTCGTGAATGTGCTGCCCGGTGGACAGATCCATCACGGTGTCGCCGCCCCAGCGGATCGCCCAGGTCATTTTCTCGACTTCTTCCTGAATGCCGGAGGAAATCGCCGAATTGCCGATGTTGGCATTGATCTTCACCAGGAAATTGCGGCCGATGATCATCGGCTCGATTTCCGGATGATTGATGTTGACCGGGATGATCGCGCGGCCGCGCGCGACTTCGTCGCGCACGAATTCCGGCGAGATTGCTCTCGGAATCGCCGCGCCGAAATTCTGGCCGGGATGCTGGCGCGTGATCAACTCGGAGAGCCCCTCGCGGCGCTGGTTTTCGCGGATCGCGATGTATTCCATTTCCGGCGTAATGATGCCGCGGCGCGCGTAATGCATCTGCGTCACATTCATGCCCGCCTTGGCGCGGCGCGGCTGACGGCCGAGGTTGAAACGCAGGCTGGCGAGTTTCGGATCCTCCAGCCGCTCACGGCCGTAACGCGACGTCGGGCCGCTCAGCGGCTCGGTATCGCCGCGGGCTTCGATCCACTGCTGGCGCAGCGGCGCGAGACCGGAGCGAATGTCGATCTTGACGGCCGGATCGGTGTACGGACCCGAGGTATCGTAGACAAGGATGGCAGGATTTTTCTCCGCACCCATGGATGCCGGCGTGTCCGACTGGGTGATTTCGCGCATCGGCACGCGCACACCGGGCTGCGAACCCTCGATGTAGACCTTCCGCGAATTGGGCAAGGGCTTGACTGTGCCCGCATCGACCTGGGCCGTCGTGTTCAGAAACTTGGGATTGGCATTCATGGCTCGCTCCGTGTATCCGGGTCCGGCAGGTAAGCGAGGGGAGAAGTATAGAAGGGGTCTTCGCCACGCTTCCCTACGACGGCATTATCCGTATCAGGTTATAAGGGTTTATCTCACCCTGCCGCGTTCGCCGCAAGGACCCCTACGTGTGGTGTTTAAGCTAATGGAAATATGGGATAATTGCAAGCCTAAGACTTTCATTTTCAAGCACCTTTTTAAATTCACCCAGATTTCTTTTCTTGTCATTTTCAGGGTCCGATTCGCCTTTCTTGACAAACAGTTACCTGGCCATGACCTCTCTCGCCAATACAGCGCTCCCCATCGACATCGAACACGTCCGTTTCAACATGATCGAACAGCAGATCCGGACCTGGGAAGTGCTGGATCCGACCGTGCTCGACCTGCTGCTGCGTGTGCACCGCGAAGATTTCGTCCCCGAACAGCATCGCGCGCTCGCCTTCGTCGATATGGAAATCCCGCTGGGCCACGGCGAAACGATGCTCTCACCCAAGCTCGAGGCGCGCATGCTGCAGGCGCTCGCAGTGCAGCCTGGCGACGCGATACTCGAGATCGGCACCGGCAGTGGTTACATGACTGCGCTGCTCGCCAGTCTCGGTCGCCATGTCTACAGCGTGGATATCGTGCCTGATTTCACGCGTGCCGCCGCAGCACGCCTGACCGCAAGCGGCATCAACAATGTCACGCCGGAAACCGGCGACGCCGCGCGCGGCTGGGACAAGCATGAACCGTACGACATTATCGTGCTGACGGGCTCCGTACCGGTGCTGTCTGATAAGTTTCAGCAAAGCCTCAAACCGGGCGGTCGGTTGCTGGCCATTGTCGGCACTGCCCCGGTAATGCAGGCGCAGCTCATCACCCGCGCTCTGGGCGGTGCCTGCAGTTCGGTGACACTGTTTGAAACCTGCATTGCACCGCTGAAGAATGCGCCGCAACCGCAGCATTTCATTTTTTAGTTCATCATGCTCACCATGCGCTACGCTTTCATCAGTTCCGTCATTGGTTTAATGCTGCTCGCCGGTCGACCGGCAGCGGCAGCCGATCTGGTGGACATTTATCGCCAGGCGCTGGCCTCGGATCCGGTGTACAGCGCGGCGCGGGCCAGTTGGCAGGCGGCGCAGGAAAAACTGCCTCAGGGCCTGGCAGGCCTGCTGCCCCAAGCCTCGCTGTCAGCATCCACACAATACAACGACCGTGAACTGCAGTTCCGCGACCCGACGATCGCCTTCAACCGTAACCAGTACAACTCGAATTCAGCGTCGGTATCGGTAACGCAACCGATCTACCGCAAGCAGAATCTCGTCGCCTATGACCAGGGCAAAACGCAAGTCGCGCTGTCCGACGCCCAGTTCGCCGTCGCCGGCCAGGATCTGATCCTGCGCGTTTCACAGGCCTACTTTGACGTGCTGCTCGCGCTCGCCAACCTCAGTTTTACCGAGGCCCAGAAAACGGCGATCGGTCAGCAACTGGAGCAGGCCAAGCGCAATTTCGAAGTCGGCAACGCGACGATCACCGACACCCACGAAGCGCAGGCCCGTTATGATCTGGTCACAGCACAGGAAATCGCTGCGCGCGCCGACGTCGACGTGAAGAATCGCGTGCTGGAGCAATTGATCGGCCGCCCGGCGCCCGTCCTCGCGCCGCCGGCCAAGAATTTTGCACCGATACCGCCCACCCCCAACGCCATGGAGCCTTGGGTGGAACGCGCACGCACCACCGGTCTGGCAGTGCGCATCGCCCAGGAAAACCTCACTTTTTTCTCCCAAGACGTCGAACGCAACCGGGGCGCCCATCACCCCACCGTGGATGCCTACGCCACGGCGACAACCGCGGGCGCCGGCCCCACCAGCCCCGGGACCGCCGGGACCGACCTCAACTCCAGCGTGATCGGCCTGCAATTGGCGATTCCGATCTATCAGGGCGGCATCGTCAATTCCCGCGTGCGTGAAGCCTTGGCCAACGAAGACAAGGCGCGACAGGACCTGGAAGACGCGCGCCGCAGCGCGGAACTTTTGGCACGCCAGGGCTATCTCGGCGTCACCAGCAGCATCGCGCAGGTGCGCGCGCTGGAAGCGGCGGTGGTGTCCAACCAGAGTTCGCTCGATTCCACGATACTTGGCCAGCAAGTGGGCGTGCGCACGCAGGTCGATGTGCTCAATGCGCAACAGCTGTTGTACAGCGCGCAACGCGACCTCGCGCAGGCCCGCTACAACTACATCGCGTCATTGCTGCGCCTGATTGCGTCGTCTGGCGAACTCACCGAAGCCGATCTCCAGCGTATCAATTCCTGGCTCGAGAAATAGCCGGTGCCGGTGCCGGTGTCGCGACCCTCGCAGACACCGAAAAATAATCAATAAAAACAAATACTTATATCATATCTGCGGCTGGATCAATTCCAGCACGCGTGCCGTCGCGCCGCGATGCGCCGCCGTAAACAATAACCCTGACTCCCCCATGCGCTGGCAGCGCACCGGATCCGCGGACAGTTGCAGCGCCAGCACCATTGCCTGCGCCATGTCAGCCGCGCGCATCGCGGCGCCGGCAGCAACAGCCGCATCGGTGGCCTCGGCAAAATTGTAGGTCGACGGTCCGATGATTACCGGTTTGCCGAGCGCGCAGGGTTCGATCAGGCTGTGTGCGCCATAAGCCAGAAAGCTGCCCCCCATCAGCACCACATCGCAAGCCGCGTAGTAGACGAACATCTCGCCCATGCTGTCGCCCAGCAGTACGGCGGTATCCGGCACAATAGGGCCGCCCGCGCTGCGCCGCTGCAGACGCAGCCCGCGCGCCGCGATCAATGCTGCGACGTCGTCGAACCGCTGCGGATGGCGCGGCACGATGATCAGCAGTGCACCGTGCAGATCCGCACGCTGTACGGCATCAAGCAGTAACGTCTCCTCGCCATCGCGCGTGCTCGCCGCCAGCAGCACCGGGCGATCGCCGATCGACTGCCGCCAGGCCTCGCCCTGCGCCAGTTGCGCAGCGGGCAGTTCCAGATCGAACTTCAGATTGCCGGTCACCGATACCCGTGTTGCGCCCAGCAACCGCAGCCTTGCAGCATCAGCGTCCGTCTGCGCCGCAATGGCGCTGAACCCTTGTACCGCATCCCGCGCCAAGGCACCGATCCGCCGGTAACCGCGCAGCGAACGTTCGGACAGCCGCGCGTTGACCAGGTACAGCGGGATGCCGCGCACCACGCCGGCATGCACCAGATGGGGCCAGATTTCGGTTTCGATCATCAATCCCGCCGCCGGCCGGAAATGATCGAGGAAACGCGCCACTGCACCCGGATAATCGTACGGCAGATAACAGCGCGCGACGTCATTTCCAAACAGCGCAATGCCGGTATCGCGACCGGTCGGCGTCATGTGCGTCAGCAACAAACCATGCCGCGGATACCGCGCCTGCAACGCACGGATCAGCGATTCGGCTGCCCGGGTTTCGCCCACCGACACGGCATGCACCCAGATCAGCGGCCGCGGACCGCGGACCATCCGGTAGAACCCGAAACGTTCCGGCAGATGCCGCAGATAACCGCGCTGGCGACGCGCCCGCCACAGCAGCCGCAACAGCAGCAGCGGCGTTGCGACGTACAGCAGCAGCGAGTAGAGCACCCGGCCCATGCTCATTGCAACCATCCATCGAGCGCCGCGACGACCTGCGCAACGGCGGGAAGCAGGTCGACACCACCGAGGTTGACGCCGCGCGGGCAGCCGTGGAGCCCGGTCGCCGCCGGATCGGTCGCGCAATAGAGGCCGACCGTCGGCGTCCCCAGTGCGCCGGCGAGATGAGTGAGTCCGGTATCGGTGCCGACAACCACCCGCGCCCGCGCCAGCAAGCCGGCCAGCGCTGCGAGCTCCAGCCGCTCGGGCACCACCGAATGCGGGATCTGCCCCGCGAGCCGCAGGCTGCGTTCGCGCTCTGCCGGCGTTCCCCAAGGCAGCACGCTGGACAGACCCCGCGCAGCAAACACCCGGCCCAGTGCCAGCCAGCGCTCCTCCGGCCACAATTTCGGTGCCGCGCTGGTCGCATGCAACAGCACCGCGTACGGACCGTCGGTGTCCGGCCCGTCAAACGATTGCGCGGCGGCGCCGATGCCGTACCGTGCAGGCCCCTGTACGGGCATACCCAGGGCCTGCGCTGCAAGGCTGCGGTTGCGCTCGACGGCATGCTGGCCCCACGGCACGCTGTAGGTACGGTCATAAAACAAGCCCAGCGGTTCGCGCGAACTGGCACGATCAAGCCCGTATCGCGGCCCGCGCGCCGCGCGCGTAATCCATGCGCTTTTCAGCAGCCCCTGGGTATCAATCACCGCGTCGTAATCCTGGGCGCGCAGTGTGCGCAGGAATCCGCGCAGTTCGCCCCACACCGCAGGGCGCCACAACCCGCGCCGCCACCGGCGCACCGCCACCGGCAACACCCGCGAGACGCCCGGATGCAGCCGCGGAATTGCGGCGAAGTCCTCTTCGACCACCCAGTCGATGGTCGCATCGGGCATGGCCGTTGCAATATCGGTAACAACCGGCAAGTTATGCACGATATCGCCCAGCGAAGAGGTTTTGATCAGCAGGATGCGCGACATCACTGGAATGGCTGTCTCACCGCCGGACCCGGCAGCAGGGCCGTAATCCCGACGCGGGTACGGGAACCGCATGTGCGCTCGGGCGCTGCACTTTTCACATGTTTCCCGATCATATTCTTTGAGCGCTAGCCTACACGTAAATGCTTGTTCCGCATAGAATATAGCCCTCTCCACTCGACACATTCGGGTTCGTGAACAAACCGCAGATCGGGTTCCATCCAGCCGCGGATTCGCCCGCGGGGCGCGTATCCGCAAGCCCGACAACGGCAGCAAAGGGAAACTGAACATGATCGTAGTCACCGGCGGCGCGGGCTTCATCGGCGCCAACTTCGTACTGGACTGGATTGCCGCCACAGGCACGCCCGTCGTCAATGTCGACAAATTGACGTACGCAGGCAACCCGGCAAACCTCGCGCCGCTCAAGGGCGATGCCCGCTACGTCTTTGCGCATGGTGACATCAATGATCGCGGGTTGGTGGCGGGCCTGCTGCAACGGCATCAACCGTACGCCATCGTGCATTTCGCCGCCGAGAGCCACGTCGACCGCTCGATCCATGGCCCGGGCGAATTCGTGCAGACGAATGTCGTCGGCACCTTCAGCCTGCTGGAAGAAGCGCGCGCCTATTGGAACACATTGGCTGAACCCGCAAAAGGCCGTTTCCGCTTTTTGCATGTATCGACCGACGAGGTTTACGGCTCGCTGGGCAGCAATGATCCGGCTTTCAGCGAAACCACGGCCTATGCGCCCAACAGCCCCTATGCGGCGTCGAAGGCCGGTTCCGACCACCTGGTGCGCGCCTACCACCATACCTACGGCCTGCCGACGATCACCACCAACTGCT
>Ga0113563_10000164_pt1 | contig 27167 bp, 23 predicted proteins | sample Mud3Dept3metaG_FD_80117 | JGI IMG/M metagenome (GOLD analysis project Ga0113563, IMG submission 80117) | Freshwater wetland microbial communities from Ohio, USA, analyzing the effect of biotic and abiotic controls - Mud 3 Core 4 Depth 3... | ecosystem: Environmental > Aquatic > Freshwater >... | reverse complement strand
GTTCAGACCCGTTTTCTTGTTGCCCGGGCAAGAAAGCAGGCGCCGAAGCCAAAAAGGGCCGGGAGAAACCTTTGGGGCTTCCCCTTCTTCGTTTCCGCAAAGAGACGCGGGGGCCCAGGAATGGCCGGGCCGAAACGGCGGAAGCCGCATCGGGAAAAGAGGAACCACCGCCTTTTTTAGCGAGGCGAAGGCTTTTTTGCCCGGGCAGGGGATCCCTTGGCATTAGGGAACCTTCGCTATTCGCAGAACCCGATGAGAATAGAATCTTTTAAAAGCAACACCGCTTTCCTTTTCAACGAATTTGGAGATGATCTTATTTTTTAAAAGTGAAGCGAGATAGTATTGAGGATTCCCCTCGGAAAAGTCGAAAGTAAAGAAGGGACCCGGCCCGGGGGCCGGGCGGATTTCGGCCGGGAATGATGGCGGCAGGAAGCACATTATTTTTTTGTTGACTTGTGCGGAAAGGCAACATAAGATTGCTGCTAATTAACCTGCTGGAGAAATCCATGAACAGAACCACCGTAACCCTGCCTAAGGATTTAGTGGACGAACTTCTGGAGGTTCTTCCTGCCAAAAATAAAACCCAGGCGGTAACCCTGGCCATCCAGGAGAGCATCAAACGCCGGAAGATGGAATATCTCAAGACCCTGGCTGGCCAGAGGCGGTCGGCCAGGACCGCTGGGAACTGAGGGCATGACCACTGCCGAACCGCAAAGGGCCGAACCCGCCGTCCTGATCGACACTCCCGTGTGGAGGGACTATTTCCGCCGGGAAGAAAAAATTTTCCCGCTCGTCAACGCCCTGATGGACGCGGGACGGGTTTGTTCCCTGAAACTCGTGATCGCCGAACTTGTAGCCGAAGCCGCCACGGAGGAGGAGAGCAGGGCCTGCCGGGACTTCCGCCGGATCTTCCCGGTTCTGCCGGAGCCGGAGAACGCCTGGATCGAAGCGGCCGCCTGGGTCCGAAAACTGCAAAAACTGGGGCGCCCGTTCGCCCTGCGGGACGCCTATGTGGCCTGGATGGCCAAAACGCACGGCGTCCGGCTCTGGACCCGGAATCCGCTTTTCCCCCCCCGCGGGAGGGGCCCGGTTCCGGGCCTGAAAATTTTCGATGAACAAGGAGCTCAAAGATGACGGGTTTTCCGAGAGAGAGGAAAACAGAGCAGGGCCGGCGCCCGTTTCCGCATAACCGGTCGTCCGCCGCCGATTCCTCCCGGCGCCGGGTGTGGGGATTTAAGATTAAGATATTGATCCTGGCGATCGGGGCCCTGATCATCAGCGGGTCCTTCCTTTACGCCGCCAAGGGCAACCCCCTTGTTTCCTGGAGCGGACCGGCTCAGCCTCGCGAAGCGGACCGGCAGCCGGAACCCGCTTTTCACCCTCCGGTGAACGGCACCCCTCCGAACTTTACCGCCACCGCGGGAGGAAAATTCTACGAAGACCGCGAGGGCCTTCGTCTGCTTTACACCGTGGACCCGGCCCTTCAAAGGCGGGTCCAGGACGTGTTCCAGAAGCACCGCCCCCCTTACAGCGTTTTCGTAGCCCTGGCGCCGCAGAGCGGGAAGATTCTCGCCCTGGCCGAATACACCCGGGCTCGTTCCGAAACGGGAACGGTTTGGCAGCGCGCCACCTATCCGGCCGCGTCGGTTTTCAAGCTGGTGACTGCCGCCGGGGCCCTGGAGAAAGGACTGCTGAGTTACGACTCCCCCGTTCTGTTTCGGGGGAACCTGTATCGGCTCGGCCCGCAGAAACTGAACGAAAGTGCCCGTAAAGATCAGCGCACCCAGTTTGACGACGCGCTCGGCAAATCCAACAACGTGGTTTTCGGACGTGTCGCCTCGAACCTCCTGGGGGCCCAGGCGCTCAAGGAATTCAGTGAGGCCTTCGGTTTCAACCACCCCATCCAGTTCGATTTCCCGGTAGAAATGAGCCGCGCCTCCATTCCCGAGCAGTCGTATGAGTTGGCCCGGTGCGGGGCGGGGTTTGGGGAGGTTACCTTGAACCCCCTCCACGCCGCCCTGATTGCGGCCACGATCGCCAACCAAGGCCGGATGATGAGGCCTTACCTCATTGACTGGGCTCAGGACTTCCGGGGGGCGAAGGTGTATGAAGCGAAACAGGAAGCCCTGGGGCAGCCGATTTCGGCGAAAACATCCCAGGACTTGACGCGGATGATGCTCCGCACGGTTGAAGACGGCACCGCCTCCAAGATATTCCACCGATACGGCAAGAACCTGATGAAGAAGATGGCGGTCAGCGGCAAAACCGGATCGTTGAGCGGGATCAATCCTCCGGGGCAGTACGACTGGTTTATCGGCTTCGCCCCGGCGGATCAGCCCCAGATCGCCTTCGCGGCCATGATCATCAACCATGACCGCTGGCGGGTGCGGGGAGCCTTTGTGGCGCAGGAGGCGCTAAAAACCTTCTTTCGAGACCAGTTATGAAGGGGGGCAGGGCCTAGGATCTTTTTTGATTATCTAGACCCTACCTCCCTTTTGATTTCTTCGGGGGGATTCAGCCGGCCTCCTCCGTATAGGGCTTGCCGCAAACTTTGCAGACCCCCTGTTCGTTCACCACCCCGATGCAGTTTCCGTCGCTGCAAAGGATGCGTTTCGAAAAATCCGACTCCTCGCTCTCGGCCGCAGGCGGGGAGGAAGCGGCCTCCAGCGACCGGCCGCAACGGTGGCAGAACAGGCTTTCCTGCAGGAGTTCGGCCCGACAGGCCGGGCAGGACCGGTCCCCCAAGGATTGGCCGCAGTGAGAACATTTCATGATTCTTTTTCTCCCCCTTTTGCTGACATTTTCTCTACAGATTCTTTATCACATTTTCCCCGGTTGGACAATCCGCTTCCCATGATCATCGACGCCCACACCCATGTGTTTCCTCCCGCCGTCGTCAAGAACCGGCGTTCCTTTCTCCGGCGCGACGCGGCATTTCGCCTCCTTTACGCCGAAGAGAAAGCCCGCCTGGCCGGCCCGGAAGACCTTCTGCAAAGCATGGAACGGGAAAGAATTCAGCGATCGGTAATTTGCGGCTTTCCTTGGGAAGACCCGGGCCTCTGCCAGGAGGGAAACGATTTTCTCTGGGAATGCCGGGATCATTACCCGGGGAGGTTTCTGCCTCTCGCCTGTTTTTCCCTTCGCTCCCGGCGGGAGGCGGAGCGGGAAAGAGACCGCTGCCTGGCAAAGGGGTTCGCCGGATTCGGGGAAATCGGCTTTTATCGGGAAGGGCTGTCCGCCGAAAGGATCCGGCGGTTGACCGCCGTTCTCGGGCCCCTGCGGGGCAAAGGGATGCCCGTTCTCCTCCATACCAGCGAACCGGTCGGCCATGCTTATCCCGGGAAAACCAGAGGCGGACTGCTTCCGCTTTATCAGCTCCTGCAGGCCCTGCCCGAGGTTACGATGATCCTCGCCCACTGGGGAGGGGGATTCTTTTTTTACGAACTCATGCCCGAGGTGGCCCGCGCCGCCGCCGACGTTTTCTATGACACCGCCGCCTCCCCCTTTCTCTACCGGCCCCTGATTTATTCCCTGGCCTTGAAGATCGTCGGACCCGACCGGATCCTCTTCGGCAGCGATTACCCGCTTCTCCCCCCCGGGCGGTATTTTTCGGAGATGGCGGGAAACCGCCTGTCCGCGCGGATTCAGGCCAAGATCAAAGGGGGCAACGCCCGGCGTCTCTTCCTCAAAGACCAAGAGGTGGCCGGCGATGGCCAGATGGGGTATAATAGATTTGGCCGCAGACTTAAGGAACTCGATCCACCCTTTCCTTCTTCGGCGAAATCCGGGACGGCGAAGGGGAGGAGTAATTCGCGAGATGCAAACGTATGATTAAAAAAATGATCATCAACGCGGCGGAACCCGAAGAGAGACGAGTGGCCATGGTGGAAGACGGCATTCTCTCCGAGCTCATCATCGAGACTTCCCTGCAGGAGCTCTCCCGGGGCAATATTTACAAAGCAAAGATTGTAAACATCGAACCCAGCCTGCAGGCCTCTTTCGTTGACTACGGCGAGGCCCGCCATGGTTTTCTCCCCTTTTCCGAAATCCATCCCAACTACTACGCCCCCGCCGCTGACGGCGAACCCCGCGAGGGACGCCCCCGGATCCAGGAGGCCATCAAACGCAACCAGGAAGTCCTGGTCCAGGTCGAAAAAGAGGAAAAAGGGACCAAAGGGGCCGCCCTCACGACTTACATATCCCTGGCCGGGCGATATTTGGTCCTGATGCCCGGGAGCGACGGCGGGGGGATTTCCCGCAAGATTGAAGGGGAAAAGGACCGGAAGCACATCAAGGAGATCGTCCAGCAATTAGGCGTCCCCGAAGGAATGGGACTCATTGTCCGCACGGCCGGCATGGAAAAAAACAAAACCGAGCTCTCCAAAGACCTGCAATCCCTCCTTCGGCTTTGGGATTCCATTCAGACCAAAGCCGCCAAAACCCAGGCTCCGGCTCTTATCTACCAGGAGCCGGATTTGGTTTTTCGGTCCATCCGGGATTATTTCACCCCCGATATCGACGAAGTTTTGATCGACGACAAGGGCGTATTCAACCAAGCCAAGGATTTTTTCCGCACCATCATGCCCCGCTATCTGAACAAGGTGAAGCTGTACGCGGAAAAACGCCCGCTCTTTTCCAAATATGAGCTGGAGAAGCAGCTCGAGACCATTTATGAACGGAAAGTCCCCCTGAAATCCGGCGGCTCGATCGTGATCGACCCCGCCGAGGCTTTGGTCGCCATCGATGTCAATTCCGGGCGGGCCACCCAGGGCCGCGGGATGGAAGAGACGGCCTTCCAGACCAACCTCGAAGCCGCCGAGGAGATCGCCCGTCAGCTCCGGCTCAGGGACCTCGGGGGGCTCGTGGTCATCGACTTCATCGACATGTGGGACCGCAAGCACAAACAGGAAGTCGAGCGCTCCCTGCGCAACGCCCTGAAGCGGGACAAGGCCAGGGTCGAGATCGGACGGATCAGCCGGTTCGGGATCCTGGAACTGTCCCGTCAGCGAATCCGCCCGGCCGTGGCGGGCCGGAGCTTCGTTTCTTGCGGGAACTGCGGGGGGAGCGGGTTGGTCAAATCGACGGAAGCCGCCGCTTTGACCGTTCTGCGGAAGATCCAGGCCGGGCTGGCCAAGGGAGGGTGCGTTCAAGTCAAAGTAGAATTGCCCGACGAGGTGGCAACCTACCTGTTGAACCAGAAGCGGGCCGAGCTTTTCCGTCTGGAGAAACAATACGGGCTGAAGATCCAGATCAGCGGCCAGCCCGGGCTGCCCAGCCATCAGTTCAACCTGGAATTCGTGCGCAAGGATGCCCAAGGGGCGCGGGCCGAGGACTTAGAAGGGAAGGGTTCGCCGGAAGATCCGGACCGGAAGGCCATCGAAGAGCTCAAGGAGGAGACCAAAGAGAGCTTTATCAAGAAATACCTCTGGCCTCCTTCCATCCTGCGGGGGTTCATGAAATCTTCGAACCCTCCCCTTCGTCCTTCCGTACCCGAGAAAGAGCCGGAAAAACCGCCCGCCGCCCCCGAATCGACCCTGCCCTCGAATCGGCAATAAGGGCGCGAGAAGGATATCGAACCCTTCTTCCCCAACGGCATGGGCAAAAATTATGATAAAAAGAACTCGCCCTCTCCCGCTGGCCGGAGAGGGCGAGGATGAGGGCAGTCTGTTGGGTTTCCCCCCCACTTTAATCTTCTTCCGGGAGGAGATAAAAGGGATCGGCGGCGATCGCTAAGCTCTCATCCCTCTAAAATCCCCCTGTCACCTCAAGGCACTGGCCGGAGACGTAATCGGACAAGGGCGAAGCCAGAAACAGAATGGGGCCGGCGGCCTCCTCAGGGGTGCCTGCCCGCCCCAGCGGAATGAGGAGGGGCATGATGTTTCTCGTCCCTGCAGGAATGCCGATGGCAATGGCTTTCCCGTCCCGTTCGATGGTCTGTCCCGCCTCCTTTTCCTTGGTGAGCCGCGTGTCAATCCAGCCGTACGAAACGGCGTTTACCTGCACGTTAAGGGGTCCCCATTCCTTGGCCAGGGCTCTGGCCAAGCCCACTACGCCGGCCTTCGCCGAGGCATAGTTGGCCTGCCCGGAGTTACCCCTCATCCCGGCCAGGGAGGAGACGTTGATGATTTTGCGGTTGATCACTTTTCCGGCTGCTTTTTCCTGTTTCGCTGCTTCCCGGAAAAGAGGCGCCGCCGCCCGGATGAGGCGAAAGGGAGCGGTGAGGTGCACGGCCAGCATGGTCTCCCACTGCTCGTCGGTCATCTTGTGAACCACCGCATCCCAGGTGAAACCGGCGTTGTTCACCAGGATGTGGACCCCGCCCCAAGTCTGCGCCGCTTTGCCCACGATTCCCTCGGCAAACCCCGCCGCGGTTACGTCGCCGGCGTAAACGACGGCCTCGCCTCCGCCGGCCTCGATCTCCTGCGCCGTCTCTCGCGCGGGAGTTTCGTCCAGATCGCTGACCAGAACCTTGGCCCCCTCCCGGGCGAAAAGCAAGGCTGTCGCTTTCCCAATTCCCCGCCCGGATCCCGTCACGATCGCAACCCGCCCCTTCAAGAGCCCCATTATTTCCTCCTTATTTTCTCACCACAGAGGGCACAGAGAGCACAGAGGGGAATAAAACTTCAAAAAAAACAAAATCAAAAAGTCGCTTAATCTGTTTGTTATTCCTTTTGATATATATTTCTTGTTTTTTCTCTGTGCTCTCTGTGCCCTCTGTGGTGAATCGTCGTTAAATCAGCGGCCGATGATCGCTACGCTGCACACGTTTGTCGCCGGGATTCCTCCCAGGTTATGGGTCAGACCGAACTTGGGATTCCGGACCCTTCTCTCCTCCGGCCAGCGCTCCAAGAGCTGATTGTACATTTCGTAGAGCATCCGCAGACCCGAGGCGCCGATGGGGTGGCCGAAGCATTTCAGCCCGCCGTCCGGCTGGCAGGGCATTTTCCCCTTCAGGTCATAAAATCCGCTGAGAATGTCTTCGCTCGCTCGCCCGCGAGGGGAAATCTGAAGGTCCTCATAGACGGTAAGCTCGGTGATCGAGAAACAGTCGTGGACCTCCATCATGCTGATCTCCTCGCGGGGGTTTTTGATCCCCGCTTCCCTGAACGCCATCTGTCCCGCCCGGAAGGTGGTTTCCAAGTGGGCCCCGTCCCAGGTGTTGAACATCACCTCCTCCCCGGAAGAAACGCTGATCGCCAAGGCTTTCACCAATACCGGGTCTTTCTTTTTGAGAGACCAGGCGATCTCCGGCGTCGTCACGATTGCCGCGGCCGCCCCATCGCTCACCCCGCAGCAGTCAAAGAGCCCGAGCGGATAAGCGATCATGGGCGCGTTGATGATCTGCTCCAGGGAGACCGGCCGGCGCAAATGCGCCTTGGGGTTCAGGGCGCCGTTGGCGTGGCTCTTGGCCGAGATGTGCGCCATGGCCTTCTTCCCGAGAGCCGGGTCCACGCCGTAGCGGGCGAAATAACTGGTGGCTAACTGGGCAAACATGCCCGGGGCCGTGGCATTCGGGCCGACCAAGGCCTGAAACTGGCCGAAGGCGGCGGTGGCGGGCAGCCCCCCGTAACCGGTGTCCTTCAGTTTCTCCACCCCCAAGGCCAGACAGAAATCATAGACCCCGGCGGCCACGGCGTAACAGGCCCCGCGGAAGGCCTCGGTCCCGGTGGCGCAGTAATTCTCCGTCCGGGTCACGGGGATAAAAGGCAGCTTCAGGGTGGTCGCCAGCGGCACCCCGCTTTTGCCCACGTTCACCTCGTCGATGTGGGTGCCAAACCAGGCCGCCTGAATTTCCTTTTTTTCGATGCCGGCATCGGCCAGCGCTTCCTGAAAAGCCTCGACCATGAGATCTTCCGCGGAGGACTCCCAGCGCTCGCCGAATTTCGAGCAGCCCATGCCGAGAACGGCCACTTTATCGCGGATTCCGGTTGCCATTTATGCCACCTCCTTCTGGGGTACGGCCTTCCAGAAATATCCGTGAATATCTCTTTGGGCATCGTAATATTTCTTGCGGAAGGTGAAGGTCACCGGCGCTCCCACCTTGAGGTCCTGAAGGGTGCAGTCGGTGAAGTTGCACATGAACCTCCCGCCTCCCTCCATCTCCACATATCCGTAAAGCTCCGGCGGGTCGTAGGAGGCGGCCAGCATGTCCCCCGTGTAGCTCAGGATCTTCCCCTTTTTATCCGCAAAGGCATAATCCTCCATTGCATCCACAGCGCCGCAAGCCGGGTTGGCGCAGATCCGCTGCGGCGGGTACTGCGGAGTTCCGCATTTTCGGCAACGCGTCCCCACGAGACCTAAAATCGCCTTGTTCTTCCTCCAGACGAGACTCCAGCGAGTGGTCAGATCCGCTTCGCCGCGAAGGCCGATATCCACGGGCAGCATGCCTCGGAATACGCAATATTTGGGGTAGCTGGGGAGGTCGGCTTTGTTCGTCAGATACCCCTGTACCCCCATCCTCCGGGGGAGTTTGGCGATCTGGTCCGTAACTTCAAAATACAGGGCATCGCAACCGCTGCCAAAGCTCACCAAGAGAATCCGGTCCCCGGGTTTCGCCTCTTCCAGAGCCTTCACGAACATGAGGAGCGAATGGGCCGTTCCGGTCTCGCCCACGGTCCCATGCAGAGGCTCCTGGACTTTCGTCGGGTCCATCTTCAAAACCTTGGCCAGACTTTTCCTTTCTGCATCGTACTGGCACTGGAAGATGACTTTCGAAAAATCACCGATCTGGAGGCTGCATTTTTCGAGGAGACCGCCAATGGCTTTGGGGATGAGCTTTCCGAACCCCGCATCCCGGATCCAGCGGTCTTCCCACTGGCGATCAAAGGAGGTTTTGGACCCGCGGACATGGTCCACAAAATCCGCCGTCAGGGAATACGAACCCTTGAATTCGGCGATGACGTTTTGACCCCCAACGACAAAGGCCGCCCCCCCGTCTCCAAAAATCATCTCCTGAGGGCTGCCCATCCGGCCCAGGCGGCAGTCGGCGGCGGAGACCAGGACCTGATTCAGGCTCTTGGATCCCACCGCTTCTAAGGCGGAAAGGAGGGCCGAGGTCCCCGATTTCAGAGCACCGGCAAAATCCGCCGAGCGCAGGTCCTCCCGTAAATTCAGGGCTGCAGCCATAATCCCCGCGTTCTGCCGCTCGATGTAAGGCATGGTGGTGGAAGCCAGATAGGCTCCTCCGACGGCGGCCCGGTCCATATTCCCCAGGCAGTCTAAGGCCGCCGCGGTCGCAATGGTGAGGCTGTCCTCATCCTGGTTGGCCACGGCCTTCTCGCCCTGGGCAAGCATAATCGTGGTGGGGTTGATCCAGCCCATAGATTGAAAGATGGTCATCCGTTTGAGCCGATAGCGGGGAATGTACGCTCCGTAAGAAACAATTCCGGCCATATTTCCCTCCTTGAGGTTGAAAGAGGCTTAAAGAAACTCGATCTGGGTTACCTGCGGGTATTTTTCTTTCAGCAGCCGGCTGACTTCTTCCTGCACCCTGGCGTCCGTAATTCTCTCCACTTCGGAAATCAATCGTCCGGATTTGTCTCTCTTCGTTTTCCATCGGCGAATGAAGCCCGGCACTTTCGCGAACGCGCACCCGCCCCTTCCGCAACAGGACGCGTCCAGCCCGGCGACCCCGATGAAGTAAAGCACCTCCTTTCCGGAGCAGGATATTTTCCCTTCCTCGTTCAAAACATAACTCCCGCCGAAGAACTCGACAGGCTCTTTCACTTCGGGATGAATAAAGGTTGGCAACGAATTCCCCTTGCGGACTTCCCCTCGCCCTACGGCCTCTTCCCATTTTGAGCAAAGGAAAAGGGATAATAAAAAACCCGCTTCTCAACAGACGAGAAACGGGGTCTTGCTCTTCCAAACACTCATTGGGCCTCCGGTCTTGCAGGAAGAGATCTGGATTCACCCAGGCAAAGGTGATTCTCGGCTGAAAGATAATATAATTCGGAGGTTTTTGTCAAATCGAAAAAAATTGCGGTTGTCATCCTTCAGGAACCCGGGACCCCCTTAAAATTCTAAGAAAGTCACTTATCCCAATTTGGGCCATCCTCATCCCGCAACGCTGCCGGATTCAGATCTCAAAAGGTTTTCTCTCGATTGCCCGTTCTGAAAACGATTTCGTTGAAACAGGGCTAGCGGTTCGAAGGGCGGGGTTCCTGAGCCATCTCAGGATAATTCGGTGCGCCGGTAGACCACAACCTCGTAACCGTTCACATCCACGACATACTGGATGTTTTCAATTTCAAGATCGAAGAATCTGCCCACCTCCGCGTCCTCCGGCTCCTGCGCCCGGAAGGCGCCCTTGTCGAGAAGATCATCAAGGATCGCCCGGACTTCCTTGAAGGTCAGGTCGTAATCAGTGATCAGGTTAAAAATCAGGTTTTTGTGGTGAATCGGATAAACGTCCATGAGAGCCCAAAGACCGCAAGTTGTAAATCGCAAGTCGCGAGAGGGCTAAGAATCTCGAGTCTTTCACCCCTTGGGCCCTCGCGACTTGCGCCTGCGGTTTTCCTTTACTTATATATCTCCGGGTTCAAGAGGTTCGGCGGAATTTCTCCCTTGAGGGCGGCGATGATATTTTTTGCGGCGGTGAAAGACATTGCCTCCCGGGTGGCGAAGGTCGCGCTGCCGATGTGCGGGACCATGACCACGTTATCCATAGTCATAAATTCCGGAGATACCTTTGGCTCCCATTCGAACACATCGAGCCCCGCACCGGCGATCCAGCCTTTCTGCAGGGCTTCCACCAGGGCCTTTTCATCCACAACCGGCCCCCGGGAAGCGTTGATCAAGAAAGCCGTCTTCTTCATCTGCTGCAGCTCCTCCCGGCCGATCAGGTGGCGTGTTTCAGACGACAGCGGCACATGGAGGGTCACGAAATCGGAATTGGCCAGCAGGTCCTTCAGCGGCATGAACTGCGCCCGCAGCATGTCGATCAGGCCGGTCTCGACCTTGCGAATGTCGTTGTAAAGGATCTTCATGTTGAATCCCAGGGCCCGCTTGGCCACGGCCGCTCCAATCCGGCCCAGCCCGACGACGCCGAGCGTCTTCCCGTGGATGTCGCTGGCCAGCAGGAGGTTCGGGTGCCAGCCCACCCACTTTCCGGCGCGGACGAATCGTTCCGCCTCGCAGATCCGCCGGGCCACGGCCATCATGATGGCGAAACTCAGGTCGGCCGTGGTGTCGGTCAGGACGTCGGGCGTGTTGGAAAGCGCAATCTTCAGCCGGGTGGCCGCCTCCACGTCCATATTGTTGAAGCCGACGGCGTTGTTGGCCACGATCTTCAGCTCTTTGCCGGAGCTGAGAAGTCTTTCGTTGACCGGATCTCCGCCCATGGCCATCATGGCCGCCTTCCCCGGCAGTTCGGCGATGATCTCTTCCAGGGTCATCGACCGATCATGGGGATTCACGATCACTTCCGCATGCTCTCTCAAGAGGGCAAGCGGCCTTTCCTGGATGGTCCGGCTTACCAGAACTTTAGGTTTCATCTCCATTTCCTCTCTTATTCTTTTTCCAAAACCGGCGAGTCGTAAGTCGCAGGTCGCGAGGGGAACAAATATAGAGGGCGCCGGGCAGCAGTTCTTTGGGTTACCTCGCAGCGGGAGCAGGTATCCCCCCCTCTTAGGGCTTTCGGCTCCGGACTCCCTGCTCCATGCTTTTTTATCCTTGGCCTCTCGAATCCTTACACCCCCTTTTTATCCTTCCTTCCGCAGGTCGATTCCATAGCTTTTTATTTTACGATGCAGGTTGCTCCTCTCGATCCCGATAACCTCGGCGGTCTTGGAAATATTTTCATCATTTTCCTGAAGTTTCTTCAGGATAAACTTCTTCTCAAACTCGCGCCGGGCGTCCTTCAACAGGGTATAGTCGAAGAAAGGGACCTCCGGTTGGCTCCTGGGCAGGGTCCGAATCGGCTCGGGGACATCTTTGGCCTCGATGGTCCCCCCGCGGGTCATGATCACCATCCGTTCTACCAGATTCTTTAGCTCCCGGACGTTTCCAGGCCAAGGGTAGGCCGACAGCAGTTCCATCGCCTCCGGAACAACCCTTTTGGGCTCTTTGTGATTTTCCGCACAAAACTCCTGGATGAAATGGTTGACCAGCAGGGGAATGTCATTCCTCCTCTCCCGCAGAGGGGGAACCACCAGGGGAATGACGTTCAGGCGGTAGTAAAGGTCTTCCCGGAATTTCCCTTTCTGGATCTCATCCTGCAGATCCCGATTGGTGGCGGCAATGACCCGGACGTCGATGAAGATCATCTCCGATCCGCCCACCCGCTCGAATTTCTGCTCCTGGAGGATGCGCAGGATTTTGGCCTGCGTCTTCAGGCTCATGTCGGCGATTTCATCGAGGAAGATGGTTCCCTCGTTGGCCAGGTCAAACTTCCCCCGCCTCTTGGTCAAAGCGCCCGTGAATGAGCCCTTTTCGTGGCCGAAAAGCTCGCTTTCAATCAGCTCCTCGGGGATGGCCGCGCAGTTCACCTCAACAAAAGGCTTCGCCGTCCTGAGACTGAGCTGGTGGATCCCCCGCGCGACCAGCTCCTTCCCGGTTCCATTTTCCCCCGTAATCAGGACCCAGCCGTTCGTCGGGGCGACGATTTTGATCTGCTCCTTGAGTTGCTGGATTTCAGATGAGGTCCCTACAATTTCATGTTTGCGCTGGACCTCCTGGCGCAGAGCCCGGTTCTCCTGCTCGAGCTTGGACATGGTTAAGGCGTTCTTAATAGTCAGGAGGACCTTGTCGAGGGAAAGGGGCTTCTCGATGAAATCATAGGCGCCTAATTTCGCCGCCTTGATCGCGAGCTCGATATTGGCGTGGCCGGAAATCATGACCACCGGCAGGAGGGGGGAGATCTCTTTGATCCGCCCCAGGGTTTCGATCCCGTCGATTCCCGGCATCCATATGTCCAAGAGCAGGAGGTCGGGCGAATCGGCTTCCACCATTTTCAGCGCCTGGCTCCCCTCTTTCGCCTCCCGCACCTCGTATCCTTCATCTCGAAGGACCCCGTTCAGCGACTGGCGGATGCGGTCTTCATCGTCGACGATTAAAATCTGTTGGCTCATGAGCTCTCAATCCGATCGGTTGAAAAATCGCCTGGCGCCCGGCGTTTAGCGCATAGCGTCCGTGAATCATTAAACCCCTTATCTTATTCCCCGGGCAAAAAGGGCTGGCAGAAGCCTCACAAGGCCCCAACCTTCTCAGCAGCTGAAAAAGCCTTTTAAGCCGTTGCGCGGAGCGATTTTACGGCGAAGCAATCTAAATTGAAATCCCTGAAAATCACGTTGCTTCCCTGCGCTCGTAATGATGGAATCCGACGCTTTTTCGCGGCGGTTAGTCATTTCGTCCGGATGGTTAGATCCTTTTTACGGGCACCTCGATAATGAAGCGCGCCCCCCGCGGGGGATTATCTTTGACCCGGATGTACCCGTCGTGGTCGGAAACGATGGTGTTGACAATCGCCAGCCCCAATCCCGTCCCGTGCTCCTTTGTGGAGAAATAGGGCTCGAAAAGCAGGGGCTTCACTTCCGGGGAAACGCCACAGCCGTTGTCGGCCACCTCGATCTGAACCAGGTTTAATATCGGGTCCAGACGCGTTTCGACAATGATCTGCCCTTCCGCCCCCGCTTCGGAGACGGCGTCCACCGCCGCCACGGCGTTGTCCAGCAGGTTCACGACAACCCGCTTCATCTGCTCCCGATCCAGGTCGAAGACGGGAATGCCGGCATCGGGCCGGAACTCAAAGCGAATATGTTTGTGCCCTTCCTCGTAAAGGACCATAGCCTCCCGGATAATCGCATTGAGGTCGTTGGGAGAAGGGTTGGCCTCGGGCATGCGCGCGAAGCTGGAAAATTCGTTGACCAGATTCTTCAGTTCCTCCACCTGATTGACGATGATCCGGGTGCATTCATCGAAAATCGCCCCGTCTTCGGCGAACTGGCTCAAATACCTCTTCCGGAGACGCTGGGCCGAAAGCTGGATCGGAGTGAGGGGGTTTTTGATCTCATGGGCGATGCGCCGCGCCACCTCCCTCCAGGCCTCGGCGCGCTGGGCCTTCTGCAGCTGCGTCAAGTCGTCCAGGACAATGACCATGCCCAGGGGCTGGTTTTCTTCGTCCCGCAGCGGCGCCATCTTCACCAATAGAGTCAGGGTCTCATTGCCCACATTCAGCCTGATCTGCCGGGTCAGCGAGTGATGCTCGGCGAGATTGACGGCCTTGATCCACTCCTCTGCCTGGGCCACATGCTCCGGCGGCAGGATTTCCCGGTAGGATTTCCCCAAGACCTGTTCGGCCTTGATGGCCAGGATCTTCTCCGCCGACTTGTTGATGGTCCGGACTGCTCCTTTCCCATCCAACGATATGACCCCCGCGCCGACGTCCCGGAGGACGATTTCCATATAGCGCCGCCTCTGCTCCAGTTCGACGTTGCTCTTGCTCAGTTCGGCATGGGCGTTTTCCACCTGGATCCGGGTGCTCTTCAGGTCCTGGGTCATCTGGTTGAAGGAATCTACCAGGGTCCCGAACTCGTCCTCCGACGTCTTGGCGATCTCGAAGTCAAGGTTACCCCTGATGATCTTCTGGGTGCCCTCTGCCAGTTTCTGGATCGGGTCAGTGATCCCCTTGGCCACGGTAAGGCCGAACCAGACAGCCGAAAAAATAATTAATAAGGTGACTAAAGAAAGGGTCGCTAAGTAGCCGGAACGTATCGGGTGTTTGACCATGCGCAGACGCTTGTGATCCTCGAAGGCGGTGGAAATTTCGGCGATCCGGGAGACCAAGCTTTGCGGAATAAAGGCGTCCACCACCAAAATACCGATGACTTCCTTACGGCTTACCCCCCCCAAAATGGGCATCAGACCCCGGATGAGGTCGCCTTGCCCTATGGACTGGATCTTGGTTGTTTCTTCCCCGAGCTGGGCCTCGCGGATAATTTTCGATTCAAGGAGGGGGAAACTCGCCGGAGGAATGTTCGACCCGTTCACCCGCACTGGTTTTCCCAGGTAATCCGAGATCACCTCCACCCCTTCGAGGTTGTATTCCATTCTCTTGGCTTTCAGGAATTCTAGAACCAAAGCGGGATTCCGCTTTTCAAGAAGCTGCAACTGGGTCAGCCCCTGCCGGATTTGCTTTCCGGAATAAATAGTGTTCTGCGAAGTATTTTGATAATAAATCTGAGCTACTATGAGAGATTCTTGAAGCGACTTCTCAACTTGACCGCTGAAGAGATTCTCGATGCTGCTGGTGATGAAAACCGTGGCGATAAAAAACAGAAGAATCGTGGGCACCAGGGCGAGGGCGATGAAATAAAAAACCAGCTTGGTTTTCAGGCGGGCGCCCAGAACCTTTTTCTTACGTTCAAATAGCAGCTTGGTGACATTTCGCAGAATGAGAAACACGACCAGAAGAACCAGGAGGATATTCAGCCCGATCAGCGAAATAATCAGGACATTATTGGGGAAGGGAATCTCGACTTTCCAAGTCGAAATATGGGTTTGAAAGAAAAAGAGAAGCCCGATTACACCCAGGAGGCCGATGATGAAAAGAATCTCGCGCCTTCTCTTCGAATCGCCGTGTTCCCCGGGATTTTCGGTTTTGAACGCCATCGCAGTTCTCTTAACGGTTGAGGCTTAGGGCGCTATCTCCAGGGCTGCTTTCAAAAAAAACCGCCCCTGCTGCCGGGCCATACTCATTGCCGGGACAGCCTTGAGAGTTTTCCTTAAACCTTTAAGATATCTTACCTAATGAATGCGAAAAAGGCAACCCGGGAAGGTCCAAGGGAACGGCGGGACGAGGAGGCATCCCTTCAAGGCGAATTTGGGAAAACAGGCCGCTTCCTATGAATCAGCTTGGATATTCGTGAGCCGGCGGGGTGATCTGAAACTTTTGAAATTCCTCTTCGTTCGTGTACTCTAACAAATCCCACCATTCCTTGCGGTCCAGAAGCTTGTGGATCAGCTTGTGGTTCAGGGCGTGGCCCGACTTGTAACCCACGAAATGGCCGATCACCTGGGCGCCCAAAAGCCAAAGATCCCCGATGGAATCCAATATTTTGTGGCGCACGAATTCGTCTTCAAACCGCAGGCCGTCGGTGTTTAAAATGCCATCTTCGCCCACTACCACCGCATTTTCCAGGGACCCTCCCCGGGCAAGCCCCTTGGCTTTAAGCATCTCATACTCCCGAAGGAATCCAAAGGTTCGGGCGCGGCAGATTTCTCTCTCGAAATTGCCGTTAAAGATCTGAATTCCATACCTTTGGTTTGAAATCAGGGGGTGCCTGAAGTCGATGGTATAGGTGATTCTAAAATCTCTGGCCGGAAGAAGCGTAGCCTCCCGATCGCCGTCCTTTACCGTTACAGGGTGCCGGACAACAATAAACTTCTTTCCCTTTTCCTGCAGCCTCACTCCACTTTTCTTGAGGATCACATGGAAGGGTTCGGAACTCCCATCCATAATCGGCACTTCGGGAGCGTCGAGTTCCACTTCGGCGTTGTCGATTCCCAAGCCGGCAAAGGCGGCCATAAGGTGCTCGATCGTGGAGACGGATACCCCGCTTTTTCCGATTGTAGTAGCCAGGGTTGCGTCGACGACATTGTCGATATGGGCCTTGATTCGAGTTCTATGGGGGTTATCTTTTCTTATAAAAACAATGCCGCTGTCCGGGTTGCTCGGGCGCAAAGTTAAGTTGGAAGGCAATCCCGTATGCAGTCCAACGCCTGAACAGCTTACGGCATTTTTGATTGTGGTCTGAAATAACATTCTGCCTGCTCCTTGAAAATACACAATTTTATAATTATTGTTAGCAAATTTAGTGCCAGAAGACCAAGATTATTATCATTTTTTGCGAATACGTCGAACCTGTTAAATTACAGCCCCTTTGCCCAAAAACCCTCCTGCTCCTTAGATTAAATTTTTTCTCATGCTCTTTTCCCTAAAAAAATGTGGCAAAGGTGACACAATCCGTCCCGGGGGTATTGTTTTTTTGCAACCTTAACAGACGGCGCTTTTCGATGTTTCCCCTATGGAACCCCTCCTTCCTTTTCCCTATTTTTTTGCAGACTGGGAAGAGGAAATCCCTTGGACTGAGGACGAGGATTGGCTCCCGCTGTCCAGCTTCTTAATGGCCAGGTAAAGATAAAAAGAAACGCTCAAGGCCGCCAACAGCAGGATGACTTGAATCAGAATGGAACGGGAGATCGAAAACCTTCCCTTGCGCGAGGAGGCCTGAGGAGATTCCAATCGGTTTGCCTCTTCGGCTTGGGCCGCTTCCCCAGGGGTAGAAAAGAGGGGAAGCTGGTGAAAATTTCCTTTCAGCCGGGCGAGGTCCTGCTGGAATTCATACCGTTTGAGCACCTCGCCGGGATCCAACCCAATATGGCGGGCATACCCCCTCAAAAATCCCTGAATATAGTCCGGCCTGGGGAAAAAACGAAAATCATTTCTCTCCAGGGCCTCAAGATACGGACGGTTGATGCGGGTGCTCCTCGATATTTCCTCCAGGGTCACCCGGCGGGATTCCCGCTCCCGTTTGAGGTATTCCCCGACGGTTTCTTTGGAAAACGATCCGGCAACCATTTTGTGATTTTGTTCTTTTCGAGTCCTTTCGGGCCCGGACAGTTCTTTTTTTATTTTATATCACAACCATCTTTCGGTTACAACCTGCCCGGCTGTCGAATCGGCCCCGCCCTAAATTCAACCAGCTTGCCCCCCGTCACTTTTTGAAAAATAGAAAGGGTTCAAGCAGTTCTAAGGGCCCGCCGGGGCGCGGGGGCAGCGCCGCGCCTCGCGAAACCACAAGGCCGTGGTGTTTCCATGGGACCAGGCGGGGGCCGCAGGCCTTCCGCCTCTCTTTGCGGAAAGCCGTTTGGGATCGCTGAGAAAAGTTAAGGTCCCAACCGCTCCTCTCGCGAATCGCGCCACTACCTCCACGCCCAGTCCAAGCTTTCGCCTAAAAACCAAATGCCAAAAGTGAGGCAAGATTCAACCGGCGCTTGACAAACGCGTCCGGCCCGGGTAATTTGAAATTTTGCCGCTTGGGGCGAACGCAAGGAACCTGAACTCCGAAGCTGCGATCGCTTTCAGGCAACAGCCCCGATCGCTCGGGATGCGTGAGGCAACCTGACCAATTCAATATGGACGCTAACAGGAGGAAATATTATGGCCGTTCAGCCGCAGATGGAAAAACTAATTCGGGAGCTCCAAGACCGCAAAGCCAAAATTATTCTGGGCGGCGGAGCGGACAAGATCGAAAAGCAGCACCAGGCAGGAAAACTTTCGGCCCGGGAAAGGATTCACAGCTTATTGGATCCTGAAACCTTCGTCGAAACCGATATCTTCGTTCATCACCGCTGCGACAATTTCGGGATGGAAAAGGTCGAAGCCCCGGACGATGGGGTGGTTACCGGCTATGGGAAGCTTGAAGGGCGCCAGGTTTTTATCTTTTCCCAGGACTTTACCGTCCTCGGCGGGTCCCTCGGGGAGGCCCATGCTTCCAAGATCGTCAAGATCATGGATCTGGCCGTCAAGGTCGGCTCCCCCCTGATTGGCATCAACGACTCGGGCGGGGGGCGAATCCAGGAAGGCATCGACGCCCAGTATGGGTACAGCCGGATCTTTTACCGCAATTCGATTTATTCCGGGGTTATCCCGCAGCTTTCCGCGATCTTAGGCCCCTGCGCCGGCGGGGCCGTTTATTCCCCGGCGATCACCGACTTCATTTTCATGACCGAGGGTATCAGCCGGATGTTCCTGACCGGTCCGAACGTAATCAAGGAGACGACCGGAGAAGAGATCACCGACGAGGAACTGGGAGGAGCCAAAGTTCACAACTCGATCAGCGGCGTCGCCCATTTTTACGCCCGCTCGGAGGCGGAATGTTTTCAGCAGATCCGCCGCCTTCTTTCCTTCCTTCCCGACAGCAACCGGGGAAATCCTCCTGTCCGTTATGGCGGCGACCCGGCGCAGCGCAGGAATGAAAAATTATTGGAAATCGTGCCGGTGGACGGAAAACGGCCCTATAACGTCATCCGAGTCATTCAGGAGATCGTGGACAGCGGGGATTTCCTCGAGGTCCAGCCCATGTGGGCAAGGAACATGGTCATAGGCTTCGCCCGCATCCTCGGGCATCCGATTGGTATCATCGCCAACCAGCCGCAGTTCCTGGCCGGAACCCTGGATATCAACGCCTCGGACAAGGCGGCCCGGTTCATCCGCTTCTGCGACTGCTTCAACATCCCCCTCCTCACCCTCGTGGACACCCCGGCGTTTCTCCCGGGGAAGGCCCAGGAGTTCGGGGGTATCATCCGCCACGGGGCTAAGATCCTCTTCGCTTACTCGGAGGCCACCGTTCCCAAGATAACCCTGGTATTGAGGAAGGGATATGGGGGCGGATATGTGGCCATGTGCCATCGGGAATTGGGGGCGGATGCCGTTTTCGCCTGGCCGACGGCGGAAATCGCCATGATGGGCGCCGAAGGAGCGGCCAGCATTATCTTTCGCCGGGAAATCGAGAAGTCCGAATACCCGGATAGAAAACGGCAGGAGAAGATCCAGGAGTACCGCGAGCAGTTCTCCAACCCCTATGCTTCAGGGCGGCGCGGATACGTGGATGAGATCATCAACCCGGCCGAAAGCCGCTTGCGGATCTGCCAGGCTTTCGAGATGCTCTGGGACAAGCAGGAGGACCGCCCGAAGAAGAAGCACGGGTCGATACCGCTGTAAGTGCCAAGGGGAGACGGGGAAAGGGGGAAAAGGCCACCCCCTTAGGCTGCAGAAAAAGAATATTCGTTCCTTCTCTTTGTCGTCTTTCCCTTTTCCCCCTTTTCCCCTCTTTTATTGATATTCCTCGCAAAAGGATATCAGATCTTCAACCTTTCTCGCCACCCGGACTCCCTGGGAAGCGAGGTAGTCCATTTTTTCCCTCGCATCGCGGGCACCCTTTTCCAGGATCGCCCCGGCGTGGCCCATCCTTTTTCCGGGCGGGGCCGCCTGCCCGGCGATAAAGGCGAAGATCGGCTTGGGAAATCCGGTTTCGGCTGCGTATCCGGCGGCATCCTCCTCGGCCGACCCGCCGATTTCGCCGATCATGACCACAGCCCTGGTTTCGGGGTCTTCGCGGAAAAGGTCCAGGGCCTCGATGAAACTCATGCCGACCACCGGGTCTCCGCCGATGCCCACGCAGGTCGATTGGCCGACTCCCCGCAGGGAAAGGTTGGAGGCCACTTCGTGCGTCAGCGTCCCGCTGCGGGAGACGATGCCCACCGCGCCCTCTTTGTAAAGGAAGCCGGGCATGATTCCCATTTTGCTTTTGCCGGGGCTGATGATCCCGATGGTGTTGGGTCCCACCAGCCGGAGGCGAAGGGATCTGGCCAACTGCCGGATCCGCAGCGTGTCGTGGATCGGAACATTTTCCGCCACCACCACTGTGAGCGGGACCCCGTTTTCCAGGGATTCGAACGCGGCGTCCGAGACTGCCGCGGGGGGGACCAGGATCAAAGAGCCGTCCACCTTTTCAGCCGCCATGGCCTGCTTCACCGAATCGAAAACCGGGACCCCATGCACCTTCTCCCCGCCCCTCCCCGGCACGACCCCCCCGACAACCTTGGCGCCGTATTCCAGGCTGAGAGCGGTGTGCAGCGCCCCCTGGGTTCCTGTCATTCCCTGGATGATGATTCTTGTTTCCCGATGGACCAGGATCGCCATGTCAGCCTCTCTTTCTTTTCAGAAGCGAAAGAAGGAGTCTCACGGCTTCCTCCGTAGTCCCGAATTTCACTACCGGAACCTGGTTGCCCTCCAAGATGGCCCACCCCTCTTCCTGAAAATGCCCGCGCGTCTTGACCACCAGCGGAAGGCGACGGCCTCTCTGCCGCTTAAGATCGCGCACGATTCCGCGGGCCATGATCTGGCAGTTGTTGATGCCCCCGAAGACATTGATCAGCAGGCCTTCGATCCCCTCGGTTTCGCGGGCGATCCGGACGGCCTCGGCCATCGACTCCTCCGCCACCCCGCCCCCGATGTCGATGAAGACCCCCGGTTCCCCCCCCTGCAGAAAAACCGCGTCCATGGTGGCCATGCCCAATCCCGCCCCGCCGGCGATCACCCCCACGCTTCCCCCGGGAATGGAAACGTAGGAAAGACGGGCCTTTCTGGCTTCCAGCTCCAGCCCTTCCTCCGCTTCCAGAGAGAAGGAATTCAATTCGCGCCAGGCGGGGTGGCGGAAAAGAGCGCCGTCGTCCAGGGTGACCTTGGCGTCCAGGGCCAGGACCTTATCCCCTTCAGAAACGGCCAAAGGGTTGATCTCCACGGATAGAGCGTCCTCTCCAAAAAACATTTTTCCCAGCGCCCGCAGGACCGCCGCCGTTTGGACCAGGATCTTCCCCTTAAGCCCGAAGGGAAGCAGGAGATCCAGAAACCGGTGGAAGCTCCAGCTCCCGCCATCGGCGAAAGCAACCCGGATCATGGCTTCGGCGGGCAGGCTTTCCACTTCCATCCCGCCCCGGTCGGTAAACATGAGCACCGGAGCGGCAAGCTTTCGGTCCAGGGCCACCGCGGCGAAGAGCTCGCGCCGGATCGGAATGAATTCCTCGGCCAGGATCCCCTTGACATTTTCCTGGGCAAAGATCCTCTTGCCGCATTTCCGCGCTTCCTCGGCCGAGGAGATCCTTTGAATCAGCCCAGCCTTTCCCCTCCCCCCGGAGAGCATCTGGGCCTTGAAAATGCAGGGGTAGGAGAGGGCCGAAGCCTCCTTTTCCAGGTCCCCGGCGGTGGCCAGGAATTTCCCCTCCGGAACGGGAATTCCGTATTTCCGAAATATCTTCTTGCCGTCAAATTCCAGAAGCCGCAAAAAAACCTCCTAAAACCGGGAATTTCTCACCACAGAGAGCACAGAGCGCACAGAGAATACTGATCATAAAAAATATTCGTCTTGCTATATTTCCTTTCCCTTAAATTCAAGAAATTCATTCTTTTCAATGGTGAAAAGATCTCCAAAACAAATTTTGGGTTTTTGAAAATTCAATTTTTTCTCTGTGTTCTCTGTGTTCTCGGTGGTGAATATTTTATTTTTTCCGGAGATACCGCGGATTTACCGGGTTATTCACCACATTCGGCGGCGTCTCTCCCCGGAAAGTGCAGAGAATCCGTTCCGATGCGCCCCGGCCTAAACGGCAGCGGGCCTCGTTGGTCAATCCCGCTATGTGCGGGGCCGTGATGACCCGCGGGTGCTCCACCAGAGCGCGGTCGGCGGGCGGTTCGGTTTCAAAAACATCGAGGGCCGCGCCGGAGATCTGCCCGCTGTTCAGCGCCGCCAGGAGGGCGTTTTCATCCACCACGCCCCCCCGTGCCGTGTTGATCAGGAAGGCTTCCGGCTTCATCCGGGAAAGCTCGGCTTTCCCGATCATTTTGCGCGTCTCTGCGGTCAGCGGGGTGTGGAGGGTCAGGAAGTCGGCCTGGGATAGAACCCGCTCAATCGCGGCGGCCTCGGCCCCGGCATCAAGGAAGCTACGGTCAGTAATATACGGGTCAAAGGCGAGTACTTTCATGCCGAAGGCGTTTCCCAATCTGCTCACCCGGCTGCCGATCTGTCCGAGGCCGATGATGCCCAGGGTCTTGCCCCTGAGCTCGGTTCCCCAGAAATCCGGACGGCGCCAGCCACCCTTTTTCATCTCCTCCCAGACCTGGGGGAAAAAGCGCCCTAAGGTAAGCATAAACCCGAGGGCGAATTCCGCCACCGCGTCCGAATTGGCCCCCGGCACGTTAGTGACCAGAATTCCCAGCTCATCGGCCGCGGCCATATCCACATTGTTGTAGCCCACTCCGTGGGCCGCGACGATCAGGAGGCCGGGCGACCGCTCCATCATCGGGCGGGTAATCATGTTCAAACCGGGGACGACGGCCTGAGCATCCCGGCACTCGGCGAGGAAAAGGTCTTCGCGGCCGTCAGGGACCTTCTTCACCTCCACCCCATTCTCCTCCAGGAGATTGACTTTTCCCCAGTACCAGGAGCCGGTGAGAACCACGACCTTCTTTCTATTCATGGTCATAAAAATCCCCGGAATGACGCCGATCTTGGAATTGAAACACAGGAAAAAGGGGAAAGGAAAACCGATCTACATCGAGCCGGTCATGCCGTTTAAGCCTTTTGCCCCTCTCCCCTTTTCCCCCGTAATTTATTTACAGCTCTCCCCCACCAATTTGATCGCTTCCATCATGGGCCGGGGGTTGGCAATTCCTTTGCCGGCGATTTCAAAGGCGGTTCCATGACCTACGGTGGCGGCGATCAAAGGCGTTCCGATGATCAGACCCACGATGGAATCGAAAGCGACGGTTTTGATGGGAATATGCGACTGATCATGGTACATGGCCACATAAGCGTCGTACTCCTGCCGATCCCGGATGCCCGCAAAGAGGCTGTCCGCAGGAAGCGGGCCGAAGACCTCGACCCCGGTTTTTCTCGCTTCTTCAATCGCCGGCTTGATGATCGCCTCGTCTTCCTCCCCGAAAAGCCCCTCTTCTCCGCAGTGGGGGTTCAACCCTGCAACCGCAAGGCGCGGGTTCTCAATCCCTAATTTTCTAACGGCCTCTCCCGCCGCCCGGATCGTAGCCCCGACCAGTTCCGGGGTGAGCGTCTTGCTGACATCTTTCAAAGCCACGTGAAGCGTCGCCCCTACGATGCGGATCGTTCCGGAAATGAGCATGTTAAAGGCATACCGGCTCCCCGTGAGCTGCGCCAGAAAGGGCGGATACCCGGCGAAATGGACCCCGGCCAAATTTACCGAATATTTGTTGTGGGGGCCGGCAACGAATCCGCCGATCTTTTTTTTCTCCGTCAACTTTACCGCCTGCTGGATGTCCTCGAAGACGGCCCTTCCTCCCGCCGCCGAGGCTCGGCCCGTTTCTATTTGATCGGGATCCGCAGCGGCCGTGTCGAAAACATTCACCCGCCCGGAACTCACCAAGTCGGGAGGAATATCCGCAAGAACCTTGATCTCCGCCCCGGCGCCAAAAGCTTCAAGAGCTCGTCTCGCCACCCGCTTGTCACCGACGACAACAGGCCGGCAGATCCCAAGGATCTCCGGATGGGATACCGCCTTGATGACGATCTCCGGCCCGATCCCGGCCGGGTCCCCCATGGTAACCCCGACGATCGGTTTTTCTATGCTCACAATTTTTTCACCCTCCCTTTCCCTTTTCCCCTTTCCCCTTTTACCCTTTTTCCTCATTTTTATCATCCCCCTCCCCGGAACCGGTTGATGCTCTGGGTTTTCCTCCGGAGGAGAAAAATGATCTGCGTCCCCACTAAAACAAGCAGGAGGATCATCAGGGCCGCGGAAACCGGGCGTTCAAAAAATATCAGGGGGCTTCCTTTCGACATCAACAGGGATTGGCGGAAGGCCCGCTCCGAGATCGTCCCCAGGACAAAAGCGAGAAGAAGCGGCCCCGGTTCGAAGGCCAGCTTGCGGAAGATGTAGCCGATGATTCCGAAGGCAATCATCACCCAGATGTCGAAAACATTCGTTCGCGTGCTGTAAACCCCGACGATACAAAGCAGGACCACAAAGGGGGCGAGGATGAAATAAGGAACGCGGAGGACCTGAACCCAGATCCCCACCAGCGGTAGGTTCAGGAGTAAGAGAACGCCGTTGCCGATGTACATTGAGGCCACCACCCCCCAGAAAATCTCCGGTTTCTCGACGATCAGGAGAGGGCCGGGGGTCACTCCGTGAATCATAAGGGCGGCAAAGATCATGGCAATGGTGGGGTTGCCGGGGATCCCCAAAGTCAGGAGGGGAATAAATGAGCCGGTGGCCGCGGAATTATTTGCCGCCTCGGGGCCCGCGACCCCCTCGATCGCCCCTTGCCCGAATTTTTCCGGGTGTTTCGAAATTCTCTTTTCCACGGCATAAGAAATCATTGAGCCAATGACTGCGCCCCCACCCGGGAGAAGGCCCACAAAAAAGCCGATCACCGACCCGCGGATTGCCGCCCATTTTGCCTCCGTCCAATCCTGCATGCTCAGCCAGATCCGGCCGACCTTGCTGGTTACCAGCTCCGTTTTCATGGCCCGCTCGGTGTTGATCAGGATCTCTGTAATCCCGAATAGCCCCATGGCCAAGGGGACGAAATCCAGCCCCTCCTGGAGGGGAAGGATTCCGAAGCTGAAGCGCGGGATCCCGGCGATGGGGTCGATCCCGATCATGTCCAGAAGAAGCCCCAGGCATACCATAATGAGCCCCTTGACCATGGAGGTCGAAGCCAGATAGGCCGCGAGAAACAACCCGAACAAGGTGAGGGTGAAGTATTCCGGGGGTCCGAAGCGCACCGCGAAATCGGCCAGAGGGGGGGCAAGAAAATTCAACCCGATGACCCCGACGGTTCCGGCAATAAAGGACCCGATAGCGGCAATGGCCAGGGCCGGCCCCGGCCTTCCTTTGCGGGCCATCTGATAGCCGTCGATGCAGGTGACGACCGAGGCGGCTTCCCCGGGAATGTTCAGCAGGATCGAGGTCGTCGACCCGCCGTACATGGCCCCGTAGAAGATGCCGGCGAGCATGATGATCGCGGAAACGGGCTCGAGTTTAAAGGTCAGGGGGAGGAGAAGCGCCACCGTGGCGGCGGGGCCCAGACCGGGCAAAACGCCCACCAGGGTCCCGACGAGGGCCCCCAGAAAACAAAAGAGAAGATTGGACCAAGTCAACGCGACAGAAAAGCCGTACAGAAGGCCACTGATTTGTTCCATGGAAAACCCTTACCGGAGGATCCCTTTTAACAAGCCGGCAGGAAGCTGGACCGAAAAGAGAACATTAAAGGCGTAAACCGCGACCGAGGCCAGGCAGGCGAAGAAGGCGGTCTGAATCCAGGCTTTTCTTTCAATCAGAGAAAGCCAGAGGATAAAGGAAAAAAAGGTGGTGAGGAGGTACCCAACCCAGTTCACAATCAGGGCATAAAAACAGAGGACCCCCACCGCCAGCGCTGTTCTTCGATAATTGGCGGCAGCAGACCTCCGTTCTTCTTTGCGCCTCCGGTTTTGCCAGAGGAAGATCGCGGCCAGAGTTGTCAGAATCATCCCCAGCCCGAAGGGAACAAAACCCGGCCCGGGCCGGTTCGGCGTGCCCAGGGTAAGGTCAAGGCCCTGGTAGCAGACAAAAGCACCCAGCAGAAGGAGGAAACCCCCCATGATCTTCGATCCCGCCATATTACCTTATTACCTCTTATCGTTCCTTTTCCCTTATCGATAAATGAGGTTCCCTACCAGGTCACATCATGCCGGCAAAATTCAGAAATCCCCCTGGCCCCCTTTTGCCCAAATGAGGGGGGATTTTTCAGGGCCGAGGAAAGAGGCAAGTTTGAAAGGAATTTGGCATTCCTCTTTCTTTCACAGAATGCCCAGGGCCTTCGCTTCCTCTTTCATCTCCGTGTATTCCTTGACGCACATCGCTTTGAACTCCGCCGGTCCCAGATACGCGGGGATATCCCCCAGCTTCAGCGCCAGATCAATCCACTCTTTATCCTGGGAAACCTTTTCCATGGCCTGAACCCATTTCTTCACCACATAATCCGGCAGGTTGGGCGGACCGGCGATACCCCGCCATCCCAGAACATCGGCCTGCGGCACGCCCATCTCCGCAAAGGTGGGGACATCCGGAAACTCTTCAACCCGTTTGGGCCCCACCGCGAGGGCGCGGAGCTTTTTCGCCCGGACCTGAGCGATGGGCTCCACCAAATTGGTATACGTGAAATGAATATTCCCGCCGAGGAGGGCCACCACCTGTTCGTTCCCGGAATTGTAGGGAACCATCGTCACCTTCTTGGGATCTACCCCGATGGCTTTCAGGAATTTGATGCCCCCGACATTCTGCATGGATCCGATCCCCGAACTCCCGCGGATGAATTTTTCCGGGTCTTTCTTCACCGCCGCGATGAACTCCTTCAGGGTGGGCCAGGGCGCATCCGCCTTCACCACCAAGGTCGCCGGATTGATCTGGGTCCGGCAGATGAAGGTGATCTCGTCGTACTTGAAAGGGATCTTGGGCGTGAAAGCCGGAGTCAGGGTGTTGGAGCCGATGGAGGCCAGAAACATCGTGTACCCGTCGGGCTTGGACCGCACCAGGGACTCCATACCCACGGCGCCGCCCGCCCCGGGTTTGTTCACGACCACGATCTGCTG
>Ga0113563_10000162_pt1 | contig 27211 bp, 20 predicted proteins | sample Mud3Dept3metaG_FD_80117 | JGI IMG/M metagenome (GOLD analysis project Ga0113563, IMG submission 80117) | Freshwater wetland microbial communities from Ohio, USA, analyzing the effect of biotic and abiotic controls - Mud 3 Core 4 Depth 3... | ecosystem: Environmental > Aquatic > Freshwater >... | reverse complement strand
CATGGGCGACACCGTCGTCCTCGTCACGGCCGTCGGCCGGAAGAGCGCCGACGCCAACAAGGATTTCTTCCCGCTCACCGTCAACTACGTCGAGAAGACGTACGCGGCGGGCCGCATTCCCGGCGGCTTCTTCAAGCGTGAAGGACGGCCCTCGGAGAAGGAGACGCTCACCTCGCGCCTCATCGATCGCCCGATCCGCCCGCTGTTCCCGGAAGGCTTCTTCAACGAAGTGCAGGTCGTGGCAACGGTCGTCTCGCTCGACCCGGAGATCGATTCGGACATCCCTGCGATGCTCGGCGCCTCCGCTGCGCTCGCGCTCTCCGGCATCCCGTTCAAGGGCCCGATCGGTGCCGCCAGGGTGGGTTACCGTGATGGACAGTACCTCCTGAACCCGGCCCACAAGGACCTGCAGACCTCCAGCCTCGACCTCGTCGTCGCCGGTACGGCGGACGCGGTCCTGATGGTCGAGTCCGAAGCGAAGATGCTGCCCGAGGACGTGATGCTCGGCGCAGTGGTCTTCGGCCACGAACAGATGCAGGTCGCGATCAAGGCGATCAAGGAACTGGCCGCCGAGGCCGGCAAGCCGGCGTGGGAATGGGCGCCTGCGGCGGCGGACGAGGCACTGGTCGCGGCCGTGGCCGCACTGGCCGAGGCCTCGCTGGGCGAGGCCTACCAGATCACCGAGAAGCAGACGCGCTATGCGCGCGTCGGCGAGATCAAGAAGGCGACCATCGAGTCGCTCGCGGGTGGCGAAGCACCGAAGTTCGAGGCCCGCAAGGTCTCGGACCAGCTCGGCCAGCTCGAGTACAACATCGTGCGCCGCCGCATCCTTGCAGGCGAGCCCCGGATCGACGGCCGCGACATGAACACGGTCCGCAAGATCACCGTCGAGACCGGCGTCCTGCCGCGCACCCACGGCTCGGCGCTCTTCACGCGCGGCGAAACGCAGGCGCTCGTCACGACGACGCTCGGCACCGGCCGCGATGCGCAGATCATCGATGCGCTGGCGGGCGAGCGCAAAGAGCCGTTCATGATGCACTACAACTTCCCGCCGTTCTGCGTGGGAGAGACGGGCATGATGGGCTCGCCGAAGCGCCGCGAGATCGGCCACGGCAACCTCGCGCGCCGCGGCGTCAGCGCCGTGATGCCCGAGATGGGCAGCTTCCCCTACGTCATCCGCGTGGTCTCCGAGATCCTCGAGTCGAACGGCTCGAGCTCGATGGCCTCCGTGTGCGGAACCAGCCTGGCCCTCATGGACGCAGGCGTGCCGATCAAGGCTCCGGTGGCGGGCGTCGCCATGGGCCTCGTGCTCGAGGGCGGCAAGTTCCAGGTCCTAACGGACATCCTCGGTGACGAAGACCACCTCGGCGACATGGACTTCAAGGTCGCCGGCACGTCGGACGGCGTCACTGCCCTGCAGATGGACATCAAGATCGAGGGCATCACGCGCGAGATCATGAAGGTCGCGCTCGAGCGCGCGAACGCCGCGCGCCTGCACATCCTGGGCGAGATGGCCAGGGTGATCACGGCGCCGCGTCCGCAGATGTCGGAGTGGGCGCCGACGATCATCACCATGAAGATCGACCCGGAGAAGATCCGCGAGGTCATCGGCAAGGGTGGCGCGGTCATCCGCGGCATCACCGAGGAGACGGGCGCCACGATCGACATCGAGAACGACGGCACGGTCAAGATCGCGTCGGTGAACGGCGCGGCCGGCCGCGAGGCGCAGAAGCGCATCGAGCTGATCACCTCCGAGGTCGAGGTCGGCGCAGTCTACGAAGGCAAGGTCGTGCGCCTGATGGATTTCGGTGCGTTCGTGCAGATCCTGCCCGGCAAGGACGGCCTGGTGCACATCTCGCAGATTTCCGACGAACGCGTCGAGCGTGTGAGCGACAAGCTCAGGGAAGGCGACGTCGTCCGCGTGAAGGTGCTCGAGGTCGACCGGCAGGGGCGCGTCCGCCTGTCGATGCGCAGCGTCGACGCCTGAGTCGACGCCCTGAGGCGTCGACACAAGGGGGTAGGGGATAGGGGTTAGGGGATAGTGAAAGAGCGCGCGCAGCGCGCAATTCCGCACTACCCCCTATCCCCTAACCCCTATGCCCTTTCTCAATCCTTCTCGTCCCGTCCCCACCGCGGGAGGCGGCTGAACACCTCCTCCTGCAGCGCCTTCCAGCGCTGGTAGTTCTTCTGCGCGACGGCCGTGACCGACTCGAGCGGATCCACGCCCACCACGCTCTTGAGCCGATCGCGGATCTCGCGCTGCTCGCGCGCGAACAGCTGGATACTCTCGTCGAGATAGCGGGCGACGAAGTCGTGCAGCCCGCTGCCGTAGCTGCGGATGACCTGCGAGAGGAAGTCGCGGCTCATGAGCGACTCCCCGGCGCCTTCCTGCTCGGCGATCACCTGCAGCAGAATGCTGCGCGTAATGTCCTGCTGCGTCTTGCGCTCCAGCACGACGAAATCCACCCGCTCGACGACCAGTCGCCGGATGTCGGCGAGCGTCACGTAGCGGCTCTCGACCGTGTCGTAGAGCCGGCGGTTCGGGTACTTGCGAATCACGCGCGGGGTCGGCTTGCCCCCCTCGGACGCGGTTCCCGCGCTCTTCGCACGTTTCGTTCTGGTTCGGGTCGTCATTGCTAGCCTTCCTGTTTCGCTGCTTCGCGCCGGCCCGCGTCCGGAACCGGTCGTGTCGTCACGCCTTCGAACCCGTCCGGCCGCCAGTTCGCGACGCCCCACTGCAACACTTCTGCAGCGCCTGCGCGCCACAGGTCGGCCGGCGGCCGCTGGCCGAGGAACTCGAGGGCCGCCGCCAACTGGAGGCCCGGCCCCGCGAGCGCCACGACAGGCGCATCATCCGACTTGGAGAGCTTACGGCCGCTTTCGTCCACGGCAAGTGGGACATGCATGTACGACACTCGCGCGAATCCGAGCGCGTCCTGCACGAGGATCTGCCGCGGCGTGCTCGTCAGGAGATCCATGCCCCGGACTATGTCCAGAATGCCCTGGCTCGCATCGTCAACGACGACCGCCAGCTGGTAGGCATACAGGCCGTCACGCCGGCGCAGCACAAAATCCCCGTGCGTCCGGGCAACGTTTCCGGACTGCGGGCCCTGTGCTCGATCCAGGAACTCGATGTCCCGGTCGGGGACGCGTAACCGGAGCGCATGCCTGCCGGCCAGCCCGGGCTCGATGCCCACGCACTCTGCCGGGTGATACAAGTCCTCGCCCGGTGCTCGCGCACGGTTCTCCGGCAGCGCTGCAAGCGCGGCCCGCGAACAGGTGCACCGTCGCAGCATTCCCAGGCGCAGGAGCCGGTCGATGGCGTCCTGATAGGCGTCGTTCCGGGTGCTCTGGCGCAAGACGGGTCCGTCCCAGTGCAGGCCGAGCCGCTCGAGCTGGGACAGGATCTGGTCGGCCGCTCCGGGTCGCTCGCGGGGAGGATCGATGTCCTCGATGCGGACGAGCCACTCGCCGCGATGGGCGCGGGCCTCGAGGTAACTCGCGAGGGCTGCGACCAGGGAGCCGAAATGGAGCGGCCCACTCGGGGTGGGCGCGAAGCGTCCCCGGTAGGGACGCACGGCCTCAGCGGTACCAGTCGTCTCGATCGCCGAACTGCTTTTCGCGCCGCTCACGGCGTTCCTGCGCCTCGACGCTCAGGGTCGCGACCGGGCGGGCCTCGAGGCGTTTCACGCCGATCGGCTCGCCCGTTTCGAGGCAATAGCCGTAGGAACCGTCCTCGATGCGCTTGAGGGCCTCGTCGATCTTGCGGATCAGCTTGCGCTCTCGATCGCGCGTACGCAGTTCCAGGCTGAACTCCGACTCCTGCGTGGCGCGGTCGTTCGGATCCGGAAAATTGGCCGCCTCGTCCTTCATGTGCAGCATCGTGCGGTCGACTTCCTGCATCAGGTCCTGCTTCCAGCTGCTCAGGATCTCCCGGAAGTGGTCGAGCTGCTCCTTGCTCATGTACTCCTCGCCCTTGCGAGTGATGTACGGCTGTACGTTGCGCGGCCCGGCGAGCAGGCTCGCACCGATTTCGGGCGCCTCGGCCTCGTCGCTGCGCACCACGGGCGGCGCCACCGGCCGGGCCGCAGCCGCCGCCTTGGGCCGGCTGGCCGGCTTTGCGGCGGCGGGCCTGGGGGCGGTGGCCGGCTTGCGGGCGGGAGCCTTGGCCTTCACGGCAGGCTTGCTGGCAGGCTTGGCAGAAACAGTCTTCCTTGCCGCGGTCGGCTTTGCAGACGGTTTCTTTACGGGCATGTCGGACTCCGGAGGACTCAGCGAAGGACGCGGGATTATACAGACCGAGCGGCCGCGGTCCACCTGCCCGGAAAGGGCCCCGGCGGGCTCACAGTGCTGTGAGCCGGGTCACTTTCTTTTAAACTTCGCGCTCCTCCCCTCCGACCCCCTTTCCCGCGGGTGAACGATGCGCCTGACCAAGATCAAGCTGGCCGGCTTCAAGTCCTTCGTGGATCCCACCGCAATCAATTTCCCGAGCAGCCTGGTGGGCGTGGTCGGCCCGAACGGTTGCGGCAAATCGAACATCATCGACGCCGTCCGCTGGGTCATGGGCGAGATCTCGGCGAAGCACCTGCGCGGCGACTCCATGGCGGACGTGATCTTCAACGGCTCGGGCTCGCGCAAGCCGGTCGGGCACGCGTCCGTCGAACTGGTCTTCGACAACTCGGACGGCAAGCTCGGCGGCGAGTACGCCAGCTACGCGGAAGTCTCGCTGAAGCGCCTGGTGTCCCGTGACGGCACGTCCTCGTATTTCCTGAACGGCGCGCGCTGCCGCCGCAAGGACATCACGCAGATGTTCCTCGGCACGGGCCTCGGTTCGCGCAGTTACGCGATCATCGAGCAGAACATGATCTCGCGCGTGATCGAGGCAAAGGCCGACGACATGCGCGCGTTCCTCGAGGAGGCCGCAGGCATTTCCCGGTACAAGGAGCGCCGGCGCGAGACCGAGACCCGCATCCTGCACACGCGCGAGAACCTCGCGCGCCTGAGCGACCTGCGTGACGAAGTAGAGAAGCAGCTGCGGCACCTGCAGCGCCAGGCCGCGACCGCGCGCCGCTACCAGGGCCTGAAGCAGGAGGAGCGCCAGGTGCACGCGGAGTTGCTCGCGCTCCGGCTGCGTGAGGTCGAATCCGAGTCCGGTGCCCGGCAGGCAGTGCTGTCGGAGCGGGACCTCGCCCTCCAGGCCGCGCTCGCAGAGCAGCGCTCCATCGAGGCTTCGATCGAGCGGGCGCGTCATGAGCACGACGACCGCGCGCAGGTGTTGTCCGAAGTGCAGGGGCGCTATTACAAGGTGGGTGCCGAGATCTCGCGCACCGAGCAGGCGATCGAGCACGCCCGCGAGATCCGCAGCCGGCAGCGCCAGGAACTCGCGCAGATCGCCACCGGCCTGCAGGAGGCTGCCACGCATCGCGTGCGCGACGTGCAGCAGGCCGCCGAGCACGCAGCCGCGCTCGCCGAACTGGGCCCCGGTCTCGAGGCCGCGCGCGTGGCGGAGGAATCCGCCGCCGCCGATCTGGCCACCGCCGAGGCCGCGATGCACGCGTGGCAGGAGCGGTGGGAGGGCTTCAACCAGTCGCTGCGCGCTGCCTCGTCCACGGCCGAAGCCGAGCGCGCCCGCCTCGAGGAAATGGACAACCAGCTGCGTCGCCTCGTCGCACAGCGCGAGCGGGCATCGCAGGAGCACTCGGGCCTCGCCGCAGCGGATGTCGCTGCCACGCTGGCCGCGATCGAGCGCTCCGAGGCGGAGGCCCGCGGCGGGCTGGAGGCGGCCCGCCAACGGGTAGAACAGCTGCGCGCGTCGCTGCAAGCCGAGCGCACCCGCGAGCGTGAGCTCGCCGAGTCGGCGCAGGCTGCGCGTCGCGAAACGCAGGACGTCGAAGGACGCATCGTTTCGCTCGAAGCACTGCAGCGCGCTGCGCTTGGACAGGGCCAGGGCAAGGTCGTGGACTGGCTCAAGTCGCGCGGCCTCGAAAGCCGCCCGCGGCTCGCCCAGCAGCTGTCGGTCGACCCGGGCTGGGAGCGCGCGGTCGAGACGGTGCTCGGATCGTACCTCGAAGCCGTCTGTATTGACTCGATCGACGACGTCGCCGGAACGCTCGAGAGCCTGTCGTCCGGCACCGTGACCTTCTTCGCGGGCGGGGAAGGGCCGGCGGCCACGGGACACGATCCCGAAGGCCTCCGCGCGCGAGTCCAGGGACCCGGGGGACTCGATGCGCTGTTCGAAGGCATCCTCGCCACGGATACGCTGTCCGGCGCGCTCGCCGTGCGGCCGAAGCTGCGGGCCGGGCAGTCGGTGATCACGCAGCAGGGCATCTGGATCGGCCCGGACTGGCTGCGGGTGAGCCGCGACCGGGACGCGCACGAGGGCGTCATCGAGCGCGAGCAGGACCTGCGGCGGCAGCGCGCGGACCTCGAGCGACTCCGCGCCCGCCACCGGTCCCTCGACGAGGAACTGGAGGCGCTGCGCCGCCGCGTGCGCGACATCGAAGACCGGATCGCGGACGAGCAGGCTCAGCTGTCGCGCACCGGCGCGGAGCACATGAACCTGCGCTCGCAGCTCGATGGCCTGCGGGCCCGCGCCGAGCAGCGCGGTGCACGCATGCAGCAGCTCGCCGGGGAACTGGCCGAGCTGGAAGGCGCGCTCGAGGTCGCGAATGCCGGGAATCGCTCGACGCGCGCGCGCCTCGAGGAAGCCGTGGGCGCCATGGCGGAACTCGAGGACCGCCGCCGGATGCTCGAGTCCGAGCGCGATGCGCTGCGGCAGGGCGTGACGGAAGCCCGCGCCCGCGCAGAGCAGCATCGCAACACAGCGCGCGAGGCGGCGATCCGAATCGAATCGCGCCGCACCAGCCACGAGTCGCTGCTCGCCGGCATCGCGCGGCTCGACGGGCAGATCGGCCAGTTCGCTTCCCGCCGCACCGATCTCGAGGCGCAACTCGGTTCCGGGGAAGCTGCGGAGACCGAGCTCAAGGGCGTGCTGGAGAGGGCCCTGCAGGACCGGGTCGCCGTGGAGCAGGAACTGGCGGATGCGCGCCGCGCGATGGAAGCGCTGGACGCCACCCTGCGCGTACTCGACGAACGACGCGTGGGCGCCGAGTCCGCGGTGCAGGAAGTCCGCGAACTTCTCGACAACGTGAAGTTCTCGGTGCAGGAGCTCAAGGTACGCCGCGAGTCCTTGCTCGAGCAGTTCTCCACGACGCGTCTCGAGCTGGCGGATGTCGTCGCCGCGCTGGTCGAGGAGGCCAACGTCGCGTCCTGGGAGCAGCGCCTCGCCGAGACGGGCGAGAAGATCGAGCGCCTCGGCCAGGTGAACCTGGCCGCGATCGACGAGTTCCGCGAGCAGTCCGAACGCAAGGAGTACCTCGACCGGCAGTTCGCCGACCTGAACGATGCGCTCGCGACGCTCGAAGACGCCATGAAGAAGATCGACCGCGAGACGCGCTGCCGCTTCCAGGACACCTTCGACCGCGTCAATGCAGGCCTCAAGGACAAGTTTCCGCGGCTGTTCGGCGGTGGCCACGCCTACCTGGAACTGGTGGGCGACGACGTGCTCGAGTCGGGCGTCGCAATCATGGCCCGCCCGCCCGGCAAGCGGAACAGCTCCATCAGCCAGTTGTCGGGTGGCGAGAAGGCGCTCACCGCGGTGGCGCTCGTGTTCTCGATCTTCGAGCTGAACCCGGCGCCGTTCTGCCTGCTCGACGAGGTCGACGCGCCGCTCGACGAGAACAACGTCGGGCGCTTCTGCGAAATCGTGCGCGAGATGTCGAGCCGCGTGCAGTTCGTGTTCGTCACGCACAACAAGTCCACCATGGAACTGGCCGACCAGTTGCTGGGCGTGACCATGAACGAACCCGGCGTCTCCCGGCTGGTGGCGGTGGACGTCGAGGAAGCCATGCGCATGGCGGCGAGCTGACGAGGCACCATGACGGAACTGCGCTGGATCCTGCTCGGGGCCGGGCTGGCAATGCTGGCCGGGATCTACCTGTGGGGCGTGCGCGCGCGGCAACGCTCCGGCGCCCGGCAGGCGGAGCGAGCCATACGCTTCGAGCCGCCGGCGCCAGCGGCGCCACCGGAGAACCTGCGCGTCGAACCTCAGGTGCGCCTCGACGACGAACGTGAGCCGGTGCTGGAGACCATTCCGGTCGTGAATCTCGACGAGGATCACCGGCCGGCACGCGGTCACGGGACGGCGCGGCGCGAGCCGACGTTCGGCGAACCCATCGAGACCCCCGTGGCGGACGAGCCGGCGATCGGGGCCGCGCCCGGGCAGAAGTCGCAGAAGATCGTTGCCGTGCGACTCATGGCCCGGGCAACGGAGAAATTCGACGGCGCCCGGCTGCGCGAGGCGCTGGCGTCCCAGCGGATGGAGTTCGGTCGGTACGACATCTTTCACCGGCTCGATGCCGCTGGTCGGCCGATCTTCAGCATGGCCAGCCTGCTCGAACCCGGCACGTTCGATCCGCCGAAGATGGCGGACAACGCATATCCGGGCATTGCGCTCTTCACCGTGCTGCCGGGACCGGTTCCAGCGCTGCAGGCATTCGAGGAGCTGATCGACACGGCCCGCACGCTGGCCGATCAGCTCGACGGCGTACTGCTGGACGACCGCGGCGCTTCGTTGAGCATCCAGCGCATCGCGCACCTGCGCGATGAGATGCTGGAATTCGACCGCGCGCGGTTTGCCCGTCCGGCACGCTGACGGATTGCGCAATGGGCGCCCGTGACGCCGCGAAACGCATCCGCGAACTGCGCCAGCAGATCGAGCACCACAACTACCGCTACTACGTCCTCGACGATCCCGAAGTCTCGGACGCCCGATACGACTCGATGATGCGCGAGCTCCTCGAGCTCGAAGCCGCGCACCCCGACCTCGTGACCGACGATTCGCCCACGCAGCGGGTCGGCGGGGGGGTTACGCGCGAGCTCGCCGAGGTCGTGCACGCCGTGCCGATGCTGTCGCTCGAGAACGGTTTCGACGAGCAAGACCTGCTCGACTTCGATCGCCGCGTGCGCGAGCGCCTCGACGTGGACCGCGTCGAATACTCCGCGGAGCCCAAGATCGACGGTCTCGCGATCAGCGTGCGTTACGAGGCGGGCCGCCTGGTCCAGGCGGCGACGCGGGGCGACGGCACGCGGGGAGAGGACGTGACGCCCAACGTCCGCGCGATACGGTCCGTGCCGCTGGCCTTGCGCGGACACGGCGTGCCGCGCGTTCTCGAAGTACGTGGCGAGGTCTTCATGACCCGCCGGTCCTTCGAGCAACTGAACCGTCGGGCGGCGGAAAAGGGCGAGAAGACCTTCGTCAATCCGCGCAATGCGGCCGCCGGCAGCCTGCGTCAGCTCGACCCGCGCATCACGGCGGGCCGTGCCCTGGACCTCTTCTTCTACGGAGTGGGTGCAACCGAAGGCTGGGCGATGCCGCGCCGTCACAGCGAGGTGCTCGCTGCCCTGCGTGAACTGGGCCTCAGGACCTGCCCCGAGATCGACATCGTGGCGGGCGTACAGGGCTGCCTCGGCTACTACGAGCGCATCGGCCGCCGGCGCGACTCGCTCGGCTACGACATCGATGGCGTGGTGTACAAGGTGGACCGGCTCGACTGGCAGCGCGACCTCGGATTCGTCGCGCGGGCCCCGCGCTGGGCCCTCGCGCACAAGTTCCCTGCGCAGGAGGAAACGACCACGGTCCGCGACGTGGAGTTCCAGGTGGGGCGGACAGGCGCGCTGACACCGGTCGCGCGGCTGGAACCAGTGTTCGTGGGTGGCGTCACCGTGAGCAACGTCACGCTGCACAACATGGACGAGCTGGCCCGCAAGGACGTGCGCATCGGCGACACGGTGGTCGTCCGCCGCGCGGGGGACGTCATCCCGGAAGTGGTGCGTGTGATCACCGACCTGCGCCCGGGCGACGCGCGTGTCGTCGAACTGCCGCCGCGCTGTCCCGTGTGCGGCTCGCACGTGACGCGTGCCGAAGGCGAGGCGGTCGCGCGATGCACCGGCGGACTCGTCTGCCAAGCCCAGCGACGCGAAGCGCTGCGGCATTTTGCATCGCGCCGCGCGATGGATATCGAAGGCCTCGGTGACAAGCTCGTCGAACAGCTGGTCGACTCGGGCCGGGTCGAGACGCCGGCGGACCTCTACACGCTGAGTGCGGATGAGCTCGCCGGACTCGAGCGCATGGGGGCCAGGTCCGCCGCCAACCTGATCGAGGCATTGGAGCACAGCAAGCGGACGACGTTGCCGCGCTTTCTCTTCGCGCTCGGCATCCGCGACGTCGGGGAGGCCACTGCACTGGCCCTCGCCGGACATTTCGGCACCCTCGAGGCGCTGGAGACCGCGAGCGTCGAGGAGATCCAGCAGGTGCGGGACGTCGGGCCGGTCGTCGCCGAGCACGTGCACGACTTCTTCGCGGAGTCGCGCAACCGGTCGGTCATCAGGGCGCTGCGCCGGCACGGCGTCACGTGGCCCGAGGGAGCGCGCACGCGCGCGACCTCCGGCGGTCCGATGGAAGGCCAGATCGTGGTCATCACCGGCACACTCTCGTCCATGACGAGGGACGAGGCGCGCGACGCGGCGCGGGCGGCGGGCGCAACCGTCACCGACTCGGTTTCCAGGAAGACGACGCTGCTGGTCGCGGGCGCCGAGGCCGGCTCCAAGCTGCGCAAGGCGCAGGAGCTGGGCGTGACCATCGTGGACGAGGACGAGTTCAAGCGCAGGCTTGCGGGCGCCGTGTAGACTGCCTCGATGCAGAGACCCGGCTGGCAGTTCTACGGTTGGTGGGGAATCGTGCTGCCGGCTTTCCTGGTCATCTGGATCACGAATGCGTTGACGCTCGCCGGCATGAGCGTGTTCGACGCGAAGCTCCTCGCGGAGCTCGGCGTCGCGCGAGGGCCGCTCAAGTTCGGCGACACCATCCAGCTGCTGGTGTCCGGCCTGCTCGCGCCGGTGGGGGGCTGGCTCGCGGATCGCTATGGCGTACGGCCGGGCATGATCGGGGGCATCGCGTGCCTCGTCGCGGGCCTCTACGGCTACAGCACCATCGACTCGCTCGCGGGCCTGTACCTGATGCGTGCGCTGATGGGCGCGGCGCTCGCGGGCGCGGGCCTCGTCATCTGCGTCACCATCGTCTCGCGCTGGTTCGTCGCGAGGCGCGGCCTCGCGCTCGGCCTGATGCTCTCCGGCACCAGCCTCGGCAACGCGCTGATCCCGCAACTGAACGCGGCGCTCATCGACGAGCACGGCTGGCGCGAAGCCTTCACGATCATCTGCCTGATCCCGCTGCTGCTCGTCCCGCTGGTGCTGTTCGTCATCAAGGAGTGGCCGGATCGCGTCGGGCTGCAGGCCAATGGCGCGGCCACAGCGAGCGCCGGCGTCGACCCGGCCCTCATCGGCGGCTACGAGTTTTCCGCGGCCCTGCGCACCGCCAATTTCTGGCTGATCGGCGTCGCGGCGTTCTGCACTTTTTACGGAATCCTCGGCGTCACGGCCAACCTGTTCCTGCACGTGTCGGACCTCGGGTTCGGGCCGGTGGAGGCGGCGCGGGCCTACTTCCCGGTGTTCATCATGGGGCTGGTCGGCAAGATCACGGCTGGCGCGCTCTGCGACCTGTTGCCACGCAAGGTGGTGTTCGGTGGTTGCCTGGGGCTCATGCTGGCAGGTGCGGCGCTGCTCGTGACGCTCGACGCCGACCTGCTGGTGCCGGCGCTTTACTTGTTCGGCCTGGGCTGGGGCGGCAATTACACGATGCTGCAAGGCCTGGTCGCCGATGTCTTCGGCGCGCGTTCGATCGGCAGGATCCTCGGCGGCATCACGGTGCTGGACGCCACCGGTGGCGCGCTGGGCCCATGGCTCACGGGTGCACTGTTCGACGTGTCCGGGACCTACCAGCTCAGCTTCGCCGTGGTCGCGGTCCTGATCACGGCCTCGCTGGTCGCCGTGATGCTGGTGCGCCTGCCGACGCGAGCGGCTCACTGACGGGCACCTGGTCACCGATATGCTGGGTTACGCGCTGCGCAGATTGCTCTCTCTCGTCCCGACGCTGTTCCTGATCGTGACGGCCGCGTTCTTCCTGATGCGTCTCGCCCCCGGCGGGCCGTTCGACGAGGAGCAGGCCGTGCCGGCGGAAATCACGGCCAACCTGCAGGCCGCTTACGGCCTCGACCAGCCCGTCCTCGTCCAGTACGGCAACTACCTTGCGGGACTGCTGCACGGCGACCTGGGCCCGTCGTTCAAGATGAAGGACTTCACCGTCGCGGAGCTGATCGCACGCGGCCTGCCGGTCACGCTGAGCATCGGGACGGCAGCGCTGCTGCTGGCCGTCGCGCTCGGAGTGCCGCTCGGTCTGCTCGCGGCGCGCCGGCAGAACGGCTGGATCGATCATGCGGTCATGGCCGTGGCACTGGCCGGCATCGCAGTACCGAACTTCGTCGTCGCACCCGTGCTCGCACTGTCCTTCGGCATCGGGCTCGGCTGGCTGCCCGTGGCCGGCTGGGAGTCCGGCAGCGTGCGGCACATGGTGCTGCCGGTCGTCACGCTCGCGCTGCCGTTCATCGCGTACGTCGCGCGCCTCACGCGTGGCAGCCTGCTCGAGGTGCTGCAGTCGCCCTACATACGCACGGCGCGGGCCAAGGGCGTTGGGTCGGGTGCGATCCTGCGTCGCCACGCCCTGAAGCCGACGATCCTGCCGGTCGTGAGCTTCCTCGGACCGGCCACGGCCGCGCTGCTGACCGGCTCGCTGGTCGTGGAGCAGGTGTTCGGCCTGCCGGGCATCGGACGGTATTTCGTGCAGGGTGCGGTCAATCGCGATTACACGCTGGTGATGGGCATGGTGATCTTCTATGCCGCGCTCATCCTGCTGCTGAACCTGCTGGTGGACCTGCTCTACGGCTGGCTCGATCCGCGGATCCGCCATGGCTGAGGGCACGAACAGTCTCTGGGGCGCGGCTTGGCGGCGGCTGCGGCGCAATCGAGCGGCCGTGGCCGCCATGGGCGTGCTGGCAGGTCTGCTCCTCGCGTCGCTCCTCGGGCCCATGCTGAGTGCCTACGCACTCGACCAGGTCGACTGGTCCCTGAGCCCGCTGTCATCGCCGCCCTCGTTCGCGAACGGGCACTGGTTCGGCACCGACAGCAACGGCCGCGACCTGTTCGTGCGCGTGTGGCGTGGCACCCAGGTGTCGCTCCTGGTCGCACTGCTTGCGACGGCGGTGAGCCTCGTCATCGGCGTCGCCTGGGGCGCCACGGCCGGTTATCTCGGCGGGCGCGTGGACGACTGGATGATGCGGTTCGTCGACGTGCTCTACGCGCTGCCGTACATGTTCTTCGTCATCATCCTGACGGTCGTTTTCGGGCGCAGCCTGTTCCTGATCTTCCTCGCGATCGGCGCCGTGGGCTGGCTCACCATGGCGCGCATCGTACGCGGCCAGGCGCTTGCGCTGCGGCATCGCGCATTTGTGGACGCGGCCATCGCGCTCGGGTTGCCGTCGCACCGCATCATCGCGCGGCACATCGTCCCGAACGTGCTCGGCACGGTGATCGTGTACGCGACGCTCACGGTTCCGCAGGTGATCCTGTTCGAGAGCTTCCTGAGCTTCCTCGGCCTGGGCGTGCAGGAGCCGCTCACGAGCCTCGGCCGCCTCGTGGCCGAGGGCGCGCTCGAGATGGAGACGGCGCCGTGGCAACTGCTGGTCCCGTCCGCCGTGCTCGCGCTGATACTGCTGTGCCTGAATTTCCTGGGCGACGGCCTGCGCGATGCCCTCGATCCGAGGCAGCACTGACATGGCAGGCGCGCGGGTCCTCAGGATCAAGGACCTCTGCGTCGACTTCGACACGGAGCAGGGGCGCGTGCGGGCGGTGTCCGGCGTCTCGCTCGAGGTCGGGCAGGGCGAGTGCCTGGCCGTCGTCGGGGAATCGGGCTCGGGCAAGACCCAGTCGTTCCTCGCCTGCCTCGGACTGCTCGCGGCAAACGGCCGCGTCACCGGCTCGGCGTGTTTCGAAGGCCAGGAGCTGGTGGGCGCCAGTGAGCGGGCACTGGATCTCGTGCGCGGCACGCGCATCGGCATGATTTTTCAGGACCCGATGAACGCCCTGACGCCGCACCTGCGGATCGGGCACCAGTTGACGGAGGTCGTGAGGGCTCGCGGCCTGATGGGCGCGGAACAGGCCAGGCGGCGTGCGGTGGATGCGCTCGTCGAGGTGGGCATCGTCGACCCGGCGGCCCGGCTCCTGCAATACCCGTTCGAACTGTCGGGTGGACAGCAGCAGCGCGTCTGCATAGCGATGGCGTTGATGACGAATCCGGCCCTGCTCATTGCGGACGAGCCGACCACTGCGCTCGACGTGACGGTCCAGGCACAGGTGCTGGCGCTGCTCCGACAGTTCCGGACGCGCGGCCTTGCCCTCGTGATGATCACGCACGACCTGGGCGTCGTCGCCGGTATCGCCGATCGCGTGGCGGTGATGTACGCCGGACGAGTGATCGAGACGGCACCCGTGGCCGACCTGTTTGCCGCGCCGGCGCATCCGTACACCGCGGCGCTGCTGGACTCGGTGCCGCGCCTTGCAGGCCCGTCGACCAGCCGCCTCGCGGGGATCGAAGGTCAGCCGCCCCGGCCCCACGAGCGCGGGCCGGGTTGTCCGTTCGCTCCACGTTGCACATCCGCGCGGACGGAATGCAGGACCACGGACCCGGAGATGCGCGTCCTCGGCGAGCGCTCGGTGGCCTGTCACGCGCCGTTGCACGGCGGGTGGGAGGCATGAGCGGGAATCTCCTGCAGGTACGAGGCCTCAGCGTGGAGTACCGCGGACGCCGGCGTGTCCGCGCGTTGCGCGAGGTCGATCTCGACCTTCAGTCAGGCCACTCGCTCGGCATCGTCGGTGAATCGGGCTGCGGAAAGTCGACGCTGGCGCGTGCGATCCTCGGACTCGTGCAGCCGTCCGCGGGCGAGATCCGCTGGCGCGACTGGCCGCTGGACCCGAGGGACCGTTTGCGCATGAGGGATCTGCGCCGCGAACTCCAGGTCGTGTTCCAGGATCCGTTCGGCAGCCTCGATCCGCGCATGACCGCCGGCGCCAGCGTGGCCGAGGCGCTCGCAGCGCTCGAGGGAACGACTGATCGTGTCGCGGTCCGGAACCGTGTCGCCGCGACACTGGACGAGGTGGGCCTCGATCCGGCGTTGGCCGCCCGTTATCCCCACGAACTGAGCGGCGGCCAGTGCCAGCGCGTCGCCATCGCCCGCGCCACCATCGTCCGGCCGCAGCTACTGATCTGTGACGAGGCGGTCAGCGCACTCGACGTTTCGGTACAGGCGCAGATCGTCAACCTGCTGCACGACCTGAGCGAGCGCCACCGGATGGCAATGCTCTTCATCAGCCACAACCTCGCCGTCGTACGTCACCTGTGCGAAGAGGTCGCGGTCCTGTACCTGGGGCGAGTCGTCGAGCGCGCCCCACGCGATGAATTATTTTCGGCTCCTCGCCATCCCTACACGCAGGCGCTGCTCGCCGCCGTGCCGGAGCCCGATCCGGTCCGTGCGCAACGACTGGCCGCCTCCGTCAAGGGCGAGGAGGGTAGCCCGGCCCCGCAAACCGACGGGTCCGGGTGCGCATTCCACCCGCGCTGCCCGCTCGCCGTCACCCGTTGCCGCGAGCAGCGTCCTGGGCTCGAGACCATCGCAAGCGGGCACGTGGTCGCATGCCATCGCTGGCGCGAAGTGGCACCACCCGCCTGGTAATCAGGGTCCCGAACCCGGGGTGTCCGGGGCGGGTCCGGCCTCGATCAGTTCGATGTGCTCACCGCTCGGGCCGAGCAGCACCCCGACCCTGCGACCCGCGTACGGCACGCCGTCCGGCGCCCGCGGCGGCGCCACGAACCGGGACAGGAATGGCTCGAGCGACGGTACCGTGAAGCTGACCATGGCCATGCCCGGCGGGAGTTCACCCGTCGCGGTCGCCCGGGAGGCAGCGGCCTCGGGATACTCGTCCACCTCGACGAGGAATCGCTCCGGCAGGCGCACGATCGCAATCGGGAACGGGTGCGCGGGTGGCAGACCCCACGCCTGCGCGAGCACGACGATGAAGATGCGATCGACGAAGCTCGTGGCGCTGCCAAGACCGAACTTCGACTTGCCGGCCGGCAGGCTCGTGAAATAGAGCAATTCGCCCGCGGGCCCCAGGACCTGCGTCGCGACCACGGCCGGGTTCATCTCGAGCGGGGCTGCCCTTCACCAGGCGCACGTACACGGGCTCACGGCTCGAGGGCTGCAAGGACTACGAAGTCCCGCCCGGCAAGGCCCTGGGCGCCCCAGGAATCGGCCTGCGCGGCCTCCACCTGGCCGCGTTCGACCGTCTCGTAGCTCAGGACCTGCTGATAGGCCCGCTCGACGGCACTCACGTCCGGCACCAGCAGCGTTACCGCGACGACGGCGCTCAACATGGCGGCGATCATAGGGCCTGCGCCTCGCCGCGCGCGCATACGTCTTTACCGTCCTTGCCGGCCCGGACACCTGTGATTACCTTTTGCCAAATTCTGCATACGCAGGGGTCCGGCCAGCCATGTCCATCGATCTGGGATTGCTACTGCTCACGGCCGCGTCGATCGGCGTCGTCCACACGCTGCTGGGGCCGGACCACTACCTGCCGTTCGTCGCCATGGCGTCGGCGCGGGGCTGGACGACCCGCAAGACCCTGTGGATCACGAGCGTCTGCGGCCTCGGGCACGTCCTCGGATCAGTGGCCATCGGGGCCGTCGGCATTGGCGTCGGCGTGTCGCTGCACAAGCTTCAGTGGTTCGAGGCACTGCGCGGAGACGTGGCGGCGTGGCTGCTGACCGGCTTCGGGCTCGCCTACCTGGCCTGGGGCCTGAAGAAGGCCTGGCGCTCGCGACCGCACACCCACGAGCACGTGCACGCCGACGGCACGTACCACCACCACGTGCACGGCCACGAGGGCGGTCACCTGCACCCGCACGTGGACCCCGAACGCGCGCGCAGCATCACGCCGTGGGCGTTGTTCGTAATCTTCATCCTCGGGCCCTGCGAGCCGCTCATACCGCTCCTGATGTACCCGGCCTCGCAGCACAGCTGGTGGGCGCTCACCGTCGTCGTGACGGCCTTCGGCGCCGTCACTATCGCCACGATGCTCACGGTGGTTTATCTTGCGAGCCGCGGCCTCGAGCACCTGCCGCTCGACACGGCCGAACGCTACTCGCACGCGCTGGCGGGCGCCGCCCTCAGCGCCTGCGGGTTCGGGATCGTGTTCCTGGGGCTCTGATGGGGAAAAATGCCCGACCTGATCCAGCACGAGCGCAGCCGGGAAGCGCGGGCGTGGCTACGAGATGAACGTCACGATCGCGAAGCAGCGCGACAAGTGGATCGACGGGTTCCTGGAACGCATCCAGAACCGCGGCTACAACGTCCACTTCAGCACGCTGCGCAAGATCAGGCCGGAGGAGATCCGGAAGCGGCCCCGTCGCAAGTTCAAGGTCGTATTCTGATCCGCACGGTGTCTCTCCGGGAAAGCTGCACATGGCCAGACCGCACATCGAACCGTTCGTCGACCGCAAGGTCCCGTTCAAGAAGATGACGCTGCCCGGGTTCCCGAAGGGCACGCACTACAAGATGCTGAGCCTCGACACGGACACGGGCGCCTGCTCGATGAGCGTGATGTTCGAGCCGGGCTACGAACTCCCACCCGGCATGAGTTACTCCGAGCTGGAGTTGTTCGTCATGACCGGCTACCTCGAGATGGAGGGCCGGCAGCACGGCCCGGGGACTTACATCAGCCTGCCCGCGGGCGTGAGCCTGCCGGCGATGAGAATGCCGCGCGGCATCACCGGTCTCATGTTCTACAACCACGGCGAGCCGTCCTTCGTGGAGTCCGATGTCGACCATCCGCTCGCGGAGCGCGCCCGGCTGATCAAGGTCAACGCCTACGATGACCTGCAGTGGACGTCGACGGATTTCTTCCCGGCGACGGCACCGGGCTGCCTGGTCAAGATCCTGAAGTTCGACGAGCGCACGCAGGCGTTCACGTTCCTCTACTGCATGACGCCGAACTTCTGGCAGGACAACATTTCGTACCACGATTGCGCCGAGGAGGCCTACCACATCTGGGGCACGTCCTGGATGATGCAGTTCGGCGAACTGCCGACCGGCGGTTACTTCTGGCGCCCCCCGTACATCAATCACGGCGCCTTCCAGTGCAAGCTCGGCACGCTCGCGCTCGGCCGCACCGACAGCCAGCTCTACAACCACTTCCATTTCAACCCGTGGACGACGCCGGACGAAAACCGCGAGCGCGCGGGGGCGCGCATGCTCGCGTGGAAGCCCGAACTCTATCGCTGGGTCGCGACGGGCGCGCACTACGACGAGAGGGGCGAGCGGATCTACCACCACCACGAGGGCGGGGATCTCGATCACGAGCACGGTACCGGCCGTCCGCCCGCCGGCGGACGGAAGTCGCGGGCACGCCGCGAGTAGCCGGTGCGAGGACCGCTGCAAGGCCTCGTCGTGCTGGACCTGAGCCGCATCCTGGCGGGCCCCTGGGCCACGCAGGTGCTGGCGGACTTCGGCGCCGAGGTCATCAAGGTCGAGCACCCGCGCGGTGGCGATGACACACGCAAGTGGGGCCCGCCGTACCTGAAGGATCGGGACGGACGCGACACCTCCGAGTCGGCGTACTACCTGGCCGCGAACCGCGGCAAGCGTTCGGTCGCGATCGACCTGGGTCTTGCCGAAGGCCAGGCGCTGGTACGCGAGCTGGCGGCGAAATCAGACGTGCTCGTGGAGAATTTCAAGGTCGGCGGGCTCGCGAAATACAGGTTGTCGTACGCCGACCTGGGGCCCGTCAACCGGAGCCTGGTGTACCTCTCGATATCGGCGTTCGGCCAGGACGGGCCCGACTCGTCAGGCCCGGGCTACGACGCGATGATCCAGGCCATGGGCGGGCTGATGAGCCTCACCGGCGTACCGGACGGCGAACCGGGCGCAGGACCGCAGAAGGTGGGAGTCGCGGTCGCCGACCTCATGTGCGGCATGTACGCCGTCTCGGCGATCCTCGCCGCGCTCCACGAGCGGCACGCGTCGGGGCAGGGCCAGTACATCGACCTGTCGCTGCTCGACACGCAGGTCGCCTGGCTCGCGAACCAGAACATGAATTACCTCGTGACCGGCGAATCGCCGGGGCGGCAGGGCACGGCCCATCCGAACATCGTGCCTTACCAGTCGTTCGGGACCGCAGACGGCTACCTCATGCTCGCCGTGGGCAACGACGCTCAGTTCGCCCGATTCTGCGCCGTGGCCGGTGCGCCGGAGCTCGCCGGCGATCCGCGCTACGCCACGAATCGCGACCGCGTGGCCCACCGCCGGGAGCTGGTGCCGGTGGTGGAGCAACTGCTGCATCAACGCCCGAGCGCGCACTGGCTCGAGGCCCTGCGCGCAGCGCAGGTCCCTTGTGGTCCAATCAACGATCTTGCCCGCGTGTTTGCGGAACCGCAGGTGCGGCATCGGGGCCTGCGCCTGGACATGCCGCATCCGGTGGCGGGGTCCGTTCCCGGCGTGCGCAACCCGGTCGTCTTTTCACGCACGCCGATCGCATACGAGCGTCCACCGCCGGCGCTCGGCGCCGACACCGACGACGTCCTGCGGGAGTACCTGGGGCTCGAAGCGACGACCCTCGAGGGCCTGCGAGCGCGCCGCGTCATCGCGTGAAACCTGTCCTGTGCAGCGTTTGCGCCCCGGTCCATAATTATCCGGTCATCGACCGCAGGTCCCCTACATGCCCACCCGAATGATTCGCCCGAGCCCCGGCCTCGCCAATGTCCGTTACGAGATCCGCGGTCGCCTGGCCCGTCGCGCCCACGAGATGGAGCGCCTCGGCTACGACATCGTGTCGCTCAATATCGGCAACCCCGGCGCCTTCGGATTCCGCACGCCCGAGACGATGCGCCTCGCAATGATCGAGAACCTGCGCCTCGCTGAAGGGTACAGCCACCAGAAAGGCATCTTCCCGGCGCGGGAAGCCGTCGTGATGCAGCAGCAGGAGCGCGGCGTGCGCGGCGTCACCGCGGACGACGTCTTCATCGGCAACGGCGTCAGCGAACTGATCGACCTCACCTTGCGGGCCCTGCTGGCGGCGGACGAGGAGGTGCTGGTGCCGAGCCCGGACTACCCGCTCTGGACCGCCGCAGTGAACCTGAACCGCGGCCGGGCGGTGCATTACCCGTGCCGCCCTGAACGTGGATTCGTCCCCAACCCGGACGAGATCGAAGCCCTGATTACCAAGCGCACGCGCGCCATCGTGGTGATCAACCCGAACAATCCGACCGGCGCCGTGTATCCGCGCGCAGTGCTCGAGGCCATCGCGGGGATCGCTGAGAAGTACCACCTGCTGGTGCTCGCGGACGAGATCTACGACCAGATGACGTACGACGGCGCGGAGTTCGTGCCGATGGCGACACTGATCCAGCACACGCTCTGCGGCACGTTGAGCGGTCTCTCGAAGGTCTACCGCGCCTGCGGCTACCGCGTCGGCTGGGCCGTCTTCTCGGGTGACGTCGAACACTCGCGCGAGTACCTCTCCGGGCTCGAGTTGCTGTCCTCGCTGCGCCTCTGCAGCAACGTGCCGGGGCAGTGGGCCGTGCAGACGGCCCTCGGCGGCTACCAGAGCATCCAGGAACTCGTGAGCCCCGGCGGGCGGCTGTACGAGTCGCGGCAGGCGATCGTCGAGGCGGTCGGCCGCAGCAAGTTCCTGCATGTCTCCCCGCCGATGGGCGCGATGTATGCATTCGTCGGGGTGCAGACCGAGCGACTGCCGGATTTCGACGACCAGCAATTCGCACTCGACCTGCTCGAGCACAAGCACGTGCTCGTGGCGCCGGGATCGAGCTTCAACGTTCCGTACCGCAATCACTTCCGGGTGACGAACCTGCCGGAGCCACCGGTCCTTGCGGAGGTGTTCGGCCTGATGGAAGAACTGCTCGAGAATTACGCCGCGGGCGATCAGCCCGCCACGCGTTCGAACCCGGCGTTGCGCGTCGTCGAGAGCGGCGCCGATCGTTGATTCAAGGTGATAAATAGCGTCTAACTATATAATTTATATAGTTATTAATCTTGGACGCGGATGAACTTCGAGCGGACGGCACCTGGGTCACTCCGACACGGCGGCTCGCCCACGACCTGCGGGTCCGCTTCGACGCAGCGTGCGCCGCGCGTGGCCTCGCCGTCTGGCGCAGTCGGCACATCGCCACCTGGGACGAGCTGATCGAGCGGATGTTCGCGCTCGACCGGCAGGCCGGGCGCCTGGCCGGACGATGGCTGCCCGCGAATGCAGCCGAGCTCGTGTGGCAGCGCATTGTCCGCCGCGATCCCGCGGCAGGTCCCTTGTTGTCACCGGCGGGCGTCGGACGAGCGGCGTACCAGGCGTGGCGTCGCATGCACGCGCATCGCATCCCGGTTGCAGCGCTCGCGGACGAGGCGGGTGCCGAGGTCACCGCATTTGGGCGGTGGGCGGACAGTTACTCCGCCTGGCTGCAGGAAGCGGGGTGGATGGATCCGTCGCTTGCACCAGAACTCGTCACGATCGAGGCATGCGTGCCGCGGCTCGAATTCGTGGGCTTCGACCTGCTCACGCCGGCGCAGGAAGCCTTCCTGCAGCGTCTGGCCTCGGCAGGGATCGACGTCCGGCACTCAGGCACGCAGCCACGCCGCGGCGAAACGGCCTGGGTTGCGTGCGAGGACCGAGGCGCGGAACTCGAAACGGCGGCGCGCTGGGCGGCGCTCTCGCTCGACGGGAAACCCGGGAAGCGACTCGCAATCGTGGTTCCGGACCTCGCGCGCCGACGCGACGAAGTCCGCAGGGTCCTCACACGGGTGCTGGTGCCTGGCGCAACGTTGTCCGGCGGTCCGGCTCCCGAGTCAGTCGCCTTTGAACTCGCGGCGGCGCGCGCGTTGGCGCGCCAGCCGGTCGTCGCGAGCGCGCTGGATGCGCTCGACGCGTTCGCCGGCACGCGCGACCTGGTCGCGGCAGGCAGACTCCTGCGCAGCTCGTTCCTGCGAGCGGCTGATGCCGAAGGCGACGCCCGGGCTCGCCTCGATGCACGCATCCGTCGCCATGAACCTCCGGACCTCGGCCTCGCACGGCTGGGGCAGTTGGCGGAAGAACGGGCCTGCCCGGAATTTGCCATGGCGCTGCGGGCGGCTCTCCGGCTGGTTCAGGAATGGCCGCGAGCCGCGCTGCCGAATCGCTGGGTGCGAATCTTCGTGGACCTGCTGGCCACGCTGGGGTGGCCAGGCGCAGGCCTCGACAGCGGCGAGCACCAGGCGCGCCAGCGCTGGGGAACGCTGGTCGCGGAATTTGGCGCCTGCGACGACTTCGTCGGCGCTGTCGGCGCCAGCGAGGCGGCGGGGCTGCTGCGCGAGATGGCCGACAACGTGCTGTTCGAGCCGGAGGAGCTGCGCGCACCCCTGCTCGTGATCGACGCGGAAACCTGCGCCGGGATGAGCTTCGACGGATTGTGGGTGTGTGGCCTGGACGACGCACGGTGGCCGGCGGCCGCGACTCCCGATCCGTTCCTGCCCCGGGCGTGGCAGGTACGGCAACGCGTGCCGGGGTGTACAGCTGGTCTCGCCGACGAGGATGCGCGCCGGCTGCTCGCGCGGCTCTGCAGCAGTGCCGACGAGGTGATCCTGAGCGTCCCGCAGTTCGATGACGACGCGCCGCTGCTTGCAAGCGCGTTGCTCGACGGCATCCCCCGACGCGAGCTGCCGCCACTCTGGCCCGAAGAATCCATGGCCGCGACGACCTGTGCCAGGCGACCGGTATTGGAGGTTGACGTCGACGGGACCATGCCGCCTGTCGCGTCCGGTGAGACCGGCAGGGGCGGGGCCCGTCTCCTGGAGCTGCAGGCCGCCTGCCCGTTCCGCGCCCAGGCCGAGCAGCGGCTCGGCGCGCGTGCGCTCGAGGAGACCGAACTCGGCCTCGACGCGGCCGCGCGCGGCGATCTCGTGCACGCGGTACTGGCACGTCTGTGGGATGAGCTGCGCGATCGGGAGCGGCTTCGCGCGATGTCCACGGAGGCCACTGCAGCCACGGTCCGTCGCGTGATCGACGCAGAGCTTGCATCCGCGCATCGCGGAGCGGAAGGCGTTCGGCGACACCTGCTCGATATCGAGGCAGGATGGCTCGAGTCGCGCGTACGCGAACTTCTGGAGGCGGAGCGGGTGCGACCCGACTTCGCAGTCGACGCGGTCGAGCAGGCCATCACGATCTCGATCGGCGGGCTGACGCTCGACCTGCGGCCGGACCGCATCGACCGCCTCGAAGACGGGACTCTCGCGGTCATCGACTACAAGACGGGCGCGGACGCGGAAACCCGGGCCTGGCTCGACGAACGCCCGAAGCTGCCGCAACTGCCGCTCTACGCCACGGCCCTCGGAGCGAACCGGGTGGCGGCCGTCGCATTTGCCCGGGTCAGGACGGGCGACACCGGCTACGACGGGCTTGCCAGCAACCCCGAATCATTCCCTGGGCTGAAGAGCCCCGGGGCCAAGGGTTGGCCCAAGGAATTCGGGTCCTGGGGGGAAATGCTCGAACGCTGGCGCGAGCGCCTCACCGCGCTCGCCAGCGAGCACGTGACCGGTGATGCGCGCCTCGCGCCGGACCCGAAACACGCCTGCGAGTACTGCCATCTCGAGGCGTTGTGCCGCATCGCCGAGACACGCGCGGGCCGGGCGGGCGAGGACCTGAACGATGACTGACCTGCGCGCAGCCGACGCACGAGCCCGCGAACGGGCGCTCGAGGTCACTCGCAGCTTCATCGTCCAGGCACCCGCAGGTTCCGGCAAGACCGAACTGCTCACGCGTCGCTTCCTGGCACTGCTCGCCGTCGTGGAGCAACCGGAATCCGTACTCGCGATCACCTTCACGCGCAAGGCGGCCGCGGAGATGCGCAACCGCATACTCGGTGCGCTCCGCGATGCGCGCCTGCCGGCGCCGGGAGCGAAGCCGCATCAGCTGCGCACGCGCGAACTCGCGCGGGCCGTCCTCGCCACGGACGAAGCGCGCTCGTGGGGCCTGCTGCGAAACCCCGGGCGCCTGCGCATCCTGACGATCGACGCACTCAATCTCGGCCTGTCCCGACGCCTTCCGGTCCTGTCCGGCCTGGGAGCCGGCCTCGGCGTCGAGGAGGACGCGACAGAGCTGTACGCGCTCGCGGCGGAGCGCCTCCTCGAACACCTGCCGGACGGCGAGCCGCGTCATGCGAGCGCGGTCGCAACCGTCCTCGCGCACGTCGACAACCGGGTGCCGCGATTCGTCGCGCTGGTGGTCGAGATGCTCACGCGGCGCGAGTCGTGGCTGCCCGTGCTGCCGGGCGCGTTCGACGATGCACGTGACGAAGCACTCACACGCGACCGTCTCGAGGCCGCGCGGACCTCGATGATCACGTCGCACCTCGCGACCCTGAGGCGCGAATTTCCCGACGACCTGCTGCACGAAGCGGTCGCCGTAGCGCGCGAGGCCGCGAGCGTGCTGGATGCGGCCGCGGAGGACTCACCGATCCTGGCCTGCCTGGATTCCGCGGACATGCCGGATGACTCGGTGACCTCCGTCAACCGCTGGCAGGGCCTCGCGAAGCTGTTGCTGACGGAGAGTGGCACGCCGCGCAAAACGTTCGATTACAAGGTGGGCATGCTGCCGGGGCCGGCGGGCAAGCCACTCAAGACGCGCGGCAAGGTCGTCACGCAAGCGCTGGCCGGCAACGAAGGCCTCACGCGTCTCCTCGACGGTGTGCGCGCGTTGCCGCAGCCGACCTACGACGCACGCGAGTGGGGCGTCCTGAAGGCGCTGCTCGTCGTGCTGCGCCTCGCAGCGGCGGAGCTGGAACTCGTGTTCGCCGAGCGCAAGGCCGCGGACTATCCGCGCTTCGCCGCCGCCGCACGGCAGTCGCTCGGAACGCCCGACGAACCGACCGACACCGCGCTGGCGCTCGACGCGACCCTGCGCCACGTGCTCGTCGACGAGTTCCAGGACACCTCCGAGGCACAGGTGAGCCTGCTCCAGAGCCTCACCGCCGGCTGGCAGGACGGAGACGGGCGGACGCTGTTCCTGGTCGGCGACCCCATGCAGTCCATCTACCGTTTTCGCAATGCCGAGGTCGGGCTGTTCCTGGACGTCCGCGATCACGGGTTGCGGAGCCTGCGCCTCGAACCGCTGGTGCTCGCCGTCAACTTCCGCTCCACGCGCCCGGTCATCGAGTGGATCAACGCCAGCTTCGCGCAAGTGCTGCCGACGCATGATGACGTGCTGCGCGGCGCAGTGAGCTACACGCCGAGCACTTGCCCGCCGGACGCGGGTGAGGAGGGTGGCGTGACGATGCACGCGCTTTTCCGGCGCAGCCGCGTGTTCGAGGCCGCGCGCGTCGTGGAGATCGTGCAGCAGCGGCTGGACGCCGACGCAACCGCGAGGATCGGGATCATCGTCCAGGCCCGCAATCACCTCGTGAACATCGTCGCCGAACTCGCGAGGCATCAGGTCGCATTCCAGGCCACCGACATCGACCCGCTGGCGGGTCGGCCCATCGTGCTCGATCTTCTCGCGCTCACGCGGGCGATCGCGCATGCGGCGGACCGACCGGCGTGGCTTGCGGTGCTGCGCGCTCCCTGGTGTGGCCTGACGCTGGCTGAACTCCACGCGTTGTGCGGCGACGATCGCGAGGCAACCATTGCGCAGCTGCTGCGCGACCCGGCGCGGCGCGAGCGCTGCGCACCGGCGGCCCGCGAGTGCCTGGACCGAACGTGGGCGGTCCTCGAGCGGTCCGCTTCCGAGCTGCGCCGGTTCGGCCTGCGCGATGCAGTCGAGCGCGCGTGGCTGGGCCTGGGGGGGCCGGCGACGGCGGTGTCTTCCGCGGCGCTCGACGAGGCCCAGGCCTACCTCGACGAACTCGCGGAGCTGGAGTCGCGCGCCACGACCGGGCCGGTCGACCTCGCGGCTCTCGCCACGGCACTCGAGAAACTCTACGCACCGTCCCGTCCCCGGCCGGGAACGCGCGTCGAACTGCTGACGATCCACAAGGCCAAGGGCCTCCAGTACGACACGGTGATCGTGCCCGGCCTGGACCGCCCGCCTCGCGGTGACCGCAGGCGGTTGCTGCAATGGATCACTCTGCCGGGCGTGGGACGGCACGGCCTCGTGATTGCTCCGCTAGCCGGTACCGGTGACGATCCCAACCTGCTCTATGCATGGCTCGAGCAACTCGAGGCCGAGAAACTGCTGCAGGAGCGACGGCGGCTGCTGTACGTCGCTGCGACGCGCGCCGAACGCGAACTGCACCTGTTCGGCAGCTGCCGGCTCGCCGAGCGCAACGATGGAACCCAACTCGTGCGCCCGGGCACACGCGTCGCGCTCGGCATGCTGTGGCCGGCCGTGGAGCCGGTGTTTGCGCAGCGGCTGGCTGAGATCGGCGCGATCGAAGGCGAGCCCGAGCCGGCGGTCGACCGGGACCCCGTGCTGAGGCGCCTGCCCGCCGACTGGCGCCTGCCGGACCCGCCAGTCGCGCCGACGCTCGACACTCGCGCCATCCCACGCGCCGCGCCGGCCCCGATCGTGGAGTTCGACTGGGCGACCGAGACCGCGAGGCACGTCGGCACGGTCGTGCACCGGGAGTTGCAGCGTCTCGCGCGCGGCGTGCCGGCGCCGGACGCGGACGACGAATGGGTCCGGCGGCGTTACACCAACGAACTCGCCGAACTCGGCATTCCCGCCGACCGTCGTGCCGAAGCCGTCGACCGGGTCATCGCCGCCGTGCGGCGAACGCTCGGAGACCCGCGCGGTCGCTGGCTGCTCGATCCGGCGCACGAGTCCGCCGCGACGGAGTTCGCCCTCGCCGGGAGCATCAGCGGCGAGATCGTCCGCGTGGTCATTGATCGCACCTTCGTGGACGAGGGCGGCACGCGCTGGATCGTCGATTACAAGACGAGCAGCCACGAGGGCTCCGGGCTCGAGAGCTTCCTCGACAATGAGCAGGAACGATATCGTCCGCAACTCGCGCGGTATGCCGAACTCGTGCGACGCCTCGGCCCCGAGCCCATGCGGCTGGGTCTCTATTTCCCGTTGCTGTCTGCCTGGCGCGAGTGGGATGCCTGAACCCGGGGCGCCGCGCGGCATCCCGCCACGCGGCGCCCCGGCAAACCGGTCCGACCTAGTTGTT
>Ga0113563_10000159_pt1 | contig 27298 bp, 22 predicted proteins | sample Mud3Dept3metaG_FD_80117 | JGI IMG/M metagenome (GOLD analysis project Ga0113563, IMG submission 80117) | Freshwater wetland microbial communities from Ohio, USA, analyzing the effect of biotic and abiotic controls - Mud 3 Core 4 Depth 3... | ecosystem: Environmental > Aquatic > Freshwater >... | reverse complement strand
CGGCTAGCAGACCGAAATCGGCGGTTGGCTGAAAATCCGATCCTAGCAGCAAAACAAATTGGCTCACCAGAACTAACGTTACCGCCAATACCGCACGTCCCGAGGCCTCGAAACTGCGCGCCAAGGCAAAAGTGGGGCTGGCGCCGTGTTGCAGACGATGCTTATAGCCGTGAAATAAGTGAATGGTGTCGTCCACGGTGATGCCCAGCACCACGCCGGCAATCAAGCTGGTGGCCATGTCGAGCGGGATGCCGGTTACGCCCATGATCACAAAAATAAAAAACAGCGGCGCCAGATTGGGAATGAGGCAGATGATGGCGGCGATCGGCGAACGGAACAGCAACATGAGCAAAACAAAAATCTGCGCGAAGGCCCAGCCGAAGCTTTTTATTTGGCCGATGACCAGCAAGTCCTGCTGGTCGGCGAACAGACGGCCATTGCCGGATATATCGGCCTTTAACCCAGGGACCGGGTTTTCTTGCAGGTGATCGCGGATATTGTCGATGACCTGCCCAATTGCGTTAGCGCCATGCACGTTTAAACTGAGCGTAATCCGCGTGCGCTGATATTCGCGATTTACCAACTCGTCCAAGTCGCGCCCGTCGTAAACCAATAGCAACTGGCTCAACAACTTGTCGTTAGCAGGCAGCACACGATAGTGATCATCTTCGCCATGGAAGGCCCAGTTCATTTCCTCGATCATATCCATCATCGAGACCGCGCGGTCGACATGCGGTTGCGTTGCCACCCATTTCTGAAATGCTTGCAAGGCGCGTAAGGTTTCGATTTTCTTTAAGGAGTCCCGGCTCGGGCCGTCGAACACAACCTCGATGTTGATCACGCCCGATAAATTTTCTTCCACATAAGTAGTCGAGCGGCTAAGCCAGTGGTTATCAGGAAAGAACTTGAGGAGATCGGTTTCCACTTCGACTTTTGTGACCAAGGGAATTGTCACAACGATAGCCAATGCGCAGGCCGCGATGGTTAATCCGGCATGGCGCATGGAGAAACGCACAAACGTGAAAGCGAGTCTGCTGGTGCCCTTGAAGCCGCGCTGCGGCCAACGCCCCGTGTCCCATTTCACCAGCAAGGGCGGCACCAGGTGGAAAATCACTACATAGATCAAGGCGACGCCGGCCGCGCCGACCAGGCCGAATACCTGGATCGGCGGAATCGGCGTGAATACCATGCTGATCATGCCTGCCCCGGTAGTCAGTACATTAAACAGCGCGGCTTTATGGATGTCGTGCAGCGCGCGGATGACTCGCGCCGGCCGGCGCAGTTGCGCTTGGCGCGCACGCATTAAGGCCGCGTACAAGTGCAGTAAGGTCGCAATCGTATAAGCCGCCAGCAAGGGCGGCACCATGGCCATCACCAAGGTGAAAGGCTGGCCGATGGCGGCTAAAAAAGCGACGGTGGGGAGGATAACGGTAGACATGGCCACTGCCCCGATAATGACCGGTGCAGGCCGCCCCACCACCCAAACCAGCAAAGCCAGCCCAATCGCCATGGTGACGGGGATTAACACGGCGCTGTCGACCAACATGGATAACAGGCTGGCGCTTTCCAGCGCGACCGTGCCGGCTACCGCCACGAGATGTTTATCCAAACCGTTGGCATTGACCGCACGATACAGCTCATGCTTGATGGCTTCGCGTTGCTGGCTCTCCTTCAGCAACACCGGGCGCACCGCGATCGCCAGCGCCGAGCCATCCTTGGCGACCAGCAAACCCGGCGCGAAGCGATCGCTAAGGGCGCGTGCGCGCCGCGATTCCGGGGTGGTTTGCGCCAGCGTTTTGGGGTCGATCAGGGTTTCGACCGCGAAGCCGTCTTCGGTCGCGGCTATATGGTCGGCATTGGTGACGGTGAATACCCGATCGACTAATTTATGCTGCTGAATTTGCTTGCTGACGCGATCCAGTGCCGTCAGAAATTCGGCAGAAAACAAGTCGTCCCCGGCAAACACCCCGATCAGCAATTCATCGTTGGGGAATTCCTTGCGGATACTTTTTTCCAGCGCCACCGCCGGCGAATCGGAAGGGAAATAAAGCTCGGGCGCGTTATTGAAATGAATAAAGCGTACGACGATAAACAGCGAGGCCAGGCAGACGACAGCAATCAAGGCCGCCGCGACCTTCCATGGCAACATAGGCCATTTTAGAACTTGGCTTGCCATCCGAGCGAGACGAGGTCATGGTCTTGATGAAAACCGCCCAAGGCTTGGCTGTCGCCGCTGAAGATATGCCCCGCCAAATAAAACTCATGGTTATCGATCCCGAGATAGGTGATGCGCGGGCTAATGTAGTTGTCGCGGTAGTTGAGGCCGTTGACGAAGCGCAAATTGGCGCGCCAGCGGCCTTGCGCGAAGGGATGTTCGATGTCGCCGGTGAGGTAATAATTGAGCTTGCGCTCCTGCAAGAATTCCTCGGTGTCGAGGCGATGCGCGGCGAGTTGCAGCGTCAAGCGCGTTTCCTTGTCGCCGGGGAAGAATTCCACGCCGGCGACCGCGTCGTAGGCGGCCACGGTGATATAACGCAAATCCTGCGTGGTGGCCGGGGAATCCGCGGTGTAAGCGCCTTCAAAGCGCCAGGTTGCGCCGCCGCCCTGAAACTCCAGTTCGGCGCCGGCCACCGTGCTCAAGGGATGAATGGCGGTAAAGGTCGGCCCGGATACGCTGGCCAAGGCGATGGCCGGCGAACCGGTCGACAATATGGGCGCACGCAAGTCCGGATTGATGCGGTAGTAAGGCGTGGATTGGCGCGCGCGCTGCAGGCTCAGGCCCCAATCGAAGCCATTCACGGAATCGGTCACGCGCAGTCCGCCGCCGCCCGCGCCATGCGTGTCTTCGGCGAAGGTGCCGTTCTGCACCAAGAAGCGCGTGGCTGCCGTGTCTTGCAAGCCGATGATGCGGCCGCGAATCCGGTCGACCGGATGCCACACGCTCTCAAGGGGCGGCAATTCCGCCGCTTGCAGGTCGGGCACCCACACCGCATCCAATTTCAGCGTATCGAAAAACTGCTCCAGGCGCAGCGCCGGCACGGCGCGGCGGCGCTCCGGGATGCTGTCCAAAATGAAGCGGTTGAGATCGGTGCGGCTCAGGCGATCGATGGGTTGAATCTCGTCGGTGCGGCCCCAGGCGATGTTTTGCGTGCCGAGCGTAAAGCGCGTGCCTTCGCTGCGCCAGCGCACAAAGGTTTCCGCGTAGTCGGCGCGCGCCCGGCTAAAATCCGGCGTGCCGGTCTGAAGGTAACCGTCGACGCGCGCACCCAATTGGAATTCCCATTGCCGATTCGGTTGCCAATTCAGGCTCGCTGCGGCATGCGCATAATTGAATGAGTCCGGAGCGGCATCGTTTAAGAAAGCGCCAGTTTCCACCCAGAGTTTATCGAGCTTCAGGGTTAGGCCCTTGCCGGCCTTCTTGCTGGTGCGCTTCGAGGCCTTAGGGCTTGGGGCTGCATCCTCATCGTCTGCAGCGAAGCCTGGGCTCGACAGCAGAAACAGCGCGCTTGCAACTAAAGCGCCAAGAGTGGTGTGTGGTTTATGCATGCTTTCCCCTATTTGGTCTGGCGGCGCTTAAGGCCGGTATTCTTCTTCGGCACCCTCATCTTCCAGGACTTGAGTGGTGAACAGTTGCGCTGGCAGGCGCCGGTCGAAAATGATTTTGCTCGACGTCAAACGCGTTTGATTGCCGCTGGCCAATTCGGTGACCACGCTATCCAGCACAGCCCAGTAACCTTGCACCTTGCCGTGTTTCGTGACCAGGATGCGTTTGCTCGGCTCATTCGGATTTTTCTCATAAAAATCGATGCGCAACGGCAGCAGCGAAATCGGGTCAATCCAGCTGACGCGCTTCAGGTAAACCGAGTTATCGGCATCCACCGGAATGCTTTCCAGCATGTCGCAAACGACCCCGCTCAGCGCTTCGCGGCCGATGATGCGGTGCTGATCCAGTTTCGGTTTGCGCTCGCGCAAATCCTCGTAATACAACTCGGAATTGACGAAACGCCCGCCCTTGCGCGATGCGCTGATGCGCCGTATCCGGTCCAGGGCCGGCAGATAGATCCACTGGTCGGTTTCTGCGCTGACGTGATCCAGAGTGAGCAAGCCGGTGCCGGCAATGTCCGCAGGATCGGTAAAGCGGGTCAAGACCGCCAGTTCGCCGAGCTTTGGCCGTCTTTGGTAAGTAAACAGCTTGCGCACACGCGGACTGTGGCCGGACTCGGTTAAGGTCATGGTCAAAACGGATGTGGAATCCTTGCCAGCGGCGCGTTCATAAACGCGTTGCGCGAGCTGCATGCCGGCTTCATCGGCTTGGGCGCAGGCGACAAAACCAAGCGTAATGGCCAAAAAGGCATGGCGCAGGCGCGCTAACGACGATTTCCGATCAGGCATCATAGGTTCTACTCAAGAAGCTTCCCATTAGCATATCCCAAGGCGCTAAAAATTGCCAGCCTATTGCTGCAATTTCATAAAGTTAGGAATTATTCTTAGAGTGAATTGCCAGAAACGCGGCGGGCCAGTTTCAGGCCTTTAAACGCCGCGCCACGTCCAGGGCAAAATACGTCAGGATCGCGTCTGCGCCGGCGCGCTTGAACGCCAGCAAGGACTCCATCACACAGGCCGCCTCATTCAGCCAGCCGTTTTGCGCAGCGGCCTTGAGCATGGCATATTCGCCGCTGACTTGATAGACAAAAGTGGGCGCGCCGAATTCATCTTTGACCCGGCGCACGATATCGAGATAAGGCATGCCCGGTTTTACCATCACCATATCCGCGCCTTCTTGCAGATCCAGCCCGACTTCCCACAGCGCTTCGTCGGAATTGGCGCAGTCCATCTGGTAAGTGTATTTATTGCCGGCGCCTAAATTGGCGCTGGATCCGACGGCATCGCGGAACGGGCCATAAAAGCTGGAGGCGTATTTCGCGGCATAAGCCAAAATGCGCGTATGAATGAACCCGGCCTGATCCAGGCTGGCGCGAATCGCGCCGATACGGCCGTCCATCATGTCCGACGGCGCCACCACATCCGCCCCGGCTGCCGCATGGCATAGCGCCTGGCGCTGTAAAACGGCTACCGTTTCATCGTTCAACACATAGCCGGCAGCGTCGATCAGCCCGTCCTGGCCGTGGCTGGTGTAGGGGTCGAGCGCGACATCGGTGATGATGCCCAGCTCCGGCACCGCCTGCTTCAAGGCCGCCACCACGCGCGGCACCAGGCCCTTGGGGTTATAGGCTTCTTCCGCGCCCAGGCTTTTCAGAGCGGTATCGATCACCGGAAACAGCGCGATGGCCGGAATGCCCAGCGCTGCGCATTCCTGGGCCAAGGGGATGAGCTTATCCAATGACATACGCTGCACGCCCGGCATCGACGGCACGTCTTCAATGCGGTTTTCACCATCCAGCACGAACACCGGGTAGATCAGGTCGTTCACGCCGACCTGGTTTTCGCGCATCAAGCGCCGCGAAAAGTCGTCATGGCGCATGCGGCGCATGCGGCGGGAGGAGAATTTTCCAAGCGTTTTCATGAACTAAATTATACCTTCCCGTGCCGACATGAACAGTTTGTAAAAACCTTGCCTAAATCTGGAACTAATTTTAAATCGTACTATCTTAGAAGAAGATGGTAGCAATACCATCGCCCGCTTCTCCTCCCTGAGCGGGGCCTTAATCCCCATTAAGGCATTTACCACCCCTGGCTTTTGTTCCCCTTTAGCCGGGGGTTTTTTATTGTGCTTCCGCTTTGCCCAGCCAGCCGGCGATGACCGCTTCGGCTTCCTCGATCCCGGTTTTTTTCAGGCTGGAAAACAATTGTACCGAGCATTGCGGATAGCTGGCTTTCAGCTCGGCGCTGACTTGTTTCAAAGCGGCACCCGCCTGATTTTTCGATAGCTTATCGGATTTGGTCAATAACACATGAATCGGCCGTCCGCTCGGCCCAAACCAGCCCAGCATTTTGCGGTCGAGCGGCGTGAGCGGATGCCGCACATCCATGATCATCACCAAGCCGACCAGCTGTTCGCGCGTTTCCAGATAGCGCGCCAGCACCGCTTGCCAGTGCTTTTTGACTTCTTCCGGCACTTCGGCATAGCCGTAACCGGGCAAATCGACCAAATAATTGCCGGGGCTGATGCGGAAAAAATTCAGCAGTTGCGTGCGCCCAGGGGTCTTGCTGACGAAGGCCAGCTTGTGCCGCGCCAGGGTGTTGATCGCGCTCGACTTGCCGGCATTGGAGCGGCCGGCGAAGGCGATTTCGCGCGCGCTGGGCGGCAGGGTGTGCAGTTCGTGCACCGAAGTCTCAAACGCGAGCTGGCTAAAGAGTGACATGTGGAACCATATTGGACTTGGCGAGAAAGGGAATGATTAGGTAGAATAAAGGGTTAATAAAGTTTGCCGGCCTTTTTAGATCCATTCGGAACAACCAGACAGTTTAAGGAGCTTTTCATGAAATCAATTTTGGCGATGGTTTTGCTGACGGGTGCCGCCTTCGGTGCGCAAGCAGAAACCGCCCCCGCTAAAGGCGATGCCGCCAAAGCGCAAAACATCGCGAATCAAGTTTGCGCCGCCTGCCATGCCGCCGACGGCAATAGTGCCGCGCCCGCCAACCCCAAGCTGGCCGGACAGCCCGCGGAGTATATCACCAAGCAGTTGCAAAACTTTAAGCTGGGCCTGCAAGACCCGAATAAGGAAGGCGCGCGCAAAAGCCCTGTGATGGGCGCGATGACCGCCGCCCTGTCGGATGAAGACATGCTGAACCTGGGCGCGTATTTCTCCTCCAAGGCGATCAAGTCCGGCACCGCCAAGGCACCGATCGACGCAGGTCAGAAAGTCTATCGCGGCGGCAATGCCGTTACCGGCGTACCCGCTTGCGCCGCTTGTCACGGCCCTGCCGGCGCCGGCATGCCGTCGCAGTATCCGCGCTTGGGCGGTCAGCATGCGGATTATGTGCTGCTGCAATTGAAGGCCTTCCGCTCCGGCGATCGCGCCAACGATGCCGGCAAGGTAATGCGCACCATCGCCAACAAAATGTCCGATCAGGAAATGCAAGCGGTTGCGAATTATGTGGCGGGCCTGAAGTAAACCAAGTTTTAAAACGGAATAAAAAAGGGAGGCGATGCCTCCCTTTTTTATTGTGCGCGCATTTGCGCGAATACTTTTCTAGCCGCATCCAGCGTGAATTGAATTTCCGCATCGCCGTGCGCCGCGGACACGAAGCCTGCTTCGAAAGCCGAAGGCGCGAAATATACGCCGGCGTCCAGCATGGCGTGGAAGAAGCGATTGAACGCGTCCTTGTCGCACTGCATCACTTCGGCGTAGCTGTGGGGCAGCTTGTCGCTGAAATACAGGCCGAACATGCCGCCCACCGATTGCGCGCAGAAGGATACGCCCAGATCGTGGGCGATGGCCGTCAAGGACGCGACAAAGGCCTGCGTGCGTGCCGTCAGCTGCTCGTAGAATCCCGGCGTTTGCACGATTTGCAGCGTCGCCATGCCGGCCGCGACCGCGACCGGATTGCCGGACAGCGTGCCGGCTTGATACACCGGGCCGTTGGGCGCGAGTTTTTCCATGATGGCGCGCTTGCCGCCAAAAGCGCCGACCGGCATACCGCCGCCGATGATCTTGCCTAGCGTGGTGAGATCGGGGTCGATGTGGTACAAGCCCTGTGCGCTGCCCAAGCCGACGCGAAAACCGGTCATCACCTCATCGAAAATCAACACTGCACCGTGGCGCGTGCATTGCTCGCGCAAAGTCTGCAAAAAGCCCGGCGCGGGCGCGATCAGGTTCATATTGCCAGCCACCGGCTCGACGATGATGCAGGCGATCTCGGCGCCGATCTGCGCAAACAAGGCTTCCACTGCCGCGCTGTCGTTGTAGGACAAGGTCAGCGTATGTGCTGCGATTTCCGCCGGCACGCCGGCCGAGCTGGGCTGGCCGAAAGTCAGTGCGCCGGAGCCGGCTTTCACCAACAACGAATCGGCGTGGCCGTGGTAGCAGCCCTCGAATTTCAAAATCTTGCTGCGCCCGGTATGGCCACGCGCCAGGCGGATCGCGCTCATGGTGGCCTCGGTGCCGGAAGACACCAGGCGCACTTCTTCCATGCTCGGCACCAGCTTGATCAGCAGTTCGGCCATGTCCAATTCGCGAGCGGTGGGCGCGCCGAAAGACAGTCCCAGCGCGGCCGTTTCCTGCACCGCGCGCACCACATCGGGATGCGCGTGGCCGGCGATCATCGGCCCCCAGGAGCCGACATAATCGACATAGCGCTGATCGTCCTCGTCCCACACATGCGGGCCGAGGCCGCGCTTTAAAAAGCGCGGCACGCCGCCCACCGAGCGGAAGGCGCGCACCGGCGAATTCACCCCGCCGGGGATGCGTTGTTGCGAGCGTTGGAATAAATCGGCATTGCGCGAAGACATGGTTTTATTTCCTAGTGTTTAGTGGCGAACAAGCTGGTAAAAATATGCGCCGCCAGTTCGATATCCGGCGCATCGAACAGCGCGGAAATCACCGCGACCGCATCCGCGCCGGCCGCAATCAAGGCCGGTGCATTCTCCGGCGTGATGCCGCCGATGGCGACGATCGGCACTTGCAATTTGGCCTTGGCCTCGGTCAGCAAGCGCAGCGGGCAGGGCGGCGCTTGCGGCTTGGTGGATGAAGGATAAAAACTGCCGAAGGCGACGTAATCCGCGCTCAGCGCGGCGAATTGCACGGCGCGCTGCAAGTCTTGGTAGCAGGAAACGCCGACGATCTTGTCCGGGCCGAGATTGATGCGCGCATCCTTGAGCGAGGCATCGTTTTCGCCGATATGCACGCCGTCCGCATCGATCATCGCCGCCAGGCGCAGATCGTCATTGATAATCAGCGGCACATGAAAGCTGCGGCACAGCGCCAGCAGTTCTGTCGCTTGCTCGTGCTTAAGCGCCACATCTTCCGATTTCGAGCGATATTGAACCAGCGCCGCGCCGCCGCGCAAAGCCTGCCGTAGCTTATCCAGCAGCAGCGCGGTGTCGGCGCATTCCGGCGTGATCGCGTACAAGCCCTTAATCGTCGCTGCCATGGGTGTCGCGCGCCCAGAATAAACGGTCGGGAATGTATTGGCCCATGCCGGGGCGGAAGCCGGCCTGCAGCGCATGCCAAGTGAAGTCTTGCCCATCCTTGACCGCGTCGACGATATCCATGCCTTGGGCGATCGCGGCGGCAATGGCCGAAGCCAGGGTGCAGCCGGAGCCGTGGTAGCTGCCGGGCAAGCGCGGCCAAGCATGGCTCGCAATCACGCCCTGCTCGCCATACAGCGTGTTGATGACTTGCGGCGTGTTTTCATGCGTGCCGGTAATCAGCACGAACTCGCAGCCCAAGCTGAGCAGGCGTGCGGCGCATTCATCCAAGGCGGGATTGTCGCCATTGTCTTCGTCGGCCGCGAGCCGACGCGCTTCCATGCTGTTCGGCGTAATCAGGGTGGTTTGCGGGATCAGCATTTCGCCCAGCGCATCCATCATGTCTTCCGAACTCAGTTCATCGCCGCGACCCGAGCTCAACACCGGATCCAGGATCAAGGGAATATTCGGGTAATCGCCCACGATCTCGGCAATCGCCGCGATGCATTCCACGCTGCCCAGCATGCCGATCTTAAAGGCGGCCACCGGCATATCCTCCAGCACGGCGCGCGCCTGATCGGCGACCCACTCCGCATCCAGCGGGAAGAAATCATCCACCCCCAGACTGTCTTGCACGGTAATTGCCGTGATCACCGATAGCGGGTGACACCCCATGGCCGCCAAAGTCAGCAGGTCGGCTTGCATGCCCGCACCCCCGGTCGGATCGCTGGCGGCAAAGGTTAAAACGATGGGAGGTGTGTCGGCCATTGAGATGAAAAGCTTCAGGTTGGCGGCGGGAATTCGCCGGTTGGTTAGCTTTGAACTTGCATTCACGGGTAAAATAAAATTTTAACTCAATACCAAAGTGCTTCCCATGAAAAACTACATGTGTTTGATTTGCGGCTTTATTTACGAAGAAGAAAAAGGCTTGCCGGATGAAGGCATTGCCCCCGGTACGCGCTGGGAGGATGTGCCGCCGAATTGGACTTGTCCCGACTGCGGCGCCAGAAAAAACGAGTTCGAATTGATTGAAATCTAATCTGCGCGCTTAAGCCCGAACGCCGTTGAAAGTTCGCCGTCATCGACGGGGACTGATGAGAAAAACCACAAAATTTCCACGTTAAGATTTTCCAAATTTGGCCGATACACCAATCCTGGGCAGTAATTTTCGCGATCTTTGAATTTGGCATGGAAGTTGCCAGTATTTCCGTACGGGGTGCAAACTTCTGCCAACTTAGCCGTGAAACTTCGGGCAATTTGTGAGAAACACCCTTTACCTTATTTGATTTTATTATACAATGCCCAAAAGGCCGGGGTTTGAAACGGACTGGCGGGCATGTTAGGGGGTAACGTGACGGATCAAAGTAATCTAGCGGGCATTAAAGTCATGGTGATCGACGACAGCAACACCATCCGCCGCAGCGCGGAAATTTTTTTGGTGCAGTCGGGCTGCGAGGTGATCCTGGCGGAAGACGGTTTCGACGCCATGTCCAAAATAGCCGATCATCAGCCCAACGTGATTTTCGTGGACATCATGATGCCGCGTTTGGATGGTTATCAAACCTGCATGCTGATCAAGAAAAACCAGCGTTTTCGCGATACGCCGGTGATCATGCTTTCCAGCAAGGACGGGCTGTTCGACCGGGTGCGCGGACGCATGGTGGGTTCCGACGAATATCTGACCAAACCGTTTACCAAAGACAGCTTGCTGCAAGCCGTCAAAAAACATGTCTTAAGCCGTCAAGCGGCATAGATTGCAAAGAGGAATTTAGAATGCCGATCAGTAAAGTAATGGTGGTTGACGATTCGCCCACCGAACGTCATTTTTTGGGTGAGCTGCTGACCAAGCAAGGTTACCAAGTGGTGATGGCCGAAAGCGGTGAAGAAGCGCTGACCAAGGCCAAGCAATTGAAACCCGATTTAATCCTGATGGATGTGGTGATGCCGGGCCTGAATGGCTTTCAAGCCACGCGTGCCATCACCAAGGAAGAAGAAACCAAGAATATTCCCGTCATCATGTGCACCTCCAAGGGCCAAGAGACGGACAAGGTCTGGGGCATGCGTCAAGGCGCCCGCGACTACGTGGTCAAGCCGGTGAATATCGAAGAGTTGTTAAGAAAAATTGCAGCCCTAGGTTAAACCCCGAAAGCAATGGCGAAAAAAGTCAGCCTTAGGCAGTTCCAAGAAGGCCTGGTTGCGCGTCTGAAGGACGTGCAATCCGGTACCGTGGCGCAATCGGCCTCGAAAATGGGCGTCCAAGTCGGGCAGGAAAAGTGGCTGATCAATTTGCCGGATGTCAGCGAGGTCGTGCCTTTGCCGCAATTGTTGAAGGTGCCTCTGACCCAGCCCTGGTTTTCCGGCATGGCGAATGTGCGCGGCGTGCTTTACAGCGCCGTGGATTTTTCGCGTTTCTTGGGCGGCGAGCCGACCCAGTTCAATATCGATAGCCGGCTGTTGTTGGCAAACGGCAAATACCACATGAATGCCGGCATTATCGTGCATCACATGCTGGGCCTGAAGAACCCCGAGCAACTGCAAATCGGCGCCACCGAAAATCTGCCGCCCTGGGTCGCCGCCGATTATGTGGATAGCCAGGGCGAAGTCTGGAAAGAGTTGAACATGTCGGGATTGATTCATCATCCCGATTTTTTGAACGTGGGCGTTTAACCGACGCTTATTTTTACTCAAGCATAAATGCCGGCCCATCACTGGCCAGGAACGGAGAAGACCATGGCTTTGTTCAAGCTTCCCAAAAAAGAAAAAAAATCGAAGAGCAGCGGTAATACCGGCGCGCTGCATACCACGCTCATCATGCAGGGCTTGCGCAAGCTGTCCGGCAAAGAGGGTGCGCAAATCCCCGTCATCGGCAAGCTCGCTCCGGAAAAACAGATCCTCTATACCGCCTTGGCCACCGCGGCTTGCGTGTTGCTGACGGGTATCCTGCTCGGCTACAGCAACTATCAAGTCGGTCGCAAAGCCGATTTCGTCGGTACCTCGACCGAGATGCAGATGTTGTCGCAACGCATCGCGAAAGGCGCGCAACAGGCGGTGCTGGGAAATAAAGAAGCATTCGACCAGTTGAAGGACAGTAAAAAACGTTTCGATGCCAGCTTGAAGCGCTTGACTGTGGAAGAGTCCGCGTCCACCAAGCAAGTGTTGGCCGAACTGAACAAGCAATGGAAAAAGATGGGCGCGGACACCGACAACATCGTCGGCCAGCAGGTCAGCCTGGAAAAACTCAACAAGAGCGTCGCGTCGATCAACGCGGCCAACGTGCAAATGCTGGAGTTGGCGCAGCAAGTCGTATCGCTGATGGTGCAATCGGGGATCTCGCAGCGCGACGTGTCGATCGCCTCGGATCAGGTGATGTTGTCGCAGCGCATGGCGAAAAACGCCAACAACCTGCTGTCGTCCGACGTGATCGATCCCGAAGTGGCATTCCTGCTCGGTAAAGATGCCACGGCCTTCCGCGATACCTTGAACGGCCTGCTGGTGGGCAACGAAGACTTACGGATCACGGCGATTAAAGACCCGGACATCCTGGAAAAGCTGAAAGAATTAAGCGCGGTCTATAAAGACTTCGACGCCAACGTCAAAGACATTCTGGAAAACATGCAGAACTTGGTGAATTCGAAACAGGCCGGCCGCGATATTTTCGAGGCATCCGACCCGATCCTGAAAAACACGCAGAAGCTCACCGAAATCTATGATGGCTTCGGCACCTTCAGCGGCTGGTTCGCAGTGTTGTTCGGTTTGCTGGCCTTGATCAGCGCGGTGTTCCTGGCCTGGTCCTTCATTAACGATGCGCGCAGCCGCGCGGTACGCAGCGAAGAAGAAAACAAGCGCAACCAGGAAGCTATTCTGCGGTTGCTGAACGAAATGGGCGATTTGGCGGAAGGCGACTTGACGGTGAAGGCCTCGGTGACCGAAGACATCACCGGCGCCATCGCGGACTCCATCAACTACACCATTGACGAGCTGCGCATCCTGGTGGCGGAGATCAATAAAGCCACCGACCAGGTGAGCAGCGCGTCGCAACAAGCGCAATCGATTTCCGCACAATTGTTGGATGCCGCGCAACGCCAATCGAAAGAGATCGAGGAAACCTCCGCTTCCGTGTTGAAGATGGCGGACTCGATCAACGAAGTATCCGCCACCGCAGTCGAGTCGGCGCGCGTGGCGCAAATCTCGCTGGATGCCGCCGAAAAAGGCCAGACCGCGGTGCAGGATTCCATTTCCGGCATGAACGAGATTCGCGAACAAATCCAAGAAACCGCGAAACGCATTAAGCGCCTGGGCGAATCGTCGCAGGAGATTTCCGAGATCGTGGAACTGATTTCCGACATTACCGAGCAAACCAACATTCTGGCCTTGAACGCCGCCATCCAAGCGGCGTCCGCAGGTGAAGCGGGACGCGGCTTCACCGTGGTTGCGGAAGAGGTGCAACGACTGGCGGAACGTTCCGGCGAGGCGACCAAACAGATCGGCGCCATCGTGAAGACGATTCAAACCGATACCCACGACGCGGTGGCCGCTATGGAAAAAAGCACCCAGGGTGTGGTCGAGGGCGCGAAACTATCCGACGCCGCCGGTCAGGCGCTGTCCGAGATCGGCCGCGTGTCGCAAGAACTTGCCGGCCTGATTCAAAGTATTTCGCAAACCACCCAGGCGCAAACCGACGTGGCCAAGCAAGTGGCGCAGAACATGCAGGATATTCAAAGCATCACCAACCAAACCACCGACGGCACCAAGCGCACCGCCGTGTCCATCGGCCAGCTGGCCAACTTGGCGGCGGATTTGAAGGGTTCGGTCGCCGGCTTCAAACTGTAACACCGGCATCACAACATAGCGCTAGCCCCGCGCCTGTAGCACGGGGGTGAAAAGCATCACTAGGAAGAGCATGAGCCAGAGCGAATTCGACATCGGTCCACTGACTTGGGTCAAAGCTGAAATTGACGCGGCGATTTTGCGCGCCAAGGAGCAAATCGCCCACTTTGCGGCGAATATCGGCGACACCACGCCCTTGCGTTTTGCCCAGCCGCACCTGCACCAAGTCAAGGGCGCGATCCAAATGGTGGGCCTGGACGGCGTGGCGCGCTTCGTCGAGGAAGTCGAGCGCTTCATGCAGGCGCTGGAACTGCGCGAAGTCGAGCCGACGGCGGAAACGCTGGACCTGCTCGATCAAGGCTTCAATGCCATCGGCAAATACCTGGACGAATTGATGGCCGGGGCGCCGGACGTGCCGCTGGCGCTGTTCCCGATGTACAAAAAATTCCTGGAGGCGCGCCAAGTCGAGCGCATCTCCGAGAGCGACCTGTTCTTCCCGGATTTGTCGGTGCGCGCACCCAAGAGCGAAGCAACCGTACCCGTGGCCGAGGCCGAGATCCCGCGCTATGTGCGTGCGCTGCGCACCAAATACCAAAAAGGCCTGCTGGGCTTCCTGAAAAATCCGGCGGATAGTGCCGGCCTGGGCGCGATGCGCGAGGCTTTGGCGCAGCTCGAGGCCACCCAGGGCCAACCCGCCAGCCGCACCTTTTGGTGGAGCACGGTGGCCTTCGTCGACGGCTTGCTGGAAGGCGGCGTTGCGCCGCAATTCAATGTCAAAAGCCTGTGCGGCCGCATCGATCAGCAGATTCGTCGCGTCGCGGAAAACTCCGCCAAGGTCGCGGAAAAGCTCAACCGCGATGTGCTGTATTACGTCGCCAGCGCCAAACCGGCGACCGAGCGCCTGAAGCAAGTCAAGAGCATCTTCGAACTGGATACGCAGTTGCCGCAAGCAGCGCTCAGCCCCGGCGATCAGGCGCTGGATCGCGTCAAGCCGATCTTGCGCGATCTGACGGAAATGATCGCCGGCGCAAAAGAGGGCTGGCTCAAATTTACCGCCGGCAACCCCGATGTCCTCAAGGCATTTCAAGACCACGCCCGGCGCGCCCTGAACAAAAGCCAAGCGCTGAATTTCGAGCCCTTGGCGGGCTTGCTCGCAAAAATCGCCGATGGCGCGGATGCCCTGGCGGCGCAGGGATCGCCTTCGTCGGAAGCGGTGGCGATGGAAATGGCCACGGCGCTGTTGTTGAGCGAAAGCGCACTGCAAAACTACGCACGCTTGACGCCGGAATTCGCGCATCAAGCGGAAGTGCAGGGACGCCGCCTGCAAGCGAGTCTAGCCGGCGAATCCACGGCGGATATCGAAGAAGTACCGCTGCTGGACGAAATCGGCCGCAAGGCCCAAGAGAAATTATTGCTGGCCCAGATCGGCACGGAAATCCAAACCAATCTGCGCCACGTCGAGCAAGTGCTGGATGCGTTCTTCCGCGATAACACGAAGCGCGCCGATATCCCCGGCCTGACCTCGTATATCCGGCAGATTTTCGGCGCCCTGAGCATTCTGGAATTGGAGCGTGCGGCCGATTTGCTGAATGCCTGCCAGCGCATCATCGACAAATTTGCCGACCCCAGCCAAGCGCCCAACGCCCGCGATATGGAGTTGGTGGCGGAAGGCTTGAGCAGTCTCGGCTTTTATATCGAAGCGGTGCAACATGGCCGTACCGACGCCTTCAATATTATCGCGCCGGTGATCAAGACCTTCCCCGGCGTCAAGAATCCCGACGTGCGCGAAACCGACGTGCACGGCGCAGCGCTGGAGGAAGTCGCCGCCGCGCCGAGCGAGGCGCCGGTCGCCAGCGTCGAAGCCGGCATCGAAGCCCAGAAGAGCCACGCGCAAGCGCTGTTCGAAGCCTGGCAAGCCGCGCCCGACGGCGCCAGCCGCGCCGCGCTGCGTGCGCAATTGACCACCTTGGCGCAAGACGCCGAGCTGATCGACGATCAACAACTGAAAGAGCGCGCCAGCAAAGCGCTGGCCGCATTGGATCAAGGCGACCTGCCGAATCCGGCAGTCGCGCAAGCGGTGACGGATCTGACCGCGCCCAAGGTGGCGGCGGTCGCGCCTTCCAAAGAAACCGCGCGCCTGCTCGAAGCCTCGAAAGAAACCATCGATCGCGAGTTGCTGGAAACCTACCTGGAAGAGGCGCATGAAGTGCTGACCACGGTGGGCGAGCAGCTCGGCATGTTGCGCCGCCGCCCGCACGACCACGATGCCTTGGTCACCATCCGCCGCGGCTTCCATACGCTGAAGGGCTCGGGCCGCATGGTCGGCCTGACCGAGCTGGGCGAAGTCGCCTGGGGCATCGAACAAACCATGAACCGCTGGCTGGAAGAGGAAAAAGACGCCTCGCCGGAATTGCTCGAGATGATCCAGCATGCGCATGATGCGTTTGCCGGCTGGGTCGAACTGCTCAGCCTGGACGGCACGGTGCATGTAGACGCGAAGGTGTTGCTCGCAGAAGCCGAAGCGCTTCGGGAGGACCCCTCCGGCCCTTTTGATTTGTCGGCCAAGCGCGAGGCCTTAATCGCCTCGCGCTTGGCCCCCGCCGAAGCAGCGCTCGCTGCCGAGGAAATTACGCTCGCCGCCGTTGCGCCCAGTGCGGACGAGGCGCCCCCCGCCCCGGAAGCTGAAACCGAACTGTGCTTCGAACTCGATGCGCCGGGCGAAGAATTGCTGCTGGAGCCAATTGCCGAAGAAGAAACGCTGACGCTGGAATTCGAAGCGGAAGAAGAAGCGCCGGCAGAAGCCGCGGCAGAGATTTCGGAACAGCCGCTACCCGAGGCGTCGCTCCCCGCAGCGCCGGCAGAGGCAGAGACGCCACCTGAGCCGCAAGACATTCAGATCGGCCCGGTCAGCGTCAGCCCGTCCTTGTACCAACTATTCCTAGACGAAGCGGCAAACCATATTGCGCAGTTGGAACAGGGCGTGATGGATTTAAAAGCCCATCCCGACCTGCCGGTTGCCTACGATCTGATGCGTGCCGTGCATACCCTGGCAGGCATTTCCAGCACCGTGGGTTTTGTGCCGCCGGCGGATTTGGCCCATGCCTTCGAGCATTGGCTGATGGACATCATGAACAATCCGCGCACCTTGGATGCGGATGCTATGCAGCTACTGGGTGAAACTTTCGATAGCCTCAAAGCCATGGTGAGCGCGATCCAACAGCGCTCGCAGCCCTTGCCGGCCGGCGCATTGGTGGAGCGCTTGCATCAAATCGTGATCGATGCACGCTATGCACGCGAGTTTGCAGAGTTGGAAGCGCTAGACGCCGCGCAAGCGCGAGAATTGCAAACTACCGAGCCGGAAGTGAGTGAACCGATATCGGCTCCAGCGTCCCCAACAATCATTGAACCAGAAATTCCTCCTGCACCGCTGCAGCCCGTCGCTGCGCCAACCCATAGCGTGAGGCTTGCCCCCATGACAGAAAAAACCACAACCATTGCGATCGACAGCAGCATCAAGGACGATCTGGACGAGCAGCTCTTGCCGGTGTTTTTGGAAGAGGCCGAGGAGTTGATGCCCTTCATCGGCACCCAGCTCCGCGCCTGGCGCGATGCGCCCGAAGACAAGGCCGCGCCGCAAGCCTTGAACCGCGCCCTGCACACCCTGAAAGGCTCGGCGCGCATGGCCGGCGCGATGCGCATGGGCGAACTTACGCACCGCATGGAAACGCGCGTGCTGGCCGCAGCCGAAGGCGAAGCAGCGAGCGGTGCCTTGTTCGATGAACTGGATGGCTATTTCGATGCGATTGGCGACTTGCATGACGCCATGGCCGGCGGCGAAAGCGCAGCCGCCCCGGTGCTTGCGGAAGCCGCACCGAGCGCGGTAGCGCCGGTGGTGCTGGGCCTGGCGCCGCAGGCCTTTCGGCCGCCGCAGGCCGCCTTGCCGCAAGCCGGCATGCTGGCCGAGATGGAACAAGCCGCGGCGCGCGCCGTGTTGCGCGTGCGCGCCGACACCGTGGACCGGCTGGTCAACGAAGCGGGCGAAGTGAGTATCACGCGTTCGCGCATCGAAGGCGAAATGCTGCACTTCAAGCAATCGCTGAAGGAGCTCACGGAAAACGTGATCCGTCTGCGCGGCCAATTGCGCGAGATCGAGATCCAGGCCGAATCGCAGATGCAATCGCGCATCTCGGCGGCGCAGGACACGCAATTCGATCCCCTGGAATTCGACCGCTTCACGCGCCTGCAAGAAGTCACGCGCATGATGGCGGAGAGCGTGAACGACGTCGCCACCGTGCAACTCACCATGTTGAAGAATCTGGACGAGGCCGAAGCCGCGCTGATCGCGCAGGCGCGGCTGAATCGCGAATTGCAGCAAGGCCTGATGCGCATCCGCATGGTGCCCTTGTCCAGCATCACCGAGCGCCTGCACCGCATCGTGCGCCAGACGGCCAAGGAAGTGGGCAAAAAAGCCGCGCTGCAAGTCGAAGGCGAAGGCGTCGAACTCGACCGTTCGGTGCTGGAAAAAATGACCGCTCCATTCGAGCACTTGCTGCGCAACGCCGTGGCGCACGGCGTCGAGACCGAGCCGACGCGCTTGGCGTCCGGCAAGGCGGAAACCGGCGTGATTGAACTCAAGGCGCGCCAGGAGGGCAACGAGGTGGTGCTGACTTTGCACGACGACGGCGCCGGCATCGACCTCGAACGCGTGCGCGCCAAGGCCGTCGAGCTGGGACTGCTGGGCGCCGACGAAGAAGCGGCGCCGGCAAAGTTGACCGAAATGATTTTCAACGCCGGCTTTTCCACCGCAGCGGAAGTGACCCAGGTTTCCGGACGCGGCGTCGGCATGGACGTGGTGCGCAACGAAATCGCCGGCCTGGGCGGCCGCATCGAAGTGGCGACCAAGCCCGGCCAAGGCACTACCTTTACCGTGTTCCTGCCGCTGACCCTGGCGGTAACGCAAGTGGTCATGGTGCGTTCCGGCGAAAACCAGTTCGCGATCCCGGCCTCGATGGTGGAACAGGTACAAGAGGTCAAGGCCAAGGTGCTGGCCGAGATCTATCAAAAAGGCAAGGTGGAGTGGCTGGGCAACGATTATCCCCTGCACTACATCCCGCGCCTGCTGGGCGACGACGACACCATGCCGGAAGCCAAACCCTACAGCTCCATCATGCTGCTGCGCAGCGGTACGCATCGCGCCGCGGTGCACGTGGACAACTTGCAGCGCAACCAGGAGGTGGTGATCAAGAATATCGGGCCGCAATTAGCGCGCGTCTCCGGCATCTCCGGCGCCACCGTGCTGGGCAATGGCGAGATCGTGCTGATCATCAACCCGGTGCAATTGGCGCACCGCGAAGCGCCGCACACGGCGCATGCGCCAAAACCGGCCAAGCCGCAGCAACTGGTGACCGCGCCGCTGGTGATGGTGGTGGACGACTCGCTCACCGTGCGCAAGATCACCGGCCGCCTGCTGGCCAAGGAAGGCTACCAGGTGCTGACCGCGAAAGACGGCGTCGACGCCTTGCAACAACTGCAAGAAGTGCGTCCGGCGGTGATGCTGGTGGACATCGAAATGCCGCGCATGGACGGCTTCGAACTGACCAAGAACGTGCGCGGCGACCCCGCCACCGCGCAAATCCCCATCATCATGATCACCTCGCGCACCGCCGAGAAACACCGCAACTATGCGCGCGAGTTAGGCGTGAACGAATACTTGGGTAAGCCCTATCAGGAAGAAGAACTGCTGGCGCATATCGCGAATTTCGTGAAGCAGGGCGTGACGGCTTAAGGGCAGGCGTCGGGCGTCGGGCTTTAGGCGTCAGTGAAAACCAGTGCTGTCGCCCGACGCCTGAATCAAGGCGTCGTCCAATCCACAATCCCAAAATAAGCGCTCGCCAGCACCGCCACGCCAAACACGATGCGGTACCAGGCGAAGGGCACGAAGCTGTGGTTGGAGACGAAGCGCAGCAGGGCCTTGACCGTCAGCATGGCGGCGATGAACGAGGCGACGAAGCCCACGGCAAACACCGGCAAATCTTCCATGTGCAACAAGCCCCAACTCTTGTAGACATCGTAAACCGTCGCCGCCAGCATGGTGGGGATGGCCAGGAAAAACGAGAATTCCGTCGCCGCCTTGCGCGATAAACCGAAAATCACGCCGCCGATGATGGTGGCGCCGGCGCGCGATACGCCGGGAAACATCGCCACCGATTGCGCGAAGCCGACTTTCAGCGCGGTGCGCCAGCTCAATTCATCCACCGTCTCGAAGCGCGGATGATAGGCGCGTTTTTCGATGTACAAAATCAATAAGCCGCCCGCGATCAGAGCGCTGGCCACGGTGATCGGGTTGAACAAATAGGTCTTGATGGTGCTGTAGAGCAATACGCCGAGCACCGCCGCCGGCAGAAAGGCGATGATCAAATGCAGCGCGAAACGCCGTTGCACCGGGTCGGAGCGCAGCCCCAAGGCCACTTTGCCGATGCGCTCGCGGAAGTCCCAGCACACCGCCAAAATCGCGCCAAGCTGGATCACGATCTTGAACACCTTGCTTTGCTCGCTGTTGTAATTAAGCAAGTCGCCGGCAATGATGAGGTGCCCGGTGCTGGAGACGGGCAGAAATTCGGTCAGGCCTTCGATAATGCCGAGCACCAAGGCTTTGAGTAATAAAATGGAATCCATGCGGCAATTATCCTATAAAAAGCGGTTCCCACAGAGATCACAGAGCACACAGAGGAAACCATGCGATTAATGTGTGGATCGAACTCACCCAACGGGTGCGCATGCATATCTCGCAAAACGCCTTGAATCTCTGTGTTCTCTGTGATCTCTGTGGCGGCATTTGATTTTTTAGGATTGTACGTTTTGCTCTACCGATGTGCTCGCGATTCGCGCCGCGCTACTGCTACAATCCAATTATGGACGAAACGCAAACCACCCCATCCGCAGCACACCTCGCCTGGACCGCGCGCCTGGGTCAGTGGCTGAACGCACCGATCGCGCTGGGCGTGCTTGCGATTGTGCTCGCGCTCGCGGTCTGGTTCATCAATTTCCGCCAAGCTGAAAACCTAAACCAGGAGCTGGCCAAACGCCTGTCCGCCTTCGATAACCGCAGTATGGAAAGCCGCACCCTGGCCGGCCAGGCGCAGGAATCCTCGCGAGAATTGCAGGTAAAAATCGGCGTGCTGGAGCAAAAGCTGGCCGAATCGCAAAACCAGCAGCTTGCGCTGGAAGCCTTGTACCAAGAGCTGGCGCGCGGCCGCGACGAAGCGGTGCTGGCCGAGATCGAACAATTGCTGCTGTCGGCCAGCAATGAATTGCAGCTCGCCGCCAACGTCAAGGCTGCCTTGATTGCGCTGCAAGCCGCCGATGCCCGGCTCACCCGCCTCGATCGCCCGCAGCTCTTTAGCTTGCGCAAGGCCATCGGCAAAGACATCGAGCGCCTGCGCGCCGCGCCCTATGTCGATGTGCCGGGCCTCACCCTCAAGCTGGACGGCCTGATCGACCTGGCCGACACCTTGCCGCTGCTGCCGGGCAAGCCCGTGGTGGCGAAAAAGTCCGCGGAAAAAACCGCGCCGGCAAAAAGCTGGTGGCAGCGCTTTGCGCAAGAAGCCTGGACCGACTTCACCAACCTGGTGCGGATACAGGACATGGGCAAGCCCGAGATCCCGCTGCTGGCGCCGGAACAAGCCTATTTCGCGCGCGAGAATGTGAAGCTGCGCCTGCTCTCGGCGCGGCTGTCCCTGCTGGCGCATGACGACAAGACCTTCAAGTCCGATTTAAAAACGGCGCAAGATTGGATCGGTCGGTATTACGATGGCCAGGATCGCGCGGTGAAAGCCGCATTGCAGACCTTGCAGCAACTATCCGCCAGCCAAACTCGGGTGGACATCCCGGACATCACCGGCAGCCTGCAAGCGGTGCGCGGCTTGAAATTGGCGCCGGAGCGGAGCGCGCGGTGAAGGCGCTGAGCTGGAGCGTATTTATCCTGGCCTTGGCGCTAGGCTTGGTGCTCGCGATTCAGTCCAATGTCGGCTATGTGCAGTTGGTGTACCCACCGTATCGCATCGACTTCTCGCTCAACTTTCTGATTATTCTCGTGCTCGCCGGATTTGCCGCGACCTATGCCATCGTGCGCTTGGCGGTGCACACCTTGCGGCTGCCGGCCTATGTGCGTTCGTTTAAGGAGGCGCGGCGCAAGGAGAAGGGACAGCGCGCTACCGAAGATGCGCTGCTCGCCTTCGCCGAAGGCCGTTATGCGCGCGCCGAACGTTTGGCCGAGCAGGCTTTGCTGCTGAATGCTGCGCCGGCCATCAACGCCCTGCTGGCGGCGCGCGCCGCGCAAGAACAGCGTGCTTTTGCCCGGCGCGACGATTATCTGGCGCGCGCCGAGCGCCTGGCGCCGCAGCAAGCCATCGCCCGCCTCATGACGCAAGCCGATTTGCTGCTGGAATCGCGCCAGCCGCAAACCGCCATGCCCGTGGTGCAAGCCCTGAAAACGCTGGCGGGCAAGCATGTCGGCGTGCTGCGCCTGGAACTGCGAGCACAACAACTGGCCAAGAATTGGGATCAGGTGTTGCTGCTGTTGCCGCAGTTGGAAAAACGCGACGGCATCGACGCGGTGCAGGCCGAGCAACTGCGCATCAACGCGCATATCGAAAACATCAAGCGCCGCGCGCATCAGGCGGACGAATTGAAAGCCTATTGGGCGAAGCTGAGCAGCCAGGAAAAAACCAACAGCAAAATCGCGCTGACGGCGGCGCGCTACTTCCTGGCCATGGGCGGGGCCAAGGAAGCGTGCGAAATCCTGGAAGACAGCCTGGCCAAACATTGGGATTCCGACCTGGTCGAACTCTACGGCCAATGCGCCGACAAGGACGCGGTGAAGCAAATCGAGCGCGCCGAAAACTGGCTCAAGGAACATCCGCGCGACCCGCACCTGCTGCTGGCCCTGGGCCGTTTGTGCGCGCGCCAGGAATTGTGGGGCAAGGCGCAAAGCTACGTCGAAGCCAGTTTGTCGTTGGAGACGACGCGCGCGGCGCATTTGGCCCTGGCGCAGCTGCTGGAAAAAATGAACAAGACCGACGAGGCGTGCAAGCATTATCGGCAGAGCTTGGCCTTGGAGTCGGCGGGTTAATCTCTGAAAAACCCGCTGTCCACGAAAAACACGAAATTCACGAAATGGGGTAAGCAGGCATTTCGCCACTAGGCGGAAGCTCGCAAAACGTCGAGGAGATACTAAGCTATAGGTAGAAATCCAAAGGGTGAAGGACTTTCAATGCAATATGCAGATTTAGTTCGTGCCTTTCGTGCTTTTCGTGGACAAGCGGTTTTTTTGGATAGCTGGAGGCGATAGATGAAAACTCCTTTACTCGTACTACTGGCGCTAGTGGTAACGGCGTGCCAGAGCACCGCGCCACTCCCCGTCACCTCGCCCTATTACCTGATCCCGGTCGGCAGCCGCCTGGTGCTAAACCAGCCGATAGAAATCGCGCCGACCTCGGCCACCGTGCGCTTGCAGTTCGGCAAGATCGTCAGCCGCTGGGATTCGCAGGATTTCGAGCCGCTGTGCGTGTTCGAGTCGCGCATTGTGGGGGAGGCGGCGCAGATTATCGAGCCGGATAGTTTCGAGATCATCCGCGTGCGCCGCGATTACAATTCCCAATCAGCGCAAGCCGAGCCGCGCGCCCAGTTGATCAGGACATTTGCCGGCGACGGCGGCGGTAGCCGCCAATACTACAAAACCGAGCTGTTTCTGCGCTCGGCCAAGCAACCGCAAATACTGGCCATGACTTGCCAACATGCCTGGGAACCGGGGTCGAGCGGATTGGACTTGAGACCGCTGTCCGTCGACGAAATCCGCCAGGCGCTGGGGGCTTATTTCACTTTGCAGTTGGCCGGAATTTAAACCAAGTAGGGGCGAGGCATGCCTCGCCCGGCAACGAAAGCGGGTCGGGCATGCCCGACCCCTACAACAACGGGAGGCTTATTTCTTGGCATCGCGCGCAAAGGTAAAGGCGTCGGAATAAAACTCCTCATCCGGCAGGCCGGCCGCGACCAGCTTCTTGTGCGCGTCCTCCACCATGCTGGGCGAGCCGCAAGCGTAGACTTGCACGCCGCTGACATCGGCGAAATCTTCCAGCACGCAATCCTGCACATGGCCCATGCGCCCGCTCCAGTTGTCCGCGGCGCCGGGTTGGGACAGCACCGGCACGAACTTGAAATTGCTGTGCGCTTGCTGCCACTGCAAGGGCAGGTCGAACAGGTAAATATCCGGCAAGTGGCGCGCCCCCCAGTACAGCGTTAAGGGGCGCTGCGTGCCACTGTGCAAGGCATGTTCGACGATGCTCTTGATCGGCGCGAAGCCGGTGCCGGTGGCGAGAAACACGATCGGCTTGTCGCTGTCCTCGCGCAGGAAGAAGGTGCCGAGCGGGCCCTCGAAGCGCAGGATGGCCTTCTCCTGCATTTGCGAAAACACGTATTCGCTGAAGGTGCCGCCGGGCACATGGCGAATGTGCAATTGCAGGGTCTCGTCGTCGTGCGGCGCATTTGCCAGCGAGAAGCTGCGGCGCTTGCCGTCCTTGAGCAGAATATCGATGTATTGCCCGGCCAAAAACTGCATGCGCTCGCTCGCCGGCAGCTTCAAGGACAACAGCGCCACGTCGTCGGAAATTTTTTCCAGCTTTTGCACCCGGCAGGGAATGGTCTTGATCTGAATATCCTTGGCCGCGCCCACTTCGCGGCACTCGATGGTCAAGTCCGACAGCGGCGTGGCGCAGCAAAACAGCGCCAAGCCCTGGGCTTTTTCCTCGTCGGTCAGGGTGCTCGGCTGATGGTCGCCATAGTTCACCTGGCCCGAAATCACTTTGCCTTTGCACGAACCGCAGGCGCCGTTGCGGCAACCATACGGCAAGGTAAAGCCTTGGCGCAGCGCGGCTTCGAGGATGGTTTCATCCGCCTCGGGGGTGAAGGTATGGCCACTCGGCTGAATGGTGATTTGAAACGGCATGCTAATTCCTTATAATCCAATGCCCAGCTTAATATCCATTCGGGCAAACGGATTCAATATGCGGCGATTACTCATTATCGGTTGTGGCGACGTCGCCTTGCGCGCCGTGGCGCGCCTGCTGCCCGCATTTCATATCTACGCCCTGACGCATACGCCGGAACGCGCGCAAAGCCTGCGCGCCCTGGGCATCACGCCCATCGTCGGCGACCTCGATCAAGCGCAGACGCTGCAAAAACTTGCCGGACTCGCGCACTGCGTGATGCATTTCGCGCCGCCGCAAAACAGCGGCGAATTCGATCAACGCACGCACAACCTACTGTCCGCGTTGGACAAAGGCGAAATGTTACCACAGCGCCTGGTCTACATCAGCACCACCGGCGTGTATGGGCATTGCGAGGGCAGCTGGGTGGACGAGACGCATCGCACGCAACCCGCCACGCCGCGCGCCAAGCGCCGCCTATCGGCCGAAAGCCAGCTTCGCGAGTGGGGGATTAGGCGCGGCGTGACGGTCTCGATTTTGCGCGTGCCGGGCATCTATGCGCAGAATCGCCTGCCCTTGCAGCGCCTGAAAAACGGCACGCCGACCCTGATCGCCGCCGAGGACAGCTACACCAATCACATCCACGCCGAGGACTTGGCGCGCATGGCCGCCGCCGCCATCTATCGCGGCAAGCCGGGCCGCGTATACAACGCCGCCGACGATTCCAACATCAAAATGGGCGACTGGTTCGACCTGTTGGCCGCGCGGCATAACCTGCCGCGGCCCAAACGCATCACCCGCGCCGAAGCGCAGACGCAGATGCCGGAAAACCTTTTGTCGTTCCTGAACGAGTCGCGCCGTGTTTCCAACAAGCGCGTCAAGCGCGAATTGCGCGTGAAATTGGCCTATCCCGATGTGGATGCCGGCACGCGTTAGCGCCACGCCCAACGCAACATGCTGACCCTCAGCGCTTCAGCCGAAGGTCAGATCATCGATACGGCGCGGCCCATCATCGTCAGCGCCGCCGAGGTGGACGAGGCGCATGAGATCGCGCCGCACCAGCATCCGCGCGGACAATTGCTGTTTGCCGAACAGGGCGTGATGCAGGTCAGCGTAGGCGCGTCGACTTGGCGCGTCACGCCGCGCATGGGGCTGTGGGTGCCGTCGGCCATGCCGCATCGGGTGACGGCTAGTGCCGGCATCTCCTATCGTTCCTTGTTCGTGAACCCCAGCCATGCGCGCGGCCTGCCGCAATGCGGCATGGCGCTGGACATCCCCGCGTTGACGCGCGCATTGATTTGCGAGGCCGCCACGTTCGGCGCGGATTACCGGCCGCAGAGCGCAGAGGCGCGCCTAATTGCTGTGCTGCAAGATCGATTGCCGAGCCTGTCCGCCGCGAAGCTGAGTCTGCCGCTGCCGCAGGATGCTCGCGCCAGGCGCGTCTGCGACGCCCTGCTCGACAGTCCCGCCGAAAACCGCAGCTTGGCCGCATGGGGGCAAAGTGTCGGCGCCAGCAGCCGCACCTTGGCGCGGTTGTTCCTGCGCGAGACCGGCATGAGCTTCGGCGCCTGGGTGCAGTGCCTGCGCCTATCCTTGGCCTTGGAGCGCTTGATTCTGGGCGAGCCGGTGACGCGCATCGCCCTGGAGCTGGGCTATGCCACGCCGAGCGCGTTTGGCGCTATGTTCCGGCGCGTGCTGGGCACTTCCCCGCATCGATATATGGCCGTTACGCAACAGCATTTGTCCTGAGCGCAACAGCAATCCGAACACGCCGGTATTAGTCTCTTTCGCACCCATTCAAATGCGAAGGAAACGCCATGAGTCCCATAAAAATCGGATTAATGCTGACCGCGATCAGTTTAAGCAGTAGCGTCAGGGCCGAGGACGCCCTGCAAACCTTTCTCAGTATCAGCGTGGAGCAGGCCAGCAACGCCGCCTGGGAAGCGCTGCGCGATTGCCGCAAACGCGGCTACTCGGTGGCGGTGGCGGTGGTGGATCGCGGCGGCAACACCCAGGCCTTGCTGCGCGATCGCTATGCCGGGCCGCACACCGTCGAAACCGCCATGCGCAAGGCCTGGACCGCCAACAGCTTTCGCCAGAGCACCAGCGATCTGGCCGGCATGCTGCAAGAAGGGCGCATCCCGCAGCAAGTCCAGCACAATCCGGGGGCGTTATTGGTGGGCGGCGGTTTGCTGATCGAGGCCAAGGGACAAATCATCGGTGGCATCGGCGTATCTGGCGCGCCGCCGGGCAAATCCGAGCGTGACAGCATCGACGGAGCGTGCGCTCAGGCCGGCCTGGCGGCGATCCAGACCGCGCTGGAATTGGCGGACTAATCCTTCGGTAACTTGTAACTATCCTCGCGCCGAAACTCGCCCTCGATCACATCCGAGTCGAT
>Ga0113563_10000157_pt1 | contig 27451 bp, 16 predicted proteins | sample Mud3Dept3metaG_FD_80117 | JGI IMG/M metagenome (GOLD analysis project Ga0113563, IMG submission 80117) | Freshwater wetland microbial communities from Ohio, USA, analyzing the effect of biotic and abiotic controls - Mud 3 Core 4 Depth 3... | ecosystem: Environmental > Aquatic > Freshwater >... | reverse complement strand
CTCGTCGGCGGGGATGACGCCATCGATCCTGTGGCCGGCGGACGCGATGCGGCCGAGTGCAAGCGAGAACTGGCGGTGGTCGCGAGTCATCACGAGCAATCCCATCCGGTCGTCATTCAGCCGGACTTCGGAAATGTGGTCCTCGTTGAACAGGAGCGACGCGATGCGCGAGGCATCGGGGCAGCGGATGATGAACTGGCTGGGGCGCTCGTGTATCTCCTCACGAACGTTGCGGATCTCGCCTTCGGCGAGGATCATGCCGTTGGCGATGAGCACCACCTGGTCGCTGATAACATCCACCTCCTGGAGCACGTGACTGGACAAGATCACGTGCCTGCCCTCAGAGGCCCAGGAGCGGAACAGCGCGATGGTTTCGGCGCGGACCAGGGGGTCCAGTCCGTTGAGCGGCTCATCGAGCACCAGAAGCTCGGGTTCGTGGGCGATCGCCTGTGCCAGACGGACGCGCTGCCGCATGCCCTTGGAGTACGCAGCGATCCTGCGGTGTGCCGCATCGGTGAGGCTCAGGCGCTCGAGCGCCTTCCACGCCTTCTCCTCCGCCTCGGCGCGGCTGTAACCGAACAGCAGCAGTCCGGTGGTAATGAAGCTGAATCCGGTGGCCCGGCGCGGTGCGGCGTCGTACTGCGTTGCATAGCCGGTGATGCGCATGAGCCGCTCAGGGTCCCTCGGCGAAATCCCGCGCATGAGGATGGACCCATGATCGGGATGAATGAGTCCCGTCATCAGATTCATCAGGGTAGTCTTGCCCGAACCGTTGGGGCCGACAAGGCTGGTGATGCCCGGCGGAATGCGCAGCGTAACCCGGTTGACGCCGAGAACTTCACCATAGAACTTCGAAACTTCTTCGAAGATCACCGCAGGTGCGTTCACCGGATCACCTCCACCGGCCGAAGTTTGCGTTCGAGCACAAGAGCGAGAAAGAGGGTAATCCCCGCCAGTACGGAGACGCACGCCACGACGCCCGGTCCATCGGGAGGATCGACGGAAAGTAGCGCGAACCACAGGCGGTTCACCGCCCACGCCGGATTCAGGGCGTGCCCCCATGTCACACGGAATACACCGTTGATCATCGTGGCCACGCCGGCCAGGATGAAGAAAAATCCGAGCACAAGCCCGCCGGCCACCATGCGCCATTTCACGTAAGCGGAGCCCGCCAGCGCCACCATGCTGACCAGAAGCACCCAGATCGCAAAGCCGCTGAAGATCCCGAATCCGAGGGACCAGTTCGACCAAAACCACCACCCGCCGGCCATGCCTACCTGCATGCCGAACAGGACCAACCCGGGCACCCAGGTTACGATCGAGAGCATGCCAAACAGCACGACGAGCTTGGCCAGCGCATAGTCGGCGCGGGTGACCGGACGGCTGAAGTAGAGCGGCAGCGCATTGTTCGCAAGATCGGGAGCAATCAGCCCCGGGCCGGCAAGCGCCGCGAGAAAGACCGCGAACAGCGCCTGAACATTCATGAAAATTATGAAGAAGTTGCCGCTGACTTCGACAAAACGCTGGAACTCCGAATCGAGTCCCTTCAGCAGCTCTGCGTGGTTGCTGATATATACGAATCCTGCGCACAGCAGCGGCCAGACCATCGCCGAGACGAGGAGCAGGACAACCAGCCGCTGCTGGAACAGGCGGCGCCATGCAAAGCGGGGGAGCACCATGAAACGGGTCCAGCGTCCCGTTATCCGCCCCTTATACCTGTTGTAACCGCGCCTGTATACCGCCATCCGAGTCTCCCGCTCCCCTTACCGGGTGCTGGGTGTTGGGTGCTGGGTGCTGGGGACTGGGTCCTGGGTGTCGGGTCTTGGGTGTTGGGGGGGATCCCGGCCGCCGATTTTCTAACCAATCACGCCACGCTGATCACATGATCCCCATTTCCTCACGCCCAATCTCTTTTCGCTAGCCCCCGGATCCTGGTCCACAGTCCTTATCTGTCAAGCGCCAAAACCTATTCACTAATCCACAGTTCTTATCTGTCAAGCGCTAAGACCTACTCCATAATCCACAGTCCCCATCCCATAATCCCCAATCCACATTCCTTGGTCCACTCCCATAATCCGCCACTAACAATGACTATTCCCTGCCATCTAGTCCACAATGCTTATCCAATAACCAAGAATTCCCAATCCCTGGTCCATAATCTCTATTCGATAAGCTCAAATCCAGACTCCCTAACCCAGAATCCCAATCATTAAGTCTCCTGTTCATTTTCCTGATTCCCATCCCCCACTCCCAACACCCATCACCCAACACCCACCCCCTCCCCGGGAGTGTGGGTAATATGGCCCATGGCCTTTAAAAAGATCTCTTCGAGTGTATCGCGGCGGTGGGAGAGTTTGCGAACCAGCAGGTTCTCCTGCGCCATCAGATCCCAGACAGCCTGGACCTCGACGTTTGGTGGCAGCACAATGCGCCAGCGTCCGCTCCCCTCGCTGACGCCGTCAGCACCGATCCCGGGCAGCGCGGTGCGGAGGTTTGAATCGTTGCCGGTGACCTCGAGTTCAACGAAGCACTTATTCGAGCGGCGTTCTTCTTCCAGGTTGCACTCGTGCGCGACCAATCCGTCCTTCATGATAACGACTTCGTCGCACACCTGCTCCACATCGCGCAGCAGGTGTGAGCAGAGGAGCACGTTCATTCCCTGTTCTTCCTTCATTTCGCGAACCAGTTTCAGCATGCGCTGGCGCGCTGCAGGGTCGAGTCCATTGGTAGGCTCGTCAAGAATAACCAGCTCGGGGCCATGCACCAGGGCCTGAGCCAGCTTCGCCATCTGTTTCATGCCCTGCGAATAGGTTCTCAGCTGCCGGTAGCGCGCCTCGCCAAGTCCTACGTGAAAAAGCACTTCATGCGACTTTTCGAGGGCGGCCTCCTTGGGGAGGCCCGAGAGTTCGGCCAAGAGCCGGAGGAACGTGACGGCCGTCATGTTGCCGATGAACGAATCGGTTTCGGGCATGTACCCTATGCGGGACCGGACTTCGCGCAGTTGTCGCCCGCATTCGAGCCCCAGCACGCGTGCGCGGCCCTCGACAGCCCGGTGGAAACCCAGCAAAGTCAATATAAGCGTGGATTTACCCGCGCCGTTGGGACCCAGCAGTCCAACGGCTCTCCCCTGACCCGAAACGCCAAGACGGCAGGAAATCCCGCGAAGGATTTCCCGCCGTCCCAGTTTCACCTTGAGGTTGTCCAGTTCTACAACCGGCGATGTCATTCAGCGTATTCCTGGTTGTGCGCTCCCCTACCGGGAAATTCCGGACTGGCCCAGGCTCTGCATCAGCATCGCATCCATGACCAATCCCGAAATACGAGTACGACTGGCGGAGTGAATTTGTTCAGAAGACCCGTTGAAAACCACCAGAATAGGATCGCGCTCAGAAATCAGCTGCTGCAGGGCCGCGCTTTGCACAAATGCTGCCAATCCCTGCAATGCGCCCTTCGTATTCAGCCATGCAAAACCGGACGGATGCAATCCGGCTGAGGAAGGAAGCTGCTGCTGGAAGGCCGAGGACCAGACCAGGGGCAGGCCCCCGTTGCGGTTGGCGATCGAACGCAAAGCCGCGGCACGGTCAGATGCCGCCACAAGGTAGCCGCGGTCATAAGTCCAAGTAACCATAAACGGGGTGATGCCCGACTTCATAGTCGTCCAGGTTCTGCCGTCTGCGGTTTCCTGCTCGATGATGATTTTCTTTGCCGGGTCTTCGGCGGCAAGCTCTGCATTTGCCACATCTACGAGCCTACGCACGGTGCTGTCGAGACCCGCTGGATTGTTTACCAGCGCGGCCAGTGTCCAGACCGGGCCGTTGAGAGAGAGACCTTCCACGGAAAACGCCGATTCGGTGCCGAGGGCGGCTGCCAGATCGTTTGAGAAGCTGATACCCAGCTTTGCCTCCGCCTGGGCCAGTTCCGAGCCGAAGGATGGATCCAGTTTCGCCAGCTGTGCGGTAATCTCCTCGAACAACTGCCGCGGCTCACGGGTGGAGGCGTAGATCGCAAAAACCGTGTCGCCCGAGAGGTACTCGGCTGCGCCTCCGGAACCGGCGTCCGCCAGCCAGGAAGCCATGCCCATGCGCGGACCTTTGAAGGTCAGGGAGACTTCGTTCTCCTCGATCCCCTGGATTCCGCGTTGCTCGACGAACAGATGTTTCAACTGCCCTGCTCCCAGGATCGCAGCTTCTTCGGTGCCGGAGGCCTCGGCGACGACCGGCTCCATGTCGACGCCGAGCAGCCAGCCTGCGCCGCGCTCATAGCGGGTCGCGACCGCCGCGGCAAAGGCGCTGGACGCGCCCTCACCCAGGTGGCGGATCCCCCACTGCAAGTGCTCCGGTGAGTCGGAGACGACCAGCAGCGAGTCAGTCAGAGAATAGGGCAGCGGGAATTGGCCCGCCTCGGCGCCGAGCGCGTCCAGAGCGTTCGCCAGCTCGGTGCGCTTTCCCGGCTGAACTTCGCTCATGATAAGCGGGATCTGCCCCGACAGTTCCGGCGCGCCCGAAGCGAACATGCAGGCTATCTCTTCCCCGAGAAGCGGAGTGACCGCCTGGATGCGGTCGATCAGTTGCCTCAATTCCTGGCCGGTGCTGGAATTCCACCATTGGCCGAAAACCGGATTGTCCGCCGATTGCTGTTCGGCCAGCGCCATTGCCTGCCGGATGGTGCCGCTGAGGTTCGGAACTGCCCCGTAAACGACAGCGTTCGGGGGCAGGTATTGCAGCAGGCGCGACTGCGTGCGCAATGCCGGCGTGGGAAGTTCGGCGATCTGCTTCTCGATCTTCGAAATCGAAGCCAGCAGCTCGTAGTAGCTTTCGGCATCGGGGCTCCAGGAGACGGCATCCTGTACCGAAGTCATGAGTGCGGGACTCGAGGCCGCCTGCTCACCCGGGCTCAAGACGACTTCGTTCCCCGGCTGGGCAACTTCCACTGCCCCTTCCACTACCGAGACAACCGTCCCGGCGAAGCCGGCGGACACGGCGAACACGGTTCCTTTGACCGATGCGACCGAGTCGCGGGTCTGCACGCGCAGTCGGCCGCGGCGCTGCTTGGCCGCCTGAATAATAATATCTCCGCGCTGCAGATGAACGGTCTCGCCGCTCCATGCCGCATTCACGAACAGCTCGCTTCGCTCGTTGACGTCAACCCGGGAACCGTCGGCGAGCCGCAGCACGGCACGGTCGCCCGGTCCGGTACGGACCACTTCCCCCTCACCGATAACGGCGCCGGCCTGCAGAATTCCGTCCGGCAGACGGTACAGAACTCCGCTGACCGAATCCACTGTGGCCGTGGGGCCGCCCGGCGCCAGCAGCGTATCGATCCGCCCGCGCCCGAGATAGAGCGCCGCCACGAGCACAGCGGCGGCCGCCGCCCAGGCGCTCCACCGCCCCCACTTTCCGGCACGCCGTTGCGGCATGGCGACCACCTTCCGCTCGCCCTTCATTTCGCCAAGCTGCGCGCGGCAGTGCGTGCAGCGGCTGAGATGGTCCTCCATCAACAGCCGGCGGTTGTCGGCAAGCCGCCCCTCGATGTAGTCGCGAAATCCGGGCCGGAACTCTACGCACGCCGCCGCGCCGGCCTTTTCCAGCTTCTCCCATACGCGCACCCGTGCCCCGGCCAGCAGCCCGGGGTCAACGGTTTCGTCCTTCATCGCTTCCAAAGCCTTATTCAAACGATCTTCAGACATCGCAGGCCTCCCGTTTATCGGTTCATCTCAGCTTGAAGCGTCTGCCGGATACGATGCAGCCGAACGCCGATGTTGTTCTTCTCCAGGTCATACATCTCGGCCAATTCCCCGTTCGACAGCCCCTCGACATAACGCAACAGGAACATCTCCGCATCGCCCGGCTCCAGCGCGGCAATGGCGCGCCGCAGCCGCTCCTTCAAGAACGCCGGGCTCTCAAAGGCCGCGTGCGGAGAGGTTTCGTCGAGTTGGGACTCCGCGTGCGTTGCCCTGCGGCGCAGCAGATCCACGGCGGCATTGGCGGCCGCGCGCCGGAAGTAGGCCTCCGGCAGATGAGCGGTATCCGGGCGGTCTCGCCGTGAAAGGATTCGGAGAAAAACGGTTTGCAGAACGTCCTCCGCGTCCATGAGGTTGCCCGTGATGCGGAGCGCGACGCGGTATACCGCGCCGTAGCGGAGTTCGTACAGTTCGGCGAAACCTGCCGGCGTTGTCATGACTTTGGGCTGTGCGTCGTATGCATGGCTGGCTGTTCCCATATCCGGTCGCCTCACCCCATAAACGCGCCAGCTGTCCCATTATTACAAAAATCCGGGTGCTGATCCGCAAGAATCACATTTCGGAATCCGATAGGGTATCGGCGCGGCGCTGTCCTATCAAGATCCAGTCCGTCGCCTGGCGGGCGCCGAACAGGGCATCCTTGCACTCCTGCACTGAATCCCGGTTGAGTGTTTTATGTATATATGATATGCATATAATATGCAACGAACGAGTTTGATCCTTGATGAGGAGAGCCGGCGGGCGGCACGGCAGCTCGCCGCGCGCTATGGGTGTTCGACCTCTGAAGCCATTCGCAGGGCGGTGCTGCGCCACCGGGATGCCGTGTTCGGCATTCCTGCGCAAAGCCGCCGTGAGCGCCGGAGCAACCTGCTGCGCCTCATAGATCTTTTCCAAGGTCATGATGCTGCAGACGAGATTCGCCGGTTGAAAGCTCAGGACGAAGAACTCTGATGCTGTATCACCTCGACACCGAATTCCTGGTTGTGGCGCTCTCCTCCGCAGGTCCGGAACGGGCCCGGCTGTTGGGGCTTGCGGAATCGGAAGCGGACATTCAAATCAGCGCGGCTGCCTGGTATGAGTTCTCGAGAGGACCGCGGACGCCGGAGCAGCTGGCGGTTGCACGTTCCCTGTTCTTTGAAGATGGCGTGGTTCCGTTTTCCGAGGAGATCGCGACGGTCGCGGCTGAGGTTTTTCGAAATCTCGGCTCTCCGCGGCGGCGTGCCGCCGATATTGCCATCGGAGTGACGGCGTCCTGCCTGGAAGCAGTCCTTCTCACCTGCAACGCCAGCGATTTTGCAGGCGTGCCCCGCCTCCAGATCGAATCAGTGAGTACTTAGTGCAAAAAAGGCGAGCGGCTATTTCTTGACCTTTTCGAAATCCCAGCCATGCCGGAGGCACATTGTCCTCACGTGGCTCTCCCACGTGGGCTCGTCATCCGGCCTGCCGCGCACAAAGCAATCCACACTCAGGTAGCGCAACGGCCTCGGGCTGTTGCATTGAATCTTATGAAGTGTGCGCGGCGGGATGCGCACGACATCTCCCGGATTCACCGGATATGGCTCCAAAGCCTCTCCGATCTGCAAGATACCGGCGCCTTCGATCACGTAGAAGACTTGTTCGGCATCATGATGCAGATGCAGCGGAGGGCTCTCGCCCGGTTCGAGAACGACGAGGAAGACTTCAGAGGTTTCCGCCTCCGCCCGATCCATCACCAGGTCGTTGGCGTGCGTCGGGAAACGATAGTGTATTGTCTCCTTCGTGCTGAATACGTACCTGCGTGGTTTCATTGTTCCATATCCTTTCTGCGTGTGCGCGCCGCCGCTTCACGCTGGGGGTCTGTTCACGCCTCACGTTTCCTCTCGACCGGCGGGATCAGCCCTATCTGGCGGATCGGCCCGCTGAGCAGGAAAAACACTGTTGTTCCCAGCACCGGAAGCAGACCTGCCGTGATCAGGATAGGCGTATAGGAATGCATAAGGTCGACAACGAGTCCGGTCGCGAGCGTAAACAGGATCGCGCCGGCCCCGGCACCCACACCACCCAGTCCCGCCACGGACGCGACGGCATGCTCCGGGAAAAAATCGCTGGGTGTGGTTTGAACGTTGTTGATCCAGGCTTGAAATCCGAACGTAACCACACTGATGAACGCCAGTGCGCCGCTCGCGCTTTCCGCCAGCGCGGCAGGGATGCCGGCCAGCATCAGCACCGCGCCTGCAAGCATCACGGCTTTCCGGGAGAAATTCGTAGTGTGCCCGCGGGACATCAGGTAACCCGATGCCCAGCCGCCAAGCAGGCTTCCCGCATCGGCGGAGACAAATGGGACCCATGCGAACATCCCTATCTCCTTGAGGCTGAAACCGCGCACGTTGGCAAGGTAGAGCGGCAGCCAGGTGATGTACAGCCACCAGACCGGGTCGGTGAGAAATCGTGAGATCACGATCGCCCAGACCTGACGGTGTTTCAGGAGCCGGCTCCAGCCCACGGCTTCAGCGGAGGATGACGGCCTGCCTTCCCTGATGATCGCGTACTCTTCGCGGGAGATGGCCCGGTGCCGCTCCGGCGTCTCGTAGAAAAGCAGCCACAGAACCAGCCATCCGAAGCCAAGGCTGCCGGTGACCAGGAAAGTTGCCTGCCATCCGAACCGCAACTGCAGCCAGACGATCAGCGGAGGCGCGAGAATCGAGCCGATCGAAACCCCGCTGTTGAAGATGCCCATGCCGAGGGCGCGTTGGCGCGCGGGAAACCACTCGGCTACCGCTTTGGCGGCGCCGGGCCAATTGCCCGCTTCGCCGAGCCCAAGGACGAAACGCAGGACGCTCAGGCTGGCCAGGCCGCGCGCGAAGGCATGACTCATGGCCGCAGCCGACCAGATCAGGATGGAGACGGCAAAGCCCCGGCGAGTGCCGACGCGGTCGTAGAATTTGCCGGACATGCCCTGGCTGGCTGTGTAGGCGATCAGGAACCACGTGCTGATGCTGGCAAACTGGAGATTGGTCAGGCCGAACTGAACCGTGATCACCGGGGCAAGCACGGAAATTGTCAGCCGGTCAATAAAGTTGATCAGTGTCGCCAGAAACACCAGGCTGATCATCCACCAGCGCAATCCTCGCACCGACGACCCGAATTCCTGGTGCCTGAAATCGCCATTCATCTTGGTGCGCCGGTGTTCGGACCGGAGAATCCCAGGCCCGGTTCGGGCAGGTCTGGAGCATACAAGACTCCTGCAGGCCTGAGAAGGGCGGGCCGCCGCGCCGCGGTCATTGCCAGGATTCGCAGACGATCATTGTCCGGGAGATGCACCACGGCCGAACCCGCGGGGAGATCGATGGCGTAGACGAACAGGTAGCTCGGGATGTACGGCTGATTGCCGCCGGGAAAATGCCGGTGGGCGCCGGCCCACGCGATCTCATCGCGCTTGACGAATCCGGGCCTGATCCGGTCGATGCCCTGCAGGACGCCGGTCGCCGGATCCACACCCACGACGAGATCCGACTGGATCGCGTCCTGCGTCCATGACTGCCCGCGCATCGGCGGCACGTAGACTTCACGGAACAGGCGTGTGTCCTTGAGGGGAGTGAACCAGCGTCCTACGGGTCCTTCCCATTCGCGCACAATCACGTCGCCCAGCGCCTCCGGATAGCCGGCCTTTGGCGCGGTTCGGAATGTGGCCGGGATATCGCCGCCCACGGCAGCCGCGATGATGTAAATGCGATCGTATCCGGGAGGCAGCGCGATCTGCTGCCCTCCAGGCACCACGACATTCAACGCGCCTGGAGCGCCGGACCCGAATTCGAACGGCACGCCATGCAGTTGCAGGTTCCCGGGCAACAACTCGGCAGCCAGAGTCTGCTTTTTACCGTCAAAATCTCCATCCTCCCGGCGCCCGTCGCCGGAGATCCCGTCAAGGTTGAAAGGCAGATTGAGCGGCATCGCGGCAGGCCGCGCAGGCTTGCTCCCAGACGAAGGCCGCAGGCGCACCGCCAGCGTGCGCGGCTGGTACGCTTTGAGATCGACGATGATTTCGTCGCCGGACCAGGGGAATGCGCCTATCGTTTCCTCTGCGGCGTTGATTTCCCGCACAGCGGAGACCGTGCCCGGGAATCTGACGCGGGTCCGGGCAGGACGGCCATACCGTTCCTGAAGCCGCACGACCAGATCGTCCGCATCCTCGGCCTTCTTCAACGCCACGATGGCGACCTGGCCGCCCGTGTCGTCGAGTGACACCATTGCAAAGCTCCGTCCGAGCCTTCCGGCATGCGCGGCAGTCTGAAACGCAACGAGCGGTTGGTTCAAAGCAGCCGCGCGGGCGGGAATGCGGCCCGCTCTCCAGTCGCCGGCGTGCCCGGCGACTGCATACGTGAAGCGGTGGCTGCCCAGATCCTGGCTGCGCTGGTAGGCGGAGGCCCGAGGCAGGGGCGTATGCAGCAGGGTGAGCCGCAGCACATTGTCTGCAGGCTTGTCCCAGCCATATTTGCAATCGTTCAACACCGCGGCGCCGAATGCACCGCTCGCGTCGGTCATGTCCGCCCACATCTGGGCCGGCACTTCGTAATGGTCAGGCGTATTGTTTCCTCGCTCGATCGTGCCAAGCCCCAGGTCGTAGGTTGCCTTCGGATTCGATGCGGCAAACGGAAATGACGCCTTGAGGAGAGTGTTGGGCGATTTCCAATCGATCAGGTTTTCGACATCCACACGATCGCCTCCCTCCAGCAGGCTGACACGCTGAACGATCGTGGAGCCCGCTGCCTTGCGGGTGATTTCCAGCGCGATCCGAACGGGCCCGCGCTCGAGGACACGAACGGCGGGCGCAGCCAGGAACTCGCGCGGCGAGGCGTTGACCGTCTCCCAGAGGATGCGCCACGCGGGCTTGTCCGGGGAGGGATCATCCCGCATCTCGAGCCGGACCGGCGCCTTTAAAAGTTCTTTTAGCGCTTCCTTGTCGAAAATCGACGCGATGTCGCCGTTGCCATCGATTCTGGCCAGGTAGCGCGCGTTTTCGAGCGACTTTTCCGTGACTTTGAGATGCGAAGCTGATCCGCTCCTCGCTGTGCCGGCCTGCACATCGTAGACCTTGAATCCAATCGCGGGCATTTCAGCGAGAAACAGGATGCGCGCTTCCCTGCCCTCCGCGCCAAGGACCTGGGCGGGTATCTCCCGGCCGGTCGAGCGATCCACGACGCGCACCGCCGCGGGCGCCGCAGCAGGAAACTGGACCGAGGCTTCCACCGCGTCATGACGCGACGCGGAGAGCGGATTGTACACCATGAGAGGGATGCCCACGGACCGGGTATCGAGCATCCCCGCGATATCACCGGCCGCGCCCGTCAGCACAGCCGCAAACTGGTTCGCGGACACGAGTTCATCATTCCAGGAGAAACCGTAAGCCTGTGGAATCGATGTTCCCGTCAGATCGTCATGAAACTGGTGCCAGAGCACGCGCAGCCACGCTTCGCGCAGGCGATCCCCGGGATAGGGCGCTCCGGCAAGCCACTCCGCCGCAACGGCCGCACGCTCAGCCGCATCGGCCAGCAGCTCATTCATGCGATTGAACCGCTTCATTGCCGCCTGGGAGGTATAGCAGCCGACGCCATGAGTTTTCATGGTGAGTTCGCCCTTATATTCCGGGAGAGAGGCTTTTTCCTCCGGCGTCAGATCGCGGGCAAGTTGGTCCGCCGACGTGCTGCGTACTTCGACCCGGCCGTCCCGGTTGGCAATCGCTTTTTCCAGCCAGTCGACCGATTCCGCATCCGGCGCTTCGCCGATGTCTCCCGTGCCGAAATAACGAAACCCGACCTGGCGGCCGTTGCCGAGAGAAGTGAGATCGTCGGACCACTTGAGATCCGTGGAGATGTCGCTGCGGATGCGGGTGACGTAAGCTCGCGGATTCAATGCGGCAACAACTTCGTTCCCGTCGACTCCCATCCATCTTCCGATCGGGAAAGGTATGGGAACGGAAGATCCCCACGTCAGCTTCTGCGTGGAGAATGCCGTCAGGCCGCTGTGGAATGCGATCGACGGGAGCGCAAAGCCGAAGCCAAAGCAGTCCGGCAGGTAGATGTCATGGCTCGAACGATCGAACTCCCTCCGGAAAAAGCGCTTGCCATAGAGCGCCTGGCGCATAAGCGACTCCGGGGAGGGAACATTCACGTCGGCGGCGTTGATCCATGAGCCCGAGAGCCGCCAGCGGCCTTCCGCCACGTACTTCTGCAGGGCCGGCCAGGCTTGCGGGTGGTATTCCTTGAACCACATGTAGTGGATGGCGCCTTCGTAGTTAAAAACGTAGTGAGGAAAGCGCTCAAACAGCTTGAAATTGTCCAAAAACGTCGGCGCCAGGTACTGACGGATCGTGTCCTGGACGGTCCAGTTCCACTGCGAATCGAGATGCGCCGTGCCGATTATGTACAGGGCAGGCTTCTCACTCTCGCTGTACTCATGGCCGACTCCCAGGCTGAGCGTCGCGCCTGCTGCCAGAAGTATCCATATGGCCGCAACAAGCATACTGAACTTGTTGCGTACGCCGGAAGCGAAAACAAAGCATGAACACCGCATGTTGACTCCATCCGTGAAGTGGTCGTTTCAGGATTTCGATGATACGGCGGTTTCGAAAAGAAAGCCACCTGCGAGGCAGGCCTGGTCTATCTCCGCTCGACACGGATCCGCTTCGCCTGGTTGATCGGCATGCTCAGCTCCAGCGCATCCGTGACCGATTGTGTCCTGCTGGAACTGCCCTGGCGGATTCTGTAGGAACCGGGTGCCAGCCCCTCGATCCGCAGTTCCCCTTTTGCAGCGAGGCCGGTGGTGTCAAGCACAGAGAGTTCGACCGCATGGCCTTCGTTGTCGAAGGTCATCCAATCGATTTCCCCTTGCGTCAGGACTACGCGCAACTTCCTCTCGGGAACCACAACGCACTTCCGCAGGCCGTCGCGGGGAACCACCCGGATCAGCCCATCCTTCTCTTCCAGCTGGCAGCCGGCGCCGATCAGCCCGAAAGCTTCGTCACGCAGCACAAACGAGCGCGCCGACTTCATGAATCCCCACTGACCCTGCCCGCCTTCGCGCGTCGTGGGCGGGAAGTGAGTGAATACCCCCGGAGACCAGACGAACTGGCAGAAGCACATGCCATCCGGCAGCAGGTTGGCGGCGACGCTCATCACGCCGGCAAAACCCTTGACGAACATGTCCATGTCGCCGGTCTGCTCGAAGCCGTCGAGCAGAGCCATGCCGTTCAGCGATTCGGAATACCAGGTCGACCACCAGTGGCGCCGGTCGTTACCGTACCGGAACCAAAGCGGCTCGTTGCCGCCGCGAAGCGCCTTGATCACGCGCATAGTCTTGGCGTTCTTCTCAGTCTCGCCGAAGTACTTGGTGAAAAAGTAGACCTGCTCGTGGGCGGTCTGATCGATCGTGAGCTCGGAGCTGTAGGGATAAGGATCGCGCACCATGACTTCGAGGCATTCCGCCATCCTGGCGCGGAGATTGTTATACTCCTCGGTCCACCCTTCCTTCTTGAGATCCTCGAGCACGTTGATGGCGTTCGAGCCGCACATGATGCCGATGTGCCGCCACGACCCGGTCACGAACCAGACCATGGCCGTGCGGTAGGCCATGCGCAGGTAGTCCAGCGGCTTCCGGTGCGTCAGCAGGTTGTACTTCTGCCCGATCTTGTACAGGGCGTAATAGATGTTGGTAGGGTGGGCGTAGTTGTACGTGCGCACCTGCGATTCCGACCGCTGTTTTGTCCAGCATCCCCAGGGACTGGAAGGGGTTCGTTCCTTCCAGTACAGCGATGCGCGCACTGTGAACGTCTCAGGATTCTGGATATGCTTGAAGAGGCAGTCGGTGACGTAAGTCTCCAGTTTGGCCACCTCGTCGCGCGAGGGATAGTGGACGTTCTTCTCCGCCAGGAACAGGGCTTCCGAAAAACCGAACTCGTCACTCCCCCCCACTTCCCACACTTCCTGAGAGTCGGTAAAGGTGCTCTTTTTGCCGTAATCGAAGGGAAGGAACATGTGGTGGCGGTTGTAAGGATCATCGGGGTTTTCGTACCACTGGCGCTCGATAATGAATCGCCCGCGGGTTTTGAGCATCTGCGCGATATCATCGACACAGAAGAAATGCATGCGGGTACAGCGCCGGCCGGCATGACGCAGCGCAATGCTCTTCTGTCCGCGGCCTTTGAACGCCAGCGTGAGGAGCTCCTTGTCACCCATTCGCTTTCTTGATTTGACGGTGATGCCGTCCGATTCCGATTCGACGGCGTCCAACGGCTGCCTGGAGCGGAGTTCCACGTAAGTCTCCGCCCCTTCCTGGACCACCATCGAGGGGACGATGCGGATGGCGACATTGCCGGCGTTGAACACTTCGTCGCGGACTTCGTGGTAATCCCGGATGAACTTGAACCGGACGCGATATTGCCGGCTCTCCCCCGGCTGCAGCACCAGGGAGGTGTGGCCGTTCACCCACGGCACGGTCCATCGGTTGATGTCCCGCTGCGCGTGGGAGTGAATCGCCAGGAAATCAGGCCCGCTGCGCCCCTGCGGAGCGGTCTTGTACATGCATTCGAAGGAAGTGTCCTCGACGGGGTGGATCAGCAGAAACGGAGGCTCAGCCATGGGCCGCTGAATCAATGAGTACGAACTGTGGCCGCCGATGTAGTGATGGGAAAGCACCTTTTGTTCATGGATCAGCCTTTGCCGGGCGGCCGTATCCCGGTCGCCGGTGGGATTCGACGGATCATATCCGTAATCTTCATTGAGCAGAAACGGGAAGGCAAGCTCGCCGATTTCCAGCAGCAACCCGGTTGTGTTCTTGAGGTTGATGTCCCACAGCAGCACGCCCTCTTCGGCGCAGGCAAAGCTCATGTGCAGGTCGCAGCTCTTCAGGCCTTCGTCATTGCCGGATTTGCCCGCATAGTCCGCCCGCAGGGTTTTTCCGTCGAACGAGATCCTGCGGATGTCCGCCGAAGCCCCGGTCGTTTCACGCTGCCAGCCGCCGGCGGAGCGGTAGGTGCGCCCCTCGAGATCCGACTTCAGGCGCTCGGGATCCCGGATCGCCCAGACGGTCATCACCACGTCACCCAGGCTGCGGGAATCGCCCGGCTGGATTCCGCGCATGTTCTGTGAATTGCCGATGAAGTTGCTGCCCAGCGGGTCCGACCTGCTCTTGATGGCAAACAGGACTCCCTGCGCGCGATCGAAGCTCACCACCATGTCGCCGGACGAGATTTCGGCCAGTTCGGGCGGCGCGGCGCGCGGGGGGTTCTGCGCTTGTGATGCAAGGCCGGAAGCCAATGGCGTAGCGGCGGCAGCGGACACGAAAGTTCGTCGAGTTATCTTTTTCATGGGACGAGACTATCATGTCGCCGCGCGCGTTGTCTTGACAAACCTGCGCCGGCGCATCGCATGACCGCGCTCTTATTACGGCCGCAACCGGCCCTCGACGCGGACTGGCCGCTCGGTGATTCTCCCCGGCCGCCGCGTTCCGATCCCCTCCAGAACATCTCTAGAAGTCGATGCTGTGCGCGCTGCCGGAAGGATAGGTGGAGAATCGAACCGGCTTGCCGGAGCCGGGAACCCAGTGGGTCCCGTCGCCGAAGTAGTCGAGGCGCACGGAGCAATCCATCTTGTACGCCGGGCCGAGTTCATCCAGATCGGGGCCATATATCGAGTGGGGATCGTGGAAGGGCTGCTTGCCGGAGTAGAAGTACATCATGTCCACGACCACATTCACGGAGCCCTTGTCGTAAGTAACCCTTGTCCCTTTGGCGGGATCGCTCCGCTTCTGATCGGTCGGAAATGTCACGCTCGTGCGCCTGTTTGCCAGGTCTATCACCAGTTTCGCAGTGGAATGCTCCCCTTTGCCGTCGCCGTCGAAATCGAAATACGCGTCCAGGTCGATATGTATTTTCGACTGCGGGTGAGCCAGGCCGAGATCGACCCATATTTCCCATGCGGAACCGCCGGCTGTGAAGGCTGCCATCAGGTTTGTCATCGCGGTGATCTGGCGGGTGAGCCCGTCCCCGTTGTTCTCGTGCCAGGATTGGAACGGTCCTGCGGACCATGGCTTGGCGCCGGAGTCATTGCCGTACCGGGCACCCCAGACGCTGTGGGCGACGAAAAGCTCGAAGGGTGTGTCCGTGGTGAAGAGAGAGATCACGTAGCCGATTGCGACCAGGACTCCGCCAATGATCCCCAACACCAATCCCGCGCCTGCCCAGGACGTCGATGCTCCGAAAAGACACATCGCGGAGCCTGCCGCAATCAGGGCCGACCCGCCGGCGACAACGCCGGACCCGGCGGCGGCGCTCATATCGCCGACATCCTTCATCTCCAGTGCTTGCCTGCCGGCAATGACGGCGTCGATGGCTGCGGACAGCCCGCCGATCTTGAAGAGAGTCCCCTTCTGCCACTGAGCGAGAACACCGTATCCCGTCATCGCGTCCATCGAAGAACCCAAAACGCCGACGGCGGCCCACGCAATCTCGCTTTTACCCTTCGTCTTTGCAGCGCCGATCAGCGACTCGACTCCAATAACCAGGTTAGCGACCTGGATTGCAAAGAACACCCGATCGAGTGCTGACGTGATCTTGGGGACCTTGGGATCCTTGATCCAGTGGTCGCCCGGCACGATGACATCCGTATGGACGATGCGTGCCCCCGTCGGGGTCCAGCCGTCCGGCTTGACCTGCCAGCCGATGGCTTGTTCCGGCAGGGTTATGTTGGGGAGAATCAGGTTGCGGGCCGTGATTCGGGCTCTGTCTTTGACGAGCGCCTCGAGCGTGATGTAGTTGAGCGTGTCCACCAGCGTGACCGCGGAGTCTTTCCCGTGCATCAAGATATAGCGCACGGGGAGTTCCTTCCATATGGAGAGCAGGGATGCTGTGGACTTGCGCACCACCTGATACGGCACGCCCTCCGGCGCGCTCTGCCGGAGTGTGTATTCATGAAGGAAGTGGCTCTTATCCTTGAGGACCCTGTCGATCCAGGCCGACCCGCGCCCCGTTTCCGCGATTCGATCCACGCACGCGGCATACTCCCCGAGCAAGAGCGGCATGTCCTCGAGGAAACCTGGCGGGTCTACCTTCAGAAGGGTGAGATACGATTTGACGATGAAGGCCAGTCGCCGGGAATCCAGTTCACCAACCAACCGGAGGGCCGCATCCTCGACAAGGTCAATCCAGTACTGTGCAGTCCGCTCATAGTCTTTGAGCCATTGGCGCATTACCGTCTCACCGTCCACCGCGTAATTCGGAACCGGATATGGGTGAAACTCGTTCTTCAGGCCGAGTTTGTCATTCGGATCGCCGTCCCGGAGATCCTTTATCGCCCCTGACAACAGCTTCTTCTTGGCCCGCTGATCGGTGCGCCTGCGCGTTTGCGGGTCAAGGTCCTGCGCAGGAACGATCCAGCCGATCGCCAGATCCCGGAGCTGTTGCATGACCTTGTTCCAGCTGACGGTGTACCAGAGTTGGTCTGTAACCTGAATGTAGCTCAGGCCTTCTGTGTCCGGGTGATACTGCGGAGCACCCTGATAGAGATCCGGATTCAGGTCTTCAAAGTCCAACTCGGGCGGGTACTTCTCGCCGGCCCGAGGCGCTTTCGATTCCAGGTCCCGGACGCTCTGAAGAGGGAGGCGCGCCCCGCACAGGAAAAAGGCATTACGCACCTGTTTGCCGTTGATTTTGTAAGCCAGGGATAGGAGCTTCAGGGCGTCCCTGGCCGGCTTGGGACGCTTGTTGCGCTCTTTTCCCTTCGCCAGCTTCATATCTACCGGGTGGTAGCCGCCGCTCTCGTCAACCCAGTATTCGCCGATCCAGATCATCTTGTCGGCGCCCTGCAACTGGAAAACATAAAGCCACCGGTTCACGACACGGTGATATTCGAAGCTGGCATCCGGATTCGGGAGCTCGACAACGGGCGCCTCAAGATCGGGCGGTGTGGGGACTTCCAGCGGCCCTTCGGGTTTCTGGGGCTTGCGCGTCTGGGCAGGTCTGAACTTGAGCGTGGCCAGCCTGTGAGCCAGATAAAACGGCCGGCTCAGGACTGCTGCCGGGGCCGGACCAGCCTTCTCTTTGTCTCCCATCGAGCCCCCTCGGATGTTTCAGGCCAGAGCGGAACCGTCCTCAGGCCCACGAGAGCGGAATGCGATCAAATCCACGTACGCAGCGGGATCCAATGCAAAATCGGCCGGATCCGGCGCCAGTAACGGATCGACCGACCCGACCTGCGGTGGAGCCTCGAGCGCGATCTTCTCCGGTTCCTCCCATGAAGGCGCGGCTCCCTCTTCCCCATAGTTCGGCAGATCTGCGAAAGGTACGTCCAGAAAAACCGGGAGCTCGATTTCTGGCGTCAGAACCTGAAAAAGGGAGTACGTCCCCACGGGAGGAACTTCGGTAAAGTGCAGGGCAACGCGCCGCTCGTCTTCATCCACAGCCTCTGAGCGGCGCAGCATGCGATCGTACGCGCCGTTTTGGCCGACCAGGCGGAAGCGGTCCTGCAGACTGGACGACTGGTGCGGAATATCCAGGAATACCACTACTGTTTTAAGCTTCCGGGCAGCGAACGGCCGGACGTGGATGGTATGGGTCCGGCCGGTCGCCAGACCCGCCTTTACAAACTTGCTCGGGATGTAGACAATGCCCGGCGAATCCTCGTTGGTGAACACATAATTGTTGCCGTCGGCGGTCCTGGATCTGCAGCCGACATTTTCCCTGAGGTGGATGTTGATTTCATCCGGGTCGGAAGTGTTCCAATTGAAAAGCGCGAGTTGCTGCCAGGTGAGGCCATGAGATTCGGCGAGACTCTTGAGCGTCTCCCCGCTCTTCACCTTGTGCTTTTCGATGACAAGAATCAGATTTCTTTCCACCACGTCCCCGATTTCAGCTCCTTATAAAGAGGTTACTATCGTTCGACGGCTAAACAAGGGGGAGTGCACAATCGTCGGAATGCAGGCAGGTGGGGAGACAGGGTCGGACCACGCGAAGCTGAATGATTTCATAGAGATACCTCGTAGGCACCCCCCTTAAAACCAGCCTTACGGCCGGTTTTCGGCCCTGTTTTCTTGTTCCAAGGAATTTCCGGTTCCTGCGAAAGGAATATCTGAGCCAACCATGGGCTGTCCACGCCAGGTCGAGATCCATCCATGGCGTAAAATGCGCGGACATGAGCTCGGAGAGTCGCCGGGCCGCTCGTGACCGCCGACAGTGTGTGGTGGCTTGATTATCCGGCGAAGGAAAGAAACCTCATGTGGGGATTGCTGCGCCGAAAACTGCTTCCCCGCAGTTCACCCGGGTTGCTGCCGGCATTCGGCAGGTGTTTCCCAAAGTGAAGGGTGGGAATGGACAAAAATGGACCGGAGACTTTTCATTGCCTTCCCGTATTTCAATCATGATAATATCGTTCCAGTCGTCGATAGTTGATCAGCGGCAAAAGCACTATCGGGCGAACCAGCCGCGGTATCCATCAGAAGCGCCGATACTGCCTTAGGGTCGCGCCGCTGCAGAAAGGCATGTGTGTTTGGATCTGGGCCGGAGCTGCCGCAATAAGCACCGGATGTACCCCGCAGAGGGCGCAGTTACTTCCCCCGAACATACCTTGGCTGGAACTCAAGAGAAGGAAAGTGGCCCGATGCCTGTGATTACACTCAACGGGATGCCCCTGGAAGCGAGGGAGGGCCAGACCATCCTGGAAGTCGCACGCGCAGCCGGGGTGTACATCCCCAGCCTGTGTTACCATCCCAGGGTCGGGCAGTCGGGAGTCTGCCGGGTCTGTGCCGTGGAAGTCGAAGGCGCGCGCGGTTTGATCATGGCCTGCATCACTCAGATCTGGAACGGGATGGTGGTGCGCACCGATACGGAACAGGTTCTGGGAGCCCGGCGCATGATCGTGGACAGCCTGCTCTCCGACGGCGAGCACGATTGCATTTCGTGCGAGATGTGCGGAGCGTGCGAACTGCAGGATGCCGCTTACCGTCTCGGGATCGAAAAGCCCTCGGCGCCCCGTGCCGCAGGCGGGGCGCCGCTGGACCTGTCACATCCGCTGATCCTGCGCAATCCCAATCGCTGCATTCACTGCTACCGATGCATCAAGGGCTGCAACGAACTGGTGGTCAACGAAGTCCTGGACATGGCGTACCGGAGCCAGGAGTCGCGTGTGGTGGCCGACCAGGAAATGCCTCTGGGGCGGTCGTCCTGCGTGGGCTGCGGGGAATGCGTCCAGCTGTGCCCGACGGGCGCGCTGCTGGAAAAAAAAGCACTGGGCCAGGGCAGGCCCTGGAATCTCGAGCGGGTGCGCTCGACATGCCCGTATTGCGGTGTGGGCTGCCAGCTCTATCTTCACGTGGACCGTGCGCGGAACCAAGTGGTCAAAGTCACCGGCGTGGAAGGCGCCCCGCCCAACGACGGCATGCTCTGCGTTAAGGGACGGTTCGCCTATGATTTTCCGGCGAGCCCGCGGCGCCTGACTGAGCCGCTCATCCGGAAGGACGGCGCCCACGTCCCGGCATCCTGGGAGGAGGCGCTGGATCACATCGCGTCGCGTCTTCGGAAAATCCGGGACGCGCACGGTCCGGACGCAATTTCGGGGATCAGTTCCTCGCGCGACAACAATGAAAATTCCTATGCGGCCCAAAAATTCCTCCGGGCCGTCATCGGCAGCAACAATATCGACAACTGCGCGCGCACCTGACATGCCCCGTCGGTCGCCGGTCTGGCGGCCACGTTCGGCTCCGGTGCGATGACCAATTCTATTCGCGAGCTCGAGAACGCGAAAGTGCTCCTGGTCATCGGATCGAATACCACCGAAGCGCACCCGGTCATCTCCTACTACATGAAGCGGGCGGTAAAGAAGGGGGCGATCCTGATCGTCTGCGACCCGCGCCGGATCGACCTCGTGCGCTGGGCCACCCACCACGTGCAGCACAGAGTCGGCACCGACGTCGCGCTCCTGAACGGCCTGATGAACGAAATCCTCAGCCGCGGCTGGGAAGACCGCGATTTCGTCGAGCATCATACCGAGAACCTCGTCGCGCTTCAGGAAATCGTCCGGCAATATCCGCTCAAGAGAGTTGCCAAAATAACCGGTGTGCCAGTTCCCCTGCTGCGCAAAGTGGCCCGAATTCTAGGCACTAACCGGCCTGCGAGTCTCTGCTACACGCTGGGAATCACGGAACACACCTGCGGCACCGACAACGTAGTCAGCTGTGCGAACCTTCAGATGCTTCTGGGGAATCTGGGCAAGCCTTCCGCCGGAGTGAACCCGTTGCGGGGCCAGAACAATGTGCAGGGAGCCTGCGACATGGGGGCTCTCCCGAATGTCTTTCACAACTACCAGCCGGTAGCAGATCCCGGGGTACGCGAGAAGTTCGAGAAGGGCTGGGGCGTTGCCCGACTGCCTGAGGCTCCCGGCCTGCGCATGCCCAGCATGTTCTCCGGGATGCTGGACGGGAGGACGCGCGCGTTGCTTTGCCATGGCGAAAACGTGGTGATGAGCGAACCCCATGAGGCGCACACCCGCAGGTGCCTGGAAGCGCTGGAATTCCTGGTCGTGCTCGATATTTTTCACAATGAGACGACTCCATATGCAGACGTGATCCTCCCCTGCACCTGCTGGACGGAGCAGGAAGGCACGTTCACCAACTCGGAGCGCAGGGTCCAGCGTGTGCGCGCCGTCTCGCGCCCACCCGGCAAGTGCCGGGAGCCGTGGTGGATTTACCATGAGCTCGGAAGCCGCCTGGGAGTCGACATGAGATTCAGCAGTGCGCATGGCGTCTGGGAGGAAATGCGTTCGCTGGCGACGAGCTATGCCGGAATTACCTGGGAGCGCATCGAAGGCGACGGGATCCAGTGGCCGGCTCCGACCGTGGAGCATCCGGGCACTGCTTACCTTCACAGGGGCGGGAATTTCACGAGGGGCAAGGGACGGTTCCAGCCCGCGGAGTGGCGTCCTCCCGCCGAAGTCCCCGATTCGGAGTATCCGCTGACCCTGACCACCGGGCGGAGGCTCTGGCACTACCACACGGGAACCCAGACCCGAAACTGCGCCGGATTCGAGGAACTGTTCGGCGAGGAACTGCTGGAGATCAATCCCGACGATGCCCGTGCTCTCGGCGTGCGGGAGAGAGATTATGTATGGGTCGTTTCGCGGAGAGGGCGGGTGCGCATGCGCGCCTGGCTGACGGATCGATCGCCTCGAGGAGTGTTATGGTCGTGCTTCCACTTCCGCGAAGCCAACATCAACGTGGTGACCAACAACGCGTTTGACCCGGTGACCGAGACTGCCGAATACAAGGCGTGCGCCGTGCGCGTGGAACCCGATGTGCCGCCAGGGGCGGCGCGGTGATTTCGGGCGGCGTCGGCAAGGCACTGCGTTGAAGAACTCCAGGGAGTGACTGCTCTCCGGAATCACGGGCTGCTTTTTGATTGTACTGCGATGATGGTGGATGGATATGGATGCAGAGACCTTTGACCGCGTGATGCAGGAAGCGATCGCCGAGGAAGTCGCCGCAGCGGAATTCTACGCGCAGGCCGCGCGGCGGATGAGGGATGCAGGCGCCCAAGGCATCTTCGAACAGCTCTCCGCGGATGAGCTTCACCACAGAGGCATCCTCGAGACATTCCGGTTCAATCCTCTCGCGCGGATCGAATTCGAGCGTTCTTCGGACTACCGGGTCTCGGAGAAGGAAAAGCAGCCGCCCCTGTCCTTTGACATGAGCCCGAAGGAGGCTTTCCAGCTCGCCATGAAGAAAGAAGAGCAGGCGATGGGTTTGTATGCGGACATGGCGGAATACTGCGAGGATCCCGAGATACGCAGGCTGTATCTGCAACTGGCAGAGATGGAACGGGGCCACAAGGCCAGGATCGAGGAACTCTTCATCAACGCCGCATACCCCGAAAGCTGGTGAGGAGCACGGTCAGGGACGGTTCGTCCGCGACTGCCCAAGCCGCAAACCTGGGGGCGCCGGAAAAGCGCTCCGGGATCTTCGTGGTTCGGATCTAAATCAGCGCGGGTTGCCGGAAGTGAGAAGCCACGCCTTGCAGGCGGATCCGTTACCTGTTCAGATCGCAGCGCAGGCAGCGGGAGGCTTCGTCCATAGCGGCCTGCCGTGAATAGCCGCGCTCCACGGGATCGAAGCCGCGGATGCGGCGATGCACGGCGGCGGTGGGGATCAGCGTGCGGTTTCGGGCTTCGCTTTCGGCCTGCAATTCGGGCAGCCCCTCCAGGTCTTCCGGAGGAGCCAGAGTCTCGTGGATATTGCCGTTTCCTCCGAGGAACCGGTCGATCGCCATCGCCGCATGTCGTCCGTGCGCGATCGCCTGCACGACCGAAGCAGGGCCCGAGACGACGTCCCCGCCGGCGAAAACACCTTCCACCGACGTCGCGAACGAATCGGGGTGTACCGCGATGGTCTGGGACTTTGCTTTTACCTCGACTCCCAGATCCCCGGGTATGGCAGGAAACTGACCGATGGCGGAGAGAACAGAGTCGAACGGAAGTTCGAACTCGGTGCCCTCAACGGGCACGGGTCTGCGGCGCCCCGTATCATCCGGTTCGCCAAGCTGCATTTTCTGGCACGTGACGACAAGCCCCTTGGGAGCGCTCCTTACCAGCCTGGGAATGGTCAAAGTCTCGAGAATGACTCCTTCGGCCAGGGCGTCTTCGATCTCTGCGCGGTCCGCCGGCATTTCTTCCCGCGAGCGGCGATAAAGTATTACAACTTCGACCGCACCCAGCCGGAGGGCAGTGCGCGCCGCGTCGATCGCCGAGTTGCCGCCTCCGACGACTGCAACGCGTTTGCCGAGCTTTGGAGCTTTTCCCAGTGATACGCTGCGCAGAAAGCCGATGCAATCAAGCACGCCGCTCAGGTTATCCCCGGAGACTCCCAGAGTCCAGGAGGCATGGGCGCCGAGCGCGAGGAAGATGGCGTCGAAACCCCGTTTCTTGAGGTCGTGGACGGAGGAAACCTTTGCGCGCGTCCGGATTTTGACTCCGGCGTTGCGCACGATGCCGATATCGTGCTGCAGGTCTTTCTCGGTGAGGCGATAGCGTGGAATCCCGGTGCGCAGCATCCCGCCGACGACCGGCAGTTCCTCGAAGATCGTAACATCGTGTCCCTTGACCCTGGAGAGGTAGTAGGCAGAGGTCAGGCCTGCCGGGCCGGATCCCACCACTGCCACCCTCTTTCCGGTGCGGGGCGCGGGTGGGGGGATGCGCCTTTCCGCCTGGGAGCCGTAACGTACGGCAGCGCCCTTGAGCACGCGAATGGCGATTGCCTGGTCCAGCTGACCTCGGCGGCAGCGTGCTTCGCACGGGTGGAAGCAGACAGTGCCGCAGATTGTCGGCAGGGGCATGCTCTCGCGCACAATCAGGTAGGCGTTCTCGAAATTGCCGCGCGAGATTTCCCGAACATACCGGTGGGCCTTGACCCCGGCGGGGCAGGTGTGATGGCAGGGCGCCTCGACCATGCCGGAGCAGACGGCGGCGCGGCAATGCCGCCGGTACACATGCTCCTCGTATTCCTCCCGGAAATAGCGGATCGTCGTGAGCACGGGATTGGGAGCTGTCTGCCCGAGCCCGCACAGGGAGGTGCTCTTGATCGCAGGACCCAGTTCTTCGAGGAGTTCGATATCTCCCGGCCGGCCCTGACCCGCGCATATGCGTTCCAGGATAGTCAGCATGCGGCGCGTGCCGAGGCGGCACGGAGTGCACTTGCCGCAGGATTCGTTCTGTGTAAAGGTCAGAAAGTAGCGTGCGAGATCGACCATGCAGCTCGACTCGTCCAGGATCACCAGTCCGCCGGACCCCATGATCGAGCCGGCTTTGGCAAGCGTCTCATATTCAATCGTGAGATCCCGCATCCGGGCAGGCAGGCATCCGCCGGAGGGCCCGCCCGTCTGGGCCGCCTTGAACTTGCCGCCCCCAACGATGCCGCCGCCGATCTCCTCGACCACCTGACGAATCGAGATGCCCATCGGTACTTCGATGAGACCCGTGTTGTTGACCTTCCCGGTAAGCGCGAACGTCTTGGTGCCGCGGCTGCGCTCGGCGCCCAATGCCGCGAACCAGGCGGCGCCTTCGCGGAGAATGCTCGTGACGCAGGCGTAGGTTTCGACATTGTTAATATTCGTGGGCCTGCCCCACAATCCCTGGATCGCCGGGAAGGGCGGGCGGGGCCGCGGCACGCCCCGATTCCCTTCGATGCTGGCCATCAATGCCGTCTCCTCGCCGCAGACGAACGCTCCGGCGCCCTCCTTGATCTCAATGTCAAACCTGAATCCCGTACCCAACATGCTGGTGCCGAGAATGCCCAGGCGGCGCAGAGCCTCGAGCGCCACCTTCAGGCGCTGGATGGCGAGAGGGTACTCGGCACGGACGTAGATGTATCCCTTGTGCGCGCCGATAGCATGCGCCGCAATGCACATCCCCTCCAGCACGGAATGCGGATCCCCCTCGAGCACCGAGCGGTTCATGAACGCACCGGGGTCCCCCTCATCCGCGTTGCAGATGAGGTACTTCGGATCGCCGGGAGCCGAGCGGCAGAACAACCACTTCTGACCCGTCGGGAACCCGCCGCCTCCCCGTCCGCGCAGCCCCGAAGCCACCACTTCCTCGACGACATTCTCAGGCTTCATCGCGAGAGCGCGCATGAGCCCGAGGTGTCCGCCACGGGCCAGGTAGTGATCGACATCTTCCGGATTGATGAACCCGCAGTTGCGCAGCACCACCCGCACCTGAGACTTCATGAAAGGCAGGTCCAGAAGGCGGGGGATCTTCGGCAGAGCTTCCTCGCCGAAAGCACCCAGCGCCAGACTCGCGACCGGCTTTCCCTTGAGGATGTGCGATCGCAGGATCCTGGAGAGCTTCGCCGGCGTCACATGACCATAGCAGACCCGCGGCTGGCCCGGAACCCGGATGTCGACGAGCGGTTCCATGAAGCACATGCCGATGCAGCCCACGGGTATGACGTTCGCGCGGATGCCGAGGCGCTCGAGTTCATCCTCGATCACGGCCAGCAGGTCGCCTGCGCCGGCTGCCAGACCACATGTGGCGCATCCTATATAGATCACCGGGTTTGCGCCCTGGGTCAGCCGAGTCCAGCTCTTTCTGGCTTTTCTGATGCGGGTAGCGAGCATACGATCTCATCCAGATGATCCCGGAGGCCACACTCCAGGCGGAAGGGGAAACACTTTCCCGGTGGCGCAACTGCCGGTAATCTGTTACCGCTTGCGGCGATTGCCGGTTTGCCGACCGCCGTGGCTGCGAACCGGTGATGCACCCGCGGGAATTCCTGGCCTGCCCTCCGGAGCCCGGAGTTCGTCGACCAGCCTCTTGACTGAGGCGCTGGTCTGCCGCCCATACACTTTATCCTTGACGACCACCGGCGCCAGCGCGCAGGAACCCACGCAGGCGACGGTCTCGAGCGTAAGAAACCCGTCGGCCGACGTGCCCCCCGCCTGCACTCCCGTCAGTCTTGCCAGGTCGCCGAGCAGCCGGGCGCTGCCGCGCACATGGCAAGCCGTACCCCGGCAGACAGTGATCTGGTGACGGCCGCGGGGCTTGAGATGAAAGAGCGAATAGAAACTGGCCACGCCGAATACCCTGGATTCCGGCACTCTGAGATGGCGGGCGAGGGCGGTCATGGCCTCGCGGGGAAGATATCCCTCGCGCCGCTGCACAAATTCCAGCGCTGGGATCAGCGATTCAGGAAGCGGTGCAAACCCATCCGTGAAAAGCTTTGCCCACCGCTCAGGCGACACCGCGGCGGCTGGCGTTTTCATGGTGTTTTCCTCCACCTCCTCACTCAGCTTGCGGCAAGGACCGGCGACGCCGGCCTGGCCGATTCCTGCGGGTTGGTTCCAGCGGAATCGCAGTTAAGCACAGACAATCATGGATTGTCCAGCCCAAACTGCCGCCGCCAGTTCCGCGTGAGACCATTTCAGATGCTTTTCATTCCGGCCCGTGGTAACGTCCTCCGAGCAGATTAGGCATGAAGAAGCAAATTACCAATCATCGGCAGTGCGCATGGATATGAACTGCCGCGCCAGCATGTCCCGGACCGGGCTTCCGGCCGGCAGACAGCGGTCTCATCCCACACGCAAGCGGCCGGCGGGAGGCGCGGCACCCGGACCGAAGTCCGCTGCCTTGAAGAGAGCACGGCGGCCCGATGGCTTTCGCCCGCTGCGCGACTTCCTTCTCCCGCTCGGCGTCGTGGCGGTTGTTCTGCTGGCGACCATTGACGACCGGCACGTAGGACGGGCAACCGACGAACGACAGTTGCTGCGGACTGCCGTCGCGCTGGCCGAGACAGGCCAACTGGGGCAAGCGGCAGGCCAGGATTTCACCTACGTCAGGGCTGACGGCGAAGCAGTGTCCCGGTTCGGCCTGGGTATGAGTCTGCTGCAGGTTCCGGCGGCAATGCTGGCGCCCGCGACGGAGAGAGTCCTTGGTGCGGCATCCTCCCAGCCGCTGTTCCTCGTGGTTCCGCTTGCGCTCGTGCTCGTATCCGCGGCCTCGGCTGGCGTAGCGGCGCGTTATCTCGGTGGGGGCCGTTCGGAGATCCGGATCGCGATCTTGTTGTCGGCACTCGGCTCCCCCCTGGGTTCCTACGCCGCAACTTCTTTCAGCGAGACGCTGCAGGCTGCCGGTCTTGCAGGCGCCTACGCGCTGGCACTCGCGTCCTCTGCAAGCGGGACGGTGGCGACCGCGGGACGCAGGG
>Ga0113563_10000156_pt1 | contig 27455 bp, 21 predicted proteins | sample Mud3Dept3metaG_FD_80117 | JGI IMG/M metagenome (GOLD analysis project Ga0113563, IMG submission 80117) | Freshwater wetland microbial communities from Ohio, USA, analyzing the effect of biotic and abiotic controls - Mud 3 Core 4 Depth 3... | ecosystem: Environmental > Aquatic > Freshwater >... | reverse complement strand
CCTGGCAGCGAGGCAGAATACCGCTGCCAGGAAAATCTGTTAGCCATGAGCTTTCTGCTTGAAGCTCATGGCTAACAGCTAATAGTTGATGAATTGCGCCTATTTCCCGCTCCTGCGGGTGGTTACATCAAATATCACGGCCGCCACCAGTACGAGGCCACGCACCACGTACTGCAGGTTCGCGTCTATGCCCATCAAGTTCATGCCGGAGGTCAGTGAAATCATGACCAGTGCGCCGATCAATGAACCGAAAATGCTTCCAACCCCACCAGCCGCCGAGACACCACCAACGTAGGCCGCGGCAATGGCATCTAGCTCGAAGAGGGTTCCAGCCGTCGTGGTTGCAGACTGCAGACGTGAGGAGAACAAGATGCCTGATAACGCGGATAACATCCCCATCGAAGCAAAGACGATGAAAGTTATGCGTGCAACGTTAATACCGCTTAACTGCGCCGCTTCCGGGTTGCCGCCGGTGGCGTAAACATGCCTCCCGAGTATCGTCTGGGTGGTAATAAACGAATAAATCCCAACCACGATCAGCACGATCACAAACGTCCAGGACAGGCCATTATAGCCGGCAAGCACCCAGGTGATGCCGAGCATTATGAGTGATATAAAGACCAATTGCAGAACGAAGATATTCATCGGCAGCACTTCGAAGTTATAAGCCTGCTTCTTTCGGCGGCTGCTGATCGCGCTGCGGATGTACAGGATTACGCCTAGGACCCCAAGGAGGATGGTTAATAGATGGACATTCTCCAGAAAACCAGGATGAGGAATGTCAGGAATAAAACCATTCCCAATGGCGTTGTAGATTTTATTTGAGATGATAATCGTACCCGTGCCCGCTGTCACGACCCCAAGCAACCCACGATAAATTAACCAGCCCGCCAGGGAAGCCACGAAGGATGGGACGCCCAATTTTGCGACCGGGGTAGCGGTCAGCAATCCGGCGCAGATGCCGAGGCCCAACACCAATGGGATAACGACATAAACTGGCCACCCCCAGGATGACATCATAATGGCTGCCACGGCGCCTAAAAAGCCTGCCAGGAAGCCAACAGACAGGTCAATATGGCGGATGACGATCACCAGAGTCATGCCAACTGCTAAAACGGCGATGTATCCCACCTGGTTAAACAAGTTGCTCAAGTTGCGGGGAGACAGAAAAAGCCCATTTGTTGCGACGGCAAAGATCATCCAGATCGCAAACAAGGCGATGTACATGCCATAATCGCGGATGTTCTGCCGCAAAATTCTCTTCAAATCCTGGAAAAACATGTTATGCCTCCTTAGTTGGTTGCCAGTTCCATGATTTTTTCTTGAGTGGCTTCTTCAATCGGCAGCTCGCCGCTAATGCGCCCACCGGAGACGATGTAGACTCGATCGCTCATCCCCAGAATTTCCGGCAGCTCGGAGGAGATCATCAGAATGCTCATCCCCTGTTCAATCAGCTGGTTCATAATGGTGTAAATTTCGTATTTCGCGCCGACATCAATGCCACGCGTCGGCTCATCCAGAATTAGGATTTCAGGATCGACGAACAACCATTTTGCCAAGGAGACTTTTTGCTGGTTTCCGCCACTCAGGTTCCCCACCTTTTGCTCAATCGAGGGGGTCTTGATATTTAGCGACTTCTGATATTCGGTCGCGCGTTGGATCTCGAGATTGCCATCGACCACCCTGCGATTGGCAACAGCATTCAAATTGGCGAGGGTGATATTTTGTTTGATATCCTGGATCAAGATCAGGCCATCACCTTTACGATCTTCGGTCACATAAGCCAGGCCAGCCTCGATGGCATCCTTGGGATGTCTGAAGTTCCGCACCTTGCCTTTGACCACCAGCTCACCGTCAATGCGGTAGTTATCTGGGTTGCCAAACAAACTCAGAGCTAATTCTGTCCGCCCCGAGCCCATTAATCCAGCAAAGCCAACGATTTCACCCTTCTTAACATTGAAATTCACCTGCTTAAGAATATCTCTACCAAGAGCCGGGTCATAGGCGTTCCAATTCTTAACCTCAAGCAGGACTTCTCCAGCGCCTTGCGGGCAGATAATTAAAACCTTGATACCCTTAGCCAGCAGTGCTTCGACGTTGGCTTTCTCCCTAGCGGGATCACTCTGGCTAAAGAGAATTTCGACATTGTAGCCGGCGGCCTTGAAAGCTTGCTGGAAGTGTATCTTATCCTGGATCCAACGCGGTTCTTCGCTGGTTGGCAGAACGACGCCGACGACCACATTGCCTGCGGGCCGCGAGTCATCCGAGACGCCGGGCAAATCACCGACCTGGTGATAGCCAGAGTCGATCAGGAGGGCTTTGACGTTGCTCTTATCGACGGAGACAACCGGCGATTGGAGCCCGGGGATGTCGATGAGACCGTTATTGTAAGTGAACTCGCTTACGGGGGCCTCGCCCTTAAGCAAAGCCAGCGCGGCGTCGATGGCAATTTGTACCAGGGTGCGGACATCCTTGAAGACGGTCATCGATTGTTTGCCATCCAAAATGTAACGGATAGACTCTTGTTCGGCATCCTGGCCAGTAATTACGTAGCTCTTTACATCCTGGTCGGCAACGAAAACATCGGCGATGGCGCGGGCGGTGCCATCATTGGGGGCTAAGATGAAAACATGGCCTTTGTCCGCAGCCGTTGCGGCGGCTAAATCGAATTCTGCCAGATTCCTGGCAGTGGTGAAATCCCAGCTGGTTGTGACCTGCTTCATGATCCTGGATTGCTGTTCGCGGGTGAGCTGGGGGACGCCGGCGAGGGCGATGGCCTGGCTGGAGTTCTTGACCACAAATGTACCATCGGCGATCTTAGGCTGTAAAACACCCCAGGCGCCCTGGAAGAAGATGTAGGCGTTGGGGTCAGTTGTCGCTCCGGCAAACAGATAGAGTGGGTTGCCTTTGCCGGTGGCATGGTCGACCAGGTATTGGGCCTGGAGGGCACCGACGGCGAGGCTATCAAAGGTGACAAAATAATCGATTGCTTTGGTATTCGTGATGAGCCGGTCGTAGGAAATTACTTTAACACCGGCCTTCTTGGCTAATTCTACAGCGGCGGCCGCAGCTTTGAATGGATGGCGTTGTCTTTCTGGATAGATGTTGTTAATTTCACGCCCCACCATGTTCTTGATTAACACAAATTCCGAAACCTCGCCCTTATGAGCATCCAGAGTGCAGATCGTTTGGCCATCGCGCAAGACGGTCACAGTATCGGCAATCTCTATGACTTCTTTGAGCTTATGTGAAATCATGATGCAGGTGACGCCGTGTTCCTTCAACTCGCGTAGCAAGTCGAGCAAGTTAGCGCTGTCATCTTCGTTTAAAGCAGCGGTGGGCTCATCCAGAATGAGCAGTTTTACCTCTTTGCTGAGCGCTTTGGCAATTTCGACCAACTGCTGCTTGCCAACACCCAGGTTTTTGATTTTCTCGCCCGGGTTGACATTCAACCTGACCTTTTGCAGCGCATCGTTGGCTTTTTTGATCGTCTCATTCCAGTCCACCACGGCGCCTTTCCGGATTTCGTTCCCCATGAAGATGTTCTCATAAACCGTTAGCTCTGGAAAGAGCGCCAGCTCCTGGTAGATGATGGCGATGCCGGCTTTTTCGCTGTCACGAATACTGCGGAACTGCTGTTCCTGTCCATTGATCAGAATCTGCCCGCTATAATCGCCATAGGGATAGACGCCGCTCAACACCTTCATCAGGGTAGATTTTCCAGCGCCGTTTTCACCCACCAGGCAGTGAATCTCTCCGGCAGTGACGCTAAAGCTAACATTGCTGAGCGCTTTTACGCCGGGGAATTCCTTGGTGATATTCTTCATTTCAAGTAAGGGAGTGTCCATAACAGCTCCTTTTCCATTGAAACCAATTACTGTATGAGAATAGTGATGGGTTACCCCATCACTATTCTCATGCTTATGTAGTCGCTTACGGCAGGCCGGTGAATTCGGTGCAATCCCAGTAACCGGAGTCGCAGATCTCTTTCTGGAGGTTGGCCTTGTCCACAGAGACCACCGCGGATGGCTTGGCAGGCACATCGACCGCACCATTGTTGTAGGTGTTGGTCTGCTCGGGCGCACTGCCAGTCAGGTACGCCACTGCAGCGGCGATGGCATCGCCAACCAGGGTGCGGACGTCCTTCAGGACGGTCATCGATTGCTTGCCATCGATGATGTACTGGATGGATGCTTTTTCAGCATCCTGACCGGTGACCACGTAGCTGGTGACATCCTTGTCGGCAGCGAAGGCATCGGCGATGGCGCGGGAGGTGCCATCGTTGGGAGCCAGGATGAATACATTGCCCTTATCGGCCGCAGTTGTGGCGGTCAGGTAGGATTCAGCCAGGTTCTTGGCGGTGTTGAAGTCCCAGTTGGTGGTCACCTGACCGATGATCTTGGCCATCTCATCGCGGGTCAGGGTGGCCTTGTCTTGCAGGCCTACCGCTTCACTGGAGTTCTTGATCACGAAAGTGCCATCGGCAATCTTGGGCTGCAGCACATTCCAGGCACCTTCGAAGAACAGGAAGGCGTTGTTATCGGAAGCAGCGCCTGCATACAGGTAGAGCGGGTTGCCAGTGCCAGTAGCTTTGTCGACCAGGTACTGCCCCTGGGCGGCACCCACGGCGATGCTGTCGAAGGTGACATAATAGTCGACTGCCGGAGTGTCCCGGATCAGGCGGTCGTAGGAGATCACCTTGACGCCTGCATCGCGGGCTTCCTGTGCCGCAGCCGCAGCGGCGGTGGCGTCCTGCGGGCAGATGATGATCACTTTGACACCTTTGGAGATCAGGGACTCTACATTGGCCTTTTCCTTGGCGGAATCACCCTGGCTGAACAGGATTTCCACATCGTAACCGGCTGTAGTGAACGCATCATTGAAACGGGTTTCGTCCTGAATCCAGCGCGGCTCATCCTTGGTCGGCAGGATGACACCAACCGATGCCCCGGGCACTTCAGGCTGAGTTACTGCGGCTTCGGGGGCGGTGGTTGCTACAGGCGTAGGGGCTGGCCCACATGCCGACAGCATCAGCGTGGCCACGAACAATATGGCCATCAAAACACTTAAAGAACTTTTCTTAAACACGACTACTCCTCCTTAATTAGGTTGATATTGGTACTTAATGGATATTATTTTGCTCAATGCATCCTTGCATTTCAAATCAATTTCGTTCGACTTACCTCCTTTCAACTCAACGAACCAAGCTGTTTGGTCATGAATTCAACCGCACTCGATAGAAACGTCGACAAGTTTCAAATTTTGGAATGGCTGGTAACAATAATTACGCCGCCTGCATTCGCTTGAGCGGCGCCTCGAACTAGAAACAACGTAGAAGTGGTGAGTGGTTCCTTCCCCAAACTGAGACCTGGTCGACTATGGCGTACCCTATATTATAAGGGATTTAAAAAATAATATTATAACAATATTCAACTTTGTCAACCTGACCTTTACTGATTTTTAAACCAAAGATTCGGAAGAAGCTTGAAGGGAATTGGAAGGAGCTACCGAAGTGGATAGCGCCTGCTGCATTCAAACCTTCTTCCGTGTAGAAGCTCAAGGGACAATCCTCGTACTCTATAACCAGCAAATGGTTGCTGCCCTGGTTTCGGTCGCTATCCCACTCCTGTTCTTCATCTTCTTAGGCAGGTACTTTATCCGCGGTATCCTGGCTGGTGCCCTCAAAGGTTAATCCTCATGGCTGAACTTATAATATTAAAGCGATTAGCCCAACCACCGCTCCAATCACCAGCAAGACCACCAGACCCACCAGGCAACCTGCGCATCCTAATACTAGGCCGAGAATCCCCCCAATAAACTTGAAAAGACAACCAAAACAGCCACCAATGACTCTCATTGCAGAGTACCTCCTGATTAGTTCTACGAAGAATAAGTCGTTTGGTTACATGCTGCTATGCTATAATCGGCTGCGCTTACCAGGATAGACTTAACCTATCCTGTATTATCAAGAATCCCATTATAGGAAAACGAGTATGCCTCCCTCAAAGAAACGATTAATTTCCGCTGAAGATCTCTACCGCTTGGCCCAGATTTCCGATGTGCGCCTCTCGCCAGACGGCACTCTTGTCGTCTACACTGCTCAGCGCATAGACCGTAAAACTGAGAAGAAATACCACAACCTGTGGGTTGTCTCCACCGAGAATGGGGGCGAACGCCAATTCACGCATGGCGATCAAAATGACACCCATCCTCGCTGGTCGCCTGATGGCAGCCAGATTGCCTTTCTCTCTAATCGCGGCGACAAAGAGAAGCCTTCTCAAATCTACCTGATCCCCGTGGCTGGCGGGGAAGCTCGCTGTTTGACAGCAATTCAAGGCGAGATTGGTGGCTTCGTCTGGTCACCCGATGGCAGGCAACTTGTCTGCACCATCCGCAAGCTGGACCCAGAAGAGATTGAGCGCCAGGAAAACGAAGAGAAGCAGAAGCTTGGTGTAGTGGAGCGCCACTACGACCGTGTCTTCTACAAACTGGATGACTATGGCTACCTGCACAAAGAACGCTGGCACCTGTGGAGTATTGATACCCGTACAGGCCGGGCCAAACAGCTCACCGATCATGCTACCTACGATGAGGGAAACCCCGCCTGGTCCCCCGATGGAAAGTGGATTGCCTTTTTGTCCAACCGCAGTGATAACCCGGATTTTGATCCGGATGCAGTTGATCTTTTCGTAATGCCTTCTTCAGGAGGCGATTTTCGCCGCATCCCCACCCCTGCCGGCGATAAAGCATTGCCCAGCTTTTCGCCCAACGGTCGGTGGATCGCTTATTATTCGATTGAAGGCAAATACCAATGGTACAGGAACCAGGGGCTTTGCATTGTCCCCGCTGACGGTTCCCAACCGGCGCTCAATCTGACCGAAAAATTCGATCGTCATGTTTCTGCTTGGACCATCAACGATGTCGGCCAACCCGAGTTAATGCCCCCCACCTGGTCTAAAGACAGCCAGACTCTCTTCTTTCCAGTCGTATTTCATGGTAGCTCCATGCTCGTATCCACCTCCATCCAAGGCGATAACTTGCAGGAATTGATTGGAGAAGGCGGTGTCGTAGGAAGCTTCTCCTTTGACCGTGATCAAGAGCACATGGCATATTTCTACGGAAAGATGGACAATCCCTGCCAGATTCACCTGCGAGAGATGGAGACTGGAAAAACGCGCCAGCTCACCCGGTTGAATCCAATGCTACGTAACGTTGACCTGGGAGAGGTCGAGACCGTCTGGTTCAAAGGCCGTGAGGGCAATGACTTGCAAGGTTGGATCCTGAAGCCTCCTGGTTTTGATCCCAAGCAGAAATACCCCTCTATCCTGTATATTCATGGCGGACCGCTCACCCAATATGGGTATTTCTTTATGCATGAATTCTATTTCCATGCCGCCAATGGCTATGTCGTCTATTTTAGCAATCCGCGCGGTGGTCGCGGCTATGGCGAGAAACATGGTATGGCGATTTGGGGTGATTGGGGAAATAAAGATTACATCGATCTGATGGACTGGACGGACTATATCTCAAAGCTACCCTATATTGACACAGGACGCATGGGCGTCACTGGCGGGAGTTATGGCGGGTATATGACCATTTGGATCATTGGTCATACCGATCGCTTCCAGGCTGCAGTCACTCAGCGCTGCGTTAGCAACTTTATCAGCGAGTGGGGCGCCAGCGATTTTAACTGGACTTTCCAAATCGAATTGCAGACCGGCGCTCCTTTCCAGGATTTGGAGAAATATTGGGACATGTCTCCCATGAAATACATTGGAAACGCCAAGACTCCCACCCTGGTTCTCCACAACGAAAACGATATGCGCTGCTCGATCGAGCAAAGCGAGCAGGTTTTCGTTGCCTTGAAGAGCCTGGGAGTGGACAGCGAGATGGTGCGCTTCCCCGATGAGTTCCATGGCCTTTCCCGCACCGGTCGTACTGACCGGCGTATCGCCCGCCTAAACCACATTAAGCGTTGGTTTGATAAATACTTGAAATAAGTTACTCGCAAAAACCCGGTTTCTGACTGAAGCCGGGTTTTTTATTTTGACTTAATGAGATCATAGAACTATAGACTCAGTTTGAACTTGATCGAGTGTGCATCTTGTAATTAATAGAGGTTAAAATAGCATTGTAGAATAGTTGGTTCTTTAAACAGGAACATTTTCTTGATAAGAATCGTCTGTGCCTCACCACCGGAATTCGACTTTTCGATCACCGGCAACAAATACTAAAGAATTATGGCAACGTCATCCCGCGCTGATTGTGGAGACGAAAGAAAGATGATCACAAAAAAAACGACCCGGATTTTGGTCACCTTATGCCTCTTGGCGCTGTTGCTCAACTCTTGCTTCTTGAGCACGCCTACTCCAGTAAGCCCGGACACTCTATACACCCTGGCTGCCCAGACGATAGTCGCTGAGAACACACTTTCCGCTGGCAGCACCGCCATCGCCCAGCTAACTCAGCTTGCCATGGTGACGCCCAGTACCACCACCATTCCCACCGCCACACCCCCTACTGCAACCCTTACCCCAACACCGACCGCTACTCCCCCGCCAACCTATACACCCCTCCCGACCTATACCCAGCCCATACCGACTCGAACGAGAATCTCTCCAACCCTTCCTCCACCGCCACCCCCTCCACCCTGCGATTGGGCTGAATTCATCAAAGATGTCACAATTCCTGACGGCACGATTCTCTACCCAGGTAAGGAATTTACCAAGGTATGGCGCCTGAAAAATCGTGGTAGCTGCATCTGGGATGGTCGCTACGCGTTGGTTTTTGTCAGCGGTGATCGCATGGAAGGCAACCCTTACAATCCACTGGAGCAGTTCGTCTACCCGGGGAATACCATTGACCTGCCTGTAGATCTGGTAGCTCCATCCAACCTGGGTAGTTATCGCGGAAACTGGATGTTACGCAGCCCCAGTGGCTATAATTTCGGTATCGGCAGTTATGCCGGGCAGCCGTTCTGGGTTGATATCGATGTTCTCGGCGGCAACCCGGACTACGCTCTCGATTTTGCCGCCAGCATGTGTGCCGCCAAGTGGCATAGCAGCAGCAAGAGCAGCCTGCCTTGCCCTGGCAATACCTCCAGTGACGATGGTTTTGTCGTCTTGCTCACCAAACCCTATTTAGAAAACGGGCGGAAAGAGAATGAGCCTACCCTGTGGACTCGCCCGGCGGTATTCGGCACTGGATGGATTGAGGGGAAATACCCGGAGTTCAAGATAAAATCTGGGGATCACTTCGTCGCTGACATAGGATGTCTGGATGATAGCAAAGGTTGCGATGTGACCTTTATTATAGGGTATCAAGAAGGTAGTGGTTCGCCTAAGAACCTGGGTAGCTGGCATGAAGTCTATGATGGGAATATCACCAGCATTAATCTGGACCTGACGCCGCTGGCAGGCAAAACCGTCAAATTCATCCTGACCGTGATCAATAATGGCAAGCCCTATAAGGCCAACGCCTTCTGGTTCACCCCTGGCATCCTGAGATAAGCGCCTGAAAAACAGACAGGGCCGTCGTTAAGGCGGCCCTGTTTCATTTATATAACTATTAAGTGCCCTAAAGTGCTATTTATACCGGAATCACATTCGCAGCTTGCAGCCCTTTAGGCCCCTCTTCAACCGAGAATTCTACACGCTGGCCTTTATTTAGCCGGCGATAGCCATCTGCCTGGATGGCAGAGAAATGTACGAAGACATCGTCGCCTTCGTCGCGGCCGATGAATCCGTAACCTTTCGCGGCATTAAACCACTTAACGGTTCCCACAATGCGTTCGCTCATACTCTCTTGCTCCATCTGAATTAAAATTTCTGCACTTCATCCGCCATCAATTCTCTTCTCTGAGTAAGTCTAGAAGGTATTTTGGCATCAGGCGTGCGGGCTAGAATTTATCACGTCTTGTCACGAGTGTCAAGGCAACTCATACAGTTCCACCATCACCCCGAAAGCGCTTTTGGGGTGAATGAAAGCATATTTTCTCCCCTCAGAGCCAATCCTGGGCGTCTCATTGACCAACTGCACTCCCCTCTCCCTCAGCTGGTCAAGCATGCCTTGCAAGTCGTCAACTTCCAGGCAAATATGGTGCATACCAGGGCCGCGCCTCTCCAGAAAACGCTTCAAACTGGAATCCATAACGGTGGGCTCCACCAGCTCTACTTGGCTACCCCCTACAGGAAGGAAAGCCACCCTGGCTGCCTCTTCCGCTGCCTCCTCCACCCCAGTAAGCTCGATGCCCAATGCATCTCGCCAGAATCCAAGCGTCGTCTCCAAATCCTCCACAATAACTGCGATATGATCAATTCTTTTTACAGTTGGCAATTCTCACTCCTATAATCTTACTCATATCCAGGCCGGAGGTTCGTACTCACCCCAAATATCCCGCAGCGCTCTACAGATTTCACCCAATGTAATTTCATTCTCAACGCATTCAATAATGAGTGGCACCAAATTTTCTGCGCTGCGCGCGGATTTCTCCAGGCGGGCAAGCATTCCACTGACCCTGTTGGCATCTCGACGATCACGCAGTGTCTTTAGACGGGAGCGATGCTCCTGCTCGATCGCTGGATCAACCCGCAGCCGCTCTAGCTCCACTTTTTCCTCAAATTGGAATGCATTCACTCCCACAACAATCTCTTCACCTCGCTCCATGGCTTGCTGGAAATCATAAGCCGCTCGCTGGATTTCATCCTGGATATACCCCTGCTCAATTGCTCTCAGTGCCCCACCCATATCATCAATGCGCTGGATATATTCCTGAGCATTGCTCTCGATCTGGTCGGTTAGATACTCCAACAAGTATGAGCCAGCCAGTGGATCGATCGAATCCGCCGCGCCCGATTCATGCGCAATAATTTGTTGTGTGCGTAAAGCCACTCGCACTGCTTTTTCGGTGGGGAGCCACAAAGCCTCATCCATACTATTCGTATGTAGTGATTGAGTGCCGCCCAGCACAGCCGCCAGCGCCTGCAACGCCACCCTGACTACATTGTTCTCCGGCTGTTGCGCCGTCAGCGTGGAACCAGCTGTCTGGGTATGGAAACGCAGCATGCAGGAGGATGGCTTTTGCGCTTTGAAACGCTGGTGCATAATTTTCGCCCATAAACGCCTTGCCGCCCGGAACTTGGCAACTTCTTCCAGGAAATTATTATGCGCGTTGAAGAAGAACGAGAGCTGGCTGGCGAATTCATCCACATCCAGCCCAGCTTCGATCGCCGCCTTCACGTATGCGATACCGTTCGCCAGCGTGAAAGCCACTTCTTGGACAGCAGTTGCGCCAGCCTCGCGGATATGATAGCCAGAGATGCTGATTGTGTTCCAGCGCGGCACCTCCGCCTGGCAGTAGCGGAAAACGTCTGTGATCAAGCGCATCGACGGCGTAGCCGGAAAGATATACGTACCGCGTGCAATGTATTCCTTTAAAATGTCGTTTTGCACTGTTCCGCGTAGCTGGTGCACATCTACCCCCTGGCGTTTGGCAACCGCGATGTACATTGCCAGCAGAATCGCAGCCGGAGCATTGATTGTCATGCTGGTGGATACCTTATCCAGAGGAATGCCATGCAACAGGGTCTCCATATCTTCCAGCGACGAGATGGATACACCCACCTTGCCAACCTCCCCGGCCGCGATTGGATCATCCGCGTCGTAGCCGATCTGCGTTGGCAGGTCAAAGGCAACCGACAGGCCGGTCTGTCCATGTTCCAGCAGGTAGTGGTAACGCCGGTTGGATTCCTTTGCGCTGGCGTAGCCAGCGTACTGGCGCATCGTCCACAACCGCCCGCGGTACACCGTTGGCTGCACGCCTCGCGTGAAGGGATACTCGCCCGGGAAACCCAATTGTTCCAGATAATCCGGATCGGGGTCTTCCGGTGTCAGCAGTCGTGGTAAAGGAATGCCGGAGGGGGTTTTAAACTCACTTTTCCGCTCCGGAGATCGTCTTAAAGCTGGCTCGAGCGTGTGCTCCTCCCAGCGATGGAATTCAGATTCTAAGGTCATAACAGCCTCAAGAACTAGAGTTTTAGCCAACCAGTATATCAGGATTTCAGGGAGAAAAAAATTAGCCCTCACGTTCAGGGAGCTATAATCCGTATGAGTAGAGTATACCCTTTCTGCGAGTATAATAAATCTGAACTATGCAAATTCTAACCGTAGACGTCGGCACCGGCACCCAGGACATCTTCCTCTTCGACTCGCGCCTCGACCTGGAGAACGGCTTCAAGCTGGTCGTGCCATCCCCCACGATGATCGTCAACCGCCAGCTCAAAGAGGCAGTTCGCCTGCGCCAATCTGTACTGCTCACTGGTGTAACCATGGGTGGCGGGCCAAGCGCCTGGGCAGCCGAAGAGCTCATCCGCCAGGGCTTATCGCTTTACACCACCCCCGATGCAGGACGTTCCTTCAACGATGACCTGGATGCTCTGCGCGAGATGGGCGTCCAGGTGGTCAGTGACGATGAAGCAAACCAACTGCCAGATTCAGTGTTGCGCCTCGAAATGAGCGACTTTGACTTTAATGCCATTGCCCGCGCTCTGGGCGAGTTCGGCGTTAACCTCGACCGGCTAGCTGCCGTTGCGGTGGCTGTCTTCGATCACGGCAATGCGCCACCGCATTACTCCGACCGCCAATTTCGTTTCGATTACCTGGATGAGCGCATCCGCCTCGAGAATCGCCTCAGCGCCTTTGCCCACCATGCAGATAACATCCCGACTATCATGACACGCTTACAATCGGTTGTCCAATCCGCTCGCCAGACGGCGCCCGAGCTATTCGAGAAAGTCCCTCTCGTTGTGATGGACACCGCTCCGGCTGCCGTGCTTGGCGCCACCTTTGACCCGCGGGTCAGCGCCCGTGAGCGTGTGCTGATTGTTAACGTAGGCAACTTTCACACCCTGGCCTTCCGTCTGGGACCATCCGGCATTGAGGGCGTCTTCGAGCACCATACTGGCCTGCTCGACCGCCCTAAGCTAGAAGCTATGCTGCGTGCCCTGGCTGACAGCACCCTGGAACACGACGAGGTTTTCGGCACGCACGGTCACGGCGCACTCGTCTACGAGACACAACCGCTACCTCTCCTGGAAAACGGTGATGAGTTTGGAGTGGTGGTTACCGGCCCGCGTCGTAATCTAATGCGTGGCTCGCCCTTACAGCCTTATTTCGCTGTTCCGTTCGGCGATATGATGATCGCCGGCTGTTTTGGCCTGTTAGCCGCTACTGCCGACCTGCACCCTGAGCTTGCCGCTCCGATCCGCGCCTCATTGAGAGGCGAAGGAGGTAGCGGGTCCGCACCGTGGGAATTTGATTAACCTCGAGAAATAAAATGAATATGGCAGACAATCCTCAATCACCAGGCACTACCCCCCAACCCCCGATCTCCTTCAAAGCTGAAACGCGCCAGCTACTCGATATCCTCATCCACTCTCTCTACACTGAACGCGAGATCTTCCTGCGTGAGCTGATTTCAAATGCTTCCGACGCCCTTACCCGCCTCGATTTCGAGCTGCTCACCAACCGTGACGTGCTCGACCCGGACGCCGAGCTATGCATTCGTATCACCCCCGATTTATCCGAGAACACACTCACCATCGAAGACACCGGTATCGGCATGACCGCCGAAGAGCTGGTCGCCAACCTGGGAACCATCGCCCACTCTGGAGCGCGAGAGTTCGTCGCTGCCATCCAGGAAAAGGGCCAGCAGGTTACCGAGCTGATTGGCCAGTTTGGGGTGGGCTTTTACTCAGCTTTTATGGTTGCTGAGTGGATCCGCGTGACATCTCGCGCCTATCGCAAGGACGCGCACGCCGCAACCTGGTTCTCATCCGGCTCTGACACCTTCACCGTTGAGCCCGCTGATCGTGATTCGCGTGGGACTTCAGTTATCGTCAAGCTTAAAGAAGACGCCACCGAGTTCTTACAGGAAAGCCGCCTGCGCGAGATCATCCGCAAGCACTCCGACTTCATTCCCTTCCCCATCTACCTGGGCGAGAGCCAGGAGCAGGTCAACCGCCAGACAGCAATTTGGCGCCAGGCGATCCGCGAAGTGGAGCAGAAAGACTACGACGAGTTCTACCACCAGCTCACCCTGGATTTCGAGCTGCCTTTAGCGCATGCCCACATGGCGGTAGATGCCCCGGCTCAAATGTATGCCATTTTGTATGTCCCTGCCTCCCCGGAGCACGGCTTTTTAGGCTTGCGCCGCCAGGATGGGCTGAAACTTTACGCTCGCAAGGTACTCATCCAGGAATACAATCGTGACCTGCTACCTGAATACCTTAGCTTCATTCAGGGCGTGGTCGATTCGGAAGACCTGCCGCTCAATGTCTCACGCGAATCCGTTCAGGCATCCAAAGTCATGGCACACCTCAAGAAGCTGGTCACTTCCAAGGTTATCGATACCCTCAAAAAGCTGGCCTCAGAAGACGCTGGTAAATACAACCGCTTCTGGCAGGGTTACAATCGCTTTATTAAGCAAGGCGTGGCGGTCGAGCAGATCGAGCCACAGGTGCTATACCCGTTGCTGCGCTTCCATACCACGCAGCAGCCGGAACAGTGGTCTTCCCTGGATGATTATCTCCAGCGCATGAAAGAAAGCCAACAGGATATCTATTACATCCTGGGCGACGATGAGCGCTCCCTGCGTTACAGCCCACACCTGGATGCGGTTCACCGTCTGGGTTATGAAGTCCTGCTGATGACTGATCCGCTGGACGCCTTCATGTTAGTCAGGCTTAAGGATTATAAAGACCACTCCCTGACCAATGTCGCCACCGCCGACCTTCCGCTCCCAGAGAATGGAGAAAAAGGATCAGAAACCACACCGCGCTTAGCCGAAACGGATGTCCTCGTCCTGGTTGATCGCTTTAAGGCGCAGCTTGGCGAGCGCATAACCGATGTGCGCATGACCGATCGCCTGGCCGATTCACCCGCCAGGCTGGTCGATCCCGAAGGCAGCCTTGACCAGGAGCTACAGCGTGTCTACCGCCTGTTAGACCGTGAGTACAAGGTCCCCAAGAAGGTGCTTGAGCTCAATCCGCACCATCCCATACTGCTGCGCCTTCATACGCTGCCAGCTGACGATCCGCTTAGCCCGTTAGTCATCGAACAAATCTACGAAGACGCACTGCTTATTGAAGGCTTGCACCCAGATCCCGCTGGGATGATCTCTCGCATTCAGAAACTGATCGAAGCTGCCTTGGAGTGACTTCACCGCAATAATTCGTTTACCTGTCCATCTGCATCACTGGTTACTCACAGCCTTTCGCTTATCGCCTTTAATCTGACCATGTTATGAGCAATGAAACGCTCACCCTCCTCAGCCTGCCCCTCATCCCACTCGCTATTCTTGCTACAATCCTTGCTTTATTCTTATTAGTGCGTTACTGGCGGGCGAGCACGCTGAACGACCTGAAACGCATGCGCTCGGAGCTGCGGCGCGTAGAAAGCGAGCAGCGCCAGCTTAGCCGGGCTTTTCAGATTTATTCCCCGCAAGATCCGCCTCCCTATGGTGAGCGCGCCGCTCTCCTGAATGATCAGCTCAATGCCGCCAGCCAGCAAATCGACGCGCTGCAATACCGCCTGGTTGCCATGCAAGAGCAAGTCCGCCGCCTTTACCGCCTTGACTGGCAAACCATTGTTGGCGCCCCTTACTTCTGGTACCTGCTAAGAAAAGATGTCGCTGCCCTATTACGCGATCTTGCCCCTGCCAGAAGTGCCCTCGCCTCCGCCAGTCAGGCGGGAAATGAATTATCCCGTCTGGGTTGGGAGGCTGCCTTACAAGCCAGACAGGTTTACCAGCTCCACCAACAAACCATCAGCATCCTGCTCAAATTACAGGCGCGTGGTGTCCATTGCGACGCCATAGAAGAGGCCGCACAACTAGAAGCCCAATCCCACCAGGCAATTGCCCAGCTTCCAACCTGGTTAATGAGCGGAGAAGAAACCGAAGTGCTCGAGCTTGCAGATAAAGCTAGCGTAACCGCCGCTCACCAGACCATTTCACTGCTCCGACCGGGCTTGGAAGGATTGTTAGCACAAGCTCAGGCCTGGGAACAAGGCTACATCGAGACTGTAGGGAAAGTAGACATCCTGCGTCAAGCCATGAGTAGTCTGGAAGCTACACTCAAAGCCATGCCGCAAACGCTGAACCTTTCCGCACACAAATCACAGTTCGAGCAACTTACAGTAATTACCCAAAATCTGGAGGCTACGCTGACTCGGCTGGAAATTGACAGCATGCCGGCAGTTTCCGCCGAAGCCACTCGCCTGGCACAGCTCGCTCGCGATTCTCAAAACCAGCTCGAGCAAGCGCAGGCGCAGCTTCCCCAGCTGGAAAACGCCTTGGTTGAGCTGGCTGCTGACCTGAAGCTGGCTGCCAATCGTTTTGCCGCCTTGGGTTCGAACCTGACCCTGTCCGTCACCTGGGGAGAGAGCCTGACAGAGCTTACTCTTCTTAACCGCCAGGCGAACGCTCTCAAATCCCCCACACAACGCCGCACACCCGAGGAAGTGCTCCAGGACCTGCCCCATACCCAACAGTTGGCAGCTCAGTTAAAGGACCTGGTACAGCGGTTAAGCGTAGCTGAGACACAGCATGCGGGTATCATTGCTATCCTGGCCTCCACAGAATTCAAACAGTCGAAAGAATGGCTTCTCAGCGCTCGCGCCCTATCCCAGCAGGTGCAAGCCTATGCCCCAGAGAATTTCGCCCGCGCCGATTCAATCGCCAGCTTGCAGGGCGACCTGGACGTTTTGGAGGAAGACCTGGCTCGCCTGGCTCCTGCCGGAATACCCCAGGTCTTACCAGAAGTGGAGCTTCCCACGCGCCTGGAGCAGGCGCAACAATTGGCTGAATCTTACAGCTATACCCAGGCGCGTGTATCGCGCCTCCAAATGCGCCTGTCAGAGCTTCAACAGACTGACCAGGCGACCCGCCTCAGGCTGGAAAACACCCGTTCTGTCCTGGCCCAGCTCGCCTTCATCATCCACAGCAACAAGTTCCTGTCGAATATTGCCACCGCTGAGCTCGCCCGATTGCAGAGTGATGTTGAGAAAGCCCAAGCTGAGCTCAGCGAACCGCCTCGCGGGATGGTCGAGCGTAAAGCTAAATCCGCTGCATCCCTGGTTGCCAGGGTCGAGAGTAATGCCAACTTATGGCTTGACAAGCTCAATAAGGACAACGAAGCCGCCCTCCAATCTATCTCTGCATCGCTTTCCAATCTGGATACAATTGCTCCTATCGAGGACAATGCGGTCACAGAGGCGCGACGGTTGCTCACCACGGGTCAGCCATTCCCTGTCGGCTCCCAGATTGGCAAGCCTGACTTTCGCCTGGAGCAACTTTCTGCCGAGTTCAAGCGTCGCAACGACCTTTGGCAATCCTGCACGGCCAGCCTACGTGCATTGCAGGACAATGTTGTAAAACCGGTCAGCGCGAGCTACGCTCGCGCCTCCCAATCCCGCCAGTCGGCACAAGACGCCCTATCTGAGATAGAGGCGCTTTCGCGTAGTCGCCGTCCCTGGCCACCCACCTCAATCTCAATAGATACTGAGCGCCAAGAGCTAAGCGCCATAGAAGCCCAGTGGCATTCCTTAAAACAACGGTCATACAAAGCCATCGACCTGGTAGCCCAGCTCGGGACATTATCTTCCCGTTACGAGCGGCTGGTAGAGAAGCTACGCCAGTATGGTCAACGCGCTGCCCAGGAAGCCGAGCAAATCGCCGACCTGGAAGCCGAGTTGGACGAATTTACCCAAAGCTGGCAGGTGCAATTGCAGACTTACCAGGACAATCCTACCGCCTCTCGCGAGATCAAGGAGCTGCTAGATGGGATACGCGCTGAACGCAACAACCTCCAGCGCCTCTACCGCCAGGGAGCGAATGATTACAGCCAAACCCTCCAATCCTTAAAAGCCATCCAGCGTAAGCTGCGCTACTTCCAGGTCGCCCTGGACGACGATCACGCACTCGACATGAATGGGCGGGTGATCAAGCGTCGATAAGCTATCTACAACCTGATGTCTCAAAACCCGACCGACTATACCACTCGCAAAGGTATTTTCGCCATTTCCCGGGAAGACTTTCACGGCATTTGCATGGCTCTAGCCCTAGCTGCCTCGAACTCCCATAGTATATTGTCGCCCTAAAGCAGCAAGGTTTGCAACTCGATCCTCCGCTGCTGATTCCGGCGGCACATTTTGTGCTGGCCAAGGGATAGTTGCCCTAACTTTTGAATAGTCTTATCAACCTCCCCGTGGTGGAAGCTGGACAGGCATCACCAACCGGATAGTCGCTTAGTTAAAGGCTTCGCGATACGTGACATGATAGAATCGAGTTGAAAATGACCGAAACCGCCACCTACATCCAAAGGTTGCTTGAATCCAATCCACTGCGAGAGCCAACGCTCCGCTTGGCAATCCAAACGCTCCACCTACCTCAAGGAAGCATTGGGCTGGACGCTGGGTGCGGAATTGGCCTGCAGGCCTTACTGCTGGCAGAGGAGATTGGTCCTGCCGGACATGTTAGAGTATCAACGGCTATGCCAGCCAGACTCGGCGGATTTTATATTGAATCTGCCCGATTATTATGCCTTCTTTACTTACAAGATGTTCCAGGGTAAAGTTCCAGAACAAAAAAAGCAGAAAACACTCGAACTAGGAATTTCTAATGAAAGGAACCCAACATATGGATCAATTTACTCCTAAAACCATGGGCCAACAGTTTGGCCGCCGTTCGTGGGCAGAGCCGTGGAAGATTAAAATGGTCGAGCCTTTGCGCATGATCAGCCGCGAGCAGCGCCAGAAGGTCTTGGTCGAAGCCGGATACAACACTTTCCTGCTCAAATCAGAAGATGTTTACATTGACCTGCTCACAGACAGCGGCACAGGCGCCATGAGCGACCGTCAGTGGGCAGGCATGATGCTCGGCGACGAAGCCTACGCTGGAAGCCGCAACTTCTACAACTTAGAAGCTGCGATACAAACCTATTATGGTTACAAGTACATTGTGCCCACCCACCAGGGGCGTGGCGCTGAGCACCTGCTTAGCCAGGTAGTCATCCAGCGCGGCCAGTTTGTGCCGGGTAACATGTACTTCACAACCACCCGCTTGCACCAGGAGCTGGCTGGTGGCACCTTTGTGGATGTCATCGTTGATGAGGCCCATGACCCGCAAAGCCTCTATCCTTTCAAAGGCAATATAGATCTGGATAAGCTCGAGGCGCTCGTTCAGCGTGAAGGCGCACAAAACATCGCTTATGTGAGCCTGGCTGGGACAGTTAACATGGCAGGCGGGCAGCCGGTAAGCATGGCAAATGTAAAAGCCTTGCGCCAATGGAGTAATCAGTATGGGATCAAGGTGTTCCTTGATGCCACGCGCATGGTCGAAAACGCCTTTTTCATCCAGGAACGCGAGGCCGGCTATGCGGATAAATCTATCGCTGAGATTCTCTGCGAGTTTTGCAGCTATACCGACGGCGCCTGGATGAGCGCCAAGAAGGATAACCTGGTTAATATTGGCGGCTGGCTGGCAGTTAACGATCCCGTGCTCTTTGAAGAGCTGCGCAACCTGGTTATCGTCTTTGAGGGCTTGCACACATACGGTGGTCTTGCCGGTCGTGATATGGAAGCTATTGCTATCGGCATTGCTGAATCCGTTCAGGATGACCATGTGCGCTCCCGAATCGGTCAGGTGCGCTATCTCGGTGACCTGCTCTCAGCATGGGATATACCCATGGTTCTCCCGGTAGGTGGTCACGCCATCTTCCTCGACGCGCGCCGCTTCTACTCTCACCTCCCGCAAGACCAGTTTCCTGCCCAAACCCTGGCTGCTGAGCTTTACCTGGACTCTGGCATCCGCTCCATGGAGCGCGGCATTGCTAGCGCCGGTCGCGATCCAAAGACTGGCGACCACTATTATCCCAAGCTCGAGCTTACCCGCCTGACGATTCCGCGCCGGGTGTACACACAAGCCCATATGGATGTGGTAGCGGAAGCGGTGCGGGCGATATATGAGGAGCGAGAACGGACGCACGGGCTAAAGATGGTTTACGAGCCTAAATATCTGCGCTTCTTTCAAGCGCGCTTCGAACAGCTATAAGCGAATGTTGTATATGAATTCTCTAGCGAAAATCTATGAAGGTTGGAACGGATACCAAGCCACCCTCGTCCACGCCATTGCACCGCTCAATCCCCAACAGCTAGTCTGGCGTCCGGGGATAAATTTGCGCTCTGTGGGTGAGCTGGCGCGCCATATCAGTCTGGGGCGGCTCTCCTGGTTCATGCGTATGGATGCCCCAGGAAGCTCCGACCTCGCCAGCCAGATCAACGTCTGGGAAACAGATAATGATGGCAACCGACATATTGTTGAAGACGCAATTGCCATCACTGAGCAGGCGGCAGAGCTGGTGCTCTGGCTCGATGCTACCTGGCAGATGATCGAGAAGACGCTCGAAAGCTGGGGAGTCTCCGATTTGGCGAAGTCCTATCGCTACGTCTGGAACGGGGAAACCTATGCCATCTCGCGCCAGTGGACGATCTGGCGGATTATGGCGCATGATATCCATCATGGTGGTGAGTTATCCCTGATGCTGGGCATGCAAGGCATCTCGGCCTTTGAGCTCAGCGATTTAGGTGGTCACATCATCCTGCCACCGCTTGCCGGCTTACCAATGGATGGGAAATCAGAAAGAGCACCAGCAATATCGTTATGATTAAAGCTAGACTACTCCGCCAATTCCCGGATGATGCGATTGTTCTCCGCCGTGCGCTCTGCCAGCAAGCCGGCTAGCCATTGGTGCAAGGTTGCCGCCAATTCGGGCTCGCTAGCTGGCAGGCATTCGAAATCCTGGTACGCTAAACGATAGACCACCCCAGCTTCGCTCATCACCACTGAAGCGAAATTATCGCTGCGTAAGTAATACTCAATTTCACCTACCACGCTCCCCTGGCGTAGTGCCCTCAGCCGGGTTGTCCTCCCGTCAGCATGCTCCAATTGCACTGTCGCTGCGCCAGATTCAATAAAATATAACTCGTCTGAGGATTCCCCTTGGCGCATTAAAACCTCGCCCGTCTCTACTTCGATCCTTTGCAGATACTTCATCAGACGGCTGGGAGCGATGGAAGCGGGAAGAATCTTACTCAGCCGAACTTCCAGTGAGTCTTGTGCCCCAAGGGAGAAGGGCTCTTCATCAGCTAGGATTTGATTTTCACACCACTCCACCCCATGATCGCGCGTTGCAAAATAGTGAATGCGCCTCGCCCCCGATTCATCACTATCCTGTCCAAGCCCGCTGCGATAGAGCTGTCGACGTAATGAGGGAGAGAGGTGCGTGAAGACAATCTCAAAATCCTGCGCTTCAGCCATTTGCTCCATACGCTGGAAACTGAATGTCGCCGATGAGTCCAATCCACTCACATACCGAAAGTCCAACACTACAAATCGCAGGGAACGCTGCGCCGTATCGCTGGCGCGCTGGCGGATCTGCTCCAGCACGTTTTGCGCCGTTCCGAAGAAGAGGAAGCCACGCAAATCCAGGATGCAAATCTGTTCACCTACCTCGCGCAGGATTAATCGGTGGGGAAATGGACGATCTACCGTGCTATGATAGCTGGCGCCGGATAGGCTGTGGCTGACTACATTGATCCGGCTGTACTTCGCCACAAAGAATGCCGCAGACAGGGCGATCCCCAAGCCCACACCAGCTAGTGGTCCCAGGATACTCATCGTGACCAGAATTGCCAGCAGGATCAGATAGTCGGTGTGCGAAATCTTAAACCAGGCGTCATACAGCCATTCGACCAAAAAACCCAAGCCAAGATATAGCAGCAATCCGCCCAACACCGAGCGTGGGAAAAGCTCTATTACCGGAGTTCCAAAGAGCAGCACCAGGGCAAATAAAATTGCACATAAAAACGGCAGCAACCGGCCGGTCGCCCCAATACGTTTACCGAGAGTGGTAAGACCCAGGGCTACAAAACCTACCGGACTGGCCACTGAAGCTGCCAGCAGGTTAGCAGTGCCGTTACTGCGTAGTTCATGGTTTAGGTTCAGCTCTTGCCGTAAGGCCAGCTCCAGGCTGCTAGCATTAAGTAAGAGAGAAACCACCCCAATCACCGCAATAATGGCGATATTTCCGGCTTGCCCGATGATCGCTGGCCAGTGCGCCTGGTCTAAGAGCGTCAGCGGTGAAGGCGGCATAAGGCCACCAGTTGGGAAAGGTCCCATCAACAAGCCGCGCTCCGCAGCCTCACTCAACGATAAATCTAACAATACCAGGGCCACATAGAAAAGACTTATGGCAGTTAGGATCACACCCGGAAATATCCAGCTACTTTTATAACGGCGCAAAAGCCACAACAACACAACTGCCAGCACCAGCCCCGGCAGCCATTGGATTAATACGCTGCTAGTGAAAAGCAGTGGTATGGTAGCGATGCCTGGGTGTATGCCAGTCATCACCTCAATAGCGCCGCTTGTTAAAAGCCAGCCAGTGCCTGCTAGGAAGCCGCCGATTACAGGATAGGGGATGAAACGAATCAGGTTCCCTAGCTTAAAAAAACCCAAAGCGAGGAAAATCCCACCAGTCACCAGGGTGGAGATGGCGATCGCAACCACAGCCGTTATGAAAACCGTGTCTGGCGGTGCACCCGTGCCCATGCCAATTGCAATACCAGCTACCATAGTCGCAATCATCACAGATGTAGTATCCTGGGGTACGACTAACATGCCTGGATAAGCGTTCAGTAAGGTAGCCATCAGGCAGAAAATTACCGATCCAAGCAGGAAGAGCCCGATGCCCTGCGGAAGGAAACTTGCCAGCGAGCCAGAAAAGATTAGGGCTGCCAATGAGATGTCCACGGAAGTATCGATCAAGACGGCGATTACGCTGGCTGTCAGGCTGGGCAGCATTGTACGGGAAGTCGATTTCAGTTGTGAAACCATTAGTTTCATCTTTTGTTAAATTTGGTATGCGGAATTATTATACTAAATATCCAAAATACCCTATAATGGTGTGCTGATAAAACAACAATAGCTTCCCTCGAGCATGGTATTATAGGTTTTTTCGAAGGAGAAAGAAATCAGATGGACCACAAGAAAATTGCTATGGAGCACGATAAAAAGATTGCCCTGGTCGCCCATGACAACAAGAAGCTCGATCTTGTACAATGGGCTAAGTTCAACCGGGACCTCCTGGCGCACCACAAAGTATACGCCACCGGAACCACTGGTGAGATTCTAGAACAAGAGCTCGGCTTTCCAATCGCTAAACTCCAAAGCGGACCTTTGGGCGGCGACCAGCAGATCGGCGCCAAGATTGTCGATGGAGATATTGATTTTCTCATCTTTTTCTGGGATCCCCTTGAACCCATGCCCCACGATCCCGATGTCAAAGCGCTCTTGCGCATGGCAGTCGTATGGAATATTCCCATTGCCTGTAATCGCGCTACTGCGGATTTCATGATCTCCTCACCATTAATGGATGGCGAGTATGATCGCCTGGTGCCCGATTACGGTAGCTACCTCGGTCGTAAGATCGCCGACGTCGGGGAATCTGGCGAGGAACTCGGGATTTCTGCCGAAGGCGGGGGAATTGCTTTAACCTTGATTGACGATGAAGAATAGTAAATCAATCCATGCCTGAAACAACAATTCGCCAGATCACTGGCGACGAGATGTTGGAAGTGTTCTATTGGCTGCCTGCTTATGCCTTTGGTTCCTCGCCGCCACTGTCCGATAAGACGGAATACCAGGAGAAACTTAAGAAACGCCAGGGGGTGACTTATCTGGCTCTCTTTGAGGATGGTAATCCAATGGCCTGCATCTCCAGCGCCGCGCTTACCCAGCAGGTGCGCGGCTCTCTTTTCGGTATGGGCGGATTCTATGATGTAGTTACCCATCCCTCAGCCCGCCGCAAGGGCTATTCGAAGCGCCTGCTGCAGCAGCTAATGGATATTGTTCGCCAGGACGGACGTCCGGTCTCCTGCCTGTACCCTTTCCGTGAATCGTTCTACGAGCGTCTGGGATACGTTACCTTCCCCCAGCCACGCACCGCTCGCTTCTCTCCTCAGGCGCTTCTCCCGCTGCTTAAAGTTAAGCTCTCAGGAGAAGTCTCACTTTCCTCGATCAGCGAAGGGTATGATGAATATCGCCAATACCTGCACAGATTGCGCTCACATGTGCATGGGATGGCATTTTTCGACGAGCCTGATCGCGCCTGGGCGAAGCGCGACCGCTACTGGATGGCATTAGCCAGGGTCGATGGAGAGCCGGTTGGGTTGATGCTTTACGATCTGAAAGGCGAGCGCCCAACCGAGTTCAACCTGCGCGCCATCCGCTTCTGTTACCATACCAGCCAGGGCAGGTATTTGCTGTTGGACTGGCTGGCACGCCACACCGATCAGGCAAAACAGGTCGAGCTTTATTTGCCCCCGTTCGAGCTGCCGGAAACCTGGTTGGCAGATTTGAAAGTTGTTACTGAGCCGCTCTGGGTCCCTGGTATGGGTCGTGTCTTGGATGTCAGCCGCCTCAGCGGGATTCGTACTGCCCCTGGATACTTTACAGCGCGGCTGAAAGATCCCCTCTGCCCGTGGAATGATGGTCTGTGGCGCTTCGAGACTAACAATGGAGCTCTGCAAATAAGCCCAGCAAAGCAGGCCGATTGCGACCTAACCATCCAGGGACTATCCGCGTTGGTTTATGGCACCCATGACCCGGCTGACTTTGCTATCCGCAGCTGGGGCGATCCTCCGCCACAATTGCAAAACACCATGCGGGCGATGTTTCCCCCGCTGCTCCCCCATCTGTATGAGTATTACTAAGGTAGTCGGTAACAAATAATTTAACCAGGCATCACTCTTATGTCTCTCATTGAGATCCTCATTATCGCTCTGGCGCTCTCCATTGATGCCTTTGCTGTCTCTTTAGCAGCCAGCACCGCCGGGCGGGTGTATGACCGCCGGGCTGCATTCCGGCTTTCGTTCCACTTTGGACTCTTTCAGTTCTTAATGCCCGTCCTGGGCTGGTCTCTCGGGATTACTCTCGAACCTTACATCGCTGCTTTCGATCATTGGATAGCGGCAATCCTGCTTGCCCTGGTCGCCTCGCGTATGATCTGGGCTGGTTTCCACCCTGAATCTTCTGCCGCGAAAGAGGATCCAAGCCACGGGCTGGTGCTTGTCATGTTATCAACCGCTGTCAGCATTGATGCCCTGGCAGTGGGATTGAGCCTCGGTATATTGGATATTGGGATTTGGTTTCCCAGCATTGTCATCGGCGTGGTCACATCGGCGATGTCAGTACTCGCTATTCTAGGTGGCAGGCGGCTGTCTGGGTGGTTGGGGAACAGTGCTCAATTCGTTGGCGGCGTGGTTTTGCTGATCATTGCAGCCCGGATATTGATTACTCATATGACCTAACCAAATCGTTATCCTCATCTAAAGGTATTATGGCTAAAAGACAACCTCACGTTCAAAGCCTGGAAGCTAAGCAGGCAGAATCTCGGCGCCCATTCCTGGGAGAAGATATCCTTAATAACCTCGACCTGGGATTGATGCTCATCGAACGTGCCAGGAAACTACTTGCCGACGTAGATCAGCTAAGGGATGTTATCCCGTCCTTCGATCCATTCCTCGAAATCGGGGCCGGCAGCGCCCAAAGAAGTGCCGCGCTGATGAACCGTTACCCTGTGGATGGTATCGCTACGGATATCAGCCAGCCGTCGTTGCGCAACGCTCCGTACGTTATGTCCCTGCTGAACTTCACCCGCCTCCCCTTGCTGATATGTTGCGACGCGCATCATCTTCCCTTCCTGCCCAATACCTTCCATTTCGTTTTCGCCTACCAAACGCTACACCACTTTGAAAATCCAATCCCTGTTGTGGCGGAATGTTATCGTGTGCTGGGCAAAGGTGGTTACTTATTTTTCAATGAAGAGCCAATGGACAGCCGCCTGCGACGGTTCTTACGAGGTAACCGCACACTTGGCGGCTCCCCAACACGCCTGCAACGGTGGGGCTACCGGCTGCATATGGAAAAGCTTTTTTGGGATGACGGTGCAGCGGAGCGCCGCGCCGGCATCACCGAAGCCAGATTTGGGATAGATCTCTGGTGCCAGACTCTCGAGCCATTCTCGGAGATCGATGTTGAGATCAATAGCCACCTGAGAATCCACAATGATCTGAAGAAACGGGGGGTGATCTCATGGATATCAGGCATAATCGGTGGGAATGTCAAGGGCTACGCCTTGAAAGCCGGAGGCGAACCTGCCACTGGTGATTTCCACCAACGCCTGATGTGCCTGGACTGTGGGACGAACCTGCCTGTAAATTTGGACGCACAATTACCCTGCGAGCAATGCGGCCGTGTTTATCCTTTCACAGACGGCATTCTACGCATGTTGCCAGCCGAGCTGGAGGTGGAACTGTATCCACAGCCTTCCAGAATCAGTCCATCGTAATTCATTTTCAACAAAGTAATGAATTCAACTCCAAGAGTGCTATCTATATTCAACTCCTATGGGCCTGGATCAAGCGGGACAAAAGGAACCCTCGACTATCACGTCTACGACCAGGTGCCTCGCCCCTGGCGCTTCATTGAAAAATTACTCCGCCTGGACTTTTTGCTTGCCCGGCGTGCCAGGGCTATCGCTGACGAGTATGACGTTCTCTTCACCTATTCGGAAAAGGTAGGCATCCCTCTGGCCTGGTTGGGCGTGAGCAAACCAATCGTGACTGTCTTTCACCATAGCGCCTCGCCAATCAAGAAGCATATTGTCCGTCTAACTGGCGCCCACGAAAAGTGGGCACAGGTGGGATACCCCTGCAATGCTGACCGGGATTATCTGCGGGACTTCTATCACCTGCCAGAGCAAAGACTGTTCGAATATATTGTGGTCAGAATTGACCAGTATACGCCAGGTGTGGCACCGCCTGACGCTCCCATCATGAGCGTAGGGGCATCCAAACGCGACTATCCAACGCTGATCGCCGCCTTGCAAGAGTTGCCAGGATACCAGACCATGATTTTCGCCTCCAGTCGTTTTGGCGACCAGGTTAAGCGAGGCGCGTCACCCTCCTCGCCAGAATGGGTGCGCTTTATGCCGTCCATGCCGCATCTGAAGATCATCGAATACTACCGGCGTGCCAGCTTTGTGGTGCTGCCCATCGAAAAAACCACCCAGTTCAGCGCAGGCGTGACCGTCGCTCTCGAGGCGCACGCTTCGGGAAAAGCCATCATCGCTACACACACCAAAGGCATGACTGAGTTCGTTGTCGATGGCGTCACTGGCATCCTGGTTCCTCCCGGCGATGTTATGGCTATGCGTGCCGCCATCCATAAGCTGTGGCAGGATCCACAACTTGCGCAGCAAATGGGCGCCGCTGGGCGCCAGCACGTTGAGCGCAACTTCGATCCGGACACCCTGAATATGAAGTTTAAAAAAGCAATT
>Ga0113563_10000155_pt1 | contig 27605 bp, 22 predicted proteins | sample Mud3Dept3metaG_FD_80117 | JGI IMG/M metagenome (GOLD analysis project Ga0113563, IMG submission 80117) | Freshwater wetland microbial communities from Ohio, USA, analyzing the effect of biotic and abiotic controls - Mud 3 Core 4 Depth 3... | ecosystem: Environmental > Aquatic > Freshwater >... | reverse complement strand
CGAGCTGGCCATAAAATTTGTCCAGGACGAGAAGCTCAAGGCCGTCTTCCGGGGCTGCGCCCAGGGTTTCAAGGTGGCCGACAAGATCAAGCAGTCCGGAATTCCCGTGATCATCGACAGCCTATACGCGGGGCCGTCCGAGCCGGAGGACGGGTACGACGCCCCCTACCGGAACGTGGTCGAACTGGCCAAGGCGGGCGTCCTGATCAGCTTCTCGACGGGCGATTCCCCGGCGCAGGGCAAGGACCTGCCCTATCATGCCGCCAAGGCCGTGGCCTTTGGGCTGCCCTATGAGGAAGCTGTCAAAGCCCTGACCATCAACCCGGCGAGAATCTTCGGCGTCGAGGACCGGCTGGGCAGCATCGAACCGGGGAAGGACGCCGACCTCATCATCGCAGCGGGCGACCCGCTGGATATGAAAACCGAGGTGAAGCAGCTGGTCATCAACGGCAAGGCTATCGACATGTCGAACTGGTGGGAGACCCTCTACCAGAAATTCAAGAGCCGGCCGGAATAATGAGAAAGGAGACACATGTTAAAGAAGCTTTGGCGAAGCGCTTTGATCGCGGCCCTGACCATCGCCTGTATGGCTCCGGCGGTCCGGGCGCAGACGGGAGACGTCGACAGCCGGGTCGACAAGTTCGTCCAAGACTCGATCCGAGAGCAGCGGATCCCCGGCCTCGCCCTGGCCGTGATGCGAGACGGCCAGGTCATCAAGGCGAAGGGCTACGGCCTGAGCAACATCGAGCTCAATACTCCCGTCAGCCCCCAGACCATCTTTCAGTCCGGGTCCATGGGCAAGCAGTTCACCGCCACGGGCATCATGATGCTGGTCGAGGAAGGCAAGGTCGGGCTTGACGACAAGGTCGCCAAGTATTTCCCCGGGGCGCCGGAGAGCTGGAACACATTCACGGTCCGGAACCTCCTCACTCACACCTCCGGGATCAAGGAATATACGGGCAAGGACTTCGATTATCGCCGCGATTACACGGAAGAGGACCTCCTGAAAATGGCCCAGGCACAGCCCTTTGACTTCGCCCCGGGAGACAAATGGAGCTATAGCAATACGGGGTATATGCTGCTGGGCATGCTCATCCGCAAAGTCACCGGCAAGTTTTACGGCGACTTTTTGCAGGAACGGATCTTCAAACCCCTCGGCATGACCACCACCCGGATCATCAGCGAGGAGGACATCGTCCCCAACCGGGCCGCCGGGTACCGCCTGGTTAAAGGCGTCGTCAAAAACCAGGAGTGGGTGAATCCCACGCTCAACACAACGGCGGACGGATCCCTCTATTTCACCGTGCTTGACCTGGCCAAGTGGGATGCCGCTCTCTATACCGAGAAGCTGATCAAGCGGACGAGCTTGGACCAGATGTGGACGCCCGTCAAGCTCAACGACGGCAAGACCTATCCCTACGGCTTCGGCTGGCGCGTCGCGGAGAGGAACGGCCACCGGCTCATCGAACACGGCGGCTCCTGGCAGGGCTTCACGACCGGGATTTCCCGGTACGTGGACGATAAGCTGACGGTCGTCGCGCTTACCAACCTGGACAGCCGGCACTCCCGGCCCGACGACATAATCCACGGCGTGGCCGGGATCTATATTCCGGCGCTCATGCCTCCGGCTCCGGCTAAAAGCATCGAGGACAAGGAACCGCAGGTCACCTTGCTTTTCAGCGACCTGCTCCAAAAAATCGGCCAGGGGAAAGCCGACGCCGGCGCCTTTACGGAAGAGGCCCGGAAGAAATGGTTTCCCGGACACGTCAAAGAATTCCAGGAGGATCTGGAGGATTTCGGCCCGGCGAAAGCCGTCGATTTGCTCGAACGGAAGGAAGAGGCGGGGCTGCGAAGCTATGTCTACCGACTGACCTTCGAAGACGGCCGCACCCTGAAATTGAAACTCAAGCTGACCGATAAAAATAAGATAGCGGCGCTCGATACGATAGAGTAACAAACAAAGTGGTGCCCCGGTTATGGCGGTTACGGTCATTGGTCTACCCCTGAGATCGTCATAAGGTGATCATCATGTTGACACGTACCTGATTTTTCTCTATATTACCTCCACTATGTTAAACGGCTTAGGATTCAATCCCCTCCCGACATCCTGCGCCGTTTTCTTCTGGTGGTGGGCGGTCTAACCCGCCCGTAATCCTCGCCGCCGTTCCATCTCTTTTCTCAGGGCGGACTCATTCGTTCGCCCGAATACTCCACTGCACAGGAGGATACCATGACTATCGAGCTTTATCATCGGTTCTCGTCCCGGTCCACCGACCTTCTTCCCCGGACCTTCTATAACCTCAAGGCCGACTTGGCCATCCCGCCGAAGCCGCCGCTCCATCCCGGTACGAAAGAGCCGCTCAACCCGCAGGATCTCGAGCCGGTCTTCCCCAAGGGTTTCATAGCCCAGGAGATCGCGACGGAACGGTTTGTTCCCATCCCGGAAGCCGTTCTTGAGAAATTCGCCATCTACCGGCCGACACCGCTCGTTTACGCTACGGGATTACGCAAAGCCCTGGACACGCCCGCCCATATCTTCTACAAGTATGAAGGAGTAGGTCCCGCGGGGAGCCACAAGAGCAACACAGCGCTCATGCAAGCTTACTTGGCCGCCCAGGAAGGCATCGAAACCCTCGTTACTGAAACCGGCGCGGGGCAGTGGGGATCGGCCTTGGCCCAGGCCGGGCACTTTTTCGGAGTGAACGTCCGCGTCTTCATGGTTCGGGTCAGCTATCGTCAGAAGCCGGGCCGGCGGATCATCATGGAGATGTTTGGAGCCAAAGTCGAAGAGAGCCCGAGCCCTTCCACGGCTTTCGGCCGCAAGCTTTATGAAGTCGATCCGGACCACCCCGGCAGCCTCGGGATCGCGATCTCCGAGGCTCTCGAAGTCGCCTTAGGCGGGAAGAACTCGCGTTATTCTCTCGGCTCCGTTCTCGACGCCGTGCTGATGCACCAGACCGTGATCGGACTTGAGGCCGACCGTCAACTCGCCGCGGCCGGGGCAGAGCCCGACGTCGTCATCGGCTGCGTCGGCGGAGGATCGAATTTCGCCGGAGCGGCTTTTCCCTTCGTGCGCAAAAATCTGACTGAACGGAAAAAAATCCGGTTCATCGCCGTCGAGCCGGAAGCCTGCCCGTCGATCACCCAGGGGAGTTACCGCTACGACCACGGCGACACGGCCGGCCTGACCCCCCTTCTGTTTATGCACACGCTCGGCAAAGACTTCGTCCCCCAGCCCATCCACGCCGGCGGCTTGCGCTACCATGGGATGGCCCCTCTCGTCAGCCACCTTGTCTCGCTGGGCATCGTCGAGCCGCGGGCCTATGGGCAGGACAAGGTCTTCGACGCAGGGGAGTTCTTTTATAAGACCGAGGGAATTCTGCCCGCCCCCGAGTCAGCGCACGCCATCACGGCGGCGATCGATGAGGCCCTTGAGGCCAAACGCCTCGGCCAGGCAAGAGTGATCCTGTTCAACCTCAGCGGCCACGGTTTCCTGGACATCAACGCCTACGAGCATAACGGCGGCCGGAAAAGTGCGGTTTGCCCTCCTGGGCAGTAGAATTCCCCTCGGGGTTTTCTTGTCTTCCCTGGGGCCGCCCTCGCGGCCCCCTCATTTGAGTTCTTTCATTCGCCCAGAAGATTATGCCTGAGCTTGGAGAAAAAGATCCGGGCTTCCTCGAAGTCTTTGCCCTTAATGACGTGCTTCAAGAATTCGAGGCGGCCGGTAACTTTTTCGAGCTGCTCGAGCGAGTGGGGTCCGAAGATAACCTCCGCGAGAAGGTAGTCATCCTCGGACAGAAGCCCCCGCGCGATCTCCAGGTGTTTCTTGAACGTTGTTCCTGGGACCGTCGACCTTTCCATGCAGGCGGCAAAGATCATAGTCGAGGCGAAGGGAAGGGCTAACGAATAGGCGATCATCCGGTCGTGCTCGGCAAACGAGACCTCGGAAATCTTGAGTTGCAGACGGGAAAAAAAGTCTCTGAAGAAACGCAGGCCTTGAGGGTCGGAGTCGCTGATGATGATCGCGTGCTCGTCCCTGAGCTGCTGGACGTTGGCGAAGGTCGGCCCGAACATCGGGTGGACCGAGGCAAACCTGAACTTCGCCATCCTGTAATAGGCAGGGATCTGACTTTTAACCGAGGCGACATCGCAGAGCAGACAATAGGCAGGCAGATGGGGCGCCGCCGCCTCGAAGGCTTCGACCGTGTTCCGCAGGCTCACGGCGTTGATCAGAAGATCCGGCTTGAAGTCCCCAAGCTCACTCAGGTCGGTAAACACCACCGCCGGCGCACGCCCCGAGGTCCGCGAGTTGTCGATGTCATAGACGCCGACTTCGTTGTCTTGGCACAGCTCGGAGATGAGCCAGCTTCCCATGTGACCGGCGCCCAGGATGGCAATCTTCACTGGGAGACCTCTTCGTTGTAGCTGCCGAGGTATTTGAACATGGCGGTAACCTCCTTGACTTTATCCAGGATTGGCCCCAACTCTTGGCGCTCCAGAGCCGCCTGAAAATCGAGAAAGAAAGCGTAGGATCGCGGGGCGCTCCGGCAGGGGAACGATTCGATACGCGTGAGGTTGATGTTCGAGTCGGCAAAGAGCTTCAGGACGGCGAAGAGGCTCCCGGCGCGATGCGGCGTCGAGAAGATGATCGAGTGCTTGTTTCCGGCTTCCTCACGTTCTTGGCACGCGACGACCAGAAAGCGGGTGAAGTTGAGCGGGTGGTCCTCGATCCCCGCTTCGATAACGGCCAGGTTGTAGAGCCGGGCGCAGAGCCTATCGGCAATTACGGCCCCCCTCTTCGGCCTCTCCGAGGCGAGCATCTTGGCCGCGCCCGCCGTATCGTAAAAGGGGAGGCCATCCAGACCATGCCGGGCGAGGAAATCCCGGCATTGGGAGAGCGCCTGCGGGTGGGAATAAACGCTCTTGACGTCATCGAATTTCGTTTCGGGGAGGGCGAGCAGGCAGTGGCTGACGCGGTGCCTGACCGCTCCCACAACTTTGAGGGGGGTCTCGACAAGCATCTCGTTCACCATGGTCACCGGTCCGGCCAAGGAATTTTCAACGGGGACGATTCCGCAATCGAGCTGGCCGCTCTCCACACCCTCAAAGACATCGCTGAACTGGAGGCAGGGAATCGTGACCAGGTTCGGGTTGAAACAACGAGCGGCAGCTTCGCCGAAGGCGCCGTGCTCGCCCTGGAACCCGATGAGCTTGAGCGGCCGGGCCTGAAGTCGGCGGCTTTCCTGGATTATCCGACTCCATAACGTTTCGACAAAATCGCCCCTGAGAACGCTCGACCCCGCGGCCCGGGACTTCAGCCGTGAGAAGATATCCTTCTCCCTTTCCGTGTCGCGGACATCCGGCTTGAGCTTCCTCGTCCTGAGGACAAGCTCCAGCCTTTCGTTGAGACGGTCTAGGATTTCGAAGTCGATCCTGTCGATTTTTGCCCTTATTTTTCCCAGGCTCATGGTTTGGGCCTCACGATTCTCGGGATTCTTTGTTCGAGGAGGAGGAGGTCGGCGAGCCCAACGGCTGTCGCCGCTTCGACGATGACCGGCAGCCGCAAGGCAAGGCAGACATCATGGCGGCCCCGGATGGTGAGGGGGGCGGCCTTTCCCGTGCGGAGGTTGATCGTCCTCTGCGCCCTGGCGATGCTCGCGGTAGGCCTCACGGCAACCCTGAAAACAAGGTCGTTGCCGTTCGTGAGCCCGCCGTTGATCCCGCCGCTGTGATTGGTCCTGGTCTTGCCGCTTTTATTGACGATGACGTCGTTGTACACGCTCCCGCGCATCGCGGCCGAGGCGAACCCGGCCCCGAACTCGATACCCTTGACACCCGGGATGGCGAACAGGAGATGGCTCAGGACGGATTCAACGGAATCGAAGAACGGTTCGCCAAGCCCCACAGGAAGCCGCCTGGCCCGCGCTTCGATTATTCCGCCGATCGAGTCACCCGCTTTCTGGGCGGCGATAACAGCCCCCTCGATATTTTCCGAGCCTCCCGCGCTGACGAGTGTCGCTTCTACCGCGACGGGCGCGATGAGCTTCTTGGCGACGACCCCCGCCGCCACGAGCCCGACGGTCAACCTGCCGGAGAAGTGTCCGCCGCCCCTGAGGTCGGCATACCCGCCGGATTTTTCGAGGGCGACGAAATCGGCATGACCTGGCCTTGGGGTCTCGCGGTAGGAGGTGTAATCCTCGGGCCGGACGTCTCGGTTTTCAAACATAATTAAAAGGGGCACCCCTGTTGTTCGGCGTTCCAGGGTGCCGCTTATGATCTGGGGCGTATCCGTCTCCCGGCGGCTGGTTGTCCCCGTGATCCCCGGCTGCCTTCGCTTGAGGTCGGAGGAAAAATCGGAAGGCGCGAGGGGAAGGCCCACCGGGCAGCCGTCGACAAGGAGGCCAACGCACGCACCATGGGATTCGCCAAAAACAGAGACGCGGAATATCCTGCCGAAAGAATTCATGTGACATCACCTCCGATCGACACCAGGTCTTCAAAAAAGCGGGAATAGGATTTCGCGACGACCCGGAAGCCTTCGACCCGGACCCCATGGCCGGCGCGCAAACCCGCCACGGCCCCGGCCATGGCCATCCGGTGGTCACCCCGCGAATGGATGACGCCACCCTCGGGCCGGCCGCCCCGGATCCTCATGACGTTCCCCCGGATTTCGAGGCGGGCGCCGATCCGGGGAAGCTCCTCGACCAGGGCCTTGGCCCGGTCGCACTCCTTGTGCCGCAGCCGGTAAACGCCGCGGATGGTGCTCAGGCCGTCGCAGAAGCAGGCCAGGACAACGAGGGGCGGGAAGAGGTCGGGGGAATCGGTGGCATCAAACTCGAAGGCCTTGAGGTCTCCGGCCTCGACCGAAACCTCCGAGTTGTGGGTGGAGACGGCCGCTCCGGCATCTTTCAGGACCTCGAGGACGCGCCGGTCGGGTTGGCGGGAATCGCTTGCCAGTTTAGAGACCGTGACCCGGCCGGCGATGGCGCCCGCGACCAGGAGAAAGGCCCCTGCCGACCAATCGCCCTCGACCTCGTATTTTCGCGCCTCGAAGCGCTGGCCGCCTTTGATTTTGAAGATGTCGCGGGTCTTGTCCCAGCCCACCGAGACCCCAAACTTCGAAAGTACCTCGATTGTCAGGTCCACGTACGGCCGGCTCTTGAGGCCCGAAACCTCGAGCTCGGAATCACCCTTGCAGGCCGGGAGCGAGGTCAGAAGCCCAGTCAAAAATTGCGACGATACGGAGCCGTCGAGGCTGGCCCGGCCGCCCCGCAGCGGCCCCTTGACGGTGAGAGGCGGGAACCCGGCATGCGACCGACACTCGACGCCCAGTTCGGAGAGCGGGCCTTCGATCATGCCCACGGGCCTTGCTTTAAGCGAACCCTGTCCTGAAAGTGTGAACTCTTTTTTCCCCAGGGCGGCGACGGGTGCAAAAAGCCGGAGGCAGAGGCCCGACTCGCCGCAGTCGAGAACGGTTTTGACCGGACGGCCACGTCCCTTGATCTTGACGGTTTTTTCGCTGCAGACGACCTTGGCGCCGAGCGCCACGGAGACGCCGAGCGCGGCCAGGGCGTCATCGCAAAACGCCGGGTTCTTGAGCTCCGAGACCCCCTCGGCGAGCGAGGCGGCGGCGATGGCCCGAATCATGGCGCTCTTCGAGGGCGGAGCCTGGACCCGGCCGTCGATCTTAGAGGGCTTGATCCATTTCACCCTGGATTCTCCTGGCGACGTCGAGAGGCTGCCAACTGAAGCATTGACGATGAGGTCCGCGACCGAGGCATAGAGAGGCAGGCGCGCTCGGAGCGTCCGTTCCGCGGATTCGAGGGGCCGACCGGGGTCGAGGACGGGACGCGTCGCGGCATCGATGCGCGCGACGGCCGTGCGGGCCGGCGTCCACAGCCAGACGACACGGCAGTTTTGAGTCAGGGTCCTGCGGTTCTCCTCGTCGAGGACGGCGCCACCGCCGACCGAGATCACCTTCCGCCGGCCCTCGGGCGGGACGATTTTTCCGATCACCGATTTCTCGAGTGACCGGAACGAAGATTCTCCCCGGAGTTTGAAGATCTCCGGAATGCTCATCCCGGCGACCGCTCCGATCGCCTCGTCGGTGTCGATGAATTCCTGGCCCATGAGCTGGGCGAGCTGCCGCCCGGTTGTCGTCTTGCCCGCGCCCATGAATCCCACGAGCGCGATATGGCGATGGCGCCGGCCTTTTCCGGAAGCAAATTCGTCCCAGGCCTTTCGCCTTAAGCCTTCATCGACCTTGACACCGGTCAGGATTTCGAATGACGGAATGGCCTGATGGAAAAGCCAGCGAAGGGCGGCAGGAGGGCCGGTTTTTCCGGGTGCCGGTCCTTCCGGCGCGCTCCCGTAGTGGGCGTCCACGATGAGGCATCCGCCGCGCCGGGGAGAAGTCAGGACGCGGGAGAAGGGAAACGGCAGGCAGGATATGCAGACATCAACATCCTTTAGGATAGCAGGCGCGTCAAGGATTCTCGCCCAAGCGCACCCCAATCTCCGCGCGGCGGCGCGGGCCTTTTCGCGAGAGCGGCCGGCGATGAAGACCTTGCCGGCCCCGGCTCCGACCAGCCCATAGGCGGCGGCCCGGCCCGCTCCGCCCGTCCCGAGGATGAGGGCCCGGCAGCCCGCCGCGTCGACGCCGAACGAGGCCAGTGTTCCGATCAGTCCGATAAAATCAGTATTGTATCCCCTTGACGGCACGCCCGAGCCGGCTCCAACGCTCCGGCCTTGGCCGCCTCGAGCCCCGGCTCCGGCGAGCGCGAGGCAGTTGACCGCGCCGATTTTTGCGGCGGGCTCATCCAGGCCGTCGACCAAGGAAACCATCTCCTCCTTGAAGGGCGAGGTCACGTTGAGCCCGCGGAGCCCGATGGCCCGCGCAGTCGCGAGCGCCTCCAGGGCCGAGTCCGCGGCCAGCCGAGTGTATACGGCATTCCGGTTGAAGGTCCGAAAGAAAAGGCCGAAGAGTTCTGGGCTCAGGCTGTGGACAACCGGCTTTCCCGTGACGGCGTAGATTTCAGGCTTGGGCATAATGCTTTAACTCCAGGAGGATCCTCTCAAGAGAGGCGGCTTCCCATTGCCCGTCGGCGGTCTCTCTGCCCCCAACGATAGACGCATAGGTGAACGCACTGCCCAGGAGCGGCGCCGCGATGCGCGTCAGTCTGCCCTTTCTTCCCATGCCCACGACGATGAGCGACAATCCGGCATCCAGGAGGCCGAGAAGCCGGGCGTTGTCTCGGCGGGTTCGGACCAGGCAGGCGACCTTAACGATATCCGCCCCGGACGCGAATGAGAGCGCGATCGTCCGTTCGAGCTCCGCTCGGGGCGGAGTCCTCTCGAAATTGTGATAAGAGACGATGACGCGACAACCCGCGGCCCGCGCCGCCCGTATGATACGTTCCCTGAACCGGACGTCCGTTTCGAGCTCGACGTCCACGAAAGCCGCGCCCGATTGGATCGCTGTTAGCAGGAGGTGAAGGCGCTTCGTCTCGCTCCTCCCGCCCGGCCGGCAGGAGGCGATCAGGCGCGAGGGCTGCGAAAAGATTCTTTTGATTCCCTCGGGGCCAATGCGCATTTTGTCCAGACGGATTTCGGCGAAGTCGAGGCCTTGGAGCGCGCGAAGGCAGGCGGCCGCTGTCGGTTCGGCGAGGCTAACACAGATCATTGAGGTGTCTTTCCAGCTCCTTTCGGTCGAGCTGCGCAATGACAGGCTTCCCGATATCTTCGAGAAGAACAAGGCGGAGGGCCCCGGCCTCGCGCTTCTTGTCTTTCCAAACGGCCTCGAGAAAAGGGCCGGCTGCCGCGGGGATATCTGCGGGCAAGCCGAGGCCTCGGATGAGTGCCTCGATCCTGTGCTCGACGGCTCCGGAGAGGAGCCCTCGGGCTACGGAAACCCTGGCGGCGAACGTCATCCCCATACCGACCGCCTCGCCGTGAGAAATGCCCGCGGTTTTTTCCAAGGCGTGGGCGAGAGTATGACCGAAATTGAGTTTTCGCCTCTCGTCCGTTTCCCTTTCATCGAGGCTAACGATTTTAATCTTGAGCGCTGCCGACCGGCCGATGACCTCCTCGACGGCGTCCCGTTCCAGGGCCAAAAGCCGGTTCCCGTTCTCCTCGAGATAAGCGAACATCTCAGAATCCCCAATCAGCGCATGCTTGACGATCTCGGCGGCGCCGCCGAGAATCTCCCTGGCGGGTAGGGTTTGAAGCAAATCAAAATCCACGAGCACGAACCCTGGTTGGTTAAAGACACCCAGGATGTTCTTGTAGCCGTCGAGGTTGACGCCGTTTTTCCCGCCGATCGCCGCATCCACCTGGGCCAGAAGGGTGGTCGGCGCAAACCCGAAGCCCAAACCGCGCATGAAGATAGAGGCAACGAACCCGGCGATATCGCAGGCCACGCCGCCACCGAGGCCAACGACGGTGGTCGAGCGATCGGCGCCAAGATCGAGAAGACGGCGGCAGATCTTCTCGATAGACCGCAAGCTCTTCGCCTTCTCACCGGAGCCGACATCGACCCACTTGTATCCGGAGACAAGGCGCCGGTGCAACCGGGCGACGTTGGAGTCCGCAAGAATAATCATCCTCCGGCTGTCGACATAATCTCCAAGGTCTTTCAGGGACGCGCCGATGACGATGCGGCTTGATCCCGTCGACCCCGCGAGCCTCAACTCCCTCAATTCAGGCCCTCCAAGAAGGTCCGTAGCGAGAGGACTTTCCGGATGATTTCGGCGAACTCAGGAGGCGTTAGGGCCTGTTCGCCGTCGCTGAGCGCCGTCTTAGGATCGTTGTGGACCTCGACCGTCAGCCCGTCGGCGCCGCTGGCCACAGCCGCCAGGCTCATCGGCTGGATAAGGCTCGCCCGTCCCGTCCCATGGGCCGGATCGACGATTACAGGCAAGTGGGTCAGCTGTTTGACGGCCGGCACCGCGCTGAGATCGAGGGTGTTGCGGGTGTAGGTTTCAAAGGTGCGAATGCCGCGCTCGCAGAGGATCACTTCGGGATTCCCTTCGTTGAGGATGTATTCCGCGCAGTTCAGCCACTCGGCGAAGGTCGAATACATCCCCCGTTTGAGGAGGACGGGCTTCCTCGCCTTGCCAACCTCCTTAAGCAGGGAAAAATTCTGGATATTCCGGGCGCCGATCTGAAAGACGTCGACGTATTCGCTCATCCAGGAGACATCCCTGGTATCCAGGACCTCGGAGACGATCGGCAGGCCGGTAGCCTCGCGGGCCCTGACTAGAATTTTGAGTCCCTTGAGCCCGAGCCCCTGGAAACCATAGGGCGACGTCCTGGGCTTAAACACCCCGCCCCGCAGGAGATGGGCGCCTGCGGCCTTGACAGCGTGGGCGATGGCCAGCGTTTGCTCCTCGCTCTCCACACTGCAAGGGCCGGCGATAACAATAAAGTCCCTGCCGAATACGGCCTCTCCCACCTGAATAGTCGTTCTTTCGTGGCCCTTCGAGCACACGAGCTTGATGTTGTTCATATCATTCGCCTTTCCTGACGCGGTACAGGATTTCTCCCTTCGAGGAGTAGGGTAAGGGCGGGGGAGGTCTGTGTTTGGGCGCTTAACGCCCAAAGTAGAAGTAATAGAAGCAGGCGGCGGCGACGGAAGGCGTTGAACCGGTCACCGCATATCTCATGATGAAGGATAGTAAATCAGAATAAGGCGCGAATGTCAAGGAAGCCGCAGATCGAGCACGGCGAATCCTGGGCGGATTGCCCGACCAGATCAGGGAATTCCAGGAAGCCATGAAGGACTACGGTCCGGCGAAAGCCGTCGATTTGCTCGAACGGAAGGAAGAGGCGGGGCTGCGAAGCTATGTCTACCGACTGACCTTCGAAGACGGCCGTATCCTTAAGCTGAACCTCAAGCTGACGGATAAAAATAAGATCGCGGCACTCGATCCTATGTCGGACTGAGCTCGGGCGTTCGAGCCCGGCGTCCCGTCGCTGAAGAGGGCTTTGGATAGAGATTGCCGAGGCGGGACGTCCGCCGTGGACATCCCTATTCGGGCGTGTTTGTTTATCCTGGGCTTTGGCTATTTTTTCCAGGGTATGGTATAAGGCTCGGGCAGGAATTCGATATGACACATTTGCCGGGAGTTAATAAGGCCCACCTGCCTCGAGCGATATGGTCCGGCGTCTGTGTTCTGTCGGCCTCGATCCTGCTTTCGCTCTGGTGGCCGTTCCAGGCGGAAAGGCTTATCCCCGCCGCTCAGTCCATCGTGCTTGTCCTGCTTTCGTTTGCCTGCGGCTATATCGACTCCAGCCTGGGGATGGGTTACGGGTCCACGCTGACTCCGCTCCTCCTTATCCTGGGATATCGACCCCTCGAAGTCGTTCCGGCCATCATCGCTTCCCAATTCGCAGCCGGGGGGATCGGCGCCTGGGCCCATCACCTGATAGGAAATGTCGACCTCCATCCCAGAAACCAGGCCTTTCGGGTGGCCTGCCTCTTGGCCTCGGCCTCGGTCCTGGGAACGGGCGTCGGAGCCATGGTCGCCGTTTATCTCCCCGCCCTCTACCTCCAGGCCTGGGTCGGGTTGCTGGTCTGCTTCATCGGTATCGTCACCTTAGCCCTCAAACACCGCCAGACCTCCTTTTCGTGGAAACGGATCGTCGCGCTCGGGGTTTTCGCGGCTTTCAATAAGGGATCAACGGGAGGGGGTTACGGACCGATTGTCATGGGCGGACAGCTCCTGGCCGGAGTGAGCGGAAAAAATGCCGTCGGGATAACGACCCTGGCGGAAAGCCTCTCCTGCATCGTCGGCGTGGTCACCTATCTCCTCGCGCCCGGGGAAATCAGCTGGCGCCTCGCCCCCTTCCTGATCTTCGGAGCGGTGGCGGCGGTCCCCTTTTCGACGATCACCGTGGCCGCGCTCCGGCCCAACCATCTGAGAAGCGCCATCGGCATCCTCACTTTCACTCTGGGCCTCCTGATCCTGCTCAAGACCTTCGTGTTTTGAGAGGCTCTGAGCTAGCTTTCCACCAGAACCTTAAACCCGCCGGAAGTCATGCGTTTGACGTCGAACGGCATCGATTCCGGGTCCATGCCGGCAAATCGCGGGTCTTTCATTATCCTGGCATTGATACGGTCGCGCTGGGCGCGCGATTTGTACACGATCCAGGAAAAAACGGCTGTCTCGCTGCTCTTGAGCTTGAGGAGACGCGGAAAGGGAATTCCCCATTTCACGTCAAGGTCGTCACCCGCGCACTCCACGTACTCGAGCGCCCCATACTCTTTCCAGACCGCAGCCCCCTCCCGGGCGAGCTTCCGGTAAGCCGCCAGCTTCTTTTTAGCAACGACCAGGACAAAGCCATCGACATATTTCATAAAGATTCTCCTTTCGTCTATTCGCATTTAATTTCCCAAGGGGTTGATTCTTGCCTCGCTTCCTATCATGCTCCCGCTGAATCAACGGGGGAACCGAATCATGACCGGGTCGCCCGGCTTTGCCCCGAGAGATGCGGCGGCAGATCCCTCCCTCACGGCGATCTCGATGAGGCCCTGGCTGTTGACCATAAAGAAGGGCCGGTCGTCTTTGACCTCTACGTAAGACGTGGCAAACTTGTCAAGCCGGATTCGGCCAAGGTTCAAGACTATTCCAGGCTTGCTTTTCGGCCGCCTGGACCGCGGAAACATGGAAAAAGGGATATTGGTCATCAGGTTCCCGAACTTGTCCTCGTAAAGTATTTCGCCAAGGATCTCATGGCTGGAACGCCTGGGTTCGTCAATCTTCAACCGCTTGTAGATCTTAACGGTCGGCCCCAATTCCTTGGGCGAAAGTCCCTGGGTCAGCCGGGCCGCGACGGGCGCCATCCTGTCCCTAGCCTCGAAGGTTGTACGCCCGGCGGTTAGCCAAAACCGGCTCTGAGTCACTTGCCTCAGACTTACGATTTTCTCGTTCCGCAGCAGCAGCGTCAGGAGACCGTTGTCGGGGGCAATGAAGAAGTATTTTTTGGTTTGAGCCAAAAGGATGGCGCGGCCGCTCGCAACACCGGGGTCGACTACGGCCAGAAAAACCGTTCCCCTCGGGAAATAACGGTAGCACGAAAAAAGGATAAAGCTCGCCGCCCGGATGTCGAACGAGGGCACCTCATGAGTGATATCGATGGTCCGCGCTTCGGGATTGATCCCGGCGATCACGGCTTTAAGAGAAGGGACGAAGAAGTCCTTCTCCCCAAAATCGGTCAGCAGGGCGATAAACCGTGCTTTCATTTATCAGCGAACCAGGTTGAAAAGGGTGAGGACGCCTAGGATGGCCGGCTGATGGACGAGGTAGATCAGCAGGGAATGCCGGCCCGCGAAATTGACGAAAGTGACAGGCAGCCGTCGCCGGATCAGGCTCCGCTTGGAAGCGTAAACCGATTTCCCCAAGGCGGCGCCGGCGAGGAAAATGCCAAACCAAGGCAAAAGCGGAAAATAATCAAAAGACGCGTAGAACGGAGTGTGAATTCCCAGGGGCAGAAGCCAGTCGAACCGGATCGTCACCCCCTTCAAGAAGATGGAGAGGGCCGCGCTTGCGACGAGGACGGCGCCACCCGCAACCCCGCATGCCGGCGCTCTCGCCTTTTCAAAAACCGCCCCGTAGATCAGGATGGAGACTCCCAGGCAGTGAAGGATCCCGAAATGGACGGTCGCGGCGCTGTTGAAGACATAAGTCGCCGCGCTGACCAGGATGGCGACGGCGAGCAATTTGAGGGCCCGGCGGACGTTGCCTCGGCTCAGCGTGCTGCTGATTCCAGAGAGGACGACGAACAGTCCGGCAAAAAAATACTGAGCCGACAGCCAGGCCGGAGTCGTGAGGTCCGTCGTGAAGCCGAGGAGCGACCGGACGCCGGCCATCGCCCCGAGGTCGTAGAGGAGATGGTAGCCGACCATGAGGATGATGGACAGCCCGCGCAGGAAATCGATCTCCCAGATGCGCTCCCGGCGCGTGGCCGGAGGCAGGATTGCACCGAGGCTCGAAGATCCCGTCTTGTCAACGGGGCCCTTATCTGGATCCGTCACGCGGGCGATTATGCCGCCTTCCGGCCCGTCTGTCAAACTCCGACCAGAACGAAGAGCAGATGGCCCTTGACAATTTTAAAGTATCAGTTTAGCATTGTCACATGCGCTATATCCCCCGATCGTTGACCAAGCCGCTCCGGGAGGCGGCGGTCGCATTCCCCGCCCTGATCTTGACTGGCCCTCGACGGTCTGGAAAGACGACACTCCTCCGCCGCTGTTTTCCCGAAGCGTCCTACCATCTGCTCGAGGATCCGGATACCATTGCCCGGATTCGAAGCGACCCTCGCTCATTCCTCGACTCGGTGCGCCTGCCCACCATCCTGGATGAAATCCAACACACACCAGAACTTCTGAACTACATCCGGGCTCGGATTGACTTGTCCGGGAAAAAGGGAAGAGGCTGGTATCTGACCGGATCCCAGGAATCTGCCCTGATGAAGGGAGTGACGGAATCCATGGCTGGGCGGGCCGCCGTTTTCCACCTCCTTCCTTTGTCGTTGGCGGAATCGCCCCGGGTCACCCTGGCTCGAGGCGGTTTTCCTGAAGTTGTGGCCCGGCCAAAAACATCGGAGGTCTGGTTTCGTTCTTATATTCAAACATATCTGGAGCGCGATGTCCGATCACTGAGTGCGATTCGCGACCTGGCCACTTTCCGAAGGTTTCTTTCGTTGGTCGCCAGCCGGATCGGGCAACTTCTTAACCGGAGTGACCTAGCAGCGCCTCTCGGGGTTTCCGTTCCCACTATTTCCGAGTGGCTGAATATCCTCGAGGCGACCCATCTGATCCTGCTCGTCCCACCCTATTTTGAAAACTTCGGAAAGCGCTTGATCAAGTCCCCCAAACTTTACTTTGCCGATACCGGCCTGGCCGCCCATCTGCTTGGACTCGAGACGGATACCGACATAGCCAGGTCGGTCTTTCACGGGCCGCTCTTTGAAAGCTTCGTCGCCTCCGAGGTTGTCAAGACCCAGGTTCACGCTGGAAAGAAACAGCAGGTCTTTTTTTTCCGGGACCGCCAAGGCCTCGAGGTTGATTTCCTTGTCCCGGGAAGCGGACGCCGGCTCTTCCTGGTCGAAGCCAAAGCAACCAGGACCGTCCGTCCGCAGGCGGCCGAAGCGCTGGACCGTCTTAAGAGGGCCGTGTCAGGCTATATCGTCGAAAGCGTTCTCGTCCATCTCCCCATCCGGTCCGGAGCCCCCTTCACGGGCTTACGCCCGGGGATCCGGGCGATGTCGCTTCCTGACCTCTGTCGAGTGATCCGGTCATAGCCAAAGTGTCGTTTAGTATTTTGGACCCCGGCCGGGTCCCTTATTCGCCCCCGGCGGGGTTGTGCCAGCGACCGTTTTATGCGAGGATATCGGAGATGTCGAGGAGCCGCTTCGCCGTCCTTGCCTTGACTTTCGCCGTAGCGGGCTGCGCTTCAACCCAGAAGAAAACCATCAAAGACCCGGAGAAAGACCCCCAGAACCAGTACGAAAAGGCCGTTATCTCCGTACGCTACGGCCTCGAAGACGAGGCCCTCAAATACCTGAACCTGGCCCTTTCTCTCGACCCCGCCCATGCCCCCTCCCTTCTTCTCCTCGGAAACGTCCAGTATAGGAAGGGCAATTACGGCGAGGCCGCCGCCGCCTTCGAGAAGTACCTGGCGCTTCGCCCCAACGACGCCGAGGCCCACGTCAATCTTGGCCTGACCTACGAGAAGCTCGGGATGGCCGAAAAGACCGAGGCGGAATACGTAACGGCGCTGGGCCTGGACGGCAACCCCACCGCCGCTTTCGGCCTGGCCAAGCTCTCCTACGAGCAAAACAAGCTCGAGCCGGCCCTCGAATATATCCGCAAAGCGATCGAAAAAAACGCCAAATCGGCCGCCTATTACAACCTCCAGGGCGTCATCCTCAATCAGATGCACCGTTATGCCGACGCCCTGCCCAGCTTCCAGACCGCCCTGTTGCTGGCGCCCGACGACGCCTACGTGTCTATCAACCTGGGGATCGCCTTCATCAACAACAAAGAGCCCGCCAAGGCCCGGGAGCTTTTCGAGAAGCTGCTGCCCAAGGTCCAGGACGAAGAGCTCAAAACCAAGATCAATGAATATTTGAAGTTCATCAAAGACAACTCCTAAACTTTTCCCGTTCACCTTTTGGGGTGAGAAATTCCCCCCCGGAAGGCCTAGAAAACCACCCTGAAACTCACTCGGAAAGGCGATTCCATGCTTTTCCGGAATAGGGCACGATGGGACGCGAGATTCCCTGAGAAGGATGGTTTATCTTTGGCTCGGAAATGTTCGGCGAGGACCAAGACATGGGGCCGGATGGGTGGTGATGTGCCGGCCCCAGGGGACGACAGATTCTCAAATCGATGGTCATGAGAAAACCAAAATGTCCTAAAACCGCGGCTTCAATCGCCTGCCTGGCCCTCTTGCTGGGAGCGGCAGACACGATCCCGGCAGTCGGCGGACTGGGACCCGGGCAGAAGGTTTCGGAGCAGAAGAAGATCATCCATGTGGGCTTTGAGGCGAGTCTCTTTTCCGCGGTGGACCTCCAGGATGTCCGAATCGCCCTGGAAATATGGATGAAGCAAATCTCCGATTCATCCTCCGTTAGGTATTCCGTGGAATCCTTCGTCTATCCGGACTTCCCTTCCCTGGCGAAGGACATCCGGGCAAAAAAACTGGAAATCGTCAACATCAGCGCATTGGACTATGTGCATATGCCTAAGGATATGCCCCTCGAGCCCTTTTTAGTTCCCTGCCAAGGGGATTCTCCTCTGGTGAATTACAAACTCGGGGTCCATAAATCCAGCGGGATTTCTCGACTCAGCCAGCTCGCCAAAGAGACGCTTGCTATTCAAAGCGGCGCGCATACAAGTATCTCTCAGCTTTGGCTGAGAAGCCTGCTGCTTGAAAACGGGCTGAGCACCTACCCTGAGTTTTTCCGGGCAGTCCGGGTGGCGGAGAAACCCGCCCAGGCCGTGTTGCCGGTATTTTTTGGACAGGTAAGCGCTTGCCTCGTCTCCTCTGATTCCTTTGAGATGATGGTCGAGCTCAACCCCCAAGTCGGGCAAGAGCTTTCCGTGCTGGCCGAGTCCCCCGGGTTTCTCAATCTCATTTCCTGCTTCCATAGAGATTTTGACCCTGAAGTCAAGAGGGCCGTCATGGACAAAGCTTATCTTCTGCATGAAAACCCGGGCGGCCAGCAAATTCTGACCTTGTTTCGCATGGACAAAGCCATTCCGTTTGACCCCTCCTATCTCCGGGACCTCGAGACCCTGGTAGAAAGGGACGGAATGAAGGAGGAGGGATTCTGAAGAGGAGATGGATCAAACCTTGAAGTTGGCTCAGCTGGCGCTTTTCGTTCTGACCTGTCTGATGCCGGACATCCGTTCCCCCCAGATCGGACTCTATGCCCAGGCTCCCACCCAGGATCGTTCCGAAGTCCTCGTCATCGGCTATATCGAGAGCGCTTTTTATGATCTCCGGGTCAAGGACGCCCAGATCGCCCTGGAGATGTGGGGGAGCAGCCTGATCAACCGCGAGACAAGCCCCTTGAACAAGGTCAGCGCCCTCATTATCTCCTCCTTCGCCGAACTGGACGCGGCCGTCGCCCATGAAGAACTGGACGTCGCTATCATGGGGACGCTCGATTACCTCAACCTGACGAAACAGGACTTGCTGGAACCCGTCCTGGTTCCGCGTTCGCGGGAAGATTGCATGCAAAACTATCTCCTCCTGGTCCGGAGGGACAGAGGGATCAAGGAATTGGGTCAGCTTAGAAATGGCCGTCTCGCTTTCTCCCTCGGAGGAGAGAGCGACATTCCTAAGGTTTGGGTGGACAATCTGCTCCTCAAAGCGGGACTGGGCCGGCTCGAAACGTTCTTTCAGGAAATTAAATACGTGGATAAAGCCGCTCAGGCCGTGCTGCCGGTATTTTTCAAACAGGCGGATGTCTGTCTCGCTTCTTCTCGAAGTTTCGACTCGCTCAAGGAGCTGAACCCTCAGATCGGGAACGAGCTCGAGATCCTGGCGACGTCACCCAGTCTTTTGCGCGGCCTGATCTGTTTTCGCAAAAGCCGCGACCCCGTGGAAAAGCGGAGGACTCTCGAGGTTATGGCCGATATCCATGAAGACCCCCAAGGTCAGCAGATCCTTCTCCTCTTTCACGAGGAACGCCTTGCGCCTTTCCAATCCTCCCACCTGGACAGCGCTAAGGCTTTGGTCCAGGAATACAAAAACCGCCTGGCCAAAAACGAATTCAATAAAAAGGGAAAAAGCAAATGAAAAAGCTTAAGCTGTTCTTTGGACTCGTCCTGACGATCGGGCTTGGATGCCTGGTTTTGGATGCTCATCAAGCCCCGCCCCAAACCGAAGAGGCTCTCTCCCCCTCCCCCGTCGCCGCGCCCCAGGCTCCCCGCGCCTACAGCCTTCAGGAGTGCCTCGAGATCGCCCTCCAGAATAACCGGTGGCGGCCGGCGTCCCAGTTTGGAGTCGAGATCGCCGAAGCCCAACACAAGCAAGCCCTCTCCACCTACTGGCCCCGGCTCAACCTGAAAACATCTTTCATGAAGATGGATGAGGACATGAATTTCATCTTCCCGGCCCAGAGCCTTTCCTTCAACGCGCCCTTTTTGCCCCAGCCCATCCCGCTGAATCTGCCGGCCATGGATATCAAGTTGATGGATGATACCAGCCTGGTCAACTCCCTCAGCCTGACCCTCCCGCTCTTCACGGGGGGCCTGAGGGAGGCTGTCATTAAACAGGCCAAGAGCGGTCTCGAAGCGGCCTGCCAGGCGGCGAGAAAGACCGACTTAAGAGTGATCTTCGACGTCAAACGCCTGTATTATGCCGGGATCCTCGCCAAAAACCTCCATCAGATCGGCCGCGACGCCCTCGCCCGCCTGGAAGCGACATTGACTTTGACCGAAAACCTATACCAGAGAGGATCCGGAAAGGTCAAAAAAACAGACTATCTCCGGAACAAGACCATCGTCGAGGCCGCCAGGTCGATCCTCGCCGTCCTGGAAAGCAATGTCCAACTGACCCAGGCGGCGTTGGTCAACAGCCTGGGACTTCCTTGGGATACGGCCATAGAGCTTTCCGAAAAAGATATCCCCTATGAAGCCTACCCGCTGGACCTCAAAGGCCTGGTCAACAATTCTTATAGCTTCAATCCTGATTGGGCGGCACTGAAGGCCGGTCTCCAGGCCGCGGAGGCCAGGGTTTCGCAGGCCCGGAGCGGCTACTTCCCCAAACTCGGAATCATGGGCAGTCTCAATATCATTACCAATGCCTATGATAAAGGCATGGTTACGCCCGTGAACAAGAAGAGCTGGATGGTAGGGATAGGCCTGGAAATCCCCATCTTCAACGGCTTCTTGACGGCCCACGAAATCCGCGAGGCCGGCGCCCGCCTTCGGAAGATGGAGCAGGAGCAGATCCTCCTCAGGGAAGGACTGGCCCTGCAGATCGAGGATATTTTCCTCCAGGTCATAAGGGCCCAAAAGCAGTATGACGCGTCTAAGGCCGCCTTAGAAGCGGCCGTCCAAAACCGCGAACTCAATGTCCGGGCCTACCAGGACGAGCTGGTGGAAACGCAAGAAGTCATCGAAGCGCAGATCATGGAGTCATTCATGCAGGCTCAGTTCGAAAAAGTGCTCTTCGACCATATCGAGAGCCGGCTCCGTCTGGACTTGATCGTCGGCGAGGAAGTGCAGAAGACTATCCAATAGGGAGGACGGATAGGCCCAGGGGGCAAGTATGAACGCCAAGATAAGCGGCTGGAGGGCTTTTAACCGGCGGAGCCTCCGTTTCCAGACGACCGTCCTTTTCTGGGCCATCATTGCCTTTACCCTGGGCGCTTTTCTTCTCGTCACGCTCCAGCAGCTCCGGAAAAGCCTGGTCCTGGGCATGGAGTCGACCGCGGCCACGATTGCCACATCCATCGGCCAGGTGACGGCGACGGCGATAGTCGTGGAGGACTACAGTTCGGTGGTGGACCATTGCATGCAGGTTTTGGATAAGCAGCCTTTCATTCTCTATATCGTGATCACCCGGGAAGATGGATTTTCCCTGGTGAACATGGCGGACAAATGGACGCAGGAGGATCTGAAAGGCCTGTGGAGTCCGGAAGGCGAGAGAAAGAACATAGGGGCGATGATGCAAAACCCTCTGGCCGAGGGGAAGGTCTATCATTTCACTCATCCCTTTGCCTATTCGGGGATCGAATGGGGCTGGATCCATGTCGGGTTGTCTCTGGACAATTACATGGCCCAGCTCAAGGCCATCTTTATGCGGACGGGATTTCTCGCCTCTCTTTGTCTTTTATTGGGCCTGGCCAGTTCATTCCTCTTCGCCAAATGGTGGAGCCGGCCGATCGTGGGCATGGGTCGGATAACGCAGCTGGCCGGACAGGGCGATTTGTCCGTCCGGGCGAAGGTCACGTCCAACCGGGAACTGAGGGCGCTGGCGGAATCCTTTAACTCCATGATCGGAAGCCTGCAGAAATCGCAGGACGCCTTGCGGCAGGAGAAGGAAAGAGCCGAAGGGGCGAGCCGGGCGAAAAGCGATTTCCTGGCGAGCATGTCGCACGAGCTGAGGACGCCGCTCAACGCGATCATCGGCTTTTCCGAGATACTCCAGGACAAGTTTTTCGGGGACCTGACCGAAAAACAGGCCGAGTACGTCAATGACATCCTCGAAAGCGGCCGGCACCTTCTGGGCCTGATCAACGACGTTTTGGATCTCTCCAAGATCGAAGTCGGAAAGATGGAATTGAACCGAACCGCGATCGTTCTGAAGGATCTTCTGCAGAGCGGGATGGTCATGATCAAGGAAAAATGCGCCAAGCACAACATCCACCTGCATCTCGACAAGACGGAGAATGCGGACGGGCTGAAAGCGGAGGTCGATGAGCGGCGGCTGAAGCAGGTCATGTTCAACCTTCTGTCAAACGCCGCCAAGTTCACCCCGGACGGAGGAGAGATCAAGATCGGTATCAAGGAGAAGGAAGCGGAGTTCGAAGTGAGTGTCGAGGACACGGGGATCGGGATCGCCCCTGAGCACATCAACAAGGTCTTTGAGGACTTCTACCAGGTAAAGAGCGGAACGACAGACAAAACCGCGGGGACCGGCCTGGGTCTGGCGCTGACCAAGAGGATCGTAGAATTGCACGGCGGTCGGATCTGGGCGGAAAGCGGAGGGGCCGGCAAAGGGAGCCGCTTTGTTTTTACCCTGCCGAGGTGATCATCCCGCCGGAAGGCTGAGCTCCGGAAAGGAAGGATATGAGTCCTGTAAGAAAAGCCCGTTTCTGGGGGCCTACGGCAGCACTTTGCCTTGTCAGTATGATGCTCATGTTTCCAGCCTCTTCCCTTAACGCCCAGGAAGGGGCAAGAGCGGAATTCATATTTGGCTATTCGGCTAAAACCTTGCCCGACGTCGATTTAAGGGATGCGACGGCGGCCTTGAAGATCTATGTCAACGCTCTCGCCAAGAAACTGCAGATAAGCGCGGAAAGCAGGATCTATGAAGATTCGGGCGCTTTGCTCAAAGATGCTCAGTCCGGACAGGTTGATTTGTTTTCCTTAAGGGCGTTGGACTATCTGCGTTCACATTCCTACGTTGAGACGGCGCCCGGAATAATCGGGGTCAGAGCCGGAAAAGTGACGGAACGGCTTGTCTTCCTCATCCGAGAAGAAGGGCAGGCCGCGGACTTGAACGATCTCCAGGGAAAGAAGATCGCTCTTCTCAAGGGGGACGACGTGAGCGTCCTTTTCCTCAATCTGCTCCTCCTCAGGGGCGGACACCCTGAGATGGAGGGCTATTTTTCTGCGATAGACATGAAATCAAGTCCTTCCCAGGCCCTTCTCGCCGTCTTCTTCAGCCAGGCGGATGCCTGCATCGTCGGGCAAAGCGCTTTCCTGACGGCCGGCGAATTGAACCCGCAGGTCACGGAAAGATTAAAGATTGTGGCGCAGTCTCCCGAATTCATAGGGACCGTTGCCTTTTTCCGAAACAGCATGGATAAGGAATTCATACGGAAGGTTATCGAATTGTCCGGGACACTCAAGGACGATCCCCACGGACGACAAGTCCTGACGCTATTCAAGGTGGAGGATCTGCGCCCATTCAATGAGTCCAACCTGGAAAACCTCAGGGCGATGCTGGACGAATACGACCGCCTGCGGGCCGCAAAGTAGTCCTTCCCTACGCGTTCCCCCGCCTCAGCGGCAAAACAAAGCTGAACCGGCTGCCTTTGCCGATCCCGTCGCTTTCGACCCACAGCTTTCCGCCGTGCATCTCCACGATCTGTTTGCTCAGGTTCAAACCCAAGCCGGCGCCCGGCGTCTTGTCCCGCATCCCACTCTGGACCTGGTAGAACCGGTCGAAGATCCTCTCTTGATGCTCTGCTGCGATGCCGATTCCGGTATCGGAAACGCTGATCAGGAGCTCCCGGCCGTTTTTCCGCGCGCTGATCTCGATCCGGCCGCCGTCCGGGGTGAACTTCGAGGCGTTGGTGAGGAGGTTCACCAGCACCTGCTTGATCCGGCGCTCATCGGCCGGGATCTGCAAGGCTTCTGTCTCGGGAGACACTGTCAATTCCATGGCGATCTGATGCTTGAGGCATTTCTCCTTGATCATGGTCAGGCTGTTCCTGAGCAGGTCCGCGATCCTGACGTCCGAGATCTCGGCTTCAAACTTGCCCACCTCGATCTTGGTGAGGTCCAGGATGTCGTTGATCAAGGTCAGCAGGTGCTTCCCGCTGTCCATGATATCGGTTACGTATTCCTGCTGCTTCTGGTTCAGCGGCCCGAAAAACCGGTCGTTCAGGACCTCGGAAAACCCGATGATGGCATTCAGCGGTGTCCGGAGCTCATGGGACATATTGGCCAGAAACCCGCTTTTGGCGCGGTTGGCCGATTCGGCCGCCTCCTTGGCCGATTGGAGTTCATTCTCGACGGCCTTTTGTTTGGAGACGTCAGTCATGATCCCGAGCATGCGATTGGGCTTCCCGGATTCATCGGACAAGAAAATGCCCGTATCTCTGATGTATCTGTATTGGTTGTCTTTAACCCTGAACCGGTATTCCGTGCTGTACCTCCGACCGGTCTCCCGGGCTTCACCCAAGAGGAGGACGTTGCGCTCTCTCTCCTCCGGATGAATCCGGTCCGCCCACTCCTCGATATCGGCTTGAAACTCCTCCGGCCGATAACCCATAACCTCCTCGATGGCTCCGGCCCAGATGATTTTTCCGGTTTCCGTATCGTAGTCATAGATGAGCTGGCCGGTTTGTTTGGTGACGAGCGAGTATCTCTCCTCGCTTTCCCTCAGCGCCTCTTGAGTCTTTTTTTGCTCCGTAATATCGCGGGCGGTGCAAATAATCCCGAATAGGTCGTTCGATTCTCTCGCCAGCGCAGAACAGGTGAGAAGGACCGGCACATGTTTCCCCTTTCGGCTTATGAAGACCGCCTGGGAACTGAAGCTTTCTTCGCCCCGCCCGATCCGGCAGAACATGTCCGCCCTCAAGCGAGAGTCGGCCAGGATGAATTCAAACGGCTTTCCCGATAATTCATTGGGGGCGTATTCGAGAAGCTGCTCGGCGCCTTTATTGGCCGTGACGATTTTCCCCAGCGGATCAATCAGAAACAGGGAATCGGTGATCCTGGAAACAATCTCTTTCGCGGCAACGGGGGTGGTCAGAGCAAGGAAATCATATTTGGCCATGCCGAAGCCCAGGACACCCAACACCAGCAGCCCGGCGACGTCGGCGAGGTCAGGAATAATGTATATATGCAGCATCGGCAGGACGAAATTGGTCAAGGCGGCGACCAGGATCGTGATAAGTGCGGGAATAAGAATAATCCGGGCCTGCCTTTTCCTGGCCGGGTCCAAGGTCCGTTTCCAGAAGGCAATCAAGATAAAGAGAGAGATGGTTGTATAAGTGATGAAGTAGGCCAAATACACATACACCCAGAAGGTCCGGGCCCAGACAGTTCCCCAACCATAGAAATGCCGAACTCCGTCTGAGACCAGCCCGCCTGACCATTGTCCATAAATCAACAGGCAGGGAACGGCAAAGAGAAGAAAATAGAAGGGCCGCCAGCGAAGGACTTTGTTCTTCTGACTGAAGACCAGGAAAAACCAAAGCACAACGCTGCTCAGGCTGATCCAGCCTAGGGAGCTGATATTCTGCCAGAAATGCGCCAGAGCTTGGGACGAAGCCGGATTATGGATGAAGACCTGAGCCAGGCTCCACAGGGCAAAGCAGCCGATCAAAAGGGCGGCGACGCGATGTAAAGAGGACTTGGGATTCTTTAAGATAATATAAACCGCCAGTCCGACATAGACCAAAAAGCTGGAAAAATGAACGAACGGCCAGACGCTCAAGGCTGTTCTCGATGAGACTGCCCATAAAGGCAAAATTGGTTTTTCCCGTTCTTCTTGGCCTGGTAGAGCATCTGATCGGCGTTTTTGACCAACTCCTCGGCCACTGCGGCGTCTTCAGGATAACAGGCGATGCCCATGCTGACCGAAATCCGGACCGGGCCTTGCTCCGCGGCCGGAAAGACCTCCAGGGCTTGGACCGCCTGCTGGATCCTCTGGGCGGCGTGGCCGGCGCCTTCCCTGTCCGAATACGGAAGAATGACGGCGAACTCGTCGCCGCCGTACCGGGCCGAAAGGTCAATCTCCCGAGTGACGCTTCGCAAAACCTGGCCGACCTCGCGCAGGATGGAGTCGCCGCCGCTGTGGCCCCAGCGGTCGTTGTGCTTCTTAAAATCATCCACGTCCAGGATGATCAGGCTGATCGGATAGGGATGGCGCAGCGATCTTTTGACCTCGAGCTCCAGGTGCTTTTTGAAATAGCCGTGATTGCAGAGCCCGGTCAGCCAGTCGGTGGTCGCCGTCTTCAGGGCATCTTCATAGTGGGTCCGCAGCCTGTCCAGCTGGGATTTCTTTTCCAGGAGCACCCTCATCCGGGCCAGGAGTTCCCTTTGCATGATGGGCTTGACCAGGAATTCGTCGCTTCCGAGCTCCAGCCCCATGATCTTGCTTTCCAGGTTGCTCAGGCAGGTGATGATGATGATGGGGATGTCCTTGCTCTTCTCGTTCTTTTTTAGAGTCTGAAAGATATCGAACCCGCTCATGTCCGGAAGGAGAATATCCAGGAGTATGAGGTCGATCTCCCGCGATTCTATATAAGAGAGGGCCTCCTTCCCCTGCCTGGCGACCGTTAGTCGAACGGGCTCATCCTTCAAAAAAAAGCGGACGATGTCGGCATCCACCATGTTGTCTTCGACCAGTAGGACCTGAGGCATATCTTCTCTCTGCTGGACCTGGGGAGGGAGGGCTACGCCCAAGGCCTCGGCCAGCATGTGCTCCGATTGGTTCCGGATCAGAAGCTGGTCGCGGTATTGCTTGAGCCGGAACATGGACTTGACCCGGGCTCTGAGCTCGACGGCGCTGACCGGCTTGTTGAGAAAGTCCTCGGCTCCCGCCTCCAACCCGGATATCCTGTTTTCCGGCCCGTCCAGGGCCGTGACCAGGATGATGGGGATGTTTTCGGTCCGGGGATCCTTCTTCAGGATCCGGGTGGCCTCAAAGCCGCTCATCTCAGGCATCAGGATATCGAGCAAGATCACGTCCGGATGCTCGGAAAAGGCTTTTTCCACCGCCTCCTTGCCGTTGCCGGCGGAAAGCAGATGGCAGCCGTCTCCGGCCAGCATCCCTTCGAGGAGTCGGATGTTCCTGGGCTCATCGTCCACGATCAGGATCTTCTTCCGGCCGCCGCCCTCCCGAGAGAGGGAATGATCGCTCATCTTTAGCTTCTCCTCACGGCCATAAAGATCGCCCCAGGGAAGTCAAGAGATCCATCGACGCGATGGATGCCCGGGCGGACAGCCGGCCTGAAAGCGTAAACCTCAATGGACAACATGGACTTCGGGCCGATTATCGGCCATACCCCGGAGGCTGTAAATCACCTTTTAAGGGGTATTCCGGGGTGATTTTTGGAGGCCGCCAATAGCCTCCAGGGGTGAACGTATCTCTTGAACTTGCCCGGGAGCTCGGCGAGGTTTGTTCGAAGTTCGCCCCGCTCGGGGTCACCCTCTCCCCTTTGGGGGTGAGAAAAGCCGCCTCCGTCCCAAAAAAAAATCACCCCCCGATTCACTCTCTAAGGCTATCGCATTTAAAAAAGCGCGGCGGCACTATAGGGGCGGTTTCAAACATGATGCCTTACCTTGGGTCCGAAGCGAGCCGCCGGGCAGCCGTGGGAATGAGGCCGCAGCCGGAGAGGAGACGTAAAATGAGGGATAGGAACTCCGGGGGACGAGGGTCAAAGGTCCTAGGACTGCTGCTCTCGGTCGCGGCCTGCTGGGCCTCCCTGGGGGCTTCGGCCGAGGACCTAAAAGCCGGCCAAGAGGCCACTTTGGAAGATCTGCTTAAAGTCAAAGTCAGCACGGCGTCGAAATACGAACAGCTGGTCGGCGAGGCACCCGCGTCGATCACGGTTATCACTCAAGAGGAGATTCGCCGCTTCGGTTATCGCACCCTTCAGGATGTGTTCGCGAGCGTTCCCGGGTT
>Ga0113563_10000154_pt1 | contig 27632 bp, 25 predicted proteins | sample Mud3Dept3metaG_FD_80117 | JGI IMG/M metagenome (GOLD analysis project Ga0113563, IMG submission 80117) | Freshwater wetland microbial communities from Ohio, USA, analyzing the effect of biotic and abiotic controls - Mud 3 Core 4 Depth 3... | ecosystem: Environmental > Aquatic > Freshwater >... | reverse complement strand
AGTGGCCGCGGCCACGAGGGCGGAATCGGTGATGCGCACTCCGTGGTGCACCTCATATTTTTCTTTGAGGCCGCGCAGGATCGCGATCGTGTCCTCCACCGATGGCTCCCCGACATAAATCGGCTGGAAACGCCTTTCCAGCGCGGCGTCCTTCTCAATGTACTTCTTGTACTCGTTCAGGGTGGTTGCGCCGATGCAGCGAAGCTCGCCGCGGGCCAGCGACGGCTTGAGCATGTTGGAGGCATCGATCGCGCCTTCTGCGGCCCCTGCGCCCACCAGGGTATGAAGCTCGTCGATGAACAGGATGACGGACCCGGCGGAGTCCTCGATCTCCTTCAGCACCGCCTTGAGCCGGTCCTCGAACTCACCGCGATATTTGGCGCCGGCGAGCATGGCGCCAAGATCGAGAGCCACCATCTGCTTCCGCTTGAGCGTTTCGGGCACATCCCCGGAAACGATGCGCTGGGCAAGCCCTTCCACGATCGCCGTTTTCCCCACCCCGGGCTCTCCGATCAGGACGGGATTGTTCTTCGTGCGGCGCGACAAGACCTGCATGACCCGGCGGATTTCGTCGTCGCGTCCGATTACCGGATCGAGCTTTCCCCGCCGCGCCAGATCGGTCAGGTCCCGCGCAAATCGCTTGAGCGCTTGATACCTGTCCTCCGCATTCGGGTCGGTTACGCGCTGGCTGCCGCGGACCGACACCAAAACCTGCAGGATGGCGGAGCGGTCCACACCGCGCTGGCGCAGAATGCGCCCTGCTGCTCCCTCCTCCGCGGACAGGGCAAGAAGCATGTGCTCCGTCGAAATGTACTCGTCCTTGAACTGATCCGCCTCCGCCTGCGCCTGAGTGAAAACGGCGTCGAGCCGCGGAGACAAGGAAATCTGGCCGCCCCGCACTCTGGGCAGTGCGGAGAAATGCTGCAGTACCTCCTGGTGCAGGCCGTCCGGAGCCACACCCAGCTTCTGCATCAGCGGGATCACGATGCCGTCCTCCTGGCGCACCAGCGCATCCAGGAGATGCTCCGGCTCCAACTGAGGATGCTCGAGGGAAGCCGCCAGATTCTGCGCAGCCTGCAATGCCTCCTGCGCCTTGATCGTAAGCTTGTCGAATCGAATCATACCTGTCTCAATCGACCCACCTGAATCCGCCGTTTATGACTGAATGGCCCGCGGGCGAAGCCATGTTCTGCTACAGCGGGCCTGCCGTGCGGTCAAGACGGATGTGGCTCCCCAAACCGCAGGGAGCCACCTTCAACACCCGCTGTCTCCGGCCAGCCCGTACCTGCTTTGCGGCCCCGGCCGTCGCGACCGTTCCGGGCAATTATTTGGCGCTGACCGGGATCTCACGCGGGCGCACTTCCGGCTTCTGCGGAATGGTGACCGTCAGAATGCCGTTCTTGTATTCCGCATTGATGTGATCGCGGTCCACGGAATCGGGCAGAGTAAACGAACGCGTGAACGACCCGTAGAAGCTCTCCATGCGGTGATACCTGTTGCGGTCTTCCTCGAGATCCAGCTTCTTTTCGCCCTTGAGGGTCAGTACGTCCCCTTCCAGCTTCAGGTCGATGTCCTTCTCGTTCATTCCCGGGACCTCGGCACGCAATACCAGGTTCCCGTCCTTCTCCAGAATGTCAACCGCCGGCAGCCACCTGTCCCCGCTGCGAGTGACGGAGGAAGAGAAGGGGAAATCATTAAAAAACTCATCGAAAAGCGATGTTGTCTCCGGCCAGATCCTCGACGGTGTTTCGGTTCTCCGGATATATGGAATCAGTCTCATCTTGCAAGCCTCCTTTGCAATTCTTTCGTCCCAGGCTCATCTCCCGGAACTGTTTCTGTATAAGATTTTAGTGTCTGTTTGTCAACTTTTGCACCTACCCCTTGGATACCCGGATGGAACGGGATTGAACCTCCGGCCTGAAGGGAATCGCAATGGTCAGAACGCCATTGTTGAAGGTGGCGGCAATCTTCTCGGTGTCGGCATAATTCGGCAGATCGAAGGAGCGGCTAAAAGACCCGTAAAAGCCTTCAATCTGATGATAGAAATAACCGGAATCTTCGCCATCGGACTTCCGCTCTCCCTTAATGGTCAGCGTGTTGCCATCCAGCTTCAGATCCAGGTCTTTTTCCTCAAGACCAGGTATCTCGGCTCTAATAATCAACTTGTTGTCCTTCTCCAGGATGTCGACCGGAGGGCGCCAATCCCCGCGCCGGCGGGCGAGTGCATTGCTTACCGCCCAATTGTTGAAAAAATTTTCGAACATGCGAAATGGGCTGGATAACGAGGTGTTTTCCTGCTCGACGTTTGTCCCGGGGCTGCTTCCCGCAATTCTGATTACCATAGGTTCCTCCTTCTGCTCTATCTCTCAAACATCATTGACTGCGACTATCTAATAAAATCTGCGTCTGGAATTGTCAAACAAGTGCCCGCATCCGCCAACGAGGATTCCTGCCCGGTTGTGCGAGGCCACATGAGGTTCGGCATCGGGTGCGCACCATGTGTGGATGACAGGGAGGGACCGTGAAGACATCGAAGGCTTCAAAGAGAGGATTCAGCGGTCTTCGGAGCTTCGGCGAGACATATCCAAACGCTCTATGGCCGGGAGGGCCACTTTTCCCGGGCCGGATGCGCGATTATTTTGGTATCATACGAATCTAACTTTTTGGAGATCATACAGGTGCGAAGGACTCTGGAAATTAAAAACACGCTCAATTTGCCCAAGACCTCCTTCAGCATGAAGGCTGACCTGCCGCAGCGGGAGCCTTTGATGCTCAAACACTGGGACGACATCGATCTGTATGGAAAGATCCGTGCCGCACGCGCCGGGTGTCCGACCTTTGTTCTTCATGATGGACCGCCTTACGCCAACGGCGCGATTCACATGGGGACTGCGATCAACAAGATCCTGAAGGACATTATTGTCCGATCGCGCACCATGATGGGTTTTGACGCCCCATACCTTCCGGGCTGGGACTGCCATGGGCTTCCCATCGAGATCCGGGTCGATCAGCTTCTGGGTGCGAAAAAAGCCTCCATGAGCAAGGTAGAAGTGCGCCAGGAGTGCCGCAAATACGCTGAAAAGTATATCCGGGTGCAGCGCGAAGGCTTCCAGCGCCTGGAGGTGTTCGGTGAGTGGTCGGCGCCCTACCTCACGATGAGCCATTCATACGAAGCCGATATTGCCCGCGCGTTCGGAGAATTTGTCGGCAAGGGCATGATTTACAAGGGCATGAAGCCGGTGCACTGGTGTATCAGCTGCAAGACAGCACTGGCCGAGGCGGAAGTGGAGTACGAGAGCCATATCAGCCCCTCCGTTTACGTGGCGTTTCCGGTGGAAACGGATCTTTCGGATATCGACCCGAGGCTTGCGGGCAAGGACTGGGCGATGGTGATCTGGACGACCACTCCGTGGACGCTTCCTGCCAACCTTGCGATTGCCGTGCATCCCGACTTCGAGTACTCCGCCGTGCGCGTGGGGGAGAGGGGATATATAGTTGCCACGGAACTAGTTGCAGCAGTGGCCGAAGCTTGCGCCTGGGAAGCTCCAGAGGAAGTGTGCCGCTTCTACGGCAAGGTGCTCGATCGGCGCCTGGCCCGCCATGCATTCCTGGACCGCAGCTCGCTCTTGGTGCTTGCCGACTACGTGACGCTCGACGTGGGAACCGGTTGTGTTCACACCGCTCCGGGGCATGGGTACGAAGATTACCTGACGGGAGTTGCCTACGGGCTGGACATCCTCTGCCCGGTCGACGATGACGGACGGTTTGTCCCCGATGTGGAGCACTTTAGCGGTCTCACGGTTTTCGAAGCGAATCCGAGGATCGTCGAGCATTTGCGCGCTTCGGGGGTTCTGCTCCATTCTGAGTCCTTCGAGCATACCTACCCGCATTGCTGGCGCTGTCACAGCCCCGTGCTGTTCCGAGCGACGCCCCAGTGGTTCATCGCGCTCGACAAGGACGGATATCGCCTGCGGGTTCTCGATGCCATCAAGACCGTGCGATGGATTCCCGCCTGGGGGGAAGAGCGCATCAGCAACATGGTAAAGGAGCGGCCTGACTGGTGCATCTCGCGCCAGCGTGACTGGGGCGTTCCGATCGTGGCGTTTTACTGCGAGGCGTGCGGTGAGATCCTGCTGGAGAAGGAAGTGATTGACCATGTTGCGGCGATCTTCGACAGGGAAGGCGCCGATGCCTGGTACGCACGCGAACCGGCCGGGCTGATGCCGGAGGGAACGAACTGCCGCAAGTGCGGCAGCCTCGAGTTCCGCAAAGAGTCGAACATTCTGGATGTCTGGTTCGACTCGGGAAGCAGCCATCTGGCGGTGCTGGGGCACAGGAAGGATCTGCCCTGGCCTTCGGACCTGTACATCGAGGGAGGCGACCAATACCGCGGTTGGTTCCAGAGTTCGCTGCTGATCGGCGTGGCTTTGCACGGCAGGCCCCCCTACCGGACATCGATCACTCACGGATGGACGCTTGACGAGCAGGGGCGTGCCATGTCCAAATCCAAGGGCATCGGCGTGGATCCTAATGATCTGATCAGGGAGCAGGGCGCCGAGGTGACGCGACTCCTGGTGAGCTCGGTGAATCATGTCGAGGATGTGCGCATCTTCGATGAACTGTGCGAACGGCTCAGGGAGGCGTACCGCAAAATTCGCAACACGGCCCGCTTCATGCTGGGGAATCTGAGCAACCAGCAGGATGCGGACCGCCCGCGTTTCAACCCCGCACGAGACTCCGTACCCTATGATTCGATGTTGGAAGTCGACCGCTGGGTGCTGGCACGCACGGCGAAACTCATCCAGAAATGCACCAAGGGCTACGAGGATTACCAGTTCCACCAGGTTTACAGTGCGCTGTACAATTTCTGCTCCGTAGATTTGTCGGCCTTCTACCTGAACATCCTGAAAGACCGTCTGTACACCCATGCGACCCGCTCCGTTTCGCGGCGATCGGGCCAGACCGCCATGTGGCAGGTGCTCGATGCCCTGACCCGTTTGATCGCCCCGATCCTGCCCTTCACGGCGGAAGAGGTTTTCGAGGCGATGCACGAAGGTGACGGCCGGCAGGAGCGGCAGGCATCGGTCCATTTGCTGCTGTTTCCCCAGTACCGGGAAGAGCAGGACCAGGACGCTCTCCTGGCAGAATGGGACAAACTGCTCGATGTGCGGCAGGCGGTTTCCAAGGCTCTCGAGGAGATGCGGCAGTCGGGAGCGATCGGCGATTCGCTCGAAGCGCGGGTGATCCTCCATGCCGCGGGAGAAACGGCCGCCCTGCTGCGCAGGCACGAGCCGGATCTGCGCTACATCTTCATCGTGTCGCAAGCGGATGTCCTCGCGGATGGGGACGGCTCGCTCCGCGTGGAGGTAGCTCGGGCGCTGGGGGAGAAGTGCGAACGCTGCTGGAATTACTCGGTGGAGGTTGGGCGCAACGTAGAAGCTCCCAACATCTGCGAACGCTGCGTGCAAAGCGTAGCGGGGATGTGCGCCTGAAAGGGGCCGGAACGCAAATGGCAATGACCACTGTGCGGGGCAAGCTTACCCTGATAACGGTGCTCGTGCTGATCATCGATCATCTGTCGAAGTACCTCGTCAGCCGGACCATGAGCCTGCATGAGACGATCGACATCATCCCGGGCTTCTTCCGCCTGTCCTACGTCCTGAATACGGGCGTGGCCTTCGGGTGGTTCTCCGATCCGCAGCCGTCCTGGAAACCCTACCTCCTCGCCGCCATGGCGATTGTTGCGGTCATCGTGATTCTGATTTACAGCTATCACATGCCCGAGGAACGATGGCTCCTGCAGGTTTCTCTTGCGGTGACCATGGGGGGGATTCTCGGCAATTTTGCGGACCGCGTCGCGCGCGGGTCGGTGGTGGACTTCATCGAGCTGCATTTCCGGGATTCCTTCCACTGGCCGACTTTCAATCTGGCCGATACCGCCATTACGGTCGGCATCGCCCTGTTGCTGCTTGATTCTCTGAAGCACCCGGATCAGGAGGCCGGCCGGCAGGAGGAGGCCGATTTCAGTGAGCGGGGGCTTTAGCGGGTGTCCAACGATTGATTTTGCCGCCGGCCGAGGCTGGCCTGCGGCCTGCCGGGAGGGCGGGCGTTCCGCCCGTCAAACCCTTGAAAATGCGAAGACTTACTTCGTAGCTGATCGACAATGCGGACGAGACGCCCGCACTCCCGGTGTTCAAATGTCGGACACCCCCATGGCCGGAACGCTCTTTTCCATCCCTATTGGATGCCCATGATGTCCCTGAGCAAGATACTCACCCCGAAAGGCCCGATGCGGTCCGCCGCCCAATCCAGAGGCGCTGCAGCCCGGCTCCATGGCGGCGGCGTGCGCCGGATTGCATGCAGTCTTGCCGCATTGCTGCTGCCTGCCTTGCTGCCTGCGCAAGGGGACCTGGCTTCTGCGGTGGAGGGGCTGCAGAAACGGTACGCCACGGTCACCAGCTTGCGTGCGGAATTCCAGCAGCACTATCGTGGTCCGGGGATCGATCAAAAGGAATCCGGGACCGTGTTCTTAAAAAAGCCCGGCCTGATGCGCTGGGAGTACCGGGATCCGGAGATCAAACTCTTTGTCGCAGACGGCAGGGACACGTACCTCTACGTCCCCGCGGACCGCCAGGTTCAGGTGCGGCGCGTCACGCCTGCCGATCTGAACAGCACGCCGCTGCAGTTCCTCCTGGGCCGGGGGGATATCCGTGAAAGCTTCGACGCTGCCTGGGAGCCGGGCACGGGCGCGGGCGGAGCCCTCCTGTTTCGCCTCACGCCCCGCTCCGCCGATACGGATTACGCATATGTAGTGATCGAGTGCGACACCTCCCGGCACGACATCCGCCGCATGGTAATCCACGAGCGCACGGGGGCGACGTCGGAATTCGTGCTCAGCAAGGTCGCCACCAATGTGAGAATGGAGCGCAGCCAGTTTGAATTCAAGATACCCGAAGGTGTCGAGGTCGTGCGCATCGATGAGAAGTGACCGCATCAGGACCACGGGAAGGAATGCCGCACCGAGAGGAAGAGATGTCGCGGCAATGGCCCGCGCGGGCGAGGAAGCGGCTCGCGAAACGGGCCGGTTTCTCATGGATCACCTGCACCGTGATTTCAGTGTCGCCCTCAAGGGCGAAATCAACCTGGTGACGGAAGTCGACATCGCGGCTGAGAAACTGATCGTTTCCCGGCTCACATCCGCCTTTCCCGAAAGCGTCGTGCTTGCGGAGGAAATGCACTCGGACGCCGCGCGCGGCGCCGTGACGTGGATTATCGATCCTCTGGACGGAACCACCAACTACGCTCACAGGTTTCCTGTCTTCACGGTTTCCATCGGGCTTGAGGTCGAGGGGGCGATCGAGTGGGGCATCGTCTACAATCCGGTTCTCGGCGAGGCGTTCACCGCGCGCCTTGGCGGCGGTGCGTTTCTCAACGGCGCTCCCATCTGCGTGTCGGAGACGGACTCACTCGGCGCCGGTCTGCTCGTGACAGGTTTCCCTTATGATATCCGCACCAGCGCGGCCAACAATCTCAACTATTTCCGCGCTTTTGCCCTGCGCGCCCAGGGCATCCGGCGCACCGGCTCCGCCTCGCTCGACTTCTGCTATGTTGCCGCCGGCCGGTTCGATGGATATTGGGAACTCAGCCTGCATCCCTGGGACTGCGCCGCAGGCTACCTGATCGTCCGCGAAGCCGGAGGGAAGGTGACCGACTGGCACGGCAATCCCGGGTCTGTCTACGACCGGGAATGCCTGGCAACCAACGGGCGGATCCACGGGGAAATGATGGCGGTCCTGCAGGAGACGGCAGGGCTGAACCCGGGATCCAGATAGTCTCTGTCACGGAGCCATCAGACTGACAGTCCTGGACCTTGACCCGGACCTCGACGTGGACAACAGCGCATCGATTTCCAGAGGACTGATGACTCATTCGCTCGTGGTGGCATGCCCAGGAGAAACTGGTCCGGGTCTTGGTGCGGGTCGAGGTCCAAGTCGAAGTTCGAGTGCCACATTAACGAACTGTATACAAAGCGCGAGTCCGCGACAGATGCCAAATGGTTCCTGTTGCAGTATGCAGAGGAACTGCAGAATCGTACGGATCGGAGGCGAAGCCGTTGGAGTATGCGGGCACGACCGACCTTCCAAGTTCAATAAAGGAGTCCGAAGTGAGACTGCGAGACAGAATTAACAGCGAACTGACTGCCGCGATGAAAGCAAAAGAGCCTTTGCGGTTGAGCGTTCTGCGCATGATGAAAAGCGCGGTCAAAAACCGGGAGATCGAGCTGCGAGCGGAACTCGACGACTCCCAGGTCATCCAGGTGCTTGCCACTCTGATAAAACAACGGAAAGACTCGATCGAGCAGTTCACCCGGGGTGGGAGGACGGAGCTCGCCGAAAAGGAAGAGTCCGAGATCCGGATTATCGAGGAGTACCTCCCGGCGGCGGTGCCGGAGGAGGAGATCGAGCGCACTGTCGACGCAGTGGTGCGCGAAACCGGCGCCTCCACACCCGGGGATATCGGCTCCGTGATGAAACAGTGCATGACCCGTTTCTCCGGCAGGCTTGTCGACGGCAAGAGAGTCAACGCCGCCGCGCGCCGGCGGCTGGAACCTCCGAAGTAAACCACCAAGGCTGGAAGGCGCGGCTCTGGCCTGCCCCACAAAAAGCGACGCCAGTCCGCGCTACCATCGGTATCGGAGTCGCAATCGGGGTCGTAATCGGGATCGATGCCGATACCGTCTCGTGGCCGACATCAATGCGGCGGCTCAAGATCTGCCTGAAATTCGATGCCGATTGCGATACAGATTGCGACCCCGATTCCGAGGGCGATGTTCACTTGTATCGAGCGCATGTTGCCGCTCCGGCGCAAGGCCGGAGCGGCGGAGCCTGTCAGGGTCGCATGGCCAAAGGCCATGGTTTTAGACTGCGAAAATGGTACTTTTACAAATTATGCCCGAGGATCCCCACGGTGTTCTGCGACAAAAGGTGGAAAACCTGCCGGCTTCTCCCGGCGTTTATATCTTCAAGAACGCCCAAGAAGCGATCGTTTACGTCGGCAAGGCTCTCTCATTGCGGAACCGGGTGCGCTCTTATTTTCAGGAAAGCCGCGCCCCGGATCTCAAGACCGATCGCCTGGTAGAGGAAACTGCCGACCTCGATTACATCCTCGTCGACAGCGAGGTGGAAGCGCTGATCCTTGAGTCGACGCTGGTGAAGCGCCACCAGCCCCGCTACAACGTCAACCTGAAAGATGACAAGAGCTTTCCCTACCTCAAGGTCACGGTTCAGGAAGACTTCCCGCGGGTCTTTATCACTCGCAGAATCAAAGGCGACGGCGCCCTGTACTTCGGCCCCTTTCTGCCCGCCAGCCACGCGCGCCACACTATCCGGCTGATCCACCGCTACTTCAAACTGCGCACATGCAGCCTGTCCATCGACGGATCACTGCCGCGGCCCTGCCTGGACTTCCAGATGAAACGCTGCCTGGGACCCTGCGTGGCGGGTCTCTGCTCGAAGGAGGAATACGCCCGTGCCGTGGAGGACGTGAAGCTGCTGCTTTCGGGCAAGACCGACCGGCTGATCCGGGAGCTGGCGCAGCGCATGGAACTGGCGTCAGAAGAATTGCGTTACGAGGCCGCCGCGATGTATCGCGACTGGATCGCCGTGGTGCGTGACATGTCCGAACGCCAGAAGATGATCCTTGAGGGGCAGGTGGATGCCGACCTGTTCGGGTATTACCGCGAAGGCAGGCAACTCGCCCTGGCGGTCTTTGCCATGCGTGGGGGACGTGTCGTCGGGCGGCGCGAATTCTACTGGGAGGACCTGCTGTCATTCGAGGCGGGCGAATTCTTCTCCGCTGCGCTCAAGCAGTATTATCTCCGGGACACCTTCACGCCCAAGGAGATCCTGATTCCCGCCGATATCGAGGATGCCGAGGCGCTGGAAGCCTGGCTTTCCGATCGGAAGGGGAGCCGCGTCTCGATGCACTCTCCCAAGCGCGGCCTCAAGTCCGGACTTCTGGACCTGGTGATGCGCAACGCCCGGATGCTGTTCGAGACCCGCTTCCGCATCCTGAAGCCCCGTGGCGAAGAATTGCTCAGGCCCCTTCAGGAAGCACTCGGCCTCGCAGCCCTGCCCCGACGGATCGAAACTTTCGACATTTCACACACCCAGGGGACGAATACCGTGGCGAGTATGGTGGTGTGCATCGGCGGCGAGATGAAACGGAGCGAGTACCGGAAATTCAAGATCGAAAGCGTCAAAGGGCCCGACGACTTCGCGGCCATGCGGGAAGTGGTGCACCGCCGCTACGAAGACCTGCTGGAGAATGACGAGAGTGTGATTCCAGACCTTGTTCTCGTGGATGGCGGCAGAGGCCAGCTCTCCTCCGCCGCCAGCGCATTATCGGATCTGGGCATGGAGGACCAGGCAGTTGCCGCGATTGCGAAAAAGGAGGAACTGCTCTTCGTGAAGGGGAGGGAGCAGCCGGTTGTCCTGCCGCCGGATTCTCCGGTGTTGCACCTGATTCAGACCATGCGTGACGAGGCGCACCGCTTTGCGGTCAGCTACCACAGGAAGCGCCTGGAAATGCGCGACCATTCCTCCGAACTCGACGGCGTTCCCGGAATCGGCGACGTGCGCAGAAAGGTCCTGCTCCGCGCATTCGGAAGTCTCGATCGGATCCGGCGCGCGAAATTCGAAGAACTGGCCCCCTACGTCGGTCCCAAAGCTGCGGCGAAACTGATCGAGTACTTCGAAAAGCTCACCTGAATTCGGATTGCGGATTGCGGATTGCAGAGTATTTTGAATGCGGATTTCGAAATTCGGAATCGGGATTTTGAAAGTCGGGTCTGGATATTGGGAATGAAGAATCTTCAGAGGGCAGTGCGAGGCTCCCTTCTCGAGGATTTCTTACGGTTGGTTTTTTCAGTCCGCGATCGGCAAACGAAATATCCCGCATTCCGAAATCCGCATTCCAAAATCATAGGACACTGTAATCGGTAACGGAGGTTTTATCGCCGAGGACGCTTCCTGCGCGCAGACGGACTCCTTCGCCGATATGGCACTGCCTGCCGATGATCGACTGCTCGATCCTGGCGTTCTGGCGGATCCGTGTGCCGCTCCAGATCACGGAGTCCTTTATCAGCACACCTTCTTCGATGCGGCAGTTCTCCCCCAGAACGGAGTTCTCGATGACCACGCCCGGCTTGATGATGCAGCCGCCGTCCAGGATAGAGAAGGCATCGATCTGTACCTGCCGCTTTTCCCACCTGTTGGGAGGGCAGGATTTCAGAGGATAGCTGGGGAGCTTCATGCGGCCCGAGATGATGCCGAAGGTCGCTTCGAGGTATTTCTGCGGGCTGCCGATATCCTGCCAGTAAGATCGGGTGGTGTAGGAGTAGATACGTGCCCCTGCAGCGAGCATGGAGGGGAAAACCTCCCGCTCAAAGCTTTGCGGGCCTTCCCGGGAGACGCAATCGAGCACTGAGCGTTCCAGAACATAGATGCCCGCGTTGATGGTATCCCCGGTAACTTCATCTTCCGGCGGCTTTTCGACGAATCGAACGACCCTCCCGTCAGGTCCCGCTTCCACGAGGCCGTATCCGCTCGGGTTCATCACGCGCTTGGTCACGATGGTGGCATCCGCCTTTTGCCCCTGGTGGAACTGGATCACCTCGTGCAGGTCGGTGTCGGTGAGCACGTCCCCGTTGAGCACCAGCGTCATGTCATCGATCAGGTTTTCCGCCGCCTTCAGCGCGCCGGCGGTGCCGCGGGGGAAATCCTCGTACGTATACCGCATGGTCACGCCGTAGTTGATCCCGTCGCCGAAGATATCCGTGATCTTGCGCGGCTGGTAGGAAAGGCCGAGTATGATCTCGGTAATCCCCGCCTTTTTTATCTGTTCGATCTGGAAAAACAGGAAGGGAATGTTCGCGAGCGGCACGATCGGCTTGGGGATATGCAACGCCAGCGGCCGCAGGTGCGCACCTTTCCCGCCTGCAAGGATGAAGGCCTTTATCAAGTTTTCCTCCCCCGGGTCGAGACTGAACCGGAAATGATACCACACACGTATCTGCAGTCCTGTCGTCCGGGGTGAAGGGGGGTGCAATCAGAAGTGAGACTCGATCCTCGCAAAATTCAGGTCGCGCAACGATCAACGACAAAAGAATGCATCAATGGTCATTTGTCATCTGGCCGCTGCAAGCCTTCGGCCCGTGCGGCCCTGATCGCGTTCGGAGCGGGTGAAGCACCCGCGCGCAGAGCCAACCTGTCGAGCCCCCAAATGACAATTGACAGATTCTGTTTTGTTGAGTCTCACTTCCGATTGCGCCCGGTGCGGGCTCTGCAATCCTGCCGCGCGAGCCTGATTACTCCAGTTAAAATGTGCCCCCCTTCATGGTATATCTATTCAGGAAATGAGATGGAAGAGCTTTCTTGTGTTCCGCCTGGCGGGCATTCAGATCATCATTGACTACTCCTGGTTTATCATCTTCTTCCTGGTCATTTACAGCATGGCCGAAAACTATTTCCCGGCCACGCAGGGCAGCTTCTCCACCTCCCAGTACTGGATCATGGGTGTGATCGCCGCCGTCCTGTTTTTTCTCTCGGTTCTGCTTCATGAAATGGCGCATTCGTTCCTTGCGATCATGCACGGAATCAAAGTCACGTCGATTCGATTGTTCATTTTCGGAGGCCTGGCCCAGGTGGCCTCCGAGCCTGAATCCGGGCGGCACGAGTTTCTGATCGCGCTCGCGGGTCCGGCGACGAGCCTGCTCCTTGGCTTCGGTTTCGGCCTGCTCTACCTCGTGATGTTCCTGTCCGGGCATCTCGGCCCGGTGGCGAGTGTCGCGGGCTATCTGGCGACCGCCAATATTCTTCTGGGCCTGTTCAACCTGATTCCGGGTTTTCCATTGGACGGCGGGCGCATTCTACGCGCCATATTGTGGGACCGGTGGGGTGACGTAACGCGGGCGACCCGTGTGGTGAGCGGGATCGGGAATGCCTTCGCTCTCTTCCTCATCATCTTCGGCATCCTCCTCATGGTCGCAGCCCGAAGCTTGATTTCCGGGCTCTGGCTTGTGCTCATCGGTCTGTTCATGAAGCAGTCCGCCCTTGGAAGCTACCAGGCGGTGGTTCTGCGCGAATCGCTCGCCGGTGTCCAGATCCGGCAGGTAATGAAGGAGAACATCGTTTCGGTGGACTGGCTGCTGCCCCTCGATGAGCTCGTGCGCGAATATTTCTACAAATACCAGTACACGAACTTTCCCGTGTTGAACCGCGCCGAGCTGATCGGAATGGTCTCCCTCGATCAGGTGAAGGAGATCTCCAAGGAATTGTGGATGTTTAAACAAGTCCGCGATATCATGACGCCGATCGAACAGGTGCCGTTTCTTAAACCTACGGACGATGCCACGGAGGCTTTCCGGCTGATGGTTTCCCACGACATGGGTCGCATGATGGTGATTGAGGGAGGCAGGCTGGTCGGAATGGTCTCGCGCCGGGATCTTCTGGATCTTTTTAAAATCAAGTCGGATCTGGGCATTTCCTGAGGTTCATACGTTGCCGATGGGAGGGCGTATGCTCTCTTCGATTCTGTTGCCTCTTGCAGAATGGCCGCATGCCTCTCACGCTCTGGACTATGCTTTCTGGCTTGCCTGCAGAGCAGGCGTGCACATTCATGCGCTTGTGGTCATCAACGTCAAGTCATTCGAGATCCCGGTTCTCGGCACTGCCGACGGTTTCATGCCCTCGGTGGTTTCTCCCCCCGTGGCAGAGAGTCAGGCACTATTGGACGATTTGACGAAGCATGCCAGGGAGCGGATAGAACGGTTCGCCCGGATCTGTGAAGAGAAGGGCATACCATGTTCCACGGAAGTCCGGACTGGAATCCCGGCGGAGGTGATCGTGAGGGAAGCCGCGGCGCACGACATCATCGTGATGTCGAGGGTTGGCTACACCCGGGCCGGGATGGCGGACGACAAGGCGGTGGACCCGCTGGTGTCCGGCGTCATCCGCGGATCCATCCGTCCGGTGCTTGTTGCGGGGAAGGCCTTTCCGGCAAAAGGGACCGTCGGGCGCATCATGGTAGCCTATGACGGGAGCGTCCATGCCGTCCGGGCGTTGAGCGTCGCCGTGGAACTGAGTGCGCACGCAGGAGTCGAATGCCACCTGGTGACCGTCGCGGCCGACGAAGGGGCGGGGCGGGAGATTCTTGCCCCTGCGGAGTCTTTCCTGTACCACCACGCAGTGACGCCGGTCAAACGGGTTGTCATCGGTTCCAAACCCTCCGAGGTGCTTTGCGATGTCGCGGACGAGGTCCGACCCGACATACTGATCATGGGAGCTTACGGTCACAGCCCGATCCGGGAAGTGCTTTTTGGCAGCACCACCGAGCGGGTTCTCTCTCACTGCGAAGCGACGGTCATCCTTCAGTCCTGACCGGGCGGCCGGGTTTCCCGGACGGCACAGAACCGAGTCGCTTCCGTGGCAGGTCGAAGTTTTCTTACCGCAACCTGTGTCACCTTTGGTAGAATCAATAGTATTTCTTGTGCGTTGACAGATAGCTGAATATGAATCTCCCGAACGGTCTGACCCTGATCCGCATCTTCCTCGTGCCATTCATCGTTGTGGTCCTGCTCACCAGGCCGACGGAGATCCAGAGCTGGGCGATCTGGGGAGTGTCACTCTTTCTTGGCGCCGCTCTGACGGACCTTCTCGACGGCTATTTTGCGCGGCGCCGCAAGCAGGTAACCACCCTCGGCCGCCTCCTGGATCCGATTGCGGATAAGCTCCTGATCTCCTCGGCGCTCATTTCGCTGGTGGAGCTCGATCTTGCCGAGGCGTGGATGGTGGCCATAATCGTAGGCAGGGAGTTTGCCGTCAACGGCCTCCGCAGCATCGCTTCCTCCGAGGGATTCGCCATTGAAGCGTCCACACTGGGCAAGGGAAAGATGGTGCTTCAGGTTGCGGCAGTTGTCGGGCTGATCCTCGGGCGGGCGCATCCCGGCTGGATCAGCCAGACTGCCAAATTCCTGCTGTGGGCGGTGGTAGCGTCCGCCCTGGTATCGATGGTGCAGTACTTCAAGGAATTCTGGTCGAAGCTGGACACAAGCATCAAACATCGCGAATATCGCCGTCTCCGCCTGTTGGCACGACAGCGGCAGATCAGGGCCGAGCGTCGCGAACTCCGGCGGCTGCGCAGGCTCGAAGGGAAAAAACGGAGCGGCCTGGATGCCGAACCGCGGGCCATGGGCAGCCTGCAAGATTCAGGCTGACAGGCACTACGCCATGAAGACTCTCTCCCCTCCATTGGATGAAGACGCTCAAAGAGAGCTGCTGGCACTCGCCCGCACAACTCTGGAAAGCTATTTCACAACCGGACGGGTTCAGGAATCCGCCATCCGCAATCCGGCGCTGCGCCGTCGAAGCGGCGCATTCGTGACGCTGCATAAAGGCAATGATCTGCGGGGGTGCATCGGCCTGATTTCCGATGAAGGAGAGTTGTGCCGAACCGTGCAGCGCTGTGTGCTGAGCGCTGCGCTCGAGGACAGCCGTTTCGCTCCGGTCACTCGCGAAGAGGTCGCCGCCTTGAGCATCGAGATCTCGGTGCTGTCCCCCGCGCAACGGGTTACGGATATGGGCCAGATTGAGGTGGGACGCCATGGGTTGATTGTATCGTCAGGCGGCTTCCGGGGCCTGCTGCTGCCTCAGGTGGCATCGAAATACGAGTGGGATCGCGAGACGTTTCTGGCTCAGACCTGCCGCAAGGCAGGGTTGCCCGCCACAGCCTGGAACAGGCCCGGAACGGTAATCCAGATCTTCGAGGCCCAGGTGTTCTCCGAGTAAGGGCCTGTCAATGAATGACCTTTGCACTCCGCTGCGCATGGGGCGATGGTGCTCGATCGTCGGCGTGTTCCTCGCCATCGGAACGGCCCATGCCGCCATGCTCTTCAGCAACATTCTCGTCTACCTTCAGGTGCTGGTGATGTTCTTCATCGTGCCGCTGTTCGGCGTGGTGATCCTCGGTATGCTCTGGAAGCGGGCAACGCCGGCCGGCGGCTTCCGGGATTCCTGTCGGGAATCCTCGCATCATTAGCCGTTTTCATGTATGGGCAGGCCTTCCCCGACCGCTTCGACTCCACCGCGTTGAATCCGGAACACATCCGCTTCATCGCACTGTCGCCCCTTGCCAAGGACATGGCGGTCAACATTTTCGGAGCACTCCGGTCGCTGATCCTGTGCATGACCGTGACCATCGGCTTCAGCCTGGTGACGAAACCGAAACCCGCCGGCGAATTGCGCAACCTGGTCCATGGATGAACTGAGTTGCCCGACGAAGGCCCTTGCCCATAGTACCGTCGTCCGGTCCTGTGGGCCTGAGTTGTTGCCGCAGCTTTGATCACGTTCAACATCGTATTCTGGCGGGGAAGGAATGAATGAGGAGCATAAGATCCCGATCTGGTTTTTCATTGGAGTGGTTCTGGCTTTTTATGGAATCGTGATTCTCGCGGCCGGCCTCTATCATCTGTTCTGCCTTCCGTCCCGCCCGATGGCGCCGCAGGGCGTGCATCCCGACATCTGGTGGCCTTTCGTGCTCATTGCGCTCGGCCTGATTTACGTTATACGACACGCACCATTGCGCCGAACCTCGGGAAAATGAGAATGTTACGATTAGTGGCACAGCATGGATTGTCTTGCAGGCAGAAGTCGAAAGGCTTACGGCTTTTCTCCAGAAAGGCGGAATGCCTGCGAGCGCGGATCGGAGAGCCAGGAGGCAAGCGTTGGCAATCCGCGGTCCTTTTCCGATACGATCGGGTTTGGGTCCGGCCATTCGATCGCGAGCGCCGGATCGCACCATAATATCCCGCCTTCCGCGACAGGCGCCCATTCTGCAGTGCATTCATAGAGAACGATCGAATCGTCGGCCAGCGCCATGAAGCCATGTGCAAAGCCTGCCGGCACCCAAAGTGTGGCGTCGTTTGTCTCGCTGAGCTCGACCGCCGCATGGTCCCCGAGCGAGGGCGAACCGGGCCGGACATCGACGACGACATCCAGAATGGTTCCCCGGATGCAGCGGATCAGCTTGTCCTGGGGAGGATCCCACTGAAAATGCAATCCCCGGAGCACCCGGTGCCTCGACCGGCTCTGAATGGCCTGCCGGAAGACCGCCCGGATTCCCGCCTCCAGAAGGCATGACTGGGTGTACGACTGCAGAAGAAAGCCGCGCTCGTCGGTGAACCGCCGGGCTTTCAGCGTTCGGATTCCGCTCAGCTCATGGATGGGGCGTCGCATAGCGGCAGATCATAGCAGAATCCCGGTCGGCAAAGAAACGCCGCCGGTTCCGGCAATCGCCTGCTTCGATCACGGGAAGAGCTCCTTGCGGGCGGCTTCCGAGACCGCGATCACAGCCGGATTTTCGATCCGCCGATCGGGCGATATCGCACCAAATCGTTCCACGCCCGGTTGCGCGGGCGATTCCTAGAGACCGACCTCTGCCCAGGCTTCCCGTGCCGCCTTCTGCTCCTTGCTGTTTATGCCGAAGAGTTCTCCTGCGGCACGGACAGTCATATTCATCGCGTCGGCGAAGGTGGAATTGGCGCGCAGTTTGTCGCACAGGGCCAGATACCAAATCCGGCCCGCCTTCTCCCATGCATATCCTCCCAGGCGGGTTGCCAGTTGATAGAAGGCGCGATTCGGGATTCCCGAGTTGATATGGACGCCGCCGTTGTCGTCGATCGTACGCACATAGTCGCGCATGTGTCCGGGCTGGGGGTCCTTTCCCAGCAGCGGGTCGTCGTAGGCGGTTCCCGGTTCCTTCATGGAGCGGATACCCCGCGCTTGCACGCCGGGCAAGAAGAGACCCTCCCCGATCAGCCAGTCCGCATCCCGGGAGAACTGTCTCCGCTTGAATTGCTTGACCAGGGATCCGAAGACATCTGAGAAGGATTCGTTGAGAGCTCCCGGCTGATCCCGGTAGTTAAGATTGGCTTCGTATTGGGTTAGCCCGTGGGTCAACTCGTGGCCGATCACATCCAGAGCGACGGTGAACCGCCGGAAGATCTCCCCATCGCCATCCCCGTAGACCATCTGCCGCCCGTTCCAGAAGGCGTTGTCGTAGTTCACCCCGTAGTGTACGGTGGAATCGAGACGGAAGCCGCGGCCGTCAATGGAGCTGCGGCCGAAACTGCGGTAAAAGAAGTCGTAGGTGGCGCCCGAGCCGTCATAGGCTTCGTTTACGGCGACATCCTTGCTTTTCGGGTCGCGCTCCGCGCGGACCAGGCGGCCGGGAAGCGCATACCCATGACGGGCGTCGTAGATGGTTCTGCGCTTCGTGCCGGTCGCCGTGCTTGCCAGAGGCGCCAGAACAGTCAGAATTCTCCGCCCGCCCCGGAATTGTTCGGAATCGGTGAGAGTCGCCCAGGCGGCCGCCTGTTGGCGTTTGTCGCCCTTCAGCGCAATGGATTGCAGGATGTACGGCGGGACGATGCAGCATGCCGGCATAGGAAACAGCTCCTTGGTGAAAATGCACGCCGCCAGCCTAACACAACCGTGCTCCGGAGCGACAGGGATTTGCCGGACCGTGAGGACCCATGCTATCGCCTCCGGGCGGCTGCGGTAAGCCATTCAAGAAGCGGGCGCATTTCGGCCGGGACTGCGCCCTCGCCGGCATGCACGGTGTGCACGCAATTCCGGCTCTCCACAGTCAGCTTGTAGAGGAAGCGGTCAGGACTCGGGGCCGCCTCTTCCAGCCTGACCGGCAGCCGGAAAAACCGACAATCCTCCAGGAGTTTTTCCAGGCGCCGCGCCTGGCGGGGGGGCAGGGACTCGGAGTCAAAGGAAGCGGAAAGCTTTATTCCCGCAAACCCACCGGTGCGTTCGAAGAGAACTCTCATCATGCCTGCTTTCTCCCGTTATTATAGAGTGCATTCCGCCCGATTGGAATTCCGGGTTTTGCCCTATTCCGGCTTTCCGCTGGCGCAGTGCAGCGGTCAGGCTGCCGCCATGCCTTCCAGGCCCGGCAGTTGCCTTTTGCGCAAACGCTCCGCACACAAGCGGGGACCCGGCGGCGAGGGGTTGATTGGTACGGTGGCAGGTGTTGGGTCGGGCCGCCGGGCTCATCGTTGTCCATGAAGTTTCGCGACGAACGGTTTTATTTCAAAAAATATTCCGTGCGCGCCCGGCGCACGGCTGGACCTGTTGCAGGCCACCCGGATCGGGACCGGACCTGCGCTCCTCGTCGCCACCCGCAACTGAGCGGGATCTTACTTCAAACCTGGCGGTTTTCACGCCGGCGGCCCGGTTCTGGCAGTGCCGGGAGATCACGGCGCGGCCCGGGGACAGCCAAAGGGCATGGGCGAAGATCACACATCGAATCGGAATCGGGATTGCCATCGAAATCGCGATCGATCCATGGCCTGATGCTGATGGTGTTTCAAGTTGCGGGCCGACAGCGATTCCGATACCGACTCCGGGTTGCCGGGCCTGGCCGCTGCCGTGGCGGCGGTCATCTGGCAAAGGAAATTTGTGGCGGGTTCTGCTACAATCTTATCTTAATCTTATGTCAGAGAAGCTGAACCGGGACTTGCAATCGCTGCGTATCGATCGTGACAGGAAATCCGGCGGCGGATTGGGCCGCAAACGAATCATATGGATATCCTTTGTCCTTTTCCTGCTTTCCCTTGCAGTGCTCCTTGCATTCGGTCCCGACCGCCTGAGGCGGGCCGGCTTCGGCAACAGGCCTGCTGAAGTGGGAGTAGCGCTGGCACTGCGCCGGGATTCCATTGCGTCCGATGCGGTCCTGACTGCCTCAGGCTATGTTATTCCGCGCCGCCGCGTCGAGGTTTCCTCGAAAATCAGCGGTCGAGTTGAAGAGCTCCTTGTAGATCGCGGGGATATTGTGCAGGCCGGGCAGGTCCTGGCGCGGCTTGACGACAGGGAAATCCGGGCACAGCTCGGCCAGGCACGTGCCAGCCGGCAGGCGGCAGAGGCCCGGCTTGCGGAAGCGGAGACCGGCTCGCGGCCCCAGGAGATCGAACGCGCCAAAGCTGCCCTGGACGAGACAGAAGCAAACCGGCGCACCGCTCAGGTCAACCTGGACAGGGCCATGAAACTCCATGACCGGGGGGTTCTGTCCAGGCAGGATCTGGATGACGCGCGCAACGCCTTTGACGTTGCAGACGCACAGGTCAATGTCGCCCGGGAAAACCACGAGCTGATGCGTCTGGGGCCTCGATCGGAGCAGATCCAGCTCGTCCGCGCCCAGCTTGCCGAGGCGGAGGCAAGCATTTCCTGGTCGGAAGCCCAGCTGGAGAACACCATCATCCGGGCGCCCATTCCCGGCACCGTGCTCGAGCGGCTTATCGAGAAGGGAGAAATGGTCACCACGGGGTACGTCAGCGGCAGGGGTGCTAAGTCCGCGCTGGTCAGCATCGCCGATCTGAACCAGCTCGAAGTCGAGCTTGATATCAACGAGTCGGACATTTCGCGTGTTCGCCTGGGGCAGGAATGCATCGTATCTCCCGAATCGTACCCCGACAGGAGGTATCCTGCTGCCGTCCGAGAAATTGCTCCCGAAGCCAACCGGCAGAAGGCTACCATCCAGGTCAAAGTTGCCATCACCAAGCCCGATGCCTATCTTCGTCCCGAAACCAACGCGAAAGTGACGTTTCTGGCAGCTGCCGGGACGCCTTCCTCCCGGCCCGCCAACGCTGTCCTGGTGCCCAAAGCTGCGATTGTTCCGGGTCCGGCCGTCTTTTTGTTCCGGGAGGGCAGGGCCTTTCGCAGGGAAGTGACCCTTGGAGCGGAGGAAAACGGCCGCGTCGAAATACTTGCCGGCCTTGCCGGCGGGGAGTCGGTCATCGTCAGCGGATACGGCGGCCTGGCCGACGGCATGGACGTCACTCTGAGAAAGTAGCGTCCGGCAGCCACTGCCAATAGGCAATCCCGCAACGGAGCTGTTGCGACAGCCGCATCGTTTGTCGCATCCAGAACCTCGGGCGAGCCGGGTTTCCGGGAAGAGATCAGGAACGGGCCTGGAACTGACGGCACGGGACGGGCTGTTCGAAGGGAGCGATTCGTTCGAGTTCTCCGGTTTTCCCGGTTGCCTGATCACGAGGCGCCGGGTTTCCTCCCCGATACGCTTCGAAAGCGGAGAAGACGGTGCTTTCCCGTGCGGGCGCCATTGTATCCCTGCCGTGCCAGCTCCTTGGCGAGTTTCTTCCGCCCGCGGTGAAGTCGGTTCACGACATTCTGATATCGTTCCGGCGACAACATGGCGGCAATCTCCCTCGTTTCCATCCCCATCAGATAGGAATCGATGACCTGGCGCTCCAGAGGCGGCAGCCGAAAGAGCACTTCCTCCACCGCGGCGAGCAGTTCGCTCAAATGCAGGCTGGATTCCGGCGAGGGGGTGCCCTCCGGCCCCCGGCATTTGTCCCAGCTGATCGTCCTGGCCTCCATCAATCCGTTCAAACGCTGCACTCTCCGGTAATAGTTGCCGATCTTCCTTCGTAGGATGCCCAGGCACCAGATCAGCAATCCTTTTTCGATATCGATCTTCGGCGCTTTCCGCACCATGGTCAGGAGCGTTTCCTGCACCAGGTCTTCGGCGTCATGCGGGTTCCCCACCCGCAGGGCCGTCAGTTTTCTCAGCACCAGTCGTATGGTGATCAGCTCCTCTTCGGTCCAGGGGATGCATTGATTCCCGGTCCGGTAGTATCCACGCGGAACCGTTTCACAGATCCGATGCAGCAGCGATTCGTAGGCGGGAGAATAGGCGAAGTCGCGCACACTCGAGCCCTCCAAGCCGATAGCACCTGCGGAGAGCTGCCGCATGGTCCGATTCGCGTGCAGCGGCCGCATGAGCACGGGTTAGTTGGCTGAGTTCGAAGAGAGCGCTGAGGGTGACTTCCAAAATAGTGCCGCGCCCAACCCGTGTCAAGGGATTTCGGGGAACTTCTTGCGGCCCGATGGGAGCTGGTTGGGGGCGTAGTAGCCAGGGCGGGCGGAGACTTCCGCGCCCGGGGCATTGACGAGCACATCGATTTTCCGATAGCTGCCGTCCTTTACCGAATTGGTCGAAATGTAGCCGAGCAGGTACTGGTTGCGGAGTTCCTCGTCCACATCGGCGTAGACGTTGTCGAGCTGCCCGAAATTGTTCGGATAGAGGACCCGTCCGCCGGTTTCATAGGCGAGGTTGCGCAGGGCAAGGTCCGCTTGCACGAATGCCTCTTCCGGGACGCCTGCATAGAAGCCGGCCTGCTGCTGATTAAGGATGTATGCCTGGCGCACTGCCTGGGTCTTACTCACGATGTAGATAGCCGCCTCCGAGCGCACGGCTGCCGCGAGGGCGTCCTTATAGGATACGGAGCTGTTGTTGTCGAGGCCGTCGCTCATGATGATCATGGCTTTCTTTTCTCTCACACCTTTGAACAACTCGTCGGCCACCACATACACCGTGTCCCACAGATTGGTGTTGTCCTTGCAGTAGATCGACGTGAGAACACTGTCGAGCCGCTCGGTCGAGTGATTCCAATCCATTTTCAAATAGGTCTCAACATTGAAGGCGACCAGCGCGAACTGGTCTTCAGACTTGAGGTTTTCAGCGAATTTCCGGGTCGAGTTCTTGATGGCGCCCCATTCGCTGCGGACGCTGCCGCTGATGTCCAGCACAATGGCGATGCGGGTTGGCACTGCCTCCTGCGTGAACAGCACTACCTCCTGAGGCTCGCCGTCCTCGGTGACATGAAAAGCTTTCTGCGGCAGGCCCTTGACGAATCCTCCAGCCGGTTTGCGGACGGTTACCGGCACGGTCACCATGTTGACTTCGACGCCGATCTTGAACTGCCCCGGGTCTTCCTTCTTCTGGGCGGGAGGATTCTGGGACTGCTGACCTTGGGACCAGGGCAGGGAAGGCGCCAGCGCCGAGGCGGCACCCAGAACCATCGGCAGGAGGGAAAGGAGCAGAAGCACTTTCCAATCCGGGTATCTGCTGTATCTTCTCATATTTCTATGTTTCCTGTCGGTCGCGGAGCGCCGCAGGCAGTTTTTCATAGATACCTGCGAACCCGCCGTTCGAGAGTATCACGATCATGTCGCCGGCCCTCGCTTCGCTGCAGACCCGCAAAATTATACCCTCCACGCCCTCGGGATTCCAGGCAGCCTTTCCCATTGCTTTCAGGTCGTCGATCAGCCGGGTGAGGTCGAGCCTCTCCCCTTCCGGAACCTTCTCCGGCTTGTACAGGGGCGGAACGGCGATGCAGTCCGCTTCGGCAAGTGCCTCCGTGATCTCGCGCTGGAAGACATTGCGACGGCTGGTGGCAGAGCGGGGCTCGTATATTGCCCACAGGCGTGCCGGATGCAGGGATGACCGGAGCGCGCGTAGCGTTTCACGCACAGCCGTGGGGTGGTGTGCGAAATCTTCGTATATGCGGATTCCGCCTGTTTCGGCGAGGAATTGCAGCCGGCGGCGGACGCCCTGGAATGTCTCCATTCCATCGCGGATGTCGTCTTCCGGCACTCCCAGTCGATTCAGGACGGCAGTGGCTGCGAGCGCGTTGCGGACGTTATAGACTCCCAGCAGCGCAAGACGGATCGCGCGGAAGAGTTTTTTCCGATACAGGAGATCGAACGCCAGGCGGTCGCCCTCGAACCGGATGTTGCGGGCCGACCAGTGGTTTTCCGCATCAAGGCCGAAGGTTTCCCTGGCGCAGAAGGAATTCCGGCTCACCTCCACAGCGGAAGGGCTGTCGGCCCCCACCGCCAGAAATCCGCGTTGCGGGATGAGGTTCACGAACCGGCGGAACTGCTGGCGCACGGCCTCCAGATCCGGATAGATGTCCGCGTGATCGAACTCCACATTGCCGATGGCGGCCACGTCGGGCAGATAGTGGAGAAATTTGGCTCCTTTGTCGAAGAAAGCAGAATCGTACTCATCCCCCTCGATCACGAAATGACTGCCGTCTCCCAGTCCGTAGCTGGACTGGAAGTTCTCGGCGATCCCTCCGATCAGAAAGCTCGGATGATATCCCGCGTTGTGAAGAATCCACGAGATCATCGAGGTGGTGGTGGTCTTGCCGTGTGTCCCGGTCACCACCACCGAGGTTTTGCCGGGGAGGAGGAAATCCTTGATGGCCCCCGGAAGCGAGGTGTACGGGATCTTGAAATTAAGCACGAATTCGATTTCAGGATTCCCACGGGATAAGGCGTTCCCGACCACGACAAGATCCGGTGCCGGCTGGAGGTTGGCTGCGGCGAAGCCTTCGACGGTGCGGATCTTCTTGCGGGCGAGAAAATCGCTCATCGGGGGATACATTGCGCTGTCAGACCCGGTGATTTCGTACCCGCGCTCCTGCAGCATGGCGGCAAGTGCGGCCATGGCAGTGCCGCAGACCCCGATAAGGTGGATGCGGCGGATCCTGTCGCTGCTCAGCATGGCGGTCGGAATTGTACCGATTTCCATCGCTTCTTCCTAGCCCGCTTTTCAACGTCGCGGGAGGCGCGTGGTTTTGCGGGTACCGGCATGCTCGCGCCGGCCGGACAGAAGAACCGCCTGGCCGACCAAGGCTCCGAAGGAACCGCCTCGAGGCCCCGGGGACTCTTGCGATTCCGAATGATTTCTCACGCCCACCGGCCCGGCGTGTTATTTCCGATTTTGCCGACGGTGTGGTACAAATTCCTCCATGGAACTGTTGTTGCCCCGAGACGAACAAATCCCGCGCGGCGAGCGCAAGATCGAACAGATCTGCCAGAGCTTCGATATGGACTGCTCCGACCTCAATCACGAGGACTGCTGGCGCGGCGCCCCGGGAATCATGCCGTGCTGCGGCCTGGCAGTGGAATTCGAACGTGTGCGCGGCATCTGCCCTTTTCTGTGGCTCAAAGATCACGCGTAGTTCGGGAAACGGTTTGCCGGTTGCCGGGCGAGAACACTCATTCAGCCTGTGGCCGCAGGCTGCTCCCGGATCCCCGTCTGTTATACCGTATGGTCTGCAGGAGGATCAGTCCGGACAGGACCATCATGACAGGCGCGATCAGGGTTGCATGGAACAGGCCGAAGCGGTCCGACAGCGCGCCGATGATCGGAGGGGAGATCACGTCTCCCAGAGCGTGGATCAGAAAGATGTTGACTGCCATGGCAGTGGACCGGATCTGTGCCGGGACACAGTTGAGCAGGATCGTGTTCAGGGGACCCGTGTTGAGGAAGAGGAAAAACTCAGCGGCGAAAATGGCCGGCAGATAGACTTCTGAGGTGCGCGATGCCAGCGCCAGGACCGCAATGGGCGCGCCGCAGATCATGCCGAGTCCGGAAATCCAGAGGTAAGAGTTTTTTGTGAGGCGCAAGAAGTAGTCGCCGAGAAATCCGCCGACGAACGTGCCGAGGAATCCGGCGGCGACGGTAATGATTCCCAGGACCTGGTTGGATCCGGCGACGCTCCACCCATTGTATCGCTGCAGCAGGCTCGGAAACCACGCGGCGAGGCCCCCCAGTGCGAAGGTGTAGGCTATGAAACCGAGCGACACAAGGACGTAAGTGCGGTTGTGCCAGAGCATGAGGTAGCTGGCTCGCAGGGATGGGGCCGGAGCCGCGGCCTCTGCCTCGGTTGCCCCCCTTTTCGGTTCCCGGATCACAAGCGCGAGCAGGGCAAAAAGGATTCCGGGCAAGCCGACGAGAAGGAACGCGGTTCGCCAGCCATGGCTCTGGGAGATTGCTCCGCCCAGGACGTAACCCAGTGCGCTGCCTATCGGAATCGCCGCGTAGAACACCGCCAATGCCCTGCCTCGGTGCGCGGTTTCGTAGAGGTCGGTGATGATGCCGGGAGCCGTCGTTGCATAGCTGGCTTCGCCGATGCCGACCAGGGAACGCGGAAGAAACAGCTGCCAGAAGTTGCGCGCAAGCCCCGCGCCGGCGGTCGCGATGCTCCAAACTGCCACTCCCGCGGCGATGAGGTATTTGCGTGTGAATAGGTCTCCCAGGCGTCCGAAGAGCGGGGATGCGGCCGAGTAGCTGATCATGAACGCCGCTGTCGTGACGATGGCGACTTCCGCGTCCGAGAAACCGAATTCCCTTTTAATCGGTTCCAGGGCGGCGATGGCGACAAACCGGTCGATATAGTTCAGGAGATTGATGACGGTGAGAATCGCAAGGGTAGTCCATGCGTCCCTTCGATTGGTCACGACAGCACCCTTCGTAAAATCCCGGGATCAGAACCTGCGGTATTCGAGCAAGGAAATCTCGTCTCGGACGCGGATGCTCAGGATGCGATCCCCTGCCATGATGCGCTCCGCGGTTGGCATCCCGCTGATGACACGGCCGAAGCACGTGTATCCGCCATCCAGGTGGGGCTGCGGGGACAGGGTGATAAAAAACTGGCTTCCGCCCGTATCCTTGCCTGCCAGAGCCATGCCAACCGCCCCCCGCTCAAACGGACGCATGTTGATTTCGCACCGGATCGCGTATCCGGGCCCACCCTCCTGATCATTGCGGGGATCTCCGCCCTGGATCACAAAATAAGGGGCCACCCGCATGAAAGCAAGCCCATCGAAAAAGCCCTGGTTTGCCAGCTTCACGAAATTGGCAACTGTCAGCGGGGCATCTTCCCGGAACAACTCGATCTCGATGGGACCGCGTGCGGTTTTGAGGATGGCGAGAGTCCGGTCCTGACGCATTCCGGCGAGCAGTTCGTAATCCAGATCGGTAACGGCGGTGGTCGACGGGCCCGGATCCTCCGGGACTCCGGCAGCACCCGCGAGGCGCAGCAGGCGGGCAGCGGCGATGCGCGCGTTCCGGTCGCGGTCCTGCAGAACGCTCCTGAGGAACGATTCTACCTCCGGGGCGGCACCCCAGGGTTCGAGGCGGTTCAGGAGTGCAACCCTGGTTTCCGTGTCGCGCCATTCTGAGATTCCCTGATAGGCGGACAGGAGGGGCTTCCAGGGGGAAGGAATATCGGCGGCCGGCCTGAAACCGGCTGCGGCCGCCCGGACTATCACGCCGTCCCGGGCGGAAAGATACCTCCGCAGGATTTCCTGCAGGCCCGGCATCCCGGAGCGCGCCATGGCCCGCAGAACGAAAGGGACTGTTGCGACCGCCTCTGCAACCGGAGGGTTGCCTTCGGCCTCCCCGAGCATCCGCTTCAACTCGGCGTGCGCCCGGTCACCCCCCAGCTCACCCAGCGCCCCAGCCCAGGCGCGCCTGCCCGCCGGTGCACCGGAAACCCTCCCGGCGGTAATCTCGAAAAACCTGTCCCGACTGGCGTGCAGCAGCCGTCCCAGCGCGGCCAGGGCGCTGTCGGCGACCGGTTCGGAAACCTGCAGCAGCCGTTGCAGCGCCGCCTCAGCTTCCGGTCCGCCGAGCGTCCCCAACGCAGTTGCGGCCTGGACGGCGAAATTGATTTGATCCGGGCTGGACATGCGGGGGATCCCGGCTTCGAGTGCATGAATGATCGCCGGCACTGCTTCCGGATTCCCCAGGCCGGCAAGGGCCTGGAGCGCACATACGCGCACCCCCTGGGAATCCGGAGTCCCGCTCCCCGTGCCCTCGGGGCTCAGAAGCGGAGTCAGCAGCTCTGCGAGCCCCGGGTCCCCGCAGATGCCCAGGGCGCGGGCTGCGTGAGCCCGGACGTCGGAATTCCCGCT
>Ga0113563_10000151_pt1 | contig 27950 bp, 19 predicted proteins | sample Mud3Dept3metaG_FD_80117 | JGI IMG/M metagenome (GOLD analysis project Ga0113563, IMG submission 80117) | Freshwater wetland microbial communities from Ohio, USA, analyzing the effect of biotic and abiotic controls - Mud 3 Core 4 Depth 3... | ecosystem: Environmental > Aquatic > Freshwater >... | reverse complement strand
TAGCGTGGGTGACGCTACGAACGGAGCGTTCATCATTGGTTCTACTGGCGTGGATCTATCCATCCCAGGATATTCTGATGATGCCACTCTAGCTGGAGATGGCTTCCTGCCAACCCAGTACACTGCAGAGAGAATGAGTCGCACAGCTAACCGCGTGGTGGTGTCTTTAGTGGGGTCTAGCATTCCACCAGACGATCCAACCAAACACGAGTACGCGGCCAGCTATATCATACGGGGCGATTCAGGCGCTCATGACATTCATGTTTCCGCAATGGAAGCCATTGATCTCGGCAACTTCACTGTCACGTACCGTGACTTTACAGGAGGTTGATAGATGGCGCGCTTTCAGTTTGATCCCAACAGAGTAAACAGTACGGTGCCCCAAAAGGGCAAAGAGTACAATCTCCGACTCATTCAACGCTCGCAATCGATCTTCACCAACCTGATCAACTTACTTCCCAGTAACTACGTGTCAGCCATCCAAGGCCCTAACTACACACAAGCCCTCAAGGCTGTGGCGGTAGAGTTGGCTCGCCTAGAACTGGCCCTTGAGGACGTGGATCGGGATCGCGACTTCCAGCACACGCGCTCGGACTTCCTCTGGAGCATCGTGGGCTACCTGGTGCTGGTGAACAACAAGCTACCCAACATCGCATTCAACGATGAAGAGTTCCGCAACTTCTTTCTGAATCTTATCCGGATCTACTTCCAGGGCTCGATCCCCAACTCCATGCGCGACGTGGTGGAGCTGTTCTTCTCAGGCAACATCCAGGTCACTGAAGCTTTCCTCTTGGTGCGTCAAGGTGCCAGTGGGCTAGACATCTCGGATGAGTTTGTATTTGATATCGACTACATTGCGCCCCCAGGTGGCGGGTTCCCTCCCAACATCTTTGATGCAGACTCAGCGATTCGCCAGTTGCTGGATCTAGTGCGTCCAGCTCATACGTTGTTCAGGATTCGCTATGTTTTTAGCGATCACTACCTACCTAATGACGCCCTAGGTAAAATCGTAGACTCCATGCGTTGGAAGATGTCCATCTATCACTACGAAGATTTTCGATCCTATTGGACCGGAATGAGAGATCGAGATCGCTTAGGTCGTAAAGTTAATCAGACTGTGGTTGGGGAGAATCACAGCGATGACTTCTAGTCTATTCGATGCGGCGATGTCTGTGGTCAAACAGTTTCAGGGCAAGTATGAAGAAGCTCAAGGCTTTCGGCGTAATCTCCCTGAAACACAGCCAGAGATTGATGCTTTTGATGAACTCCTGAATGAGTTTGCATTCAGAAAAAACGGCACAGCTCCTACGTTTGAGGGGCCTTTCTTTGAATGGTGCTTGCGCTGCTTTGAACTATCCGAAGTGGGACACCCAGATAGCCATCGCCCGGAAGGAAGGGATGTGATAGAAGTGGTGGACGGAAAACGAGATCCCCACTGGTTCTTTGAGGCTCTGGACCGATACGCCAAAGCGATTCAAGACGTATTGAACGCCTCTGCTCCCGCTAGTTTTTCGTATCAGGGATTCAAGATTGAGAACCCAGAACGAATGGGTGAGAAGAAATGCCGAGCAATGCTTGAAGGAGTAGACTATGTGGTGGCTCTCTTCAAAAAGAGAGGCGTGACCCCGCTTCTGCGGGAGACTCTATCCACTATCTGGTTGCGACCTGTCGTGGATGATTGTGGTGGCTCTCTTAACACGCATGGGTGCTATCGTCCGGCATACAAACAGATCGATTTGTCTGCGAAAATGTTTCGCATTAGCACAGGTAGATTCATCCAATGGGTTAATGAAGTTTTTCTACATGAGATTGGGCATCACGTTCACCTAAACTATTTGTCCCCAGATGCAAGGCACTTTTGGGATAGCGGGTGGCAAGAGATCAAGGAAAAGAACCAGTCTTTACAGGATACAGTGGGGCACATCACTAGCGCTGATAGGCGTCGTTACTTTGAAGTTTGGAAGAAAGCAGGATGGGACACGGGCAAAGCCGCCGCAAAGCTCCAAGCGCTTGATAAGATCAAGTTCGGCGTCTGGCTCCGTTCGCCCATGACAGGCGATCCGCTCATCACTGCCAAACAATTTCGCCTCACGAATCATGGCAAGTCCGTTGTTTCTTTCTTGAGGGATTCAGATAAAGTCATGTGGCTTGAGTATGAGTTGAAACCCGGAGACGCTGACTACCAATGGAAGTTTGACCGTCGTAGTAAACAGGTTTTTAGTAAGCTGGGTCTAACTTGGAACGGTAACTTTGCGGTGCCTAGTGACACTACCAAAGAGCTGCTTCAAGCCAATCCAGGACTCCAGGAGGCAGTAAACGAGGCGTTAGCTAAGTTGGAGATAATATCTGACTACGGCAAGGAAAATGAGAAAGAGGATTTCGCTGAGACCTTCGTGGCGTTTATGGGCGCCCCCGAGAAACTTACCCCTACGGCTAAGTTTCGAATGCAAAGGACTTTGTCTCTTTCAGGGTTGTATGGGAAGCCGTTGATGCGTTTAGCCCGTAAGGTACTAGAGAGGTTCCTAACAGGCTCTGGCAGATAAACCACCACTAGACACATGTAGATGAGAGACAGATGCTTGGCCCCTACGGTGTAAAGAGACTTAAAGAACGGGACAGATGCTGATAGTTAGTCAAGGCACCACAATCACGGTCACGTTTGATGTCCCTCTGGATACCCAGGGCGTGATCGATCCTGCCCACTATCGCTTGCACGCGGTGGGGGGTGGGGTGCCCATCGATGTCCAAAGCATCTCCCCCTTGTATGATATCACTGTGGAATCCGCCACCTCGGTTATGTCTGGGGGCTCCAGCCTGCAAGCGACTTTGCTGGAGGACCCCGACGCGCTCATGCAAGGTGGCTCCAGCCTAATGGCCACAGCTCGGGAAGCTCTCCGAGGGCAAGCATCCTTTAGTGGATCCTCTCAGCTCGCGATTGAACCGGTAGCGTCTCTGCCCGTCACCCCCTCATTCGTGTGGGGCGTGCAACTAACAGTCAATAAGCCCACCAATGGGAAGCTCTACCTCTTGGAGGTTCAGGGGCTAAAGACTTTTGTGGGCATCCCATACGCGGGAGACCCATATGTGGATCGCCTTGAGTTCATGGCTGCGTCCGCCAAGCCCCAAGTTCTGAGTGTGGACCAGAATGATGAAGGCCAGTTGATCGTGGAGTTCTCCGAGACCCTGCGAGTGGACTCCGTGCTGCTCTCCCCTGGGGAGTACTCCTTGACCGGTCCCTCTACGGTACGCATTATGGGAGTGGAGACCGTGAGTCCCACCCAGGTGATGCTCAACACTGTGGGGATGGTCTCAGGATCTTACACGCTAACAGTTAATGCCTCTGGAACCCCACATGATGTGGCCGGCAATCCCATTGACCCCACATTCAATCAGGTGGCTTTCACGGGTGCCCCTACGTTGGCGTCACGGTCCATCTTCACAGATAGGGGTCCCATCGCCAAGCCGCCTCTGACGGTACAATCTGGGGTGACAGGCTCAATTTCGAGTGCAGTCAGGATTTCCCTCCCAACGGCTACGATTCTCCCCTCTCACGTGGGGCTTTACATCACATTGACTGGCACTCCCAATGCGGGCACCTATCTGGTTACCGCACGGGTGTCCTCTACCGTGATGGAAGTCAAGGCCAGCTTCAGTATTCCCGATGCTTCGAATGGCAGTATAGGATGGACACTGTTTGATCCCCGAGACGGTCAGATCGCAGATGATCCCACGGACGTGGTGGTTAAGATCAATAACGTGCCAGTTGCAGCTACTGCGGTGGTAGGGTTGCTGGGTCAGGTAGTGCTTCCCGCGGTACCACTCGCTACGGACACAGTCACGGTCGATTACTCTTGGGTCAAGAATCCGGTGGTGGACTTCCGCCGCCTCAACTCGAAAGAGTTCCGCCTCAACAACTGGAACCGAGATCAGAACCGTCCCCACGATATGGCGGGACACAAATACCGCTATAACAACACTCTGATCCGTCCAGCATCCTACGTAGCACTAGACCTGAGAGCTAGCCTAGCTCAACCAATGCAGCGGGACCTAAAATACCGCGCTTACGAGCGAGCATACACTGCAGCCTTGAATGACCCTAAGCTGTTGCTGCTCAACTCCCCTACGCACAAGATTGCATTTCCTCCGATGCAGCGCCCCCTGAGTTCCGTGTTTGTGAACTATCAGGGTGTGGTTCTTCCAGAAGCAGACACCAGCTCTCCGTGGGTGCGCCATGGTATCGGAATCGCAGCAATCGACGGCTCTGATCTGGTGGTGACTGACAATCTGACCGGCTCCTTTCCAACTGGATCTCAGATCTTCTGGACTCGCAACGTGGACCTTACGTACCAGAATGTGTTCGCGATTGCGTGGCGCATGCAGATCACTTCTGTCCCCACTCTCTCGGGCGTGTTCACAGGAGTGGCGTGCGGGTATTCTACGGACTCCAAGGCAGTGGTAGTCGGTTATTTGGATGATGGTGGCATCAAGAAGTTTGGTATACTTAAAACAGGCTTTGGCAATGACCCCTCTCAGATCGCAGCCTGGACGGGCGGACTTGATGGCTCAAGCCAGCCGACAGGACTCTCTGCTGAGTTGGACTGGACCCCGATTCGCAGCTACCGTATTTTCAAGGATCGCTCGGGCTCTATCAGTGTGTTCGTGGATGGCTCAGTCACTCCGTCACTTAAAGTGGCATCAGATGATCTTCCGTACTTGGAAGAGCTAAACGCCCCATTCAATGAGTTGCAGGGGGCTTTCTTCGGGTCTCTCTCCAACGAAGCAGAGAGTGTCTCGCGCTGGAACTTCGTGCGCTACACGGCGATTCCTCTCAATCCTACGCAGACAGCCCCTTCCATCTACATCTCGTATGATGCTACCACTATCCCTGAGCAAGCATCTCAGCCATGGACCCCGATTGGCTTCCATGGCACCGAAACTCTGCTAGGGAACAGCCTGTTACTGGATTCCACTAGCTCAAGCAATGTATCGACTGGGCTTGTGGGTGGGGACTTCCGAGGCTATTTCCGTATTGAGCCGTTGCTAGCTAAATCATTTGATACGGTCCTAGACATCAATGTCGCGCTGCGCACGTATACACACGGCATTACACCCAATGCGGTCATGGCTGCAATCGATGATGGCAGCAGACTCATGCAGCTCTGTTTCTTCCCTGAAAAGGCTTCCCCTCGTGTCAGCTACGGCGGACGGTCTCTCCCAGAGGCGTTCTCCCCGTATACGTGGGGTGCATTGGGTGGAGCCTCGGCTAGCATGATGGGACAGCTACTACGTATTGAAGACACCTCTGTATCGGACGGCCTAGTCTACTTCTATGATGACGCCGTGCTGCCTAATGATGATGCGAGGACCCTCAGCTACTTGACCGACTACATGTTCGAGTTCCGTGCCAAGGTGGACAGTTACACGCCGGATCTAGTGGGCTATTGCGGAGTAATGAGCGCTGTCTATGATAGCTTGCGCACAGTCGGGCTGCAACTTACAGAGGTCTTAGGCGTTCGGTACGTGGAGCTGCACTCAGATGGAATCCCCATCGCAGGAGGCACCTTTGTTTTTGATTGGTTCGATGGGGACTTTCATACATATCGCGTCACTAAGGTCACAGCGGGAGACGCTGTCAGCGTGTTCGTGGATAGTCAGATCTTGGGCACGATAGCTTACAGTTCTTTCATAGTGCCGTCTGTATCTAACATAGGAGTAGCCTCCTTTGGAACGTCCACTCCTCTCAGCAACACCGCTCTATCCAACACGGTATGGGAGTACTCCAACTATTGGCGTGTGACCCCGAATGCGGCAGTCAAAAAGTACGTGGGACTTTGGAAGGGGCACGATTCAGACTCATTGGTTGGGTATCATCTTCCGTTGCGTACTTTTGGCAAGGCATTCGTGGCCGGCAACTCCCTGACAGATGACTCTGCAGATTTCATGAGTGCTGGAGTAGCAATCGGGGACAAGATCATTGTGGACGTGGGTGCTACCAAGGGCGTGTATGAGGTGGCAAGCGTGGTTAATGCCCAGCAGCTCACCACCACCGCGGTCTTTGTGGCGTCTCCCTCCCAGGTGGACTATCGCATCGCCTATGAGGTGGACTGGACTACGGCGCATCGCTATCGAATGGTCAAGGGACCTCAAGGTGGTGTTGAGGTTTTCCTTGATGCAGTGGATACCCCACTCTTGCGAGCGGATTACTCCGTGCTAGACCTTCCTAGCAGCTCTGCGGGTGTACCCTTTATCTTGTCTAGCGGCCTACCGTCTATCGCGTGGGGCGCGTTTGACTCCGCCAATTTATCACAGACGGTATGGGATTTTGTGCATTTCGGGGCCGTTCGTTCGGTTACTGAGCAAGGTATCGTACCGCACCATGAAGTCTTGAATCAGCGGAACATCATTGCTTCATACGAGCACCATCGAACCAACCTAGCCCACACTCACACAGACTTCTGGAGTGAGAGCGAGGGTATCCCGCCCAAGAGTGACCCAGACTTCCTGCAAAACACTAACTTGGTTGCATTCACGTTGCTGAATGACAGCACGCCTCTTGTGCCGTCCACTCAAACGTACGAGGTGGGGAAGCCACTACCCGTACTGGTGCCTCTGGCGTCACTTAATGACCCATCTGACGTACTCAACAACCAAGGCTTTGTGCTCAACAATGGTGAGAGACGTATAGAGATCTCGGTACCAGATGATGTGCTCTACAACCATCTGGACGTGATTGAACGCACCACGGGAGACACGGACATCATCGCTCCATTTGATGATGAGTCGGAGCCTGCCTACTGGCCATCCAGCTCGCCTCTATCGTTTCAGAATACAGTATGCCTCACCTATGATGGCTCCGTACTGCCTGAGAATGACACCACCGCTGGTACACCTTGGGTGCGTGTCAGCGAGGTTACGGAAGGCGTTGCTACGCTTCTGGGCAATGTGCTCACGGACGGCGGGGGACTCTTTCAGACCAAAGGTGTTACCTCCAAAGTGTCTATGGGCTACGCGGGCGACATTGTAACGCTGATCTCGGGACGCTACACGGTCATTCAGGTGTTGAGTGAGACCCAACTGGTGTTGAGCGCGAATCCTCCCGAGACACTGTCCGGATATCGCATCTCTGGTACCCGTAGCGATGTGGCACATCAATCAGCCACCGCATTCAGTGGCGTCCTCACCTACAGCACGGACTCCACTGGTACTCGCACGGTATATCGAAACTCCACCCCGCTCCCAGACTCTATTGGGTTGCAGACTGAGGTGAAGTTCAGACTGCGCATCCTGAACGACTCCACAGGGGGCTTCGGGGACAGTCAAGTGCGCCTGGGCTTCTCATCCCCAGGAGTCACAGTGGGCTTGGCTTTTGTGACGAGTGGTCTAGGGGAGCGCTACGTGTTGGCTGTAGACCTCAACAATGGTCGTACAGTCGGAGGCATCAAGTTCGACTTCTACGATGGAAACTACCATGACTACAAGTTAACTAGGGACCCTGCCACAGCTTCTGTGCGGATCTCTATTGATAGTTAGGTGTAAGAGCAAGCTATGGCAATTGGTTCAGGAGGTATAGGGTCACAGGGCTTAGGGTCAGAGGAGATCGTATCCTCTGACAATGAGGTGACGTTTGCCGCTGACTCCGCACTGACAGCAAATGCGGGGCTAAACTTAGAAGCTACGGCCACTCTATCGGGAGACTCTATCGTAACAGCCGAGGCGCAATCAGCTATCGTACAGCTTGATTGTTTGATGGAGGGTGGCTCTGAGATTGGCTTGGACGCCACCACTTTAGGTGAGTGGGGTGAAGATAGCTTTGGGGGAAGCCCATACGGTGGACTTTTCCCTCCGTATGGTATCGAGAGTGCGATCGCCTTGAGCAACACGACGGTTCGTGTGCGCTACACAGCGATGTTTGACACATCGTTCCCTGGCTTAGTCTCTACTGCCAACTACTCGATATCCCCGTCTCTTACGATCTTTTCGGTTGTGATCGAGAGTGCGCAGTCAGTTATACTGACAGTCTCCCCTCTTTCGACTGGGCTGTACACAGTCTCCATCTCGGCCGCACTGGGATACTTCAATCAGGGGCTGAGTTCTTTCCTGACTGAAGCCACTTTCATGGGCCAGCTAGCCTCCCCAACACTGTTGGCAGTAGCTACCGGTCCGAATAGAGTGCGCCTTGTGTTTACGGATCCGATGCTGCAGAACTCCGCGTTGACGGATCCAAGTTATTACCTGGTAGAGGATCTCGACGGCAACACGGTTCTCATCAACAGCGTTACCACCGAACAAACTAGCTCCATCCGATCGATAATTTTGCACACCGCTACCGCCCTAGTAGACACGAAGTTTTACAAGGCCACGGTGTTGACTGGGGTAGAGACCGAAGATCTCCTGGATCTGAGCCCAGACCACTTTGTGTTTCAATGGGTGGAAACCACACTGTTTACCACGATTTCTCTGCAAGAGTTTACGGGGGAGTTCTTTGGGGGACTTCTTGGGGATCACAACGGACTGGTGTTTTTCTCTCCGGCCCTAGAACTTCCAGCGGCTGATTCTGTGATCCAAGTGGATGATGTAGATGTCTGTACCAAGGCATTTGACGAATACCACTTCCCCCAGCCTCTAGACCCAGCCCCCTTGATGACCTATGCCCCTGCAGCTGGTGTAGGAACCCTAAACACAGCTGGCTTTGTTCTTTGGGGTGCATTCCCGCGACTGTCCGACGCCAAGTTCGAAGTGGAGATGAAGGTCACGGACATCGCGGAACCGTTTATCGATACCAGTTGCGTGGCGGTACTCACGGCTACGTGGCCGTCAAGCCGGGTGGCCATATTGAACAACCCGGATTGGAAGCTCTACGACAACGCGGGCAACCCTCCGGCTTATTTCATCACGGCTGATACCCTGACCCCATTCCCAACCCCTGTCTCTGAACATCATGTGCTGAGTTTGACTTTACCTGGGGGGTCTGAAGTCTTGGCTGCCCCCGACCCCTAAGCCTCTTATGTAGTGGTAGTTTGAAAGGTATCCCACAACCTATGAATGTGGAGACTCAGACACCTGAAACGATAGCCTACCGGAGAGAAATCGAATGAAGAACAGAGAAACCCTTCCCCACCCCAAAGAGAGCGCAACCGGGTTTGCCGTTACGGCGTCGCACCATGAGAACGCTGGTTACCACATTCGGGGTGACGTGTTTTTCACCCTGAGGGACGGGGCTACGGGCGAAGTTCAAGAAGAGCGAGTGCTGCGCAATTTGGTGGTACTAGACGCTTCCATTTTGATTGCCCGACTCATGAAGGATAACTCTGAACCACCTCATGGCATTTACGCGTTGGCAGTTGGCACGGGTGATACAGGGTGGAATCTCATGTCTCCACCTGCTCCGACTACCACACAGCGCTCTCTGTACAGCGAGTTAGCCCGTAAGACATTCACGGACACCCAGTTTATCGACGCGGATGGCGTACCGAGCGGTGTACCCACTAAGGTTGTCGATTTCACGACCACGTTTGCTGAGGCTGAGGCCGTTGGCCCTCTAGTCGAGATGATGCTACTAGGGGGCAACATCTCGACTAACTTGAGCGTCAAGAATCCCGTACTCCCCTCCAATGGGGCATACGATGCAACTGTTGACCTCACGCTGTTCGATACAGCTATAAATTACCTCACGTTCGCGGTAATCAACAAGCCCGCAACCTCAACATTATCAATAACTTGGAGGTTAACATTCTGATGGGGTTTGCATCTACAAAGATGTGCACGAAATGTTCCACAGAAAAGCCTCTGTCGATGTTTTCTGTGGAACCCTATCGTGGAGGTACTCGGGTGCGCCCCGAGTGCAAGCCATGTCGTGCAGAGTATAAACGGCAATTGAAATCTGACCCCACTCGGAATGAAGCTCTCAAAAGTTACGCTAGAGCTTGGGGGGCGATCAGTCGCTCGGAACGGTACATCCTTCTGAATGAGATCAAGTCGGTACTCGCTTGCGATGATTGTGGAGGCTTCTTTGCTCCCTATGTAATCGATTTTGACCATCGGGATCCCACCACTAAAGTTTCTGGGGTGGGGGATATGGTTGCCTCTGCAATCAGTTGGGATAGAGTGATTGCAGAAATTGCAAAGTGTGATGCAGTGTGCGCCAACTGTCATCGACTCAGAACCTATAAGGGCGTTAAGTGTAAACAGGGAAGGCGTGTTCGTTACCATATGGGAGTGATCTCCCAGTTGAAGGAATTACTTCCTTGTTTAGACTGTGGGCAGTTCTTTAGTGCAGTTCAGATGGATTTTGACCACCTTCAATCAGAGACAGAGGTAGGAAATGTGTCTCAGATGCTGAGATTACCGTCAGATGTTATTATGCAGGAGATAGCTAAGTGCCATCTAGTGTGCGCTAACTGCCACAGACATCGCAGTGTGACTGGTGTTCGCCCCCTAGTATCTGATTCTAGATTAGAGCCTATGTTTCTAGATCTTACTGAGACTATGGCTTACCCAACAGATTTGAGATCTATTCTCCCACGCCGTAAACGCGGTCCGTATAGAGCATCGTATCAGAGGACAGCATGACGAAGAATTTTGGCACACCACCAGTCACTGGCTATCTCGTTCCTGAGGGGCGGGCGTGGGAGACTGTTATCTTTGAGGCAGGTAAACCGATCCTAGATCGCGAGCTAAATCTCAGCCAGGACATCGACGGTGGGGCAGCTCAAGCAGCTCTGCGCAACGTGTTTCCCTCTGGTTGGCTGTCTGGGGACCCCCTGTCCACCTCTGATGCTGTGGGCTCTATCTATGTGCACACCACTACGGCCAATGCTCTGCAGATTCCTAATGGGCTCCGAGCACACGTAAACGGTTGGTTGCTCAACATTCAGCATTCTTATGCCAACGGCTCCAACAAACTAGACTTAGGCGCTGGCCCTGCAGGCGCTGGAGCGCAGCGTACCGACTTGGTGATTGTAGAGGTGTGGCGTCGGTTAATTAACGCCGCCCCAAGTACGGTTGGTAAGAGCGCAACAGCACGCATCTGGCAAGAGGGTAACGTAGCCACTGATCCAGCGTCGGATCTCACCCTCAACTTTGCGGATGACACCCTGGACGGCACGATTGGCTCAGAAACCACGGCACGCGTACAAATTCAGTACCGCTTGCGTGTCATTCAGAACGTGGATCTATTCACTTCCGTATCTGGCATGACCGATGCTAACACGCTTGCGCATTCTGTGCCAGCCAGTGCAGCGGCTCCTGATGGCGTGGCAACGGCATTCCCCTATGCCAATCAATCTGGTAATGGTGACTCTGGTCTATGGCGTGCGGGAGATGGTAACCCAAGTAACACGCTCGGAACTGTGGATGGTTATATGTATGCACTCCCTCTAATGGGTGTGTTTCGTCGCAACACCACAGCGTTTGCTCGCCTCACCAATCAGAATGGTGGCGTAGCGTACCCCGGACCCTCTGATCGGCCAGATGGTTATTTCCAAGATGTGATCGAGGCCACTGACATCGTGGATCTTCGTTCTTGTGTTCATCCCAACGGATGGGACCTGAGCGAAGTACTGGAAAAGAACGTCAACCTCATTCTCGATAACTCCAAGCGCACAGAGATCTATCACCTCCAACCCTACGGCGGCGGTAACTCTGGAACCACCGTCTTTATGGCGAATGAGATCGGGGGCACTCCTACGGGCGCCGCTCCTGGATCGGCTGATCAACAGTTTGATGCTGTGCGACGACGCTTCAGTGCACGCCCCGTCTTAGAGACGGTTAGTGTGATGATTGATCCTCCTGGACTTGGTTGGGTTGATGGAGCCCAAGCGGATCTGGATCCAACTTCTATGGCGATTTATCCGTACACGGCGTTCAACTGGGCAGCTTCTGCTCCTGCAGATGTGATGTTCCTGGACGTGTTGGATGCACACTGGGTGGGCACTAACGCGGTGGGTCAGAAGTACATTGATGCGATGCCTTACATTGGCGCGATTTTGGGCCTCGGATCCCTGCCCATTGTTACGCTCAATATCTTCTTTGGGGCCATCACGGCCTTGGGTCTCTCTACCGAGAAACTGAGCGTAACCCTCACAGTGCAGTATCCAGCGGGCGTGGGGTTGACACACACCCCTATCTCTGATTTCGGAGCCAATAGCTTTGCGATGAATACGGGGCCACTCTCCGTTGCCGCTCCAACTTCGTTTGCGTCGTTCTCTACACAGACCATTGATGCTACGCATCGTGAGGCCCGATTGGAGTATCAAACCTCTAGTCTGACCTACGATTTTCGCAATGACGCTACCCCATTGACCTCTTTCAGACTTCCTGAGAGGGCGATATCGGTATCGAGTCCAGCCGGTGTTTTAGACGCAAACGGCTATGTGTTCACCCCCACGGTACCGATCGTAGGCAATGCAGCGGTATCGGTACAGTACGTGGCGCAACGTGCTCTGCCTAAGTTCGCTAACCCGCAGATGGTTATATATTTCCGTACGGCGGCACCTCAGATGGCTACCCCCACTCTCTTGGGCACCACCTTGAGTCTTGTCCCGCGGCTCACATCTCAGAAGATCTGGTCCCTCATAGTAGGAGCTGGCTCTCAGGATGAGGGCTATCCTTTCCCCCAAGCATACGTGCAGACCGGCGGTGTATTCCCCACGAATCCAGGAATCCCCACCTATCAAGGTGAGGTGGACCTATTGGGCAGCGGCCATATCTCTGTGGCTGACTTCGATGCTCAGACCGGTATGCTCCAGCTTCCGGTTTACGTTCCCATGGTGCCCTCCCCAGAAGCCCTAGTACTGGAGCGCAGTCTCACGGACGTGGATATTGAGAATCGGACCTATTTCACAGGTGTAACTCTAAGCCCGGAGCCTCCGTTCGGCTATCTGCCCAACGCCTTTGGTCAGGAACTAAGCGCCCCCGACCGACACAAGAACATCTACCCGATCTTGGCGGAGCTGGCAGAGGATAGCCCCCTAGGCCCCCGCGGCCAACTGGTGGTTGTACTGTTTGTTCGTTACGCCAGTTTCGATGAAGATAACGGCGTCTATTTTGAGACTGACTTGAACGCTAACACCACGTCTGCAAGCGTGTTTCGTGTCAAAGGTCTTCTACTGAATAAGGGAGCATAACATGCCATCACCCAAAGACCCTGTTTCTACTATTCTGCCCGGACCTGGTAAGGCTTCAGACGGCACCGTCTCAGCTAGTGCACTCGACTTTGACCCTTCAGTCGGACCCACTGCTGCTTTGGCGGCTCACATTGCAGCAGCCCCAGCTCATGATGACTCTGCTATCAGCTCTGGGCCATTCTCAGGGACTTTCTGGCAAATCGGAGGGACCACAACAGCAGAAGCCGTCTTGAGCAAAGCCTTTGAGGGCTTGAATGCTCGCGGCGTACTCGTACTGGATGCAAATCTGTCGGCCACAGACGCTGACTTTACAGGGTCCCTGGCTATTACCAATGCTATTAGCGTGGGTGGTACTAACATTTTGTTTTGTCGCCCTGGAACCTATGATTGGCCGGCGTCCACTCCAAGCAACGTTACTATCATTGGCGGCGGCTCTCCCTACAGCAACTCGTCACCCTCAGAGGTATTTCTACAGAATACAGGAGGAAACATTACTATCGGCACAGGCGTGACTTTACGTAATGTGATTTTGAGCTGCAGCGGAGTGGTGAACGTATCTGGGGCCTCGGGTGGTGCTAACCTGGAAAATGTCTCGTTCAAGATCACTGGCAACTCTCTGAATGTCACCACTAGTGGGAATGTTTTCAAGCAGTGTAGTACTCATGCCTCTAGCACGGCCGCTACCAAGCTTGTGGATAGTGGGGGTGGTAACACATACGAAGCTCTCAAAATAGAGCAAGCTAACATTACAGGTAATACCTCTACTTTCAGAGCGTTGACTATTGGTAGCACCTTGGCCCCTCCCACCCCTGCTTCCCCATTACTAAGAGTGTCGGGACTAGATAACGTGTTCGAGGGAGTGTCCATCTCCCACTCGGGTGCTGCTATCACATCCAATGCCTTGGCTATTGATGCTGGTATCAACAACAGCTTTCGGGGGGTTGTCATCCCAAGTCTCAACACATCGGCTGAAGCCGTTAAGATTTTGACCGGAGGTAGTAACAATCGCATTGATGGCTTGAGGATTACCTCCACGACGTGCACCCATGTCGTGAGCTTGCTGAGTGGGTCCCATAACAGTGTGACCAACGTGACAGTAGGTAGTACCACAGTAACTGGTGGCAGCAATGTGATCAATATACAGAGTCAGAATCATGTAGTAGATTCTGTCAACATCTTTACCACCACTGGTGTGGGTAAGATTGTCAGCATTGCAGGCTCCGATTGTGTGGTATCCAATATCACGGCTACGGCAGTAGCACCTACTATCTCGTTCCTTACATTCGAATCGGGATCCTTTGATAATCGAGTGGAGCGCTGGACACAAACCATCACCCCATACGTGGGGTCCAATGCTTTGTTCCACATTCAGGGCACGGGCAATAATCTCCAGCAAGTGGAGTTGGACACCGTTACTACAATGGCCCAAGCGATGATCCTCTTCAATGGAGCCACCAACGGCATAGCTAGAGTATTCACTCTAGCTAACTGTGGGGTCACCGCTGGAGCTGGTTTCCAACTGTGTCTCTTTGGAAGTTCCAGTGTGGGGTGTAAAGCTGGTGACATCTCCGTGGCCACCACCACTACCATGGCTACGACCAGTGGTCTAATCAACTTCTCTGGCGTCACCAACTGTGAATTCGACGGTCTACGTTTGAACAACGTGGCTACCAGCGGGGCTATTAACTCTCCGATTATGCAGGGTAGCACGTCTACCAACACGAAGTGCGTGTTTCGCAATGTGCAGTCTTCCAACACCAGTTATGCGTCTGGCACCATTCTTATGGATATCGATCAGACCCTATGGAGTGGGTTATTGATTGAGAGGGTGCAGCTTCAGGAGTCGTACACCAACGGTGTCACCTTGAAGATTCGCAATGCCAGCACCTCTTTATCATTTTCAGATCCGATTAGGGTTCGAGACTGCCTGTTGGGAAACACCTCCACGTCCTCCAATCACGGCGTCTGGGTGACGAACTTTGGCTGTCGCGTGATCTTTGAGGGCTGCACCTTCAACCATAGTGGTTTTTCTACTCCTGGTACATCTGCGGTGGTTAGAGTGGACTCCAGTTGGAACGTTGAGTTCTGTGACTGTTTGCTAGTTGCTAACGGAGCCAGCACCATCACAGCAAGCATTCTTTCTGCTGGTGTTCAGTTCAATAACTGCACTTTCTCTGGCCCTGGGGGCGGTACCAGTGGTACACAGCTCTTCCAAGGCTACGGCTTCCCCGGAGATTCTGTTTTCCCTGTGTCCCCTCTCGTGATTCGGGATTGCACATTTCTTCCCGGTACACGAAACAATGATCCTACCAACATCACCAATCCGATGATTTTCATTGGTGGTGCAGGAACCACGATTGCTTCTAACCATGGCCCAACCATTATTGATGGATTGACCATGAGAAAGCCACCATCAATCACAAATTGGCATAGATCCCCGTTGCTCAGTATCGACGCAGCCCGTCAAGATCCAGGGGTCCAAAGCTCCTTCAAGAATATCCTCATTGACCTAGAGGGGGCTTCATTTACAGGGGGCAGCTCGGGTACGGTTGTAGATCCAGTAGTCACCCTAAATGGATCCGCAGTAGTGGTAGAGATTGCAGGACAGGACTTCGGGGGTGCCCCGTTGCAAAAAACTACTCTGCAAGGACTCAAGCTTCTAGGACTGCCTCGTGATGGGGGTGGCGGCTATCGCGCTGCATTCTTGGGATCTGGTCTTAACATGCGGGACTGTGTATTCGATGGATTCGCCAACCCATCGGCCGGAACTGCCTGGGGCTCTGCCGTCGTGGGTCTCAGTCGATGTGATGTGTCTAACATTCTCATGTTCCCAACAGCTAGCATTCCTGTAGGAACCGGATCGTTAGCTTGTATCGTATTCTTTGCTGAAGACTTTTGTAACATAGACGGTCTGGTGATGGAGAACTTCGATGTCCACCCAGCAGAGCAACTCGTATGTGTATCCCTACTTGGTTCCACAATGCGTAACTCTCGGATCTTCATGCAAGCTGGGTCGCATATCCCTATTGGTTTGCCGATGATCGCGGTAGGCACCGACACAGCTGGTAACCCCTCACAACTCATTGGTAACCGCGTTACTTATGAGCACTATGCAACTTCTAGCTCTGATGTACGCCTAGTTTGTACCGTAAGTGATCATGGCATCGTCAAGGACAACTACTTCGCTAACTTAGCGGTTGCCTCTGCAGCTGGATATAGTTCAAGTCCGGGTAGCAGTAATGGCGGAGGTTGTCAGATATTTGCAGATGCAGAGGGGGTTATTATCGCAGACAACACCCTCTTGTACACATGGGCAACTGGCACAGACACGGTTCCAGCCATCGTTTCAAATGGAACTCGCGGCCTTATCAAAGGTAACTACATAAACAATCAGGCTGATAATTCGTTCAACTTTGGGGGCAGCACTGGTATCTACGTCACAGGTGGACTGTACACGACTGTTTCGGAAAACACGATTCAAGCCTATAACAGTTCTACTTTCCACATCAGAATCGATACCACTCTCAATGTGGGTAGTGCCGGAACAAGCATGGTGATTGGCAACACTATTGACAATCGCTCTGGCAATAATGGCGAGGTGTATACAGGCCCTAATGACAAACCTCAGGCCAATATCTCGGGCTCTCCCTCTACCTACAACATCTTGGCTTGATGGAGATTTAGATGACAGCCTACTATTCAGTCAATCCTAGCACCCAGACTGTAGTAGACGTGCTTTACACCACGTCTCTCACTGTCCCGACAACAGGAATGTTACCAGTTCGAGTGGACCCAGGAGTGGGTATTCACGGGAACCCTACAACCCTGGATGAACTACTTACCGCTAAAGCGGATGGATTGCTGGCCAAGTATCCAGGACATTATGCGGTGGTACTAGACCCATGCATTTCGGTCAATCAGACCCCTACAGTACCAGGACTTGATACGGGCAATAGCATCCGCATGTACCCAGGGAACGGATTCAATAACCACGTCCTCTTGGATGGGGGTCAGATCTTCAGCCTACCATTTACTTTGCCTTACTCCCCAGCTAGCGCAACATTCATTTGGGAGCTGTACACCATCTCTGTGTCGGAGACAGCTGGGGTTTACTCTAGAAATTTGACTCTCGTTCCGACTGACTCAGCCGCTGTCTCAGTGGACATTTCATTTGGTGGGGTAGGTCAGACCGTTCTCTCAGGTGCATCCAATCTTGTGCTCAACCCCAATCAGAATTTCTTCGCGACTTTTACGAGCACAGATACAGTCCCCTATTACCTTGGTGGTTGGGCTCTTTTGCTTGGTCCAGAGACTGTAATAATCCCCTAAGACAGCTGTTTGGTGTACTAAACGGTTCAAGAATCTCTTTATGCGTGGCTGTAGAAACACTTACGCATGCACGGAGGCCGTGAATTGGACACAACAGGCAGACATCTTCTAGTAGAATATCTTCGGTGCAGTCCGGATGCTCTCAACAATGTAGCTCAGATTCAAGAGTTGATGGAGCGGGCAGCGATAGCCGCTAAGACAACCATTGTGGGATCGTTCTTTAAGCCCTTTCAACCCCAAGGGGTATCAGGGGTTGTGGTGGTGCAAGAGAGTCATCTCTCGATTCATACGTGGCCAGAGGTTGGCTATGCCGCCGTGGACTTCTACACGTGCGGAGAGGGTGATCCGATGGACGCCCACAAGGTGCTGCTAGCAGGGCTCAAGGCTCAAGCATTCGAGATGATGCAAGTCGATAGAGGTCTGAATCACGCCAAAGGCATGTGCATGAGACTCCTAGGGCAACATCGCAAAGAGCTGTAAGGGAGCTGTTTTCTCCTTATCACCACCGAGAATAGAGGAAGATGCGGCTCTTACTCTGATGGGGGGTAAGGGGGGTAGTTATGACCATCAAGCCCTAAGGATGATCATGACCACAAAAGCAGACGTTCAAGCTCAACTAGCGGCCCTCAAGGCCAAAGTGGACGCAGCTCAGGCGGCAGTGAAGCCAGCTCAAGATGCGTTCGTTGCAGCCCTCAACACTCTGGTGATGAGCATTCAGCCCGTCACGGATGCGATGGCCACTCTTCAGGCCGCGGTAGATGGTCTAGCGGACGTTGTTCCGACCCCAACCCCTACTCCAACCCCGACGCCTACCCCCACCCCGAGTGTTACCCTCAAGCTCGCGAGTTCCGGCACGGTCGGTTCCGCGGTGGCTGTTAGCGCTACTTTTGCTAATCTGCCCACTGGCGTGCAGAAAGCTGTCGTAGCTGTGCGTGCTCCAGGTGAGTCTCACACAAGCGCTCCAACCACAAACTATTCCATGGATATCGCTGCCTCGCTGACTTCTCTTACAGCAAGCGGCACCTTCATCCCTTCCATCGCAGGTAACTGGTTCTGCTACGGCACAATTCAACTCGCCGATGGTAGCTGGAAGGATCTTGGATCTGATGTGACGATTGCCGTGTCGGCTGTTGTGCCTACTCCAACCCCGACGCCTACTCCTACTCCAACCCCCATTCCAACTCCTACCCCCTCGGGTTTTGCGAACCCCCTAAAGGTTCTTGGATCGCAGCCGTGGCAAGCGGACTGGGGTGGATCCAATCCAATGCAGGGTAACACCACCACGATCAACCCTCAGTTCGTTGCTGACTACAAGGCAATGGGTCTGCGGGTATTCCGTGCAATGGATGCTATTCCGGTCAACCAATCCCAGGTTGTGACTTGGAGCCAGCGCGTGCAGCCCACGGGCAAGCAGTCGGCTTCTGGCATCGCAATCGAGTATTTGATCGATATCGCCAACCAAACGGGTTGTGATCTGTGGCTCTGCCACCCTTACAAGGCCGATGATGACTATATCCGCCAATGCGCCACACTGGTGAAGAGTCGGCTTCGTGCAGACCTTCGTGTCATCCCTGAACTATCCAATGAGGTGTGGAACGGTGCATTCGCATCGTTCAATCAGGCGATTCAAGCTGGACAGGCCGGTGGGCTCCCAGGTGGCAATCAGTGGTACCAAGGTATCGCTCATGAGATGTACCGTGCGCTGCAGATGTTCCAGATCTATCAGGAGGTCTTTGGCGCTGCAGCGATGGGTAGTAAGGTCATCCGTGTGTTCGCTCACTCTGGTAACCTTGATCTCACCAACGCGGCTCTGGCCAATGTGTACCAGGTTGCGAAATGGAACCCCAACGCCCAGAAGATCGATATGCTCGCAGTTGCCCCTTACGTCGGTAACGGCACGGATGGCGCGGCAGAGACCCAAGCACGTTGGAACTCCGAAGTGGATAAGCATGTGAGTGGTGAGCCTATCGCGACTACCAAGGGCTTCATGGCTAAGAACGGTATTCCCCTACTCGGTATGTACGAGTTCGGTATGCACCACTTGAGCAACGCCCAGGTGTTCGCTGGCTCTCAGCTAGCAAACACCTGCTACACGTACATGTTGGACAAGTACATGGCGCAGATGAGCGGACCGTGCGCTTTATATACTTCCCATGGGACTTGGAAATCCGGTGGGGCTTGGGGTCTACTTCAGAATGTAGGAGATTCCATCGACAGCTCCCCTAAAGCTAAGGCGGTCAGGGATTGGATTAGCAAGAACAAATGAGGAGGAAGACGTGGTAAAATCTCACCTAGTGGAATTTCAACAGGCCCTTTTGGCAGAAAAAGTAGCCTCTAAATTTGCTAAGACCTTTCCATCCACTAAAGCGCTACAGGATTATCTAAGCAAACACCCCAATGCGGATGCTCGCGCGCATAAGGTAGTGCGACCACAAGATCGAACCGAGGAGGACAAATCCTTGGCTGACTTGGAGTCTAGAGTACGACACGAGAAGCGGAGAAAGCCACCGCAACCAGAATCAACGTAATCAGTTAGCAAAGGGGGCTGGAGGCATTTACTCTGGCCCCTTTGCTTTGGTGGTGTAGTACCAGTTGGTGATCTGCAATCGCTGCACTCTCGACTTGGACCCCGTCTGTTTCAGGCGCGGCAAGATCTGTCAAGAGTGCGAGCGACTAGATCAAAACTCCCGTAAAGAGGCTCGCTATGCCAAAGGTGCCGAGATTCAACGGCGTAAGAAAGCGGAGAGGCATGCAGCCGTAGATGTCATCAAGTCAGTGCCTTGTGCCGATTGCCAGATAGCGTGGCCCCCTTACGTGATGGATCTGGATCACAGAGACCCCGCTCAGAAGTTGTTCGAGGTTTCCCGAGCTATCAATAAGACCAACACCCCATGGTCAAGAGTCTTGGAAGAGATCTCCAAGTGCGACGTGGTCTGCGTCCGATGCCATAGACTCAGGACCTGGAAGCCTGGATCCCCTTGGATCGATAATCGGCGCAAGCTAATCATCGAATTGAAAGACGTGCCCTGTGCTGACTGTCAGGGACGGTTCCATTACTGTCAGATGGATTTTGATCACGTGCGCGGGGTGAAATTGGGACAGGTCATCCAGATGAAGAGCCGAGCTACTATCTTGGAGGAAGCCGCCAAGTGTGAAGTGGTGTGCGCGAATTGCCATCGCGAGAGGACACAGAAAGCCCAACCGACCCCTCGGGTAACTCCCCTGGAGATGCGTTGGAGTCGACAACACGAGGGGACCCTACAAAGCTCTTTTACGCCCCCTACTACTAGAGAGACTCCGATCTTTCGCCCTTGGCATTCTTTGGTGGGCACCGTAACTGACGTGGACCTTTCCAAGCAGTTTGGTGTAAGCAGAGCTGCTATCAGCTTGTACCGTAAGAAGTGGGGCGCCCCCAAGTTCCTAAAGCACCTATCAACTGCTCAGATTGAGACGAAAAAGGACACATAGACCATGACAGAGAACCTCGGTTCCGGCGTATCAAGAGTTTTACAGTCTGAGAAGACCGCGTACCTAAAAACGATCTGGCAGGCTGGGTTACCTCCATGCGATTCAGACTTAAATCTCATGCAATCTCTGAGCTTTGAGGCCATTCAGTCTGCGGTGCTGCGCGGCTGCCCCTCTGGTTTCTTGGGTAACGAAGCGAGCACGCAGCGCGACTTCGTGACCAATCCGGCATGGTCCAACTTCTTTGAGCTGGGTGCTCAGGCTTCCGGTGAGCAAGCCTCCATCCTCTGGGCCAACGTGAATGGCTGGCTGATTCCTGTCTCGGGTACACGCACAGGCCGTCCCCCCGGATCGCCCAACGACACCAAGACCTCCAACATTGTTGTGCTGGATCCCCCTCCAGGGTCTGCTGGTGACAATCGTATCGACTTTGTATGGTTAGAGGTGTGGCAAGCACGTGTGCAAGCTAGCCCCTCTACGACCAACAAACCGTCCGCGTCGGGTATCTATCGTTTCGGTAACGTCGAAACTGGTTTCAGCTACCTCGCGGATGACCTTCAGGACCCTGCTTTTGGTTTTGACACCACACAGCGCGTGCAACTTCAGTATCGCATTCGCGTCACCAAGGGACTGGTGGGCTTCACCTCCAATCCTGATGGTTTTGACCCCGTGACGGTCAAAGCTCAAGGCGCTGCTAGTTCTGTTACCTCCTACACGTTCTCCAACATGCGCTCCGTACTAGGCGATCCAGGTCTCTGGCGCGCTGGCGATGGAACTGAGAATGCATTGGGTACTGTGGACGGCTATGTCTACGCGATTCCCATCGCTGCAGTGTTCCGCCGTAACAGCGTAGCGTGGAACGGCAACCCATCGCACAACTTGAACGGCGGCTTCAACCGTAATCCCACCGCTACGGATCGCTCGGGCATCCTCGGGCAGACCTCTCTCAAGCTGTTCACTACTACCCCCACTCTTGTGAGCGCACTCACTGCTAGCGCAACTTCCTTGACTCTAGTGTCGGCTACCAACATCCCGATGCCCGTGAGCCCCTCCACGGCCGTTATGATTCAGATCGGCGACGAGATCATGACCTACTCGTCAATTAGCGGGACTACGGTCAACGGTTTGGTGCGTGCCCAGCAAGGCACAGTGGCAGAAGCACATCCGGCAGGGTCCATCATCAAGGTGTTGTCCTCACGTCCGGATGGTCTGTATTCTGATCAGATCTCACACTCAGACATCATGGATCTACGCCATGTCGTGAATCCTAATGGCATGGACTATGATGCGTTGTTGCGCGGCAATCTAGATCGCCTTTTGCGTGGCCGTTTGCGCGCCAACTGGAAGCGTTCAGGTACGCAGCCTCAAGGTACTTTCGTGCACTACCAGGATGCCTTGACTTCGGGCGCTATCTCTCTGGGTGTCACGCAGTTGGATGCCCCTGACAACGTCCGGGAGATTTTCTCTGACGCAGCCTGTGTGCAGCCTATCGAGTGCGTGGTACGCCCCAACGGTAGCCCATTCAATTCCCCCGCGGGCGTCAACATCCAGGACTCCACTTGGAGCCTGGGTGTTCCCGTCAAAACAACGTTTCAACAAGCTGGTGGTGCATTCACGGCTAACGACGTGATTGTGATTCCAGTGGCCGGTCTGAAGGGTGGTCTACAGGCTGGATCCACTGATCAGGTTCGCTGGTTGAATGATGGCCTAGCAGGTACGGCGGTACGCCTCCGTTTCGAGGGAGAGACTGGTGACTTGCCCACGAGCATGTACACGGTTACCCCAGCGGTGCCAACTCCAAACGATGATCTGATCATCACCCTGAATTCTCCTGCATTCCCAACCCAGACGGATCAGCCTGGCATCTTGCCCAAGCTGCTGCACATTACGGTGCATGCTGTGTACGGCTCGGGACGCGGCCTCTCGCGTAGGGCGGACTCTATCCACTCCATCTCGTACTACAACCCGGTCGACACTCTGTTGGTGCAGCCTGCAGCTGTCCCAACAGATAACCATGGTTCTCATGTATCGTGGGCACCCCTGTGGAGCAAGTACCGTGGCGCTATTAACCCCTCTACTCGCCTGCCTGTCGATGTGCGTCCACGTCAATTGCCCTCCACGGCAGAGATGTACGCGGATCTTGGCAGCAAGACTGTTGTGGTCTCTCCATTCCGCACCATTAACTATCATGAGATGGTGACGATTGATGGTAACGCAGCCAATCCAATCTCTACTCCAGTAGCATCGCTCTCTGGCACAACCTCTGGTGTGAACAACTCCCTCCTGAACGTGCCCAATACTACTGGCACGGTAGTAGGACAAGCCTTGGTTATCTCCAGTGGCGTAGGGCAAGGACGGTACACAGTTATCGCATTTGTCTCTAATACGTCCATCACGGTGGATCGCCCGATCTTGGCACAGAGTGGCCAAGCGGTCTCATTCACCCTGCACACTGCACAGGGCTTGATGCCTTTGCTCAAGCGTGACGGCGTGACCGCTAAATGGTCTCAGACTGACCCGCTCAAAATGTTCAGTCAGACCACCACCGATGGTACCAATCCAGCGGCTTCGAAAAACATTTACATTGCTTTGCCGCGTAACCAGGTTCCTGGTTGGGGTGAGGTACACGTGCCCATCCAGCCAGCGGCTACCACGGTGTTTGCACCTGGCATCAACTTCATGTCCAACAGTGGCACGGCGGGCACCAACTCGCATGCCAACGGTGACAAGAACTATGTCAATTACGCGAGCCTGAACTCGCGCACGTTCGGAGCATTCTCCACGTTGGACCTAAACACATCCAACACCGCAGCAACCTACAATGCGCCCTTCACCTACGGCCCCGACGCCTTTGGTGGTATGCGCTTCTTTACGGACGCACGCGGCCTGGGTCGTAAGGGACTAGAGCTTCCCCCGTTCTACGGCGTGGCTCGCTTGTTCGCAGTATACGAGGCTCAGGACTACAAGACGAACGGTTCATCCGTGAGCGCAAGTACTCGCGTCTCCACCGGTACGGGTGCCAAGAACTTGCTGCGTCAAACCATGCCGCAGAGCGCCGGACCCACGATGTGGATTGAGATCGATGATGATGGTGACAGCACCTTTATCCTCAACGCCAACGCGCTGGATTTGAGCAAGTCTCCGAATGCCATCGCATCCTTTGAGACCGCCCACTACGTGCTGGAGGTATCACTGTTCGGATTTGATCGTGGTACCTTTGACTTGAACTCAGAGGCTCGCCTGGTGATGACTCGTCCAGCCACCGATTCGTGGACCACAGTTGGTGGTGTGAGCGTCAGCAACTCCACACGTGCTGTGAATATCAATCGATCTGTTGCAGGCCCCACCGCAGTACTGCCAGGACCCGCTCCATCCACAAGCAACATTCTGGTCAACTACAGCCGTGCTGTGTACCAGGGTGATGCCTGGGGTTCGCAGAACAGCTACATGGATCTGGGTTACACAGTTGGCCCAATCCAGACTTCGGACGCTTACCAGATCGTAAGCGAGCCACTGGACATCACCAACCTCACGCGCCCCAATCAAAAGGTGTTGGAAATATTGGCTGCTGTCAGCTTCTCTACCAACGCAGGTACGGGACGCTTGAGCGGCGACGCTTCAACCAATCCGCTGGATGTTCGTGACGTAGCATACAGTGACCCAACAGCGTATCCCCCAACGTCTGGCTCTGATCCGCGCCCGCTATTCTTGGCAGGCAACTTCACTTCTACAGATGTGAACAGCATTGGTACAGAGTACCTGGGATGCACGGAACGTCTGCCTTTGGGTGGTTTGTTCCGAGACGCGGACTTCCGTGGTCAGGTGTTCTCTGGGGTTCCCTCAGCCCTGGTGTTCAGTGACGCGGTAGGTGCTGGCCCCGACACTTCCTTGTCTGTGAACCACGCAGAGCAAGATGAAGTGCCTCTTAATGCTTCCTCGGGAGTGGGATCGGCTGGAGATCTACTAGTCCACGTGGACGGTAGCACCAACGTGTCTCTGCTCACCAACTATCGCGTAACCCGCGGTGGATCGGTGTTCGTAGGCAGCGGCGCGAATCCTGGTGGTGCACTCACGTTGCAAAACGAGTCTGTCCAGGGATCCTCCACTCACACGAATGTGCTGCAAGGACGGGCATTCTTGGTGCGCAACACAGTTACCAACGTGGGCGTCACTGAAGTATCAGCGGGAGACGAATTGATGATGCTCATTGTCACTACCGCCCAGACCGCAGGCACTACCCCAACGGCCGGCACTATCATGATTGGTACTGCTGGAGCCGGTGAGGGCTATTCGGCTGCGGATCTCTACCGTATCGATGGTCACCCCTTGGTTAAGAACCGCACGCGAGCGGCCGTTGACCCATCCTCCATTGACTTGGGTAAGGGCTGAAAATGGCGGTCCGTACCTATCTTGATTTGACTGTGGAGCGACGCAAAGTCGCTGCCCAGTCAATCCACGATCGTCAACTGGCGATCTTGGCGGACCCATTCTCCACGCTGGAAGCAAAGACTTCAGCCCAAGAGATCCTTCGTAAGATCCGATCCTGGGAGGATGGTACCGTTCGGATCGGCAAGAGCTGAATCATTCATGTAACTCCCTAGTAGGGAGATTACATGTCAAAGGCGTGGGATAGCATCAAATCAGCTGCACTCTGGGTCTGGAGAATGATCGGCGCCCCTATCGTACTGGTTGTGCTCGTTCTAGGGGCTTTCCTTTTGCTTGCACTAGGACTCAAGAATGTTCAGGTGGGGGGTCTGATCGCTGCTCTGTTTGGCAAAAAAGACCCCAAGCATACCGCAATCGAAGTAGCCAACTCTGTGGCTGCAGGACGTGTCGACAAGGACGGTAAACTGATCCCTGTGGGTACTCCAGATTCACAGGGGATGACTCAAGCCCCTGTGGTGGCTATTGAGGCCCCCAATGTATTCAGCAACCCAGATACCGTCAAGTTCACTCCTCCAGGTGAAACCAAGCCGGTAGAGGTGAAGCTTCCCGATGGCGTCAAAGCCAATGATGTGGAGCATGTTGTGGTGGTGAAGCCAGACACTTTTGTGGTGACAGTGAAGGACTCGTCTGGTATCTCTGGTCAGAAGATTGATGACCTCCTGAGAAAGTACGGCGGCTGACATGAAATGGCTTCTGGCTGTGATGATGGTAGCGTGGTGGGCAGTCCCAGCCCTCGCTCAAGACTCTTGTGATCAAGGGACGTGTATTGCAAAGGATGACCTGAACTCGTTCCTCCAGCTCGCTAGAGATCACGGGTGCAGGGTCAGGACAGAGCCTAAGGTCACGATGGACGGCCTCACGATCGTGACTGATCGTATGGGTCGCGTATATGGGTCAGGGACAGGTATGAGACCTCTAACCCTGAAAATCGACTGGTGCAACTATCAATTAGAGGCCACCACGAATCTTCAGTACCAAGTGGCTGAGAGAGTAGAGTCTGACTGGGGCTTTCGACTTCGACTCAAGGCAGCGGTAGGCATCTTGCCCTCAGAGGCTCTCCGAGCGGACACTCGGTTCAGAGAGAGTTTGGACGGCGGTGTAATGATCGAGCCGTTCTATTACCACTGGGCCAACATCAACGGTTACGTGGGACTGCGTTCAGTAGGCTTAGCCTTAGGCTTTGATTTGACCCGCAATGCTTCGTTGTACGTCGGCTACGGATTGACTTGGGGCACTTGGAGATCGACTCCATTAGTTGGTGTAGGATTCGCTCTGTGGTGATATGCCCTTCGTTTATCTGATTACTCATAACGAAACGCAGAAGAAATACGTTGGTAAAGCCAATGATCTGAGGCAACGATGGAAAGCACATCGAAGTTCAGCAGCTAAGGCTCAACCAACTTCGTATATTGGTATGGCTCTGAAGGCTCATGGTGTTAGTTCCTTTACCTTTTCTGTCCTTGAAGAACTAGCTACTGAGGATGAAGCCTATGCCGCTGAGGTCCGTTGGATCTCTACCCTAGGTACCAATCAACCTGGAATGGGTTACAACTTGGACTCTGGTGGTATGGGGGGCAAGACTGCTGCTGCCTCTACCAGAGAAAAACAATCAGCCCATCGCAGACGCAAGGCTCGCCCTCCAGAGGTCCTAGTAAGATTTCTATCCCCAGAATCGAGACTCAAAGCGGCTCAATCTAACCGAGGTCAAACTAGATCAGAGGAGACCAAAGTTAAAATGTCAGCTTCCCAAAAAGGTCGCGCCAAGTCCAAAGAGGCCGTTGCGAAACAAGCTGCTAAGATACGTGGTAGAAAAGCCATTCCAGAGGCTAGAGCTAAGATGAGTCAAGCCAGAAAAGGCAAACCTTTGTCTGACGCTCACCTGGTCCATATGAGAGAAGCGGCCAAACAAAGGAGGACCATTTCAGAGGCCACGTTGACCAGAATACACGAGTTGAGTCACCAGGGTTTGAGACAAACGGATATAGCACGACTCTGTGGTATAGGGCAGACCAGTGTCAGCAGAATACTGCGCAAGAGTGACAGATTCGCGGTGTAACTAGGTTTGTGGATAACCTTTGGACCGCAGAAATCTCTCCGTGTGGTAGGTATCGTTATCGACTCGGGCGTTCTCTCCCCGAGGGAGACGAGTCTCAGCTGCTGTGGATCATGCTTAACCCATCCACTGCGGATGCACAGCTAGATGATCCCACGATCCGAAAGTGCCGTGGCTTCACTCAACGGCTAGGATTCGGCAAGTTCAGTGTAGGTAACCTGTTTGCATTCCGAGCTACTGACCCCAAGAGTCTCCTGAAGGTCGCAGCTAGTGACTATGAGGGGGCTATAGGGCCGGATAATGACAAGCATCTAATCGAGATGATTCAAGCCGCAGACGCAGTATTGTTTGCTTGGGGGGCACACGGTCGGCGGTTTTCGGATCGGTGCACTGCGGTCCAGCAGATGGCGTCTAAGAGTAAAGCAGGTTGGCTCGGGGATCTATCCAAGGAAGGATGCCCACGTCACCCGTTGATGCTGGCCTACGACACTAAGGTGGTGTGGCGCTAGCATCGCGGTGTAGCTAAGAGGATG
>Ga0113563_10000148_pt1 | contig 27998 bp, 26 predicted proteins | sample Mud3Dept3metaG_FD_80117 | JGI IMG/M metagenome (GOLD analysis project Ga0113563, IMG submission 80117) | Freshwater wetland microbial communities from Ohio, USA, analyzing the effect of biotic and abiotic controls - Mud 3 Core 4 Depth 3... | ecosystem: Environmental > Aquatic > Freshwater >... | reverse complement strand
TGTGGCTCCGATGACTATCGTTTGGAGTACTGGAACCGTTTTCTCGCGCCCTTCTGTCCGTACTTTTTCCGCTCTTTGACGCGTGAGTCTCGTGTCAGCAAGCCTTCCTTCTTCAGGGGCGTACGGAGGGGCTGGTTAAGCTCTACCAACGCGCGTGCGATGGCATGACGCAAGGCGCCGGCTTGGCCGGTTGGTCCGCCGCCGCGCACCGTGGCCTTGATCGAATACTGCCCAACGACACCGCCGATTTCGAGCGGGAATTGAATAATCTGCCGCAAGGTCAGTCGTGGGAAAACTTTTTCGATGGGTTGATCGTTGATGGTAATATCGCCTGCTCTCCCAGTAACCCAGGCTCTAGCAATTGCGCACTTTCGTCGTCCGGTTGCATATTGAGTCGCTACTGCCATGCTACAATGTCTCCTTCTTCGCCTGCGGTGATGACTAGAGGGTAATCGGTTCCGGTTGTTGCGCCTGATGCGGATGGGTAGGCCCGACATAGACGCGGAGCTTCTTTGCCATATGATTCCCCAGCGGGTTTTTGGGAAGCATACCTTCGATTGCTTTGGTCAAGAGTTCTGTCGGATCTTTTCGGAAGACATGCTGCGCCGTCGCGGTTTTGAGTCCACCAGGAAAGCCGCTATGGCGGCGATAGAGTTTCGCGGCCATTTTGTTGCCGGTCAGATGGATTTTCTCCGCATTCACAACCACGATATGGTCACCCATGTCCACATGGGGGGTAAAGGTTGGCCGGTGTTTGCCGCGCAACATTCCGGCGACTCGGGCTGCTAATCGGCCCAACGTCTTCCCCTCCGCATTCACGAGGTACCATTTTTCCTGCACGTCTAACGGCTTTTGCATGTAGGTCAACATTGTTCTCTCCGTTCCTTCACGATCGAGTGACTCAGGTTTCCTGTACTTCCGGTGCGCCGATATCTTTCGACTCCAGCTTTGCCAGCCAGGCGTCGAGATTCGTGGTGCTTCTCCGCTTCAACACGTCTTGGGTAATGTAGATGGGGCAAGGAGCCCGAAGGGCTAACGAGATCGCATCGCTGGGCCTGGCATCGATTGTCCGCTCTACGCCTTTATTGACGACATGAACCATGGCGTAATACGTACTGCTTTTGACGTCTGTAATGACGACGCGTTGGATCGTGATGTTTAAGTGTTCGGCGAAACTCTTGATCAAGTCATGGCTCATTGGCCGTGGCGTGATCATGGTATCGAGCGCTAATTTAATGGCATTACCTTCTGCAGCCCCAACCCAAATCGGAAATGTGTCAGGGGCGCTGTCCTGCCGTGCCAAGACGACAATCCGCGTGTCGGTGTTGGCCTCTTCGAGGATACGTTCCACCCGGAATTCAACCAAGTCTTGTTCTTTGGGGAGATCGGCGGCGTTCATAATTCAGTCTAGGTGACTCAGGAGTCCAGTTTCCCGAAATCTTCCGGTTTAAGATTTTCCAGCCACTGTTCAAGCTCTTCGGAACTCTGTTTAGTGATGACCGAATTGTTTGCAAACACCGGCGCATTACTCCGAAGCGCAAGTGCAATTGCGTCGCTGGGTCTGGCGTCGACGGTGTATTCTGAATCTTCGTACATCAAATGGATTTTCGAAAAATAGGTATGCTCCGACAAATCCGTAATGACCACGCTGAGGACTTTCGCGTTATAGGCATCGAGGAAAGACTTCATGAAGTCATGTGTCATCGGTCGGGGAGGCGTGACATTTTCCAGCGACATGCTGATCGCGCCGGCCTCTGACTTCCCAACCCAAATGGGCAGCATGTCGGAATGCTCTTCGTCACGTAGCACCACGATATACGCGTTATTATAGGGGTCGAACATCAACCCTTTTACATGCATCTGTGTAATCATGAACGAACCCGCCCCTTATCCCTCTCCCTAAAAAAATGTGAGGAGATGCTGATCATCGCGGATGGATCGACAACAATAAAACTTAGCATTTCCAAAGTCGGCCTGTCAACGAAGCCTGTGAGATCGCTGGAGAAATTCACGGAGACTTTGACAGCCTCAGGCCTCGTCGCGACCTGTTAATTCGGCACAAAGCCGTTTGCGCTTAGGCCTGTGGGCGGTAGTTCTGGTCCAGTTTTCCGGTATCAGTTTGCTCGCCAAGCTTGAGAAAGGCTTTCATCTGCTTCTTCACGAGGTCCCTACCGCTCTCTTCGCCCAGATTGATCTGATATTCGTTGATGACCATGACCCGCATGCCTTCCCATTTCTTCCAGCAAGGTTTGCAGACCTTGGCTTTGATCTCGGATTCAAGCTTTCCCATGAAGAGGGGATCTGTGATCGTTTCTCCCGCTTGTCCGCATGTGACACATTGAACGTCTGCCATGGTATGAAGATCCTCCCCAATACAGAATGAGATGAATATCAATGATAAATTCTAACACTGCGGTCGTGCGAAGATAAAGAGGGGAGTGGATTGACCCCCATAGGGCTTCGTGCTATGAAGATTCGTCTTGAAAATGGTATGCCCGGATGGCGGAACTGGCAGACGCGCCGGACTCAAAATCCGGTTCTCGCAAGAGAGTGGGAGTTCGACCCTCCCTCTGGGCACCACCGGATCACAGGTTGCCGTAGGTTCGGCAAGAGTTTGGGGATGATAATGATCGGATTATGCACAAAGCTGAATCAAATCAAACTCCACATAACTTCAGTTGACATGTCCAAATGGGTAGCCTATAGTTTGCGATCGTAGGATGATGAAAAAGCTTCACAATCATGATGTTGGTCTCATCTTAGTATCCGCCACGGCACTTCATACGTTCATTCTTTAAATCTCACCGAGGAGGCAGCACATGCGTAACGTGTTGGCACTGGGAGCGGCGATTCTTTTCGTCGGCGCTGCAAGTATGTCAATCGCTCAGGAGCGTTTGCAGTCTAACCAATCTGGCATGGGTGTGGGCGAAGGAGTTGGCGATGTGTCGGGGTCAAGCACTCGCGTGACTACCTTCGATCGAACCCAGTTCCTCGATCGGTTGTCTCAGCCGGAAACCGTGTATGGCCGGGTGTTCGCGCTTGACCTGGCACAGCATAGGCTCATGATTGAAACAGGCGGGGCAGGGAAGATATTCGATCAAGGGCAGGAAGGCAAGGCAGGGTACGGGGCTCGGACGATCATGACCCTCCTCATCGATGAGCACTCGAACCTTCAGAGCCTCAAAGAAGTCAATGTCGGGGACGACGTCAGTATCCAAGTCAGGGAACAGACTACGCCTGAACAACCGTTTGGCACGGGGAATAAACTTGTGCTGGAGGCGTATGTCATTCATATTGCTGATACCAGACAGGGGTTCGGTGGACTTGGGCAACGCCCAGATCCTGAGAGTGAGCGCTCGATTACGACGAATCGTGGCGGGATCACCGGAGGCATCGCTGGATCTGTGCTACCAGGAAAGATCGATTCCGGCATCACCAGCCCGGTGGGTGAATATACGGGTTCCGCTCCTTGCTGGCAGTGTGAACCACAGCCGGGATGGGGCAATGGAGTCGGCAACAAGTCAGACTACGGGACGGACTACACCAAGCCAAACTTGGTCAAGGGCCTGAACTAAGTCGAGACACGTTCCGTGAGGATGCAGAAGGGGCAGCAAGACGCTGCCCCTTTTTTTGCGTTCACCATGCTGCCACATCCGGTACCGTGCTTGCGGGGCTGCCGACTCCTTGCTAGGATTGGCCTCCACCCTGGTGCGAAACCGTCAACACTATCACGAAGGAGAAGGGCGTGGTCGGAGATGGAGAGGAGCATACGACATTGACTGGTCAGCCAGATACCGAGTTGGATTTGCGGGGAGTGATTTGTCCCTATAACTTCGTCAAAACGAAGTTGAAGCTGGAAGCAATGGAGCAAGGACAGATTCTTTCATTGCTGTTGGATGATGGCGACCCGATTCGAAATGTTCCCCGGAGCGTGAGTAATGAGGGGCACACCATCCTTTCACAAGATCGCGTTGAAGGGTCTTATCGAGTGCTCATCCGCCGCCGCGAAGATGAGTAGCGCGGGACACTCTTTTGCTCATCGTTTTTGTGTGCGATCCCACCCTATTCCCCTCAATGACGACCGTCACCGCTGAATCCTTCGGCACTGGCCTTATCCGATCGAGCAGCTCACCAGGCCTTCCGCGAGAAAGGGTTTCTCTGCACGTCGTGAGATCCATGGCGACAGCAATCTCTCTGGTGGGGAGTATCTCTGCCAGGACTTTCAGCAACCTGGTGAGGGTGCTGGGGGCCACATAGAAGACGAGAGTTCTTTCTTCGTTATGGAGTTGGGAGAGGTATTGTGCGAGACGACGGCTGGTTGAGGGAAGGTGTCCTTCAAAGATGATGGCATCCCCTGAAAAGCCAGAGATCGCGGTCGCTGCCGTTATGGTGGAAGGACCTGGGATGGCTTTGACTGGGATTCCTGCTTGATGGGCAGCAGCCACTAACAAACTGCCTGGGTCGTAGATGACCGGGGTGCCGTTGTCTGAGACGAGGGCGATATTCTGTCCCTGTGTGAGTCGATGCAGCAGGAGCAGGATTTTCTCGTGGCGATTGAACGGGCCGTAGCTTGTGACTATTGCGGTGATGCCATGATGAGCTAGGAGCGCCTGAGTCACGCGAGGGTTCTCTGACGCAACAACGGTGGCACGGCGCAGCGTGGCAAGGGCCCGCAGGGTAATGTCGTCGGGGTGGCCGATCGGTGTACTGACGACATAGAGCGTGCCGGTAGAACGAGAGGTGATCATCCTGCCTCCCATTCCGCGATCGTTTGGTTGACTCCCTTCTCGCGCCATCGATATAATCCACCGCTTAATGTCGTCGGTTTGTCCTGAAAAGTTGAGAGGATAGCCCTCTATGGCCGGCATGTTTTTCGTGGTGACGATGGTCCTGTATTTTGCGGCCACCGTTTCCTTTCTTATCTATCTGCTCTGGCCTTCTGAAGTCCTGGCAAACATCTCGCTGGGTATGACAGCGACTGGGTTCGCCGCACACACGATTGCATTGGGCGCAGGGATGATCGGATCTACGGACATCTCGTCGCCTGGATTCCATGAAGCCCTGTCGTTTTTTTCCTGGATGCTGATTTTGGTCTTTCTTGCCGTGGAGTTTCGCCATCATCTGCATGTGCTCGGCTCGTTCATCGTCCCTCTGGCATTGCTCTCGCTTGTCTCTGCCGCCGCGTTGCCGGAAGCAGTTCCGACGCTGACTCCTGTATTTGGAACGTTGTGGGTCCATGTTACGCTGAGCATGCTCGGTACCGTGGGGTTTGCCGTGGCCTTTGTGGCTGGTGTCATGTATCTGATTCAGGATGGACTTCTCAAGTCTAAACGGTTCAATGTCCTCTACTCAAAGTTGCCCGCCCTGGATTTTCTCGACCATCTGAATCAACAGTCGATCGTGACGGGGTTTCCACTGCTCACACTCGGCATCATTACTGGTGCGCTTTCCGCTGAGTTCTCTCGGGGGTCGTATGTGAACTGGAACCCCGAGCAAGTATGGGCGTTAGTGACGTGGGTGTTCTACTTTGTCGTACTAACAGGACGTCTGACAGTGGGCTGGAGAGCTAAACGAGCGGCATATTTGACGATTATCGGATTTGCCGGCGTTATTCTAACCCTCATTGGTGTGGTCCTCAAGAGTCACGGACCGGTGTCTTGACATGTACATTGTCGTCGTCGGTTTGAGCCATAAGACCGCCCCGGTCGAAATCCGCGAAAAGCTGGCGATTCCTGAGAGCCGGATGGGCGAAGCCTTGGCCCGTCTATGTTCGTATCAGGGGGTGCGGGAAGGAGTGTTGCTGTCGACGTGCAATCGTGTTGAGGTCTATGCAGTTGTCGATGAGATCGAATCGGGCTATGGACGAATTCAGGATTTCCTGGCGGATGCCCACCTTTCGCTTTCTTCAGAGCAATTGACTCCTCATCTGTACTGGCATGAGGGGGATCGGGCTCTCGGCCATTTGTTTCGGGTAGCATCCAGTCTCGACTCCATGATCGTCGGCGAATCGCAGATTCTGGGCCAGATCAAAGAGGCCTTTGAGGTTGCGCTCACGCACAAGGCGACCGGCATCATTCTGAACAAGGTCATGAAGAAAGCGATTTCTGTCGCCAAGCGCGTGCGGACGGAAACAAAAATTTCGGAGATGGCGGTGTCGGTCAGTTATGCCGCGGTCGAATTAGCCAAAAAGATTTTTTCGGATTTAACCGAGAAGACAGTGTTATTGGTGGGGGCTGGGGAGATGGCCAAGTTAGCCGCGCGCCATTTCATCGCCAATGGTGTTCGGCATGTGCGGGTGACAACCAGAAGTCCGCAACATGCATTGGAACTGGCAAATCGGTTCGGCGGTACCGCGGTCGCCTTTGAGGAGTTTCGAGAGGACATGGCCACCGCCGATATCGTCTTGGTGTCGACCGGCGCCGCGCATTATCTTGTGAGCGAGGACGATGTGCAGCACTCGGTCAAACAAAGGATGAACCGTCCGATGTTTTTGATCGACATCTCGGTCCCGCGCAATATTGATCCGGCAGTGCGGCATGTGGATAACGCATTCCTTTTTGACATCGACGATTTGAAGATGCGGGTTGAACAGAATCGCGGGGAGCGCCTCAACGAGGCTGAGAAAGCCGAGCGGATGGTCGTAGATGAAGTCGGGATTGTGCGGCAGTGGCTTCAGTCGCTCGAAGTGACTCCCACTATTGTGGCGCTCCGTGCCCGAATCGACGATATCAAACGGGCCGAGGTCGACAAGATCTTGGGGCGATTGACGAATTTGTCCGCGACGGACCGTGAATTGGTTGAGGCGATGGCGTCATCGATCGTGAATAAACTTATTCACAATACGATGGTAACGCTCAAGGCTGAGGTGAATTCCTCGGAAGGGGCCGCCTTCGTCGAGGCCGCGCGGCGGTTCTTCGGTCTCGGAGACCCCGCCGTTTCCAACGTCAACGGGAGTGCATCATCTGAGTCGAAGACCTGTCATTCGCCACAAGAAGTGACCCAAGTTGCTGAAGAGGTGATTCCGAGAACTAGCTCGAAGATGCCGCGTCATTGAGCGTATCGTTCGTTGAGAAATCACCCGCTGGGGGCTGCGTCTCGTTGCCTGCTCAACGAGGTGCCACGCACGAGCCGCAACGGTTTAGAGACGCTCCCAGGCAGCGAACGGTTCGACCGCACGTCTTATATTCTGGATTATGAGGTGAGTCGGTGAAAGGGAGTCATGTCACAAGTTGGCTTTGAACGATCGACCGTCGTGCTTGGAACCCGCGGAAGCAAGCTTGCAGTGCAACAGAGCGAGTGGGTGCAGGCACAATTGCACACGCTGGCTCCGCATGTGGCGGTAACCCTGCGGAGGATACAGACATCGGGAGATAAGATTCTGGACGTCCCATTGGCCCAAATCGGCGGGAAGGGACTGTTCGTGAAGGAGATCGAGGAAGCGCTGTTGAGCGGTGAGATTGATCTGGCGGTGCATAGCATGAAAGATGTGCCCACGGAGTTGCCCGAGGGATTGGCTATTCTCTGTGTGCCGCTACGCGAGGATCCACGGGATGCTTTGATCAGTCGTGAAGGGCGGTCGTTCATGGACCTTCCTCGTGGCGCTCGGATCGGAACCAGCAGCCTTCGCCGTCAATCGCAGCTTCTGCATGCCAGACCCGATCTCACAATTGTCATGTTGCGCGGGAACTTAGATACGCGCCTCAAGAAATTACGAGAGGGACAGTTCGACGCCATCGTGCTTGCTGCAGCCGGGCTCCGGCGATTAGCCTGGGCGCATGTGATTACGGAATATCTTACTCCGCAGATTAGTTTGCCTGCCATTGGCCAGGGGGCGCTGGGCATCGAGGGTCGGCGGGACGATATCTTTATTCGTTCACTGTTGAGTGGCTTGAACCATGCGCCAAGTAAGACAGCAGTTTTTGCCGAACGTGCGTTGCTCCATCGGCTTCAAGGAGGCTGCCAGGTTCCGATCGCAGCGCATGCGACCGTGGCGGGGACAGGGGTGAAGCTGGAAGGGTTGGTATCCAGTGTGGACGGCAAAGAGGTCCTTCGGGATACCGTTGAAGGAACCATTGAGGAGTCGGAGTCGATCGGTACTCAACTCGCGGAACGGCTGCTCGCACGCGGCGGCGATAGGATACTCCAAGCGATCTACGGGACCACATGACGAAATCGAAAAGAACGGGGAAGGTCTACTTGGTCGGAGCGGGACCAGGCGATCCTGGACTTTTGACCCTGAAAGGGAAGGAGTGCCTTGAGGCGGCTGATGTCGTCCTGTACGATTATCTCGCCAATCCGGTCTTGCTACAGTATGCTCCGTCCACGGCACAGCGTGTTTATGTCGGTCGGCGGGGACGTGGGCAGTATCAAGACCAAGCAGATATCAATCGATTGCTTATTGAACGAGCGAAAGAGGGAAATGTGGTGGTGCGGCTCAAAGGGGGCGACCCATTTGTCTTTGGACGCGGTGGAGAAGAGGCAGAAGCGGTGGCCGCTGCAGGGATCGATTTCGAACTTGTGCCTGGTGTGACAGCGGCGGTCGCGGTTCCTGCCTATGCAGGCATTCCGGTAACCCATCGCACGTTGGCATCTACGGTCACGTTTGTTACCGGTCATGAAGATCCCACTAAGCCGGGGACTCTGTTGGAGTGGCCGAAGTTAGCCAGTGCATCTGGGACCCTTGTGTTCATGATGGGCATGAAGAATCTTCCTTCAATCGTCAGGCAATTACTGTCGGAGGGGCGGCCGTCCAACACGCCAACTGCGGCGATCCGTTGGGGCACGAAAGCCGATCAACAAACCATTGTGGGAACCTTGGGTGATATTGTGGCGAAATCGGAAGCCGCGCATCTTGAACCGCCGACTGTGATCGTCGTAGGTGAGGTTGTGCGATTACGCGGACAGCTGAATTGGTTTGAAACCAAACCACTCTTTGGAAAACGGGTTGTGCTGACCCGTGCGCGGGAACAGGCAAGAGAATTTTCTCAGCTGTTGGCGGCCTATGGCGCGGAGCCGATTGAAGTCCCGACGATTCAGATCCTGCCTCCAGCCAGTTGGCAGGCGATCGATGACGCGGTGACTCGTCTCAGCATCTATCACTGGCTCATTTTTACCAGTGTGAACGGGGTGAGGCCCTTCATGGACCGGCTTCAAGCGGCAGGAAAAGATGTGCGCGCGTTGGCGAGCCTTCGCCTGTGTGCGATTGGACCAAGGACTGCGCAGGAGCTAGGAACCTATGGGCTGAGCCCGGATGTCGTTCCAACAGAGTTTCAGGCAGAGGGTGTGATTGCCGCATTGGCTTCTGTGGGAATCCGTGGAAGCCGCATATTGATCCCACGTGCAGAAGTCGCTCGCGAAATCTTGCCGGAACAGTTGCGGGAGTTAGGGGCTACCGTGGATGTGATTCCGGTCTATCGCACGATCGCCCCGACAGTGGACGTTGCATCCTTGACGCAACAGCTTCGCGATGGGCGGGTGGCGGCGGTGACATTCACGAGTTCCTCCACCGTCCGTAACTTCGTGGAACTCTTCGGTGGGCGGGACGTGGTGAGACCTCTACTAGCAGGGGCGGTTGTGGCCTGTATCGGCCCCATTACCGCAAGCACGGCGAAAGAATATGGGTTGACGGTTTCGGTTATGCCGGCGGAAAATACTGTGCCGGCGCTGGCAGATGCGATCGTGAGGCATTTCAAAGAAGAGGTCCAAGCCACCATTTCTACGCACAGCTAGGCCGACATAGACGGCAGTGTGATGGGATGAATTAGCCAAGGGAGGGCATGGTTATGGTTGCAGTCAAGTCGTTCATGGTTCCCAGAGAGAAGTTTATTACGGTAGAGCGGGATACGGATGTGCAGACTGCGGCACGGATTATGCGCGATCGCAGCATCGGTAGTCTGTTCGTGACGAATGGGAAGGAGGTCATCGGCATCCTCACGGATACCGATATGGTCCGGCGTGTGGTCGCGGCTGGAGCCGATACCCACAAGACGACGGTTGAACAGGTTATGTCGGCCCCTATCTTGACGATCGAGGAGAATAAGACCCTCTTAGATGCCAACGATCTGATGGCCAAAACGCATATCCGCCACCTCGGCGTGACTCAGGATGGCAAATTGGTCGGCCTGATTTCAGTGCGCGACCTCGTCCTGTTCTTGACGAATCTCCCGAGGAAGTGATCCGATGGCCTTTCCAATACAGCGTCTCAGGCGGCTGCGGCTGCATGAGAGCTTTCGTCGTATGGTGCGGGAGACAAGCCTGGCCCCGTCCGATTTGATCTATCCGTTGTTCGTCATCGAAGGGCGAGACCGGCGGGAGGCGATCGCCTCGATGCCGGGGCAGTTCCGCCTTTCGGTCGATCTCTTGGTGAAAGAGGCTGGTGAAGTTGCGGCCTTGGGGATTCCTGCCATCATCCTCTTTGGGATTCCTGACCGGAAAGATGATCGAGGGAGTTCAGGGTTCGATCCGAACGGCATCGTGCAGCGGGCCGTCAAAGCGGTGAAGGACCAAGTTCCTGGACTGATGGTTGTGACCGATGTTTGTATCGACGAATATACTGATCATGGCCATTGCGGAATCGTCAAGGACGGACGCATTCTGAACGATGAAACATTGGAGTGTCTTCGTGCGATGGCCAGGACCCATGCGCAAGCAGGCGCCGACATGGTGGCACCGTCCGATATGATGGATGGCCGGGTGGGGGCGATCCGGGCGGAACTGGATCAGGCGGGCTTTCCAGAATTGCCGATTATGGCTTATGCCGCAAAGTTCGCATCCTGCTTTTACGCACCGTTTCGGGACGCGGCGTTTTCAAGCCCTCGGTTCGGCGATCGACAATCATACCAGATGGATCCCGCCAACCGCCGGGAAGCGCTTCGGGAGATTGCTCTCGATGTCGAAGAAGGGGCGGACATCATCATGGTGAAACCGGCACTGCCGTATCTCGATATCATTGCTGCGGCTAGGGCGCAGATGTTATTACCGGTGGCGGCCTATCAAGTGAGTGGGGAGTACAGCATGATCAAAGCGGCCACCAACGCAGGCTGGCTCGACGAATCGCGGGCTATGATGGAATCGTTGCTCTCGATTAAGCGGGCCGGCGCAGATCTCATTCTGACCTACTTTGCCAAAGACGCCGCGCGTCTCCTCTGCTAGACAACCATGCTGAAAGTGACGCGTGGGTTGTCCGGGGAGTGTCCGCGTGCCTATCCGGTTGCCACGATCGGTAATTTCGACGGCCATCATCTGGGCCATCGAGCGCTATTGCAGACGGTGGTCGAGACAGCCCGGAAGGCACAGGGGACGGCGCTCGTGCTGACTTTCGAGCCGCATCCGGTGAAAATCCTCGCGCCTCATGTCGATCTTCGCCTTCTCACCAGCCCGGAGGAAAAACTTGCGCACTTCGAAGCTGCAGGGATCGACGAAGTGGTCTTCCTGGACTTTACCCCCACCTTTGCGGCGATGAGTCCAGAACGATTTGCCGAAGACATCATGCATCGGTCTCTCACGCTGTCTGAAGTGTTCGTGGGTAATCATTTCGCGTTTGGGAAGGGCCGGAAAGGTCGTATCGATGACCTTGTGCGTCTCGGCGGACAGTACGGCTTCCGCGTGCATCCCATGACTCCAGTGATGTGTGACGGGGACGTGGTGAGTTCAAGTAGGATTCGCCAGCTTATTCAGGCAGGGAATATGGAGCGGGCTGCCGCGTTGCTCGGACGCGTTTACGGGATTCGAGGTATCGTGGTACATGGGATGCAACAGGGGCAGGCGATGGGCTGCCCTACTGCCAATCTGCGCGTCCCTGCCGACCGCGTCGTGCCGCCCGATGGAGTCTATGCTGCCAGGACTATCTATGATGCTCAGCCCTATGATGCGATCGCTTACATCGGGACGAGGCCGACCTTTGGGGCAGGTGAGCGCCTTATCGAAGTTAATCTATTGGATCAGACCTGCGATCTCTATGGCCAGGAGATTACCGTGCAGTTTGTGGCACGGCTACGCGGCGATCACATCTTTGCATCTGCCGATGCACTGTCAAAGCAAATTGCCTGTGATGTGGAGCAGGCGCGCAACAGCTTACGGCGTTTTTCGCAGGGAGTTCAGTAACCATGGTCGCTGAGACGACGAGCATGAGGCCGCAATCAAGATCTGCCGCACGACCGGCATTGTTGGCCCATTTTGTTCGGACCGTGCGGCAGCATCAGCTGTTCGTTCCCGGTCATCACCTATTGGTGGCGGTGTCGGGCGGGCCAGACTCGATCGCGTTGTTGTCACTTCTCCATCGCCTGACCCCCTCCTGGCGGCTCACGCTGACGGCGATCCATTGTAACTATGGGCTGCGGGGGACGGAGTCCGACGGCGATGAATCATTTGTCAGCGCCTTCTGCCGAGAACGACAGCTGACTCTTGTCGTCCATCGACCCACGCTGTCCAGGCGGCGGAAGCGCTCGTCGTTTCAAGCCGCGGCGCGTGACGCACGCTATGACTTTATGAAGCAATTGGCTCACGAGGTAGGGGCTGACCGCATTGCGGTGGGTCATACTGCCAATGACCAGGCGGAAACAGTGCTCATGTGGCTGTTGCGGGGGGCTGGCATGACCGGGTTAGCAGGAATGCCGTACGCTCGTGAAGACAGGATTATTCGTCCTCTTCTCGCAACCACCAGAGAAGAAGTGATGGCATATCTGGATCACGAAGGGTTGACCCACCGTCGTGATTCCAGCAATGAGAAGTCGCTCTATCATCGCAATAGGATCAGAAGGGAACTTCTTCCTGTTCTCACGCGGTTGGCGCCGGCTGCCGTTCGTGTGCTGCAGCGGCAGGCGGACTTACTACGGGAGGATGAACAATATCTGGAGCAAGTGACAATTAAACTGGTGCATGCACTCGTCAGCCATGATTCCGGAGGTGTACAACGAGTCGATCACCGGACCTTCATCAAGTTGCCGGTTGCGCTTCAGCGGCGTCTCATTCGGGCAATCTTGCAGGCTTACGACGAAGAGGGTCGCGCCAGCAGCCTTCGCGTGGTGGAGTCAATTCGGTATGTCTTCCTCAAGGGAAAGAGTGGGGCTCGTCTGTCTTTAAAGCAGGCCCTCGTGACTCTGGATCAGGGGGAGGTGCGATTTAGCCCAGGTGCAGGAGGGGATCGCAGTCCTCAGATTGATTCAGAGCAAGAGAAGCGGGAGGTGCTTGCGGTTCCGGTGCCTTCCACAGTCTATTGGGCTAGAACGAATCAACAAATTCATGTACAACTCATGACTCGTCGTGCTGTCGCGAGGCGGGGCAGGTCTCCGTCGTCAGGATTGGCATTATTCGATGCCGATCGGTTTACGGAGCCCTTGGTCGTTCGCGCTTGGCAAGCCGGTGATCGATTCTTTCCTTCTGGGATGAAGGGGAGGAGCAAGAAGCTACAAGACTTCTTTACTGACAGAAAGATGGCTCGCCATGCACGGGGAAAGGTTCCGTTATTGGTGGCACCAGAAGGAGTTCTCTGGGTGGTGGGAATGCGGCAGGACGAGCGCTTCGTCGTTTGTGGTGGGACTACACGTTGTTTGGTTGTCTCAGTGCGCAATTGAGCGTCGGAGTAAGGAGTAAGGAAATATGGAACGGATTTTTGGTCGGCCGATTGTGACGCAGGAAGAAATGCGTGCCAGGATTCGTGAGATGGGCAAGCAGATCACGGCCGATTATACGGGGAAAGATTTCGTTTTGGTGGGAGTGTTGAAGGGGGCCTATGCCTTCTATGCCGATTTGGCCCGCGCAATCAGAATTCCCATGCGGGTGGACTTTCTTATGGCGACGAGTGAGGGGGGGCGGACAAAAACAGCCGGCAAGGTTAAAATCGTGACTGAACTGACCGAGGATATTAAGGGTAAAGACGTCTTGCTGGTGGAAGACATCGTCGATTCCGGATTGACGGCCCAACACTTGGTCAAGACCTTGGTGAAAAAGAAGCCTCGGTCAATAAAAATCTGTACCTTGCTGAGCAAGCCCGATCGACGAACCAGCAATGTCGTCATCGACTATGTGGGGTTCAAGATTCCGAACAAGTATGTGGTCGGGTATGGACTCGATTACCAGCAGAAGTACCGGAACCTTCCCTATCTGGCTGTCTTGGATATCGAGGGAGATCAAGAGTAAGACTTGCCACACGGTTGTCAGCATGAATGTATATGTGTTAGCATGAACCATCTTCGTATATTGGTTGACCATTTGAGCATGCCATCCACAAGGAGATCCGGATGAATCCCAGGACAAAGAACATACTTTTCTGGGTCGTTGTCGGCCTCTTCATGATTTTGTTGTTCAACCTGTTCAGCGTGCCGCATCATGAGCCTGAAGAGGATGTGATTTTTAGTGAGTTTATGACGAAACTCGACAAGGGAGACGTCGAACGCGTCATCATCAAATCTAGCCACATCAGCGCTATCCTAAAAGACAAGACCCGGATTCGAACCTATTCGGTGGAATATCCTGAGCTGGTGCAGGTCTTACGGGACAAGGGTGTGCAGATTGAGGCGAAGCCGCCGGATGAAAGCCCTTGGTACATTACGTTCCTTGTGACGTGGGGCCCCTTTGTACTGTTCCTGGGGTTGTGGTTCTTCTTGATGCGACAAATGCAGATGGGGGGCAATAAGGCCATGTCGTTCGGGAAGAGCAAGGCTCGTCTGCTGACGGAGGAACGTAAGAAGGTGATGTTCGCTGACGTTGCCGGTGTCGATGAAGCCAAGAACGAAGTGCTTGAGATCATCGAATTTCTCAAGGATCCGCGCAAATTCCAAAAGCTCGGCGGCCGTATTCCTAAGGGCGTCTTGATTGTCGGTCCTCCTGGTACCGGAAAAACACTGCTGGCCAAGGCCATTGCCGGTGAAGCCAGTGTGCCGTTCTTTAGTATCAGTGGATCGGATTTCGTGGAGATGTTTGTCGGCGTCGGAGCATCTCGCGTTCGAGATCTTTTCGAGCAAGGGAAGAAACATGCACCCTGTATTATTTTTATCGACGAAATCGATGCAGTAGGACGGCTTCGTGGAGCAGGGTTGGGTGGAGGTCATGATGAGCGTGAACAGACACTCAATCAATTGCTCGTAGAAATGGACGGGTTCGATACGACAGAGGGTGTGATCTTGGTCGCAGCGACCAACCGGCCGGATGTCCTCGACCCTGCTTTGCTGAGACCGGGGCGGTTTGATCGGCAAGTTGTAGTCAATCGACCAGACATGCGTGGTCGTGTCGAGGTTCTCCAGGTGCATACAAAGAAAGTTCCGATCGCGGCGAACGTAGAGTTGGAAAAAATCGCGCGTGGTACGCCAGGATTCTCAGGCGCCGATCTGGAGAACTTGGTTAACGAAGCGGCACTCTGGGCTGCGAGACTCAATAAGAAGGAAGTGGAAGTCATCGACTTTGAGATGGCCAAAGATAAGGTGCTTATGGGGGCAGAGCGGAAGAGTATGTTCTTGAGCGATGAGGAGAAAAGGACAACGGCTTATCATGAAGCCGGGCATACGCTGATCGCCAAGCTGCTTCCGGGAACGGACCCCGTACATAAAGTAACCATTATTCCTCGTGGTCGAGCCTTGGGCGTCACGATGCAGCTACCCACCGATGACCGGCACGGCTATTCAAGGGGATACTTGCTCAACCAGCTTGCCATTCTCATGGGAGGACGTGTGGCGGAAGAGTTGGTTCTGAAAGAGATGACGACAGGAGCGGGAAACGATATAGAGCGTGCAACGGATCTCGCGAGGAAGATGGTTTGTGAATGGGGGATGAGCGAAAAAATGGGCCCCCTGACGTTCGGCAAACAAAACGAACAAGTTTTTCTTGGGCGAGAGATGGGAAGCCAGCGCGACTTCAGCGATCAAATAGCCATGGAGATCGATCAGGAAGTCAGGCGGCTTGTGACAGAAAACTATGAGCGGGCGAAGCGGTTGCTCACGGAAAACATGGCCAGCCTGAAGCGTTTGGCCGAAGCACTCTTGGAGAAAGAAGTGCTCGACGGGTCCGATATCGATCATATTCTCATGCAGTCCTCGTCCCAAACGGTTCCTGCCTAAACCTTCAGCATCGTTGGTCCCGGAACGCCATGTCAGGGCATTGGCATCCCAGGGCCGCATATCTAAAAGACGATAGGCGAGAAAGGAATCTTTCTCACCAGTGTAGTGGTGTGATATGCACCCTAGACTGTCACGATAACGGTGGCCTTGGGTCGCGTGGCGGATCTCTTATACGGAGGCACCGTCGTGTGGTGGATGAGCTGAATATATTGACACGACAGGTAAAAGATCGGCTGATCGAATTTCCAGACCGACCGCTCATTATGGGCGTCGTGAATGTGACCCCGGATTCGTTCTACGACGGTGGCCGCTATTTGGATACAGCAGCTGCTGTGGCCCAATCCATTCGGTTAGTAGAAGAAGGAGCGGATCTGTTGGATATCGGCGCAGAGTCAACGCGTCCGGGCGCCGATGTCGTAAACGAGAATGAAGAGTGTCGTCGAGCGATTCCCGTTGTGACCGCAGTGGCGAAGGCCGTCTCTGTTCCAATCTCAATCGATACCTCAAAGGCTGCTGTCGCGCGCACGGCACTTGACGCGGGAGCGGTTCTTGTGAACGACGTTACGGCTTTGCGAGGCGACCCCGCCATGGTCGATGTGGTCGCCCGAGCGGGAGCCGGAATCATCCTGATGCACATGCATGGGACGCCCCGTACAATGCAGCAGGCCCCACGCTATGACGATGTGGTTGAGGAAATCTCGGTGTTTTTTGAGGAACGAATCCGTTTCGCGATGACACACGGCATTGTACGAAGACAGATCATTCTTGATCCAGGTATTGGATTTGGTAAGCTGCTGGTACATAACCTTGCGCTGTTAGCACAATTGCGCCGTTTTTTACAGTTTGAATGTCCCGTGCTGGTCGGTGTCTCACGGAAGGCGTTCCTTGGGCAGCTCGTGGACCGCCCGGTTCAAGAACGTCAGTGGGGCACGGCGGCGGCAGTGGCGATGGCAGTGGATCGTGGGGCTAGAATCCTTCGCGTTCATGACGTGAGAGCCATGAAGGATGTGGTGCAGGTAGCAGCGGCGATTAGTCGGCAGACGACCCTTTCCATGAAAGCACAACATGCGTAAACTGTTCGGTACTGATGGAGTCCGGGGGGTCGCCAACCTTGATCCAATGACGAGCGAAATAGCGATGCAGCTGGGGCGAGCTGCGGCACATTTGTTCATGCGCCGATCCGGGCGCCATCAAATCGTGATTGGCAAGGATACCCGTATCTCCGGCTACATGTTGGAATCGGCATTGACCTCCGGGATTTGCTCGATGGGTGTTGATGTGTTGCTGGTCGGTCCGATGCCGACGCCGGCCATTGCATTCTTGACGAGGAGCCTCCGTGCCGATGCGGGGGTGATGATCTCGGCCTCGCATAACCCCTACCAGGATAACGGCATTAAGTTTTTTTCCAACGATGGGCTCAAGCTGCCTGATGAGATGGAAGCTCGTATTGAGGAGCTCATTGTCTCCAACGAGATTGCTCATCTGAGGCCGACGGCGGATGCCATTGGGAAAGCCTATCGAATCGACGATGCCGAGGGCCGGTACATCGAGTTCGTCAAACGGTCTCTCTCAAAAGAGCTGGACTTCCAGGGGATCAGTGTGGTTGTCGATTGTGCCAATGGCGCAGCCTACAAAGTTGCTCCGGCGGTGTGGCGCGAACTCGGAACGAATGTTGAGGTAATCGGTAATAAGCCGGACGGAATGAATATCAATGCCGGCTGTGGCGCGGTCCATCCCCAATTGCTGCAGAAAGTGGTCCGCGAGCAGGGGGCTCAACTCGGAGTCGCGCTGGACGGGGATGCTGATCGTGCCATCTTCGTCTGCGAACAGGGCCGCGTCGTGGACGGCGATCATATTATGGCGATGTTGGCGCTGGATCTTCATCGTCAAGGGAAACTAGCGAAGCAGACGGTCGTGGGAACTGTCATGAGCAACTTCGGATTGGAGTTGGCCATGACGAAAGCGGGCATCGCTCTCGCGCGGACTGCCGTCGGTGATAGATATTTGCTCGAGCGGATGTCGTCCGAGGGCTATAACTTCGGAGGAGAGCAGTCAGGTCATTTCATTTTCCTGGACCATAATACGACCGGTGATGGTTTGATTTCAGCGTTGCAAGTCTTGTCGCTCATGAAGCGTACCGGGAAGCCTTTGTCCGAGCTGGCCCAAGCCATGACGGCTGTGCCGCAGGTATTACTCAACGTGAACGTGACGAAGAAGCCGATCCTCGATACAGTCCCAGAACTTCAACGCGCGATCCGCGCTTGCGAACAGCGTCTCAACGGCAGCGGACGCATATTGGTGCGGTACTCCGGGACCGAACCGCTCTTGCGCGTGATGGTCGAAGGTGAGTGCGATGACCAGATTCGTGAAGTGGCCAATTATCTTGTAGACGTGGTCAAGGTCCATCTGGGTTAAGGTTGTTGCCCTCCATCGAGGGAGGCTTATGCTGCCGTCCCTCACGGTTGCCTTCATTGCCGGGCTCCTCATCGGATCACAGATTCCCTACTTCCCCCTGTCCGCCTCCTTCCTGCTCCTCCTTGCTGGGGTAGGCGCCCTTGTTCTCGAACGACTCAATCGTTTCTCAGTTCGAAAAATAACGTGGCTCTACGGAGCGCTCTTAGTGGGAGTCATCTATTGGGCGATGGTCGTCAACCTGGCTGCCCATGACCCGATGGCCGAGCATCCGTCCAATGTGGCGATCGAAGTTACGGGTCGTATCGTGGCACCCGTGCAACAGGCGCCCGATCGACTGGTCATGACCATCAGGTCGGACGATCCAGTTGATGCATCGGGAGCCTCTAGCAGACATGTTCGGCTGACCTGGCGTACGCCTGAAAGAGTATTTTTCCAAGGCGATCGGGTCGGCTTTCGGGCGTTGTTGCGCCGCCCGAGTGGGGCACTGAATCCTGGTGGATTCGACTATGCGTTGTATCTTGAGCGGCAAGGGATTGATGCGATCGCTACCGTGACCGGACCTGAGGCGGTGCAGTTTCTTGAGTCTGGGCATGCACATGTCTGGTGGGCGATTTGGAATCAATTCGATCGGTGGAGAGGCAGCATCCGTCTCGCCGCGCTGCAGACTCTTCCCCAGCCTGCACTAGGACTCTATGTGGGCATCATCATCGGTGATCGAGGGTATTTGGACCCAGAGCTGCGTGATCAGTTTATGGTGAGCGGGACAGTCCATCTCCTTTCTATTTCAGGGAGCCACTTGGGCCTCGTCGCGTTGCTCATTTTCGCGGTTGTCAGATGGACAATGATTCTGTTGCCTCCCGATTGGCTTCTTGCGCTGTCTCGGAGAATCACGCCGACTCGCATGGCCGCTGTCTGCACGTTCCTTCCTGTCGCAGGTTACGCCTGTCTGGCTGGAGCGGAACTCGCGACGATGCGGTCGTTGCTGATGGTGACTGTGGGGTTGAGTGCGATCTGGTTCGGCCAGGAGCGCCGTCTGTTTCATGCCCTTTCTGCCGCCGCAGTGGGGATCTTGCTGCATGATCCTCAGGCGCTATTCGATATCTCCTTTCAGCTCTCCTTTTTGTCCATCATTGCCATTGCCGGGTGGCTCTCTTGGCCGACCGCGGCTACAGCGGAAGAGCGGTCGAATAAACCGTCGTTCCTGAGAACCTGCGTTCGATGGGGAAGAGACTCTGTGGTCATGAGCGGGGTAGTGACCCTGATGACTGTTCCTTTTGTTGCGTACTATTTCTATCAACTGTCCTGGCTCGGTCTTTTCACCAATGTGGTGGCTGTTCCGGTGATGGGGATACTGCTTGTGCCGATCGGCCTTGCTTCCGCGATCTGGCAGATCGTGATAGGGGGAGCCGTGCTGCCCCTGGCTTCGCTGAATCAGTGGTTACTCGAATACTTTGTGGCTGGGGTCCGTCTGGTATCGATGCTCCCTGGAGGGGAATGGCATGTTGCGGCTCCTTCGGCTTTCACCATGTTCCTATTTTATAGCTGTCTCGTGCTGCTGTGGCAGCGAGTGGGCGGCGTGGCGTTTCGGTGGTCAACAGGCGTCGGAGTACTATTGATATTGTTGTGGTGGACCTGGTCTCCACGGATGTTTCTTGATGGGGACCGCTTTCGAGTCACATTTCTTGACGTCGGGCAAGGCGATAGTGCGGTTATAGAGTTGCCTGATGGACAGGTGGTATTGATCGACGGAGGAGCGACGTATGAGCGATTCGACATGGGCCGTGCGGTAGTAGCTCCATTTCTCTGGAACCGCGGAATCCGCACCATTGACCAGGTGATCGGCACGCATCCTCAACTTGACCATGTCGGAGGCCTTGCCTGGGTAGTCCGACATTTTATCGTGAAGCACTACTGGGGGTCGGGAGAAATCCGGGAAGAGCTGTTCTATCGACGATTGCAGCAGTCCTTGGCTTTTCAAGGACTACAAGAAGGGGTGGTCAGCGAAGGACAGGAGATCGTATCATCCGGCCCCTGTCGGTTGGTGGTCCTCAACCCACCGGCAGATGAATACCGTGATGTGCTGCGCCACGGTAGCCATGTAGGTGGGCATGGGCTGAACAATCATTCAGTGGTGACGCGTCTGACGTGTGGTATTCATACGATGCTCTTCGCAGCGGATGTCGAGCACAATGGTTTGTCGCGGATGACCCGCTCACCGTCTCACGGCCCGGTCGAGGTTCTCAAGGTGCCGCATCATGGGGCGGTGAGCTCGTTAAACCTTGACTGGCTGGCATCGCTGCATCCCCAGTATGCCGTATTTTCGGCAGGACGCCATAATCCCTACAGACACCCAGCTGCTACTGTTCTCGATGCATATGGGTCGGAGGGCAGTACGGTGTTACGAACCGATCGTGACGGAGGAGTGTGGTTTACCGGAAGAGTTTCCGGCAAGGCGCTTGACGTGTATCGAGCGAGAGAGTTGGAATGGCAACCAACGAACAGTGCCTCATGCCTGTGGACTTGTGAAGCGGCAAACTGGGCTCGGATTTGGAAACAATGGCGAGATTCTCATTGACCACCGTTTGGCCGTATAGTGTACACCTACGTCGCAGAACTGCTGCCGCTGATTTCAGGTGAAGAATCGACGCGCATAAGCGAGCGCACATTTCAAGTACTGGCAAGGCGAAATTCGTCCCTCCCTCTTCCATCAGTAAAAAATCTATAGCATAAGTTCTCAACTTCGCTCAGTTTTCATCAATTGCTAGCAAGGCACAGCATGTGCATGCATCTGTGCTGCTTTAGCATATGTGTGGCTAATTTCTTAGGGAACTAGTGATATGCCAAATCTCGTACGAATCGTGATTCAGTTACCCGTCAATCTCAAAGCCCAACTCGATAGCCTGAAGCAGCAAGGATACACGACTAGTGGCTTCATCAGGGCCATGTTGGAACGTGAGTTTGCCAAAACGGAGGAGAAGCCAGTGACCTCTTTTCCAATTGGGAAGCGAGTGAGTAGTCGGTAACGGGTTGTAATCCTCCTGATCATGAAGGAAAGGCTTGGGGCTCTGTGATGCGGTTAACTGATCTTATTCAAGGACAGTCGAGCCAGGAAGCCGTTAGTCCAGATCCCAAAAACTCCTCTCGCTCCATGGGACCAACCGGCCCTCCCATTCCAACTCCCATGCTTTCACTGTCTGCTGCTGAGATCAATTGGCATCAACGTGCGTGCCATGAGCTTCAGGGAATCAAGCACGCAGTCCAAACGAGGCAGCCTTGGACGATTGATGAATTAGCCCGAATCGCATCCGGTATTGTGGCCTCTCTTGGAACCAATGACAAGCTGCTGGAGACGGTGTTGCGGCACGGTGCCGGAGACTATCTCGTCAATAATGCTGTGAATGTTGCAATCGTGAGTGTGAAGATTGCGGAAGTGCTCAGTTACGAGTCGGCGAAGCTCGAACAGGTTGCGTTAGCGGGGCTGCTGCACGATCTTGGTATGTTTGTCTTGCCGGATTCTCTGGTGTACAGGACCGGGATGTTGACGGAAGAAGATCTCCGGGACATGCGGGAGCATCCACAGCACGGGTCCCGTCTGTTCAAGGATGTCGGAGAATCCTATCCATGGGTGGAGAGGGTGATTCTCCAAGAGCATGAGCGAAGGGATGGTAGCGGATATCCTAACCGGCTGACCGGTGATCAGATCGATGAGATGGCTCTTATCATTGGACTGGCAGATGTGTTTGATGCCCTGATGAATTCACGGCCCTATCGACGCGACAGGTCGACGTCCCATCAGGCGATCCGCACGCTGCTCGTCAGCGGCAAGACGGTGTTTCCGCATCATCTTCTGAAGGCGTTGGTCGACCAACTTTCGGTCTATCCGTTAGGCACGACCGTTCGTCTGAACACCGGAGAAACCGGGGTCGTGTCTCAGTTGAATTGGCAATACCCGCTTCGTCCCATCTTGCGAGTCCCACAACAGGCTACATCAGGTCACGCATCGACATCGAAGACGGTGGATTTGCGAACCGAGACCTCCTTGCACATTGTGGAAGTGGTGCCCATCGGTTGATTCGCGATAGGAGAATAGGAGATGAGTCCGTGCGACCACTAAGATCTCGACATCTCATCGGTCTTCTGGGTGCTGGTACAATTGTCGCCGTGGCGTTTTTCGGGTGCCGCAATCCGGCCAGCTCGTCTTTGCCGCCCTCGGCCATCAGTCCCCCTGAGACCACGGTCTCACCGTTGCCGAAGGGAGACGTGTATGCCGATGAGACCGTTCCGACCTTGGAAACGCCCATCGAAACGGGTGACACGCTCGAGGTAGTGATTCGTCGCGGTGCCGGCGAGGAGAAGTTCGCCAGCGTCGTGCGGGAAAACGGAAAGATTTCTGTTGGGTTTATGGAGGTGGACGTCGGGGGCGTCACCGCAGCTGTAGCAGAAGCTCGTGTTCAAGAAGCTGCGGTGCCCTATATGCGCCAGCCGCGTGTGCAGGTCTTGCTGAAGAAGAAAGTCTTAAAGGTCAAGCGCGTCTTCGTGTTTGGGGATGTGAAGAAACCCGGGATGGTTCCCATGCCGAGACACATGACTGTGCTGCAAGCCATCGCTGCCGTCGACATGTACCAGGAAACGGCATTAATGGAGGAAGTCCGGGTGATTCGAGGAGGTAACCTCGCAAAGCCGCACATTCTGATGGCCGATCTCGCGCGCGCGTTTACCTATGGTGATATGACAAGGAACATCGCGCTGGAGGAAAACGATATCGTATTTGTGCCGCGCGAACATTTGGGCGATGCTTCCGAAGCTGCGAAAAAGATCATGCCGATCATTACGGCCGGGGTCGCTCCATTCTATCCTGTATTCCTTATTAATTCGCTGACGGGCAATCAATAAATAATAGGCGCAGTCGAGACAAAAGAAAGACCTGACCCTATGGCCCAATACGAGCTCAACATCATCGACTATTGGCTGATTGTTAAGAAGCGGAAATATCTCATCCTGCTGGCAGCAGGGCTCGTGGTGTTATTCACGTTCCTGTTTTCAGAAATGCTCAAGCCGAGCCCGCTGTATGAAGCGTCTGCGCGAGTAAAGTTCGACCGAACGAGCACCGTAGCCCAACAGTTGATCGAGACTATGTCCTTCTCAAATGCCAACGACCTCAACTCCCAGACCGAGTTTATCCGGGGGTTCCCCGTGATGGAGCGTGTGGCGACGGAATTAGGCCGAGTGCCGGAAAATGTGACGCCGGAAGAGAAGCGATCGGCCACCTATCTCAACACGGTGTATAACCTCGGTCAGGAAATCAAGACGCAGCGCGAAGGCGATACGAATATCATTCGTATCACAGCCACCTCGGAGCAACCGGAGATGGCAGAGAAGACGGCTAATTCAGTGGCCAACGCCTATCGGCTGGAAAATATCATGACCCGGAACCGTCTCGTCATGGAGTCGCGACGGTTCGTTGAGGAACAGCTGGCCGGGCTTGAACGGAAGCTGAATACAGCAGAAGAAGCGCTGAGAGCCTTTCGGGAGCGGGAAGGGCGGGTTTTTTTAACCGATGAGGCGCGCGCCGCTCTGGAAACATTCACCAGGTTGGAAGAGCAGCACAATGAGGTGATGCGAAAGCGGGCGGAGGGAGAACGACAGATCTCGGTGCTGGAGCGAACGGAAGCGGTGCTCGGGAATCAAACAGGTCGGATCTTCACAGAAGAACAGAGTGCGTTACTCACGATTCTGAATCAGCGCCTCCTTGACCTCATCCAGGAGCGAAACACACTCCTGATCAACTACACAACGGATCACCCACAAGTTCAAGAGCAGCAGAAGAAGATCGACAACGTCAAGTCCGAAATGCTGTTAGAGCTCCGAACGAAGCTCAATACCATGCAGGACCGGGAAAGTACGCTTTTGGAACAGCGCGACCGCTATCGGAATAGGTATTTACAGTTTCCGCGAGCAGCGATTGAGATGGGCCGCCTTGAGCGTGAGGTAAAGGTCAACGCCGATTTGTTGGCGACGCTCAAGGCCAAGCATCAAGAATTGCAGATAAAGAGCGCAGAACAGATTGAAGAGGTCACGATTGTGGCGCCGGCCATCATGCCTAGCGCACCGATCAATTCGCCGAACACGGAGATGAATCTCATGGTGGCCTCTCTTATGGGAGTCTTTCTCGGGATCGTCATCGCCTTTGCACGCGAATCGTTTGATACATCGATCGGGACCATCGAGGGAATCGAAGAGTTTCTCAAGGTGCCGGTCCTGGGCGTCATCCCGCAGTTCGATAGTAAGGAAATGCTGGAAGCCGCCCGCGCGGCTCTTCCAGCCGATGCCTCTGCGTCGACCGTGGAAAATTTCTCGAAACTCATTTGCCTGATTGATCCGAAGTCTATCCTGTCCGAGAGTTTGCGTTCGCTGCGGACAAATATTCAATTTGCCAGCATGGACCGGAAGGTCAAATCTATTCTCTTCACCAGTGCGGGGCTTGGAGAAGGCAAGAGCACCTGCGTCAGCAATTTGGCGATCACACTCGCCCAGGAGGGGCAACGAGTATTACTCGTTGATGCAGACCTTCGGAGGCCGATTGTTCATCAGCGGTTGGGTCTCGAACGGACCCCCGGCCTGGCGGATGCCTTGGTGGGCAGTACCTCTTGGCGCAGTCACGTGCGGTCTGCAACGGATTTGATGCTCGGGTCGATGGGAGTGGATCGGGTGATGAGCACGCCGGGGTTGGACAACCTGCATATTCTGACCAGCGGGTCGGAGGTCGGCAATCCGAACGAGTTTCTCAACATGAACAAGATCAAGACGCTCGTGAATGAGATGAGTGAGGAATACGACCTCGTGCTCTTCGACACCCCTCCCATTCTACCGGTCACCGATGCAGTCGCGTTCAGTTCACGCGTCGACGGGACGATCTTGGTCTACCAAGTCGGGCGGATCGGCCGAAATGCCCTCAGGCGAGCCAAGTTCCTCCTAGACCATGCGCAGGCCAATGTGATGGGCATCGTCTTGACGAACGTAAAATCCGAGGTTACGCCGGACTACGGTGTCTACCGTTACGAATACCGCTGATGGGATTCGTGTCAGGAACGAGAAGCCCGCGGGGCTGCCGTACCCCTCGCTGTGGGGAGTCTGCTAGTGCGAATGCAACGAGGTCGATATCGTGCGTGCCATAGAGAGCAGAGTGCCATGGTTCTTTAGCGTTCTTCCTGCGCTTCTCGCAGTTCCGTTTGCCTTGCTCATCAGCCAAACGAGTCCTTCAACAAGCCTTCTGGCCGCTGTTGCCGCGGTCCCTTTGTTGATCGCGTTTTTCTCACCTTTGACAGGCCTGTTTCTCCTTGTGTTTTCTATGCTATTGGGTCCTGAGTTTCTCGTCGGAGGTATCGGGACCGGTAATACGCTCGGTCGTGGTGTAACCGTACGATTCGATGATTTCCTACTGGTGCTGGTTGGGGTCGGGTGGTTAGGACGAGTTGCGGTTTCAGACCACGATAAGGCGTTTGTGAGAACGCCGCTCAATCGATCGATTGTGCTCTATACGGCGGCCTGCGTATTTTCGACCTTGATCGGCATCTTGATCGGACAAGTGCGTCCGATGGGCGGTCTTTTTTTTCTCCTGAAATACTACGAATATTTTTTCCTGTTCTATATGACCGTCAATCTGGTGAAAACGCCGGAGCAGGTGAGGCAGCTGGTTACGGCGAGTCTTGTGACCTGTTCCATCGTCTCGCTCTATGCGATTTCCCAAATTCCAAGCGGTATGCGGGTATCGGCTCCGTTTGAAGGACAAGACGGAGAACCTAATACATTGGGCGGATATCTGGTGTTTATCATGGCGCTGATCGGCGGGTTGCTCGCGACACCCGGCGCCGTGAAGACAAAATGGCCGCTCATGGCATTGCTTGCTGTGGCGGGATTTGCCTTGCAGGCGACGCTCTCTCGATCCTCGTTCCTTGCGGCGGGTGTCGTCATTGTCGGATTTATCATCTTGTTGCGGCGGCGGAGTCCTGCTCTAGTTGCAATAGTGCTGGTCGGTTGTATGGCACTTGCCGTTTTGGCGCCTCAAGCTGTGGTTGACCGTGTGACCTATACCTTTGAACAACCAAAAGAGGCAGGGCAGATCAAAGTTGGAAAGCTTCGGCTTGATACATCTACTTCCGAGCGAATCGGATCCTGGCATGCTGCATTCGAGATTTGGCAGAAGTCTCCTCTGTGGGGACATGGCGTCACCGGAGGACCCTTCATGGATGCCATGTATCCCCGTGTCCTCGTAGAGGTCGGGCTTCTCGGAGCCTGTGCGTTTGCAGCGCTCTTGTATGCGATCTATCGTACCGGGATGACGAGTCATGCCCATTTCGAGGATCCGTATCTTCGGGGCCTTGCCTTGGGGTTTCTCATGGGGTTTATCGGTCTCCTGATCCACGCGCTAGGTTCTAATACGTTCATCATCGTGCGCATCATGGAACCATTTTGGCTGGTTGCGGGACTGCTAGTGAAAAGCCTGCTGCTGGATCAGCAAAAGGGAGTAACTATCAATGAGGACAACTCCAGGCCAGTTCTTTCACTGCAAACCGAGCGGTTGATTGGACCGACAGTCCCCAGGTCGCAGTCGTTTCCAACCAGCATCTTGTGAGTCGAGGAACGTATGTCTACTAGACAGGCAGCTGGGTCTGGGGAACTCAGCCGTGTTTCGTTGACACGCGTCACCAGCATCTTGTTGCTGGGCCGGTCGGTCGGAGTCGTCTTTGGTTTGATTAATGCTATCGTGCTGGCACGTGTGCTAGGGGTGGAAGCGGTTGGCAAGTATGCCTATGCGATGGGACTGGTTGCGCTGTTCGGACTCGTGCCGAACGCGGGACTCAGTACGGTCATTACTCGGGCCATTGCGATAGATCCCGACCGCACAGGATTGCTTTTTTCGACCGCTCAGAAGACACAGGTGTGGCTCGGCCTGGGTGTGTTCACGGCGATCATGGCGATGGCGATGATGTTGCCTCGTCATTTGGTGTCGATGTCGGACCTGGCATTGGCTAGCGGGCAACTCGTGCTGGGAGCACTCAGTATTCCCTACTTGGCCGTCTTAGCCGGACGAGCGCGCTACGATCTCGTCGCTGTTATTGAGCTCTCGGTCGCCTGTCTTGGCACCGTCTCTTTCCTAGCCGTTGCCGCTTTGAATGGGGGACTGACCGCATTTCTTGGCGCGCAGATCGTCAATGCAACCGGCTCATTAGTGATTGCTCGATCGATTGCAAGGAGGTATCTTCCCGGCAGCCCAGGGGCATCCTGTTCAATGGCCGCACTTCTTCGACAAGGCCTTCCATTCGGGGCGGCCAGCATCGTTCAGAATGTGTATGCGCGTCTCGACATACTCTTGTTAGGTCAACTATCGACACCCGTCATGGTCGGGCTCTATAGCACCGCGTACAAGCCTGTAAACATGCTGTTGAATTTCGGGGCATCGGCATCCGGCACCTTGTTTCCCTATCTGGTCCAGGAATCCCGCACAGCCTCCTCGGGATCCTTTGAACGAGTGTT